>OBVE01000249.1_pt1 | contig 35536 bp, 29 predicted proteins | sample 1475991 | NCBI WGS metagenome assembly OBVE01 (sample SAMEA2579969, study PRJEB22360) | human gut metagenome | biome: human gut; feature: human-associated habitat; material: faeces | place: Denmark | collected 2008/2010 | reverse complement strand
TTAAACGGCACGCCCTGCCGCCCTTCCCCCGGTGGCTCCTGCTGCCGCTCTCTCTGCTGGTGGCCCTGTTCTTTATTCAGCAGGGCGTGCCGCAGAATCTGCAGGCCTACCAGCCCTTTACCACCCTCGAAGGGGTGCACCAGCTGCTGCCGATGGGGCCTGTCGCCTCACAGGAAGCGATTAAGCTGCTGGGCACTAACGGCGGCGGTTTCTTCAATGCCAACTCCGCCCATCCGTTTGAAAACCCGACCGCGCTGACCAATCTCGTGCAGATGCTGGCGATCTTCCTGATCCCGGCGGCGCTGTGCTTCGCCTTCGGCGAGGTGGTAAGCGATCGGCGTCAGGGACGCGCCATCCTGTGGGCAATGACGCTGATCTTTATCCTCTGCGTCGCCGTGGTGATGTGGGCGGAGACCCGCGGCAATCCGCATCTGCTGACGCTGGGTGCCGACAGCAGCCTGAATATGGAAGGAAAAGAGAGTCGCTTCGGTATTCTCGCCAGCAGTCTGTTCGCGGTGATCACCACCGCCGCCTCCTGCGGCGCGGTCAATGCCATGCATGACTCCTTCACCGCGCTGGGCGGCATGGTGCCGATGTGGCTGATGCAGATTGGCGAAGTGGTATTCGGCGGCGTCGGCTCGGGCCTGTACGGCATGCTGCTGTTCGTTATGCTGGCGGTATTTATCGCCGGGCTGATGGTCGGCCGCACCCCGGAGTACCTCGGGAAGAAAATCGATGTCCGGGAAATGAAAATGATCGCCCTCGCCATTCTGGTCACCCCGACGCTGGTGTTGCTCGGCACGGCGCTGGCGATGATGACCGCCGCCGGCCGCGCCGGGATGTTCAACCCAGGACCGCACGGCTTTAGCGAAGTGCTGTACGCCGTCACCTCGGCGGCCAATAACAACGGCAGCGCCTTCGCTGGCCTGGGCGCGGCGACGCCGTTCTGGAACCTGCTGCTGGCGTTCTGCATGCTGGTCGGCCGCTTCGCCGTCATCATTCCGGTGATGGCCATCGCCGGCTCGCTGGTGGCGAAGAAAATTCAACCGGCCAGCCCCGGCACCCTGGCCACTCACGACGCCCTGTTTATCGGTTTACTGATCGGCACCGTGCTGCTGGTGGGCGCCCTGACCTTTATTCCTGCGCTGGCGCTTGGCCCGCTGGCTGAACACTTTTCCTTACTTTGAGCGATGCGGAGCACCCTGTTATGAGTCGCAAACAATTAGCCCTGCTGGAGCCGACGCTGGTGCGCCAGGCGCTGCTGGATGCCGTGAAAAAACTCAGCCCGATGGTGCAATGGCGTAATCCGGTGATGTTTATCGTCTGGGTGGGCAGTCTGTTAACCACCCTGCTGGCGATCGCCATGGCTGGCGGCGCCCTGACCGGTAGCGCCACCTTTACCGCCGCCGTCAGTATCTGGCTGTGGTTTACCGTGCTGTTCGCCAACTTTGCCGAAGCGATGGCGGAAGGCCGCAGCAAAGCCCAGGCCAACAGCCTGAAAGGGGTGAAAAAAACGGCCTTCGCCCGCAAACTGCGCACCCCGCAGCATGACGCGCCGGTCGATCACGTGCCGGCGGAAGACCTGCGCAAAGGCGACGTGGTACTGGTGGAAGCCGGGGATATTATCCCCTGCGATGGCGAAGTCATCGAAGGCGGCGCCTCGGTGGACGAAAGCGCCATTACCGGCGAGTCTGCCCCGGTGATCCGTGAATCCGGTGGCGATTTTGCCTCGGTGACCGGCGGGACACGCATTCTCTCCGACTGGCTGGTGATCCGCTGCAGCGTGAACCCGGGAGAAACTTTCCTTGACCGGATGATCGCCATGGTGGAAGGCGCCCAGCGCCGTAAAACGCCGAACGAGATCGCCCTGACGATCCTGCTGATCGCCCTGACGCTGGTGTTCCTGCTGGCCACCGCCACCATCTGGCCCTTCTCGGCGTGGAGCGGCAATGCGGTCAGCGTTACCGTACTGGTCGCCCTGCTGGTGTGCCTGATCCCGACCACCATCGGCGGGCTGCTGTCGGCCATCGGCGTCGCCGGGATGAGCCGTATGCTCGGCGCCAACGTGATCGCCACCAGCGGCCGCGCGGTGGAAGCCGCTGGCGACGTCGATGTCCTGCTGCTGGATAAAACCGGGACCATTACCCTCGGCAACCGCCAGGCCTCCGCCTTCCTGCCGGCTCGCGGCGTGGAAGAGCGAACCCTCGCCGACGCCGCCCAGCTCTCCTCGCTGGCGGATGAAACCCCTGAGGGGCGCAGCATCGTGGTGCTGGCGAAACAGCGCTTTAACCTGCGCGAACGCGATCTGCAGTCGCTGCACGCCACCTTTGTCCCCTTTACCGCGCAAACGCGGATGAGCGGCATCAATATCGATCAGCGCATGATCCGCAAAGGGTCGGTGGGCTCTTCCACCCCCCGCGGGGGGCCCACCGGCGGCCACTCCCCTGCCGATGTCGATAAACAGGTGGAAGAGGTCGCCCGCCAGGGGGCCACGCCGCTGGTGGTCGCCGAAGGGGAAAAGGTGCTGGGGATTATTGCGCTCAAAGATATCGTCAAAGGCGGCATCAAAGAACGTTTCGCCCAGCTGCGCAAAATGGGCATTAAAACGGTGATGATCACCGGCGATAACCGCCTGACCGCCGCGGCGATCGCCGCCGAGGCCGGCGTCGATGATTTCCTCGCCGAAGCGACGCCGGAAGCCAAGCTGGCGCTGATCCGCCAGTACCAGTCGGAAGGTCGGCTGGTGGCGATGACCGGCGACGGCACCAACGACGCGCCCGCGCTGGCTCAGGCCGACGTGGCGGTGGCCATGAACTCCGGCACCCAGGCGGCGAAGGAAGCGGGCAACATGGTCGACCTGGATTCCAACCCCACCAAGCTGATCGAGGTGGTCCATATCGGCAAACAGATGTTAATGACGCGCGGCTCGCTGACCACCTTCAGTATTGCCAACGACGTGGCGAAATATTTCGCCATTATTCCGGCGGCGTTTGCCGCGGTCTATCCTCAGCTGGCCATGCTGAACGTGATGGGCCTGCATTCGCCCTCATCGGCGATCCTCAGCGCCGTTATCTTCAACGCGCTGATCATCGTCTTCCTGATCCCGCTGGCCCTGAAAGGCGTCAGCTATCGCCCGCTTTCCGCCTCGGCGATGCTGCGCCGCAACCTGTGGATCTACGGCCTCGGCGGTCTGCTGGTGCCCTTTATCGGTATTAAAGCCATCGACCTGCTGCTGACCCTGAGCGGTCTGGTGTGAGGAACAAACTATGTCATTGATTCGTCCGGCACTTGTGCTATTTATTCTGTTAACGCTGCTCACCGGCGGCGTCTATCCTCTGCTTACCACCAGCCTGGGACAATGGTGGTTTAACTCACAGGCCAACGGCTCGCTGATCCGCCTGAACGGTGAAGTGCGCGGCTCGGCGCTGATTGGCCAGAACTTCACCGCCGCAGGCTATTTCCAGGGCCGCCCGTCGGCCACCGCGGAGACGGCGGATAATCCCATGGCCTCTGGCGGCAGCAACCTCGCCGCCAGCAACCCGGCGCTGGATAAAGCGGTGAGCGAGCGCGTGCAGGCCCTGCGCGCCGCCAACCCGGACGCCGACCCGCGGGTGCCGGTCGAACTGGTCACCACCTCGGCGAGCGGTCTCGATAACAACCTGACTCCGGCCGCCGCGCTGTGGCAGGTGCCCCGGGTGGCTCAAGCGCGCCAGCTGAGCGTTGAGCAGGTAACCCAGTTGGTGAATCAGGCCACACAAACCCCGCTGCTGAGCTTCCTTGGCCAGCCGGTGGTCAATATACTGCAACTCAATATGGCGCTGGATGCCCTGAAGGATAAGTAAATGAGTGACGAGCCGCTGCGCCCGGACCCTGACCGCCTGCTGCAGCACACCGCCGCCCCGCATCGCGGCAAACTGAAAGTGTTCTTTGGCGCCTGCGCCGGGGTGGGGAAAACCTGGGCGATGCTGGCGGAAGCGCAGCGGCTGCGCGCCCAGGGGCTGGATATTCTGATTGGCGTGGCGGAGACCCACGGCCGTAAAGAGACCGCCGCGATGCTGCAGGGCCTGAGCACCCTGCCGCCGCGGCGGCTTGCCCATCGCGGGCGGTACGTCTATGAGTTCGATCTCGACGCCGCCCTCGCCCGCCGTCCGGCGCTGATTCTGGTGGATGAGCTGGCGCACAGCAATGCGCCAGGCTCCCGCCATCCAAAGCGCTGGCAGGATGTGGATGAACTGCTGGAGGCCGGGATAGATGTTTTCACTACCGTTAACGTCCAGCATCTGGAAAGCCTGAATGACGTCGTCAGCGGGATCACCGGCGTGCAGGTGCGGGAGACGGTTCCCGATCCCTTCTTTGACGCCGCGGACGACGTGGTGCTGGTGGACCTCCCCCCTGACGATCTGCGCCAGCGGCTCAATGAGGGCAAAGTCTACATCGGCGGCCAGGCCGAGCGCGCTATCGAAAACTTTTTCCGCAAGGGCAATCTGATTGCGCTGCGCGAGCTGGCCCTGCGCCGCACCGCCGACCGCGTCGATGAGCAGATGCGCGCCTGGCGCGACCGCCAGGGCCAGGAGAAAGTCTGGCACACCCGCGATGCGATCCTGCTCTGTATCGGGCACAACACCGGCAGCGAAAAGCTGGTGCGCGCCGCCGCCCGGCTCGCCGCCCGCCTGGGCAGCGTCTGGCATGCGGTGTATGTCGAGACCCCTTCCCTGCACCGGCTGCCGGAAGGCCGGCGGCGGGCTATTCTCGCCGCGCTGCGTCTGGCCCAGGAGCTGGGGGCCGAAACCGCCACCCTCTCCGACCCGTCGGAAGAGAAAGCGGTCCTCCATTACGCCCGCGAACATAACCTCGGCAAAATCGTCATTGGCCGCCAAAGCAAGCGCCGCTGGTGGGATCGCAGCGGCTTCGCCGACCGTCTGGCGCGCCATGCGCCGGACCTCGATCTGGTGGTGATCGCCCTCGATGAAAAACCGTCCCCTCTCCCTGCGCGGGGCAACGACAGCCGTACGGCGCTGGAGAAATGGCGCCTGCAGCTGCAGGGCTGCGCGGTGGCGGTGGCGCTATGCGCCATCATTACCCTGGTGGCCATGCAGTGGTTGATGGCTTTCGAAGCCGCCAACCTGGTGATGCTCTATCTGCTGGGGGTGGTGATCATCGCCCTGGTCTATGGCCGCTGGCCGTCGGTGCTGGCGACGGTGATCAACGTCATCAGCTTCGATCTCTTTTTTGTCGCCCCGCGCGGGACGCTGGCGGTGTCGGATGTCCAGTATCTGCTCACCTTCGGCGTGATGCTCACCGTGGGCCTGCTTATCGGCAACCTCACCGCCGGCGTGCGCTACCAGGCGCGGGTGGCGCGCTACCGTGAACGCCGTACCCGCCATCTGTATGAGATGTCTAAAGCGCTGGCGGTGGGTCGTAGCCAGCAGGATATCGCCACCACCAGCGAGCGGTTTATCGCCTCCACCTTTCAGGCCCGCAGCCAGCTGCTGCTCCCGGACGCCCAGGGAAAACTGCTGCCCTTAACCCACCAGCCAGGGCTGACCCCGTGGGATGATGCCATCGCCCGCTGGAGCTTTGATAAGGGCCAACCTGCCGGCGCCGGCACCGATACCCTGCCCGGCGTGCCGTATCAGATCTTGCCCCTGAAGAGCGCCGCCCGCACCTGGGGACTACTGGTGGTGGAACCGGAGAATCTGCGCCAATTGATGATCCCGGAGCAGCAGCGGCTGCTGGAGACCTTTACCCTGCTGGTGGCCAGCGCCCTGGAGCGCCTCACCCTGACCGCCAGCGAAGAGCAGGCCCGTCTGACCAGCGAGCGGGAAAGCCTGCGTAACTCGCTGCTCGCCGCCCTGTCGCACGATCTGCGTACTCCGCTAACCGTGCTGTTTGGCCAGGCGGAAATTCTGACCCTCGATCTGGCCAGCGAAGGTTCAAAACATGCCCCGCAGGCCAACGAAATCCGCCAGCATGTGCTCAACACCACCCGGCTGGTGAACAACCTGTTGGATATGGCGCGGATCCAGTCCGGCGGCTTTAATCTGCATAAGGAGTGGCTGACGCTGGAGGAAGTGGTCGGCAGCGCGCTGCGCATGCTCGAGCCAAGCCTCGGCGGCCAGCATATTCAGCTGGATTTACCCGATCCCCTCCAGCTGGTGCATGTCGACGGGCCGCTGTTAGAGCGGGTGCTGATCAACCTGCTGGAAAATGCCCATAAGTATGCCGGCGCCCGGGCGAGCATCGGCATCCGCGCCGAGGCGGACGCCCGGCAGCTGTCGCTGGAGGTATGGGATAACGGTCCAGGGATCCCGGCAGGCCAGGAACAGACTATCTTTGATAAATTCGCCCGCGGCAACAAAGAGTCGGCGATCCCTGGCGTCGGGCTGGGCCTTGCCATCTGTCAGGCCATCGTCGACGTCCACGGCGGGACCATCTCCGCCAGCAACCGGCCCGAGGGCGGCGCCTCATTCCGTGTTACACTGCCGGGAGAAACGCCCCCTGAACTGGAAGAGCTACCTGAGGAATTGTGATTAACGTTCTGATTATCGAAGACGAACACGCTATCCGACGCTTTCTGCGCACCGCGCTGGAAGCCGACGGCATGCGCGTATTTGAAGCGGAAACCCTGCAGCGTGGGCTGATTGAAGCCGCCACCCGTAAGCCCGACCTCGCGATCCTCGATCTCGGCCTGCCGGATGGTGACGGCATTGATTTTATTCGCGACCTGCGTCAGTGGAGCCAGATGCCGATTATCGTCCTGTCAGCGCGTAGCGAAGAGCATGACAAAATTGCCGCCCTGGATGCCGGCGCCGATGACTACTTAAGTAAACCCTTTGGCATCGGCGAGCTGCAGGCCCGTCTGCGCGTCGCGCTGCGTCGCCACGGCGCGGCGCAGGCCGATGAGCCGGTGGTGCGCTTCGCTGACCTGGAGGTCAATATCCCCGCCCGCCGCATCCTGCGCGGCAGCAAAGAGATCCACCTGACGCCTATCGAGTTTCGCCTGCTGGCGGCGCTGTTGAATAATCCCGGCAAAGTGCTTACCCAGCGCCAGCTGCTGAATCAGGTGTGGGGGCCTAACGCCGTGGAGCACAGCCACTATTTGCGGATCTATATGGGTCATCTGCGACAAAAGCTGGAGGCCGATCCGGCACGGCCGCAGCATTTGCTGACCGAAACCGGGATTGGCTATCGCTTTATGCCCTGAATCCCGCCTCTGCAGTACCAGAGGCTGGCGATTTTCAGCCCTTCAGAGAGCAGCAGAAAGCCTGCCAGGATCGCTACATGCCTGATACCGGCAGCCTGAATCAGCCACAGGCCCAGCGATAGCGAAGGCTGCATAAACAGCAGCCTGAGCGGCGCCTGCCCCCAGGCCAGCCACAGCGCATAGCGGCTCTGGCGGAAAAAAAAGATCATCGATAGCGGGATGCTGATAATCAGCAGAACATTCAGCGGGTACAGCCAGATCGCCGCGGAGCCCCAGGTGTGCAATAGCTGGAGATAAGCGAGTAGATCGTCGTAAAAAGGGAGGCGGCGGTGGGCAATATTCCACCATAAGAATTGCAGGACGAAAAAGAGATCCATCCACGCCCAGAACAAAAACAGGGACTTCCGTTGTATTTTCATCGCTATCCTTGCGAAAAAAATCAGGCCCGCAAGGGGCCTGATGGTAGTGCGTCGTTAAGCGTTCTTCAGCACTTCGCTGACAATCTCTACCGCTTCTTTTTCAATCAGCTTGCGATGCTCTTCGCCGAGGAAGCTTTCGCAGTAGATCTTGTAGGCGTCTTCAGTGCCTGACGGACGCGCCGCGAACCAGCCGTTGTCGGTCATCACCTTGAGGCCGCCAATCGCCGCCCCGTTGCCCGGCGCCGCGGTCAGACGGGCAGTGATCGGATCCCCCGCCAGGGTGTCAGCGCTGACCATTTCCGGAGAGAGCTTGGACAGCGCCGCTTTCTGCGCGGAGGTCGCGGAAGCCTGCAGACGGTTGTAGCTCGGCGCACCGAAGCGTTCCGCCAGTTCGTTGTAATGCTCCTGCGGGTTTTTCCCGGTCACCGCGGTGATCTCCGCCGCCAGCAGGCACATGATGATGCCGTCTTTATCGGTGGACCACGGCGTGCCGTCGAAGCGCAGGAAGGAGGCCCCGGCGCTCTCTTCGCCGCCGAAGCCGAAGCTGCCATCGAACAGGCCGTCGACAAACCACTTAAAGCCCACCGGCACTTCCACCAGCTTGCGGCCCAGATCGTTCACCACGCGGTCAATCATCGCGGAGGAGACCAACGTTTTACCCACCGCCACCTCTTTGCCCCACTGCGGACGATGCTGGAACAGGTAGTTGATCGCTACCGCCAGGTAGTGGTTCGGGTTCATCAACCCCGCCGGGGTGACAATCCCGTGGCGGTCGTAATCCGGGTCGTTAGCAAACGCCAGATCGAACTTATCGCGCAGCGCCAGCAGGCCGGCCATCGCACACTCCGAGGAGCAGTCCATGCGGATGGCGCCGTCTTTATCGAGGTGCATGAAGCGGAAGGTCTGATCCACCTGATCGTTAACAATGGTCAGATTGAGCTTGTAGTGCTCGCCAATGCGTTTCCAGTATTCGATACCGGACCCGCCCAGCGGATCGACGCCCAGCGTCAGGCCGGCTTTCTGGATTGCGGCCATATCGACGATATCGGCCAGCCCTTCGATGAACGGCTGCACCAGATCCTGTTCTTTAACGTGGCCAGAAGCCAGCGCCGCGTCCAGAGAAATGCGTTTCACGCCCTGCAGGCCCGCGGCCAGCAGTTCGTTGGCGCGGTTTTCCACCACTTTGGTGACGTTGGTATCAGCCGGGCCGCCGTTTGGCGGATTGTACTTGATACCACCATCTTCCGGCGGGTTGTGTGACGGGGTGATCACAATGCCGTCCGCCAGCGGACCGCCTTTTTTGTTATGCACCAGAATCGCGTTGGAGACCGCCGGCGTCGGGGTGAAGCCGTTGTTTTCCTGCACGATCACGTCGACGCCGTTGGCGGTTAACACTTCCAGCACCGAAATAAATGCCGGCTCGGAGAGGGCGTGGGTATCTTTGCCGACATAGCACGGACCGGTGATCCCGTTTTTCGCACGATCTTCCGCAATGGCCTGGGCGATGGCCAGGATATGCGGTTCGTTGAAGTTGTGGCGCGCCGCGCTACCGCGATGGCCAGAGGTGCCGAATTTTACCGCATGCTCCGCATTACCGACTTCAGGCTTCAGCACGTAGTACTGAGCAGTCAGTTGGGCGACGTTAATCAAATCACTCTGTTGCGCAGGCTGCCCCGCACGTTTATCGATTGCCATTGCCTGATCCTTCTGGTGCAAATGTTAAAAAGCTAGATCGTGCCGCAAACCTTTTCAATCAGCTCCGCAGGGAACTGCATCGACTGCATGATGTGCTCAATCATGCTGCATTTACGGCCGGTATTGGTATTGGTGATCACCCACCACGGTGTACCAGGAACCTGTTTCGGTTTGGTCTGATTACCGCTTTTCAGCAGCGTACGCGCATCTTCCGCGAAGTAAACGCGCGTGCGGCCGTGCAGAGACTCGGTGGCCTCGGCAAATGCTTTACTGTCCAGGGAGTAGAGGGTCGTCAACACCAGCATAAAACGGTTCACCGCGCGCTTCTGCTCGGCGTATTCATCAGATAACAGCATCTCGCGCATGGCGCGGACTTTATCTTTCACCGGGTTAGCGGGTTTCACCTCAGCGACAGGCGCTGGCGCCAGCGTCGGCGCGGCTTTGCTGACCGGTGTAGCCGGTTGGGAAACGGCGGAAAATTTCAGCATACGCCGTAAAATGTCGGATGCGCTCTCGCCGATATGCAGAGTGTGGCTGGCAATATAGCGATAGAGTTCATCATCAACTTCAATTGTTTTCATCTTAATCCAGTGCGATATCTTTTCTGAATACAAATCGTTGGGATTATAAGTACAAATCCCAACCGCGGATAGCGTCAAACCAGGATGGCGGTAAAACTCAGAAAACTTCTGGGTCTTGCAGCCGGATGGCAGAATGTCCAACATAATACCCTAACCCGACGGAGCGAAAAAAAGAACTTTGCCATGAAATTAAATAGCCGAGCGCAATCTGCACAGAATCCGCACAACCACTCCCCGATCGTGCTGGTCCACGGTCTGTTTGGCAGCCTGGACAACCTGGGCATCCTCGCCCGCGACCTGATCGCCGACCACGATATTGTGCAGGTCGATATGCGCAACCACGGTTTGTCGCCGCGGTCGCCAGAGATGACCTACCCCGCCATGGCGCAGGATCTGCTTGATACGCTCGACGCGCACCAGATCGAGCGCGCCACCTTTATCGGCCATTCGATGGGCGGGAAAGCGGTAATGGCGCTTACCGCCCTGGCGCCTGAACGCATCAGCGGTCTGGTGGCGATCGATATCGCGCCGGTGGATTATCACGTTCGCCGCCATGATGAGATCTTCGCCGCTATCCGCGCCGTCAGCGAATCCGCCGCCAGCACCCGCCAGCAGGCGGCGCAGGTGATGCGCGAGCACCTGCAGGAAGAAGGCGTGATTCAGTTCCTGCTGAAATCATTCGTCGACGGCGACTGGCGCTTCAACGTGCCGGTGCTGTGGGACCAGTATCCGCATATCGTCGGCTGGGAAACCATCCCGGCTTGGCCGCACCCGACGCAGTTTATTCCCGGCGGCAACTCGCCCTATGTGACCGACGCCTACCGCGACGCGCTGCTGGCCCAGTTCCCGCAGGCCCGGGCCCACGTCATCGCCGGCGCCGGACACTGGGTCCATGCCGAGAAACCCGAGGCGGTGTTACGCGCCATCCGCCGTTATCTGACGAGCATCGCCGCCTGATTGGCTAAAATATGCCCGACCGCGCCGCAGAATGCCCGCGGTCGTTGGCGCAGCCGTTCGCCTGATGTATGATGGCGCGCTATCTGCGCCGGCTAGAGCCCGGCAGCTTGTTTCCCCGAAGTCACTCAGAATCATGGCAAAAGAACAAACGGACCGTACGACATTAGATTTGTTCGCAAACGAGCGTCGCCCGGGAAGACCGAAAACCAATCCGCTGTCGCGCGATGAACAACTGCGCATCAACAAACGTAACCAGCTGAAACGCGATAAGGTTCGCGGGCTGAAGCGCGTGGAGTTAAAACTCAACGCCGATGCGGTCGATGCGCTCAACGAGCTGGCGGAAGCGCGTAATATGAGCCGCAGCGATCTCATTGAAGAGATGCTGATGACCCAGTTAACCGCCCTGCGCAGCCAGGGAAAAGTCTAACTTTCCGCGAAAAACCCGCATTCATGTAGCAGAGTGTGCAGTCGGGCGTGATTGCTGTTTCCGCGCCCTTGCCTGTTCTGCTATGATTGCCGTTATCTATGGGCATTGCGTCCCTACCACATCATTTAAGTTTCAAGAGGTTATTTTACTCATGGCAATCATCGGCATCTTTTTTGGCAGCGACACCGGCAACACCGAAAATATTGCAAAAATGATTCAAAAGCAGCTTGGTAAAGATGTTGCTGATGTTCACGACATTGCCAAAAGCAGCAAAGAAGACCTGGAAGCCCACGACATCCTGCTGCTCGGTATCCCGACCTGGTACTACGGTGAAGCGCAGTGTGACTGGGATGACTTCTTCCCGACGCTGGAAGAGATCGACTTCAATGGCAAACTGGTGGCGCTGTTCGGCTGCGGCGACCAGGAAGATTACGCAGAATACTTCTGCGACGCGCTGGGCACCATCCGCGACATCATTGAGCCGCGCGGCGCGACCATCGTCGGTCACTGGCCAACGGCGGGGTATCATTTTGAGGCTTCCAAAGGCCTGGCGGATGACGACCACTTCGTCGGCCTCGCCATTGATGAAGACCGCCAGCCGGAGCTGACCAACGAGCGCGTTGAGAAATGGGTGAAGCAGGTTGCCGAAGAGCTGCACCTCGAAGAAATCAAAAACGCCTGATGATTAAGCGGCGCAATCATTGAGTTGCGCCGCATTAATAGACAAAAGCAATCAAACTAATAGCTACAAGTTTTTAACTTTTAATCACATATCTGTACAATGTCCTCTGATTCTACGAGGCACGTGACGCAGTTTGTAGCTGGTGCCTCGTTTTTGACAGCAAACCAGGCCTGATGCTTGCAGTTTTCATTTACCAGTGGCAGTTCTATAATGAGACGCATTACGTCGGGTTAATTTCTGTATGACTTCCGTTGAAGGAAGTAGATCGTTTAGCAACAGGACAGATTCCGCATGACTGACAACAATACCGCATTAAAGAAGGCTGGCCTGAAAGTCACACTTCCTCGACTAAAAATCCTTGAAGTGCTGCAGGAACCGGATAACCATCATGTCAGTGCGGAAGACTTATATAAACGCCTGATCGACATGGGCGAAGAGATCGGTCTGGCGACCGTTTACCGCGTCCTCAACCAGTTTGATGACGCCGGCATCGTGACTCGTCATAATTTCGAAGGCGGAAAATCCGTTTTCGAACTGACCCAGCAGCATCACCACGATCACCTGATCTGCCTCGACTGCGGCAAAGTGATCGAATTCAGCGACGACTCGATCGAATTACGCCAGCGTGAAATTGCCTCCCGCCACGGCATCCGCCTGACCAACCACAGTCTGTATCTGTACGGTCACTGTGCGGAAGGGGATTGCCGCGAGGACGAACACGCCCACGACGCGGTGGAAAAATAATTCCCCGTTTCGCTGAGACTGAAAAGCCAACCTGCCGGTTGGCTTTTTTATGGGCGCCTCTGGCGCCCTTCCCGCACACGCCCCTGGGGTGACTTTCCTCATCCCCGCTTTGTCCGGAGAGTTGATATGGAACTTCGCCAGCGGGGCGATCTCTGATCGGATCGGTCGTCGTCCGGTGCTGATGGGCATTACCGTGCTGGCGCTGCTCACCACCTGGCCGGTGATGCACTGGCTCACCGTCGCGCCCGATTTCACCCGTATGACGCTGGTCCTGCTATGGTTCTCGTTCTTCTTTGGCATGTATAACGGCGCGATGGTCGCGGCGCTGACCGAAGTTATGCCGGTATACGTCCGCACCATGGGCTTTTCGCTGGCCTTCAGCCTTGCCACCACGATCTTCGGCGGACTGACGCCAGCTATTTCCACAGCCCTGGTCGAGCTCACCGGCGATAAAAGCGCGCCGGGCTGGTGGCTAATGTGCGCCGCGCTGTGCGGATTCATTGCCACCGCGCTACTGTTCGTGCGGCTGAGCCGCGGCTATCAGCCGGCGGAGAGTCAGCGCTAAAAAAACAAACGGGCGGAGATATGCCCCGCCCGTTTGCCGCTGTCGTCTGATTTAATGGGTCGTATTATTGCTGCGGATCTCCTTCCAGATCTGATCGCAGCGCGCTTTCACCGCCTGATCGTTGCCGGTGCGGGTGGCCTGAATACACTGTTGGTAATCCAGGACGCGAACGCTCTCCTGGTTGGCGAACTGCTGGTGCTGTTTATCCTTTTTCAGCACATTCAGTACGCTCTGGCAGGCTTCAATCTTGTCCGGATTCCCTTCCGCCGTATTAATACAGGCGCTATAGGCATCTTTCAGTTTGGTGTCTTCTTTCGGCGCCGGCGACGTGGTGCAGGCCACCAGGCCCGCTGCCATCATGGCAATAAGCAGCATTTTTTTCATTGTCGTTCTCCCAGAGGTGCGGCAGGCTCACGCCCGCCGCGCAGGCATCAGAAAATAGTGAACGGGGCGATAACCATGAACTTCACGTCGCGCTCATCCTGGAAGATGTTGCCGTAGCCGCCGCTCCAGCTCGGAATATCGGAATGGTTGTCGTATTGGGTAAAGTGCAGTTTGAACAGGGTGCCCTTCGCCCGCCCTTCCTGTACGGTATACATTGCATCCAGGCTATAGGCCGACTCTTTCAGGCGATAGTCAGGGTCATAGTACGCATCCGGAGAGGACATTCGGCCCGGCTTCGCATCCCAGGCGTAGACATAAGACGCGCCGAACGCCCAGCCCGGCATATCCCAGTTTTTCATGTCATACATCGCGCCAAAGAAGACCGCTTTTTCGCCATTGGCGTTAAAGTCGGAGCGGTTATCCCACCAGATATCGAGACGACCATTGGAAGAGGCGTAGGTCGGGGTCATACGCTGCAGGAAGTAGCCCTGCTGGCCATCAGCCTTCACCCAGGTTCCCTCGAGACGCAGATCCAGGACATCCGCCACCTTATAACCAAAGGTTAACGCCTGCAGCCATGCGGTGCCATCATAGATGTCGTTGACCCCGCCGTTGCTGACCTTATCGCGGGTGCCGTAGAACTGGTAGCTGGTGCTCAGCGGCGCGCCGGCGACGTCAAACTTGTAGCTGGCTTTAGCAAAGTACTGATCGATATAGCCCTGAGCCTGACCAAATGCTGCCTCCAGCACCAGGTCATTTTTGAAATCATATTTAGCGCCGACGGAGTGGAGATAATCGACTTTGGTCTTCTTATCGTTCTGATAGAAATCGTCCATCTCGATATGCCATGGCGCTTTATACTCGTTCGTCCACATATAGGAGAAACTTAACGCGCCCGCCGTGCCATAGTCGAAGTTAGCCCCGGCCTCCGCCCCCTGATAGGTACCTGGCATAAAACTCCAGTGCGGGGCCAGCAGAGTCTGGCCGGTTGGCTGGATATAGCCCGCACGTGCCCACGCCGGACCATATTTGAATTTCGCTGCGGCTTTATACAGGCTGATGCCGCTCTTATCGCCGGAATAGTCTTCGTCATAGGCTTTGTTACGTGACGAGAAGGCAATTTCGTTCGGGTGGCCGCTATCGCCGTTCTCCGCCATTTCAATCGCGGTAAACGCGGCAATATCAAGGCCAAACATATCGGCGGCATAGCCGGACTGGAAGTCCAGGTTGGCGTTCCAGGTGGAGTGGGAAAGGTTGGTTTTGTATTTGTCGCCGTCGGTCACATCTTTACGGTCACGCTCACGCTGCCAGTAATAGATACCGCCGGTTAAGGTTGAATCATCGATAAAGCCTGCTGCGCTGGCCTGTGGAGCCACAACCCAGCCCGACATCGCGGTGACGGCGGCAATAGCCAGCGCCAGCGTACTACGTTTGCCACTAAACGTACGCATGTGCATATCCTCTTTGACGTTTTAAAAGGCGAAGACCAGCGGTCAATCGCTAAAAAATAAATAAAACTGCAAAATGTGGGGCGGTAAAAAAGACCGCGAAACCACTATAGATAGACTATTTTTCGTGACGCGAATTATCAATGTTTTTCGTGAGGCAAAGCTTAAGATTATGACAAAGCGCACATATTTTATGTCGTTTTGTTACAGTCTTATCTCTGATGATTTTGTTATGGAAGTCATTGCAAAATCAGGGAAAAACGCAATCATTGAAAGCGATTACATTGGTTTTTTGTATGTGACAGGAAACATCAGAAGCGCTATTTATTACCGCGCAGAAACAGAATTAATTCGCATCGCGAAAATGAAAAGTTTAATTAGCTGATTCTGAAACAAAAAAAGCGCCGCTGGGAGCGACGCTTTGACAGAAAAGAAATGTTATTCGCCCGCTTTCGCCCAGGTATCACGCAGCCCGACGGTGCGGTTGAACACCAGATTGGTTGCGGTTGCATAGCGGCTGTCGAGGCAGAAATAGCCTTCACGCTCAAACTGGTAAGCTTTACCGGCTTCGGCCTGCGCCAGGCTCGGCTCCGCGTACCCCTGTTTGATCACCAGCGATTCCGGGTTGATTACCGCGAGGAAATCGTCCGCCGCGCCCGGGTTTGGCACGCTGAACAGACGATCGTAGAGACGGATCTCTACCGGCAGCGCATGCGCCGCGCTTACCCAATGGATCACGCCTTTGACCTTGCGGCCATCGGCCGGGTCTTTGCTCAGGGTGTCGGCATCGTAGGTGCAGAAGATGGTGGTAATATTGCCTTCGGCATCTTTCTCCACGCGTTCCGCTTTGATGACGTAGGCGTTGCGCAGACGCACTTCTTTACCCAGCACCAGACGCTTGTACTGTTTGTTGGCTTCTTCGCGGAAGTCCGCGCGATCGATCCAGATTTCGGCGCTGAACGGCACTTCACGACTGCCCATTTCCGGCTTGTTCGGATGGTTCGGCATCACCACCATTTCGCTTTCGCCCTGCGGATAGTTCTCGATAACCAGTTTCACCGGATCGATCACCGCCATCGCGCGCGGGGCGTTTTCGTTCAGATCTTCACGAATGCAGGACTCCAGCGACGCCATCTCGATGGTATTGTCCTGCTTGGTCACGCCGATGCGCTTGCAGAACTCACGGATGGATTCGGCGGTGTAGCCGCGACGACGCAGACCGGAGATGGTCGGCATACGCGGGTCGTCCCAGCCTTCCACGTGCTTCTCAGTCACCAGCTGGTTCAGCTTACGCTTGGACATCACGGTGTATTCGAGATTCAGGCGCGAGAATTCGTACTGACGCGGATGCACCGGGATGCTGATGTTGTCCAGCACCCAATCGTACAGGCGGCGGTTGTCCTGGAACTCCAGGGTACACAGCGAGTGGGTAATGCCTTCCAGCGCATCGCTGATGCAGTGGGTGAAGTCGTACATCGGGTAGATGCACCACTTGTTGCCAGTCTGATGATGCTCAGCGAACTTAATGCGGTACAGCACCGGATCGCGCATCACGATAAACGGCGACGCCATATCGATCTTCGCGCGCAGGCAGGCTTTGCCCTCTTCGAAGCCGCCGCTGCGCATTTTTTCAAACAGCGCCAGGTTCTCTTCCACGCTGCGGTCGCGATACGGGCTGTTTTTACCCGGCGCTTTCAGGGTGCCGCGGTATTCGCGAATTTCATCAGGAGAGAGTTCATCAACATAGGCCAGACCTTTGTTGATCAGCTCAACCGCATACTGATGCAGCTGATCGAAATAATCAGACGAGTAGCATACGTCCCCGGACCAGTGGAAACCTAACCACTGCACGTCGTTTTTAATCGACTCAACGTATTCGATATCTTCTTTCACCGGGTTGGTGTCATCGAAACGCAGGTTGCATTGGCCCTGATAATCCTGGGCGATGCCGAAGTTCAGGCAGATGGATTTTGCATGGCCAATGTGCAGATAACCGTTCGGCTCCGGCGGGAAGCGAGTGTGAACGGTGGTATGTTTACCGGTAGCCAGATCTTCATCAATAATCTGACGGATAAAGTTAGTCGGGCGGGCTTCTGCCTCACTCATCACGGGTTCCTCAAAGCGTAAACAACGTATAACGGCACATGATCTTACAAGCAGGGCGTAGTGACAACTATTAGTTACGTAAAATAGGTATCAGAAGAGGATTATGGGGCCGATTGCTGGAAAAAAAAGCGGCGAAGGTTTCCCTTCGCCGCTGAGGCAAAAACTCGACTCAGGAGCCTTACTTGCCTTTAATCTCATACAGCGGCGTCTGGCCAGCAACGACCTTACCGCTCGCCAGTATCACCAGCGCGCTGTAGTCATCGCTGTTGCTGCAGACGACCGGACTGATCATTGAGCGCGCGTTGGCGTTGAGGAAGTCCAGATCCATTTCCAGAATCGGCTCACCCGCCTTCACGTCCGTGCCCTCTTCAACCAGACGTTTGAAGCCCTTGCCTTCCAGCGCCACGGTGTCGATACCCATGTGAACGACGATTTCCGCACCGTTGTTGGTTTCGAGGCAGAACGCGTGGTTAGTGTTGAAAATTTTCACCACGGTACCGGCGGCCGGGGCCACCACGATGTTGCTGGTCGGTTTCACCGCGATCCCGTCGCCAACGGCTTTGCTGGCGAAGGCTTCGTCCGGCACCTGCTCAAGGGCCACCACGTCACCGGTAATCGGCGAAACCAGCGACTCAACGGTCTTCGCGTTCGCTACCGCCTGCGGTTTAGCCGCGGGCGCTGCGGTGGCGACGTTGCCAGCCGGTGCGGCTGGGGGTGGGGGCACGCCGGCGCGCGGCGCGGAAGAGGGGCTGCCGCTGCCGCTACCGGGCCGCGGGTAACCACTTTTTTCATCTCATCGCCGATAGACTCTGCTTTCGCACCGACGATAACCTGAATGGTTTGCTTATTCAGTTTCACCACCCCGGACGCGCCGAGACGTTTACAGGCGGCGTCGTTCACCTTCGCCGAATCGCCCACGGTCAGACGCAGACGGGTGATACAGGCGTCAATGGCTTTCAGGTTGTCCGTTCCGCCCACCGCGGCGATATAGCTGGTCGCCAGCTGGGTCAGCCCCTCTTCAGTGTTGCTGTTGGCTTCTTCCGTTACCACGTCAGCGGCTTTGTCTTCACGACCCGGCGTTTTCAGGTTGAACATGCGGATCACCGCGCTGAACAGCAGGAAGTAGACGAAGAAGAACACCACGCCCATCACCAGCAGCATCCAGACGTTTTTGCTGGCGGCCGGCAGGCTGTACATCAGCACGTAGTCAATTGCACCTGCGGAGAAGGAGAAGCCCGCATGGATCCCGAGCGCCGTTGCGATGAACAGGCTGATACCGGTCAGCACCGCATGCAGGAGGTACAGCAGCGGAGCCAGGAACATGAACAGGAATTCCAGCGGCTCGGTTACCCCGGTCAGGAACGCGGTGATGGCCACGGACAGCAGCATACCGCCTACCATCGGACGACGCGCTTTCGGCGCCGCCAGATACATCGCCAGCGCCGCACCCGGCAGACCAAACATCATGATTGGGAAGAAACCGGACATGAACATCCCCGCGGTGCCGTCGCCGGCGTAGAAGCGGTTGATGTCGCCGTGGAACACAGCGCCAGCGGCGTTAGTGAACTCACCAATCTGGAACCAGGCGATGGTGTTCAGCACCTGATGCAGACCGGTTGGGATCAGCAGACGGTTGATGAAACCAAAGATACCGGAACCCAGCGCCCCTGCGGAGACGATCCATTCGCCGCCAGAGTGGATAGCGTGCTGCACCGGCGGCCAGACGTAGCCGAAGATCGCCGCGAGGATCAGACAGAAGAAGCCGGTGGCGATCGGCACGAAGCGTTTGCCGCCGAAGAAGCTCAGGAAGTCCGGCAGCTTGATGCCGGCCCAGCGGTTGTATACCGCCCCTGCCACCAGACCGGTAATGATACCGGCCAGCACGCCCATATTGATTTCCGGGTTGATGGTGACCATCGCTTTGGTCATCACGAAATACCCTACCGCACCGGCCAGCGCCGCAGAACCGGCGTTATCCTTGGACCAGCTTGATGCCACACCAATTGCGAAGATCAGCGCCAGATTATCGAAGATCGCCCCACCCGCTTGCGCGATGAAGGGTACATTCAACAGGTCTGGTTGCCCGAAACGCAGCAGCAATGCCGCGACCGGCAGCACTGCGATAGGGAGCTGCAACGCCCTACCCAGTCGCTGAAAGAAACCTAAAATATTCATCTTATTCCCCCTATGAGACCCCGATGAGGCTCATTTCAAAGCCACTTTTTTATTGTGTAACAAGGTCGGTTTTATCACTTACCGGCAAAGTGTGTGAAAAATTAATTCGTATCGCAAATTAAACGGGTATTTTTTGTGATAATTATCACCAAATATCGTATTCCCTCCTCCCTTGCACTGGCTAACAACGAAAACTTATTTTATCATTCAAAAAATCAACACGGATTGACCCCGGTCGGCGCAGTTGCTGCAATACTCTCCTTAGAGTGCTGGCGCCAATCCGCCAGAATCTACTTTGACTATAGAGGTGAAGAATGAGACTGATTCCCCTGGTAACCGCTGAGCAGGTCGGTAAATGGGCTGCCCGCCATATCGTTAACCGCATTAATGCATTTAAACCAACCGCGGACCGTCCGTTCGTCCTGGGTCTGCCAACCGGTGGTACCCCGCTGACCGCCTACAAGGCGCTGGTTGAAATGCATAAAGCAGGCCAGGTTAGCTTCAAGCACGTCGTCACCTTTAACATGGATGAATACGTTGGCCTGCCGAAAGAGCATCCAGAAAGCTATCATAGCTTTATGCACCGTAATTTCTTTGACCACGTTGATATTCCGGCAGAAAATATCAACCTGCTGAATGGTAACGCGCCGGACATCGATGCGGAATGCCGTCGCTATGAAGAAAAAATTCGTTCCTACGGTAAAATCCACCTGTTCATGGGCGGCGTGGGCAACGATGGTCATATCGCGTTTAACGAACCGGCCTCTTCTCTGGCGTCCCGCACCCGTATTAAGACCCTGACCCATGAAACCCGCGTAGCGAACTCCCGCTTCTTCGACGGCGATGTGGATCTGGTGCCGAAATATGCGCTGACCGTCGGCGTGGGCACCCTGCTGGACGCAGAAGAAGTGATGATTCTGGTGCTGGGTCATCAGAAAGCGCTGGCGCTGCAGGCGGCGGTAGAAGGTAACGTCAACCACATGTGGACCATTACCTGTCTGCAGCTGCATCCGAAGGCGGTGATCGTCTGCGACGAACCGTCCACCATGGAGCTGAAAGTGAAGACGCTGAAATATTTCAACGAATTAGAAGCTGAAAATATTAAAGGTCTGTAATGTAGTCCTTCCCGCGCCCTGGCGCGGGATCATCTTTTTCTTTGTACGCACCATCATGTCGGCGGCAAACGAACGAACGCTGACCTGATGAGGCGTATATACCGGGGGTCGTAATGTATGCATTAACCCAGGGCCGGGTTTATACCGGTCATGAAATTCTCGATGACCATGCGGTTGTTATCGCTAATGGCTTTATCGAACGTCTTTGTCCGCTGGCAGATTTGCCGTCTGACATCGAGCAGCGCTCAGTCAACGGCGCAATAATCGCCCCCGGTTTTATCGACGTCCAGCTCAACGGCTGCGGCGGCGTGCAGTTTAACGACAGCCCAGAGGCGGTCACTGTCGAAACGCTGGAGATCATGCAGAAGGCCAACGAACGCTCAGGCTGCACCAGCTTCCTGCCGACGCTGATTACCTCCAGCGACGATCTGATGAAGCAAGGCGTGCGCGTGATGCGCGAATATCTGCAAAAACATCCGAACCAGGCGCTGGGCCTGCATCTCGAAGGGCCGTGGCTGAATATCGTTAAGAAAGGCACCCACAATCCGGACTACGTGCGTAAACCGGACGCGGCGCTGGTCGATTTCCTGTGCGACAACGCCGATGTGATCACCAAAGTGACCCTCGCCCCTGAGCGCGTTGAGCCAGAAGTGATCCGCAAACTGGTCGCCGCCGGGATCGTTGTCTCCGCGGGCCACTCCAACGCCACGCTGAAAGAGGCGAAAGTCGGCTTCCGCGCGGGCATTACCTTCGCCACCCACCTGTATAATGCGATGCCGTACATTACCGGCCGCGAACCGGGTCTTGCCGGGGCGATTTTTGACGAGCCGGATGTCTACTGCGGTATCATCGTCGACGGGATGCACGTCGATTACGCCAACGTGCGCAACGCCAAGCGCCTGAAAGGCGACAAGCTGTGCCTGGTCACCGACGCCACCGCGCCGGCGGGGGCGAATATTGACCAGTTCATTTTTGCCGGGAAAACAATATACTACCGCAATGGGCTGTGCGTAGATGAAAACGGCACCCTCAGCGGATCTTCCCTGACCATGATTGAAGGGGTGCGTAATCTGGTTGAGCATTGCGGCGTGGCACTGGACGAAGTATTGCGCATGGCGACGCTCTATCCTGCGCGCGCTATCGGCGTGGACAAGCAGCTCGGCAGCATTGCGCCGGGCATGGTCGCTAACCTGACCGCCTTTACACGCGATTATAAAATCACCAAGACCATCGTTAATGGTAACGAGGTCGTCACTGAGTAAGTAAAAGTATGACAGCAGGCGGACAAGCTCAAATTGGTAACGTTGACCTCGTAAAACAACTGAACAGCGCGGCCGTGTACCGCCTGATTGACCAGCATGGGCCCATCTCGCGCATTCAGATAGCCGAACAAAGCCAGCTTGCCCCTGCCAGCGTGACCAAAATCACGCGTCAGCTTATTGAGCGCGGCCTGATCAAAGAAGTCGATCAGCAGGCCTCCACCGGTGGCCGCCGCGCTATCTCTATCATCGCAGAAACTCGCAACTTCAACGCCATCGGCGTGCGGCTTGGCCGCTATGACGCCACTCTGACCCTGTATGATTTAAGCAGCAAGACCCTGGAAGAGGAGCACTTCCCGCTGCCCGAGCGCACCCAGGAAACGCTGGAACACGCCCTGCTGAATATCATCGCCACCTTTATCGAAAACTGTCAGCGCAAAATTCGCGAGCTGATCGCTATCTCAGTGATCCTGCCGGGCCTCGTCGACCCGGAAAGCGGCGTGATCCGCTATATGCCGCACATTGCGGTGGAAAACTGGGGCCTGGTCGGGGCGCTGGAGAAACGCTTCAATGTTACCTGCTTTGTTGGCCACGATATCCGCAGCCTGGCGCTGGCCGAGCACTATTTTGGCGCAAGCCAGGATTGCGAAGACTCCATTCTGGTGCGCGTGCACCGCGGTACCGGGGCGGGGATTATCTCCAACGGGCGCATTTTTATCGGCCGCAACGGCAACGTCGGCGAAATTGGCCATATTCAGGTCGACCCGCTGGGCGAACGCTGCCACTGCGGCAACTTCGGCTGTCTGGAGACCGTCGCGGCCAATGCCGCCATTGAACAGCGGGTTCGCCACCTGCTGGAGCAGGGCTACCAGAGCCGTCTGACGCCGGATGACTGCACGATCAAAACTATCTGCAAAGCGGCCAACAAGGGCGATGCCCTGGCCTGCGAGGTGATTGAGTACGTGGGGCGCCACCTCGGGAAAACGATCGCCATCGCCATTAACCTGTTCAACCCACAAAAAATCGTCGTCGCCGGCGAAATAGTGGAAGCTGAAAAGGTCCTTCTTCCGGCCATCGAAGGCTGCATTAACGCCCAGGCGCTTAAGGCGTTTCGTAAGAACCTGCCGGTGGTGCGCTCCACCCTCGATCACCGCTCTGCAATCGGCGCCTTCGCGCTGGTCAAACGCGCCATGCTCAATGGCACGCTGCTGCAGCGTTTGCTTGAGAGCTAATCGCCCCTTTTCTGATAGCGCGTCACCTTGATACGGGCGGGCCTCGCCCGTCAGAGGTGTGAAACCTCATCGATGACGCGTATAGTTTCGTCTTTGTTAATGATTCTGGACCCACCATGACCATTCAAAACATAATTTGTGATATTGACGGCGTACTGATGCACGATAACGTCGCCGTTCCCGGCGCAGCCGAGTTTATCAAGCGCATCCTCGATAAAGGCATGCCGCTGGTAATGCTGACCAACTACCCGTCGCAAACCGGCCAGGATCTGGCGAACCGTTTCGCCACCGCTGGAATTGATGTTCCGGATAGCGCCTTTTACACCTCAGCGATGGCCACCGCCGATTTTCTGCGTCGCCAGGAAGGCAAAAAAGCCTACGTGGTGGGAGAAGGGGCGCTGATCCACGAGCTGTACAAAGCCGGCTTTACCATTACCGATGTGAACCCGGATTTTGTCATCGTCGGGGAAACTCGCTCCTTTAACTGGGAAATGATGCATAAGGCCGCCTTCTTCGTCGCCAACGGCGCCCGCTTCATTGCCACTAACCCGGATACGCACGGTCGCGGCTTCTACCCTGCCTGCGGCGCGCTGTGCGCCGGGATCGAGAAGATCTCCGGCCGTAAGCCGTTTTACGTCGGCAAACCCAGCCCGTGGATCATCCGTTCAGCGCTGAATAAAATGCAGGCTCACTCCGAGCAGACGGTGATCGTCGGCGATAACCTGCGCACCGATATACTGGCCGGTTTCCAGGCGGGGCTGGAGACTATTTTGGTGCTCTCCGGCGTCTCCACCCTCGACGACATCGACAGCATGCCGTTCCGCCCGTCGTGGATTTACCCTTCCGTCGCGGAAATCGATATTTTCTGATGCCAACCACGTCGCAGGACGTGGTTTTTCATTTCTAGCGGCCATCAGAATTACCCCATCTAATAAAAACGGCTTATAAATACGAATTCCTCAATAAAGCCGTTCAAAAGATACTCTTTTTTCACTGTTCAACAATCACGGTTGCGTTTTTTCTTTTTCCGGCCGCAAAACCCTTGCGCCTGCTCCCCCTTTACGGCATTTTCTTAAGCACGCACTCAGGCTTCGCCACGAGACGAAGCCAGCACAACATCAAACACGACAGGGTAATGGAGAAGGCTATGTGTTCTATTTTTGGCGTACTGGATATTAAAACTGACGCAGGCGAGCTGCGTAAAAAGGCGCTGGAGCTTTCCCGCCTGATGCGCCACCGCGGTCCGGACTGGTCTGGCGTATATGCCAGCGACAAAGCGATTCTGGCGCACGAGCGCCTGTCGATTGTCGACGTCAACGCCGGGGCCCAGCCGCTGTACAACGCCGAAAAAACCCATGCGCTGGCCGTTAACGGCGAGATCTACAACCACCAGGCGCTGCGCGCGGAGTATGGCGATCGCTACCAGTTCCAGACCGGTTCCGACTGCGAAGTGATCCTCGCGCTGTATCAGGAAAAAGGCCCGGAGTTCCTCGACGATCTGCAGGGAATGTTCGCCTTCGCCCTGTACGACAGCGAAAAAGACGCGTACTTAATTGGCCGCGACCATATCGGCATTATCCCGCTGTATATGGGCCATGACGAACACGGCAACTTCTATGTCGCCTCCGAAATGAAAGCGCTGGTGCCGGTATGCCGCACCATTAAAGAGTTCCCGGCGGGCAGCTACCTGTGGAGCAAAGACGGCGAAATTCGCCAGTACTATCAGCGCGACTGGTTTGATTACGACGCGGTGAAAGACAACGTTACCGATAAGAACGAGCTGCGCCAGGCGCTGGAAGAGTCGGTGAAAAGCCACCTGATGTCCGACGTGCCTTACGGCGTGCTGCTCTCCGGCGGTCTTGATTCATCGGTCATCTCGGCTATCACCAAGAAATTCGCCGCCCGTCGCGTCGAAGACCAGGAGCGTAGCGAAGCCTGGTGGCCGCAGCTGCACTCTTTCGCGGTCGGTCTGGAAGGCTCTCCTGACCTGAAAGCGGCGCAGGAGGTGGCCAACCACCTCGGCACCGTGCACCACGAAATTCACTTTACCGTCCAGGAAGGGCTGGATGCCATCCGCGACGTTATCTATCACATCGAAACCTACGATGTGACCACTATTCGCGCCTCGACGCCGATGTACCTGATGTCGCGGAAAATTAAAGCCATGGGCATCAAAATGGTGCTTTCCGGCGAAGGTTCGGACGAAGTGTTCGGCGGCTACCTCTACTTCCATAAGGCGCCGAACGCCAAAGAACTGCACGAAGAGACGGTGCGTAAGCTGCAGGCGCTGCATATGTTTGACTGCGCCCGCGCCAACAAAGCGATGTCCGCCTGGGGCGTGGAGGCCCGCGTGCCGTTCCTCGACAAGAAGTTCCTCGACGTCGCGATGCGCATTAACCCGCAGGATAAGATGTGCGGCAACGGCAAAATGGAAAAACACATTCTGCGCGAATGCTTTGAATCCTACCTGCCGGCCAGCGTCGCCTGGCGCCAGAAGGAGCAGTTCTCTGACGGCGTCGGCTACAGCTGGATCGATACCCTGAAAGAAGTGGCCGCCAAACAGATCAGCGACCAGCAACTGGAAACCGCAAGCTTCCGCTTCCCGTACAACACGCCGACCTCCAAAGAAGGCTATTTGTACCGCGAGATCTTCGAAGAGCTGTTCCCGCTGCCGAGCGCGGCGGAGTGCGTCCCTGGCGGTCCGTCGGTGGCCTGCTCTTCAGCGAAAGCCATTGAGTGGGATGAAGCGTTCAAAACCATGAACGATCCATCAGGCCGCGCGGTCGGTGTCCACCAGTCGGCCTACAAATAAGCCCAGACGGGCGGTGAAACGCAAAACGGACCCTCCGGGGTCCGTTTTCTTTTTGCCGGATTTATACCGCTGAAAAACGATAAATAACCAATAATTGCCGAATATTCCAGCGAGCTGTTCGCAACCTAACCAAACAGTCACATTACAACGATTTTCCTTGAAAAAGAGGTTGACGCTCGCAGGCCCAATACGCATAATGCGCCCCGCAACGCCGATAAGGTTACGCGAAAAAAAGATGGCTACGTAGCTCAGCTGGTTAGAGCACATCACTCATAATGATGGGGTCACAGGTTCGAATCCCGTCGTAGCCACCATCTTTTTTGCGGGAGTGGCGAAATTGGTAGACGCACCAGATTTAGGTTCTGGCGCCGCAAGGTGTGCGAGTTCAAGTCTCGCCTCCCGCACCATTCACCAGTTAGCGTTGTACGGATGGGGTATCGCCAAGCGGTAAGGCACCGGTTTTTGATACCGGCATTCCCTGGTTCGAATCCAGGTACCCCAGCCATATTTCTTCGATATTTGCGGTTCACCGCGACGGTATTGGGGTATCGCCAAGCGGTAAGGCACCGGTTTTTGATACCGGCATTCCCTGGTTCGAATCCAGGTACCCCAGCCATATTTCTTCGATATTTGCGGTTCACCGCGACGGTATTGGGGTATCGCCAAGCGGTAAGGCACCGGTTTTTGATACCGGCATTCCCTGGTTCGAATCCAGGTACCCCAGCCATCGAAGAAGCAGTAAGACAATTAGGCTACGTAGCTCAGCTGGTTAGAGCACATCACTCATAATGATGGGGTCACAGGTTCGAATCCCGTCGTAGCCACCAAATTCTGGACGTATCGATACGCATCGATAAATCCGCAAACAATTTGTTGGGGTATCGCCAAGCGGTAAGGCACCGGATTCTGATTCCGGCATTCCGAGGTTCGAATCCTCGTACCCCAGCCAAATTTAAAAGTCGTTCAGCAGTGAACGCACTGTTGCCCTCAACCGGCATAGTTACGGTCAAGCGCAACAGACAATTGGGGTATCGCCAAGCGGTAAGGCACCGGATTCTGATTCCGGCATTCCGAGGTTCGAATCCTCGTACCCCAGCCACTTCAATGCAAAAAAGCTCACTTCGGTGGGCTTTTTTGCTATTGGCGTCCTGACATGCTTACTCCGTACTGACTGCCGGGCAGGTGCTCTCCGCTACGCCCCTGCCCGGGAAGCCGGTTTTACAAGCCTAACGCATACTTCAGCGCCTGACGCTTCAGCATCCCGGCGCGTTCAGCCGCCATCAGGCCAATATTACGCAGCATCCGCACCGGCGCCAGGTCATTGCTGAATCCGGCATAAAAGAGATCCATCCCCGACTGCATGATAAAATTATCCGCTCGCCGCCGCGCCTGGTAGCGCTTCAGCACCGGCAGGCTGGCCCAGTCTTCGCCGCGGCCGCGCGCTTCCGCCAGGATCTCCAGCAGGGCATCGACATCACGATAGCCAAGGTTAACCCCCTGCCCCGCCAGTGGATGAATGGTGTGCGCCGCATCGCCCACCAGCGCCAGGCCGGGCTGAACATACTGCAGCGCATGACGCCGGGTAAGCGGGAAGGCGCCGGCCGCCTGCGGCGTCACCTGCCCCAGCCGCGCCGGAAAGTGACTGGCGATCTCCTGCTGGAGCTGCGCCATGGTCATGCTCTGCAGCTGACGGATCCGCGCCGGGGCGTCGTACCAGACCAGCGAAGCCCAGTGGTCGAACAGCGGCAGGAAGGCGCGTGGGCCGCTGGGAGTAAACTGCTGCCAGGTGCTGTCGCCGGGATCGTCGGCGCATTCGACGCTGATCAGCATACAGGACTGCTGATATTGCCAGGCGTGCACGCCGATGCCGGCCATCTCCCGCACCTGGGAGTTAGCGCCGTCGGCGCCGATAACCAGCCGGGCGTGGATCGTCTCCCCCTCGAGCAAATGCAACGCCGTCTGCGTCTCGCCGCGCTGCATCGTTTTCAGTTCGCTACCGACGCGCAGGGTAACCGCCTCATGCGCCGCCAGCGCTTGCCACAGGCCCCATTGCAGAACCTTGTTCTCGACCATATAGCCCAGCTCCGGCAGCTTGAGCTCCGCGGCGTCGAAGGCGACGTGCGCGCTCTCCCACTCCCAGGTCTCCAGACGGCGATAAGCGTGGACGCGCATCGCCCGTATGGCATCCCAGACGCCGAGACTCTTCAGCAGGCCGACCGAAGCCGCGCTGATCGCCGAGATCCGCACATCCGGGGCGGATGCCGGATCGAACGCCGGTGGCGTCGCTTTCTCAAGCACCGTCACGGTAAATCCCTGTTGCGCCAGCCCTAACGCCAGGGCGCCGCCGACCATGCCGCCGCCCACGATGGCGACATCTGTTACGTGAATTGTCATGGCTATTATCCTTAAAGCAGAATCCGTTAAGTTTACCGGATTTTTCGCCCTCTTGCGGCGATAACGCTCGCACTGGTCAGGGGGCGACCAAAGCATTACAATACGCGCCCTGGAATGCGAAATTCACCCTGTATATATCCCCGCGTTTTGGATATCTATTACTGAGCATGAGCAAGTCAATGACAAAAAAACTCCATATTAAAACCTGGGGCTGTCAGATGAACGAGTATGATTCATCAAAGATGGCCGATCTGCTGGATGCGACACATGGGTATCAACTGACCGAGGTGGCGGAAGAAGCAGATGTGCTGTTGCTCAATACCTGCTCAATTCGTGAGAAGGCCCAGGAAAAAGTTTTCCATCAGCTTGGCCGCTGGAAGCTGCTGAAAGAGAAGAACCCGGACCTGATTATTGGCGTCGGCGGCTGCGTGGCTTCCCAGGAAGGCGACCATATTCGCCAGCGCGCGCACTATGTCGATATTATTTTCGGGCCGCAAACCCTGCACCGCCTGCCGGAGATGATTAACTCCGTGCGCGGCAACCGCAGTCCGGTAGTTGATATCAGCTTCCCGGAAATTGAAAAATTCGATCGCCTGCCAGAGCCGCGCGCTGAAGGGCCGACCGCCTTTGTCTCGATTATGGAAGGTTGCAATAAATACTGCACCTACTGCGTGGTGCCGTATACCCGCGGAGAAGAAGTTAGCCGTCCGTGCGACGATATCCTGTTTGAAATCGCCCAGCTGGCGGCGCAGGGCGTGCGTGAGGTCAATCTGCTGGGGCAGAACGTTAACGCCTGGCGCGGTGAGAATTACGACGGCACCACCGGCAGCTTTGCCGACCTGCTGCGCCTGGTCGCCGCCATCGACGGCATCGACCGCATTCGCTTCACCACCAGCCACCCGATCGAATTTACCGACGATATCATCGACGTTTATCGCGATACGCCGGAGCTGGTGAGCTTCCTGCACCTGCCGGTGCAGAGTGGCTCTGACCGTGTGCTGAACCTGATGGGACGCACCCATACCGCGCTGGAGTATAAAGCGATTATTCGCAAGCTGCGTGAAGCGCGCCCGGATATTCAGATAAGCTCCGACTTTATCGTCGGCTTCCCCGGCGAAACCACGGAAGATTTCGAAAAGACCATGAAGCTCATCGCCGACGTCAATTTCGATATGAGCTACAGCTTTATCTTCTCCGCTCGCCCGGGCACCCCGGCGGCCGATATGGTCGACGACGTGCCGGAGGCGGACAAAAAACAGCGTCTGTATATCCTGCAGGAACGCATTAACCAGCAGGCGATGGCCTGGAGCCGTCGCATGCTCGGCACGGTACAACGCATCCTGGTGGAAGGCACCTCGCGTAAGAACATCATGGAGCTCTCCGGACGTACGGAGAATAACCGGGTGGTCAACTTCGAAGGTACCCCGGACCTCGTCGGTAAGTTTGTCGATGTCGAAATCGTCGATGTATATACCAACTCGCTGCGCGGTAAAATCGTGCGCACCGAAGCGGAGATGGGTCTGCGTATCGCTGAATCACCCGAATCAGTGATTGCCCGCACCCGTAAAGAGAACGATCTTGGCGTGGGAATTTACCAGCCATGATCCCTTCAGGCCTGTCGGTTCCGGCAGGCCTTGTAATTCCTCTCTCCGTCCCTATATCTACAGCAATGCTTGCGCCATTTTCCTGTGACGTAAATAATTTCCTGATTAGCCGGCCACGCGCCGCGTCCGGCCACCTGCGTAAAGAGGAATAGTTTGAACATAGACACTCGTGAGATTACCCTGGAGCCAGCGGATAACGCACGCCTGTTAGCCCTGTGCGGCCCGTTTGACGACAACATTAAACAGCTGGAGCGTCGGTTAGGCATTGAGATCAACCGCCGTGACAATCACTTTAAGCTGACCGGTCGCGCCCTGTGCGTGCACGCTGCCGCCGATATTCTGCGCAGCCTGTATGTCGACACAGCGCCAATGCGCGGTCAGATTCAGGATATTGAACCAGAGCAGATCCACCTGGCGATCAAGGAAGCGCGCGTACTGGAGCAGAGCGCCGAAAGCGTGCCTGAGTACGGTAAAGCCGTCAATATCAAGACCAAGCGCGGGGTAATCAAACCGCGTACGCCGAACCAGGCGCAGTACATCGCCAATATCCTCGATCACGACATCACTTTCGGCGTGGGTCCGGCGGGTACGGGTAAAACCTATCTGGCGGTGGCGGCGGCGGTTGATGCGCTGGAGCGCCAGGAGATCCGCCGTATTCTGCTGACCCGTCCGGCCGTCGAGGCAGGCGAAAAGCTCGGCTTCCTGCCCGGCGATCTGAGCCAGAAGGTCGACCCGTATCTGCGCCCGCTGTATGACGCGCTGTTTGAGATGCTCGGCTTTGAGAAAGTGGAGAAGCTGATTGAGCGTAACGTCATCGAAGTGGCCCCGCTGGCCTATATGCGCGGACGGACGCTGAATGACGCCTTTATCATTCTTGATGAAAGCCAGAACACCACCATCGAACAGATGAAGATGTTCCTGACCCGCATCGGCTTTAACTCCAAGGCGGTGATCACCGGCGACATCACGCAGATTGACCTGCCACGCAGCACCAAATCCGGTCTGCGCCATGCCATCGAAGTGCTGGCGGAAGTCGATGAGATCAGCTTTAACTTCTTCCATAGCGAAGACGTGGTGCGCCATCCGGTGGTCGCCCGCATCGTGAACGCCTATGAGGCATGGGAAGCCGCAGATCAGAAACGTAAAGCAGAGCTGGCCGCCGAGCGCAAACGCGAAGCCCAGGAACAGGAGCAAAAATGAGTCAGGTGATCCTCGATTTACAGCTGGCCTGCGAAGAGACCAGCGGCCTGCCGGACGAAGCCCTTTTCCAACGCTGGGTCGACGCCGTCATTCCGCCGTTTCAGGAGGAGTCAGAGTTAACGATTCGTCTGGTCGACGTTGCAGAAAGCCATGAGCTGAACCTGACCTATCGCGGCAAGGATAAGCCGACCAACGTCCTCTCCTTCCCGTTTGAAGCGCCGCCGGGAATTGAAATGCCGCTGCTCGGCGATCTGATCATCTGCCGTCAGGTGGTAGAACAAGAAGCCAGCGAGCAAGGTAAGCCGCTGGAGGCGCACTGGGCGCATATGGTGGTGCACGGTAGCCTGCATCTGCTGGGCTACGATCATATCGAAGACGACGAAGCGGAAGAGATGGAAGGCCTTGAAACAGAGATAATGCTTGCTCTGGGCTATGAGGACCCGTACATTTCCGAGAAGATTGCGGAATAGCGCCCAGCCGGATGGCGGTGCTTGCGCCTCATCCGGCCGCTGTTTCTGCGTTTTACCTGCCAGAAAGTCAGGCAACCCATGCCGTCCGGCGCTGAGTTTACGCGCGACGAGCGACAGTTAAATCAACATGAGAACCCAAACGACGCCATGAGCGACGACAATTCACACAGTAGTGACACAGTAAACAGCAAAAAGGGATTTTTCTCCCTGTTACTCAGCCAGCTTTTTCACGGGGAACCGAAAAACCGCGATGAACTGCTGGCGCTGATCCGTGATTCCGGGCAAAACGACCTTATCGATGAAGATACGCGTGACATGCTCGAAGGGGTAATGGATATCGCCGACCAGCGGGTCCGCGACATTATGATCCCCCGTTCACAAATGATAACCCTGAAACGCAACCAGACGCTGGACGAGTGCCTGGATGTCATCATCGAATCCGCCCACTCGCGTTTCCCGGTCATCAGTGAAGATAAAGATCACATCGAAGGGATTCTGATGGCCAAGGATCTGCTGCCGTTTATGCGCAGCGACGCCGAAGCCTTCAGCATGGAAAAAGTGTTACGGCCGGCGGTTGTCGTCCCGGAAAGCAAGCGGGTCGACCGCATGCTGAAAGAGTTTCGCTCACAGCGCTATCATATGGCGATCGTTATTGACGAATTCGGCGGCGTCTCTGGCCTGGTGACCATCGAGGATATCCTTGAGCTCATCGTCGGGGAAATTGAAGACGAGTACGACGAAGAAGAAGATATCGATTTCCGCCAGCTGAGCCGCCACACCTGGACGGTGCGCGCCCTGGCCTCCATCGAAGACTTCAACGACGCCTTCGACACGCACTTTAGCGATGAAGAAGTGGATACCATTGGCGGGCTGGTGATGCAGGCCTTCGGCCATCTGCCGGCCCGCGGCGAATCTATCGACATTGATGGTTACCAATTCAAGGTAGCAATGGCAGATAGTCGTCGTATCATTCAGGTGCATGTAAAGCTGCCCGATGACGCTCCCCAGCCGAAGCTGGAAGAGTAAGCGGTAGCGCTGAAATGGCCAGCCGGGAGACCGCGAGTCATACACGGTTGTAGGTGCCCCGCGTCCGGCTGGCAAAAAGAATAGCCTGTAGCAGCAGGCGTTAATTAACGGGACGATTAACCTAAATGGTATTTGCCTCTCTTCTTGAACGCCAGCGCATACGTCTGTTGCTGGCGCTGTTGTTTGGAGCCAGCGGAACGCTGGCTTTTTCACCTTATGACTTCTGGCCAGCGGCTATCGTTTCGCTGATCGGTCTGCAGGCGTTAACCCTCAACCGACGCCCGCTGCAAAGCGCCGGGATCGGCTATTTCTGGGGACTCGGGCTGTTCGGCACGGGTATCAACTGGGTCTATGTCAGCATCGCTCAGTTTGGCGGAATGCCCGGCCCGGTTAACGTCTTCCTCGTCGTTCTGCTGGCGGCCTATCTCTCGCTCTACACCGGCCTGTTTGCCGGCCTGCTCGCCCGTCTGTGGCCTAAAACTAACTGGATACGGATGGCTATCGCTGCCCCTGTCGTCTGGCAAATCACCGAGTTCCTGCGCGGCTGGGTGCTGACCGGCTTTCCGTGGCTACAGTTCGGCTACAGCCAGATTGACGGCCCGCTGAAAGGCCTCGCGCCGGTGATGGGCGTCGAGACGATTAACTTCCTGCTGATGGTAGTCAGCGGCCTGCTGGCCCTGGCCCTCGTCCAGCGCAACTGGAAGCCGCTGGCGATTGCCGCGCTGCTGTTCGCCCTGCCGTTCCCGCTGCGCTATATCCAGTGGTATCAGCTGCTGCCGGCGCGCGCGACCCAGGTCTCGCTGGTGCAAGGCGATATCCCACAGGCCATGAAATGGGACGAAAAGCAGCTGGTCAATACCCTGAAAACCTACCTGGCGCTGACCCAGCCGCATATCGGCCACTCGCAGCTGATTATCTGGCCTGAATCGGCGATCCCGGACCTGGAGATCAACCAGCAGCAGTTCCTCAGCATGATGGACGATCTGCTGCGCGCAAAAGACAGCTCTCTGATCACCGGCATTGTCGATGCGCGTCTCAACAAGCAGAACCGTTACGATACCTACAACACCATCATTACTCTCGGCAAAGATAACCCGTACCGCTACGACTCGACCAACCGCTACAACAAGAACCATCTGGTGCCGTTCGGCGAGTTTGTACCGCTGGAGTCGATTCTGCGTCCGCTGGCGCCGTTCTTTGACCTGCCGATGTCCTCCTTCAGCCGCGGCCCCTACGTGCAGCCGCAGCTGATGGCGCATAACCTGAAGCTGACCGCGGCCATCTGCTACGAGATAATCCTCGGGGAACAGGTGCGGGATAACTTCCGGCCGGACACCGACTTCCTGCTGACCATCTCCAACGACGCCTGGTTCGGCAAGTCCATCGGCCCGTGGCAACACTTCCAGATGGCGCGAATGCGCGCCCTGGAGCTGGCCCGCCCGCTGCTGCGCAGCACCAACAACGGCATTACTGCGGTGATCGGCCCGCGCGGCGAGATCCAGAAGATGATCCCGCAGTTTACCCGCGAGGTGTTGACCACCACCGTGACCCCCACCAGCGGCTTAACCCCTTACGCCCGCACCGGCAACTGGCCGCTATGGGCGCTGACGGCGCTGTTTGGTTTCGCCGCGCTGCTGATGAGCCTGCGCCAGCGTCGCCGATAAGTTTCTCCGCCGGCGACGCCCGTCGCCGGCTTTTTCTTCCCATCATCTGCCACTCTGGCACAGTCATTGCTTTATTTAACCTGGTAGCGGCATTGTCCGACCCAGTGCAACCGGGTTGCACCAGAAACGATCGGTGGTCGCGCTATTTTGGTGCAATGGAAGATATTTGCCTCCGATTGGTGCGGAGCGCTTCGCAAAAATAAACAATAAAGCAGCAAAATCTTTACATTAAGCCAAACTAAATGCTAACAAACACATACAAATGCGGCACGTGGACGCGTGCCCCCAATAACAACACACACAATCACAATGGGTATCAATAGCGTCGCTGACGCTGCGGATAAGGAGTTGGATATGCAATTACGTAAACTGGCCACGGCAATGCTGGTAATGGGAATGACCGCTGGTCTGGCGCAGGCGGAAGATGCTGCCCCGGCGGCTGGCCAGAACACCCTGGATAAGATCGCCAAAAACGGGGTTATCGTTGTCGGCCATCGTGAATCTTCGGTCCCGTTCTCTTACTACGATAACCAGCAGAAGGTTGTGGGCTACTCTCAGGATTATTCCAACGCCATCGTCGATGCCATCAAGAAAAAACTGAACAAACCCGATCTGCAGGTCAAACTGATCCCGGTCACCTCGCAGAACCGTATCCCGTTGCTGCAGAATGGCACCTTTGATTTCGAGTGCGGCTCAACCACCAACAACCTTGAGCGCCAGAAACAGGCGGCCTTCTCCGATACCATCTTCGTGGTCGGTACCCGTCTGCTGGTGAAGAAAGGCGGTCCGATCAAAGATTTCCCGGACCTGAAGGATAAAGCGGTCGTCGTCACCTCCGGAACCACCTCAGAGATCCTGCTGCATAAGCTGAACGATGAGAAAAAAATGAATATGCGCATTATCAGCGCCAAAGATCATGGCGACTCTTTCCGCACCCTGGAGAGCGGACGCGCCGTGGCCTTTATGATGGATGATGCCCTGCTGGCTGGCGAACGCGCCAAGGCGAAGAAACCGGATAATTGGGAAATCGTCGGCACCCCGCAGTCGAAGGAAGCCTATGGCTGCATGCTGCGGAAGGACGATCCGACGTTCAAGGCGCTGGTTGATGAAACCGTCGCCCAGGCTCAGACCTCTGGCGAAGCGGAGAAGTGGTTTGACAAATGGTTCAAAAACCCGATTCCGCCAAAAAATCTTAACCTCAACTTCGAGCTGTCGGACGACATGAAAGCGCTGTTCAAATCACCTAACGACAAAGCACTGAACTAATTATAACAACCAGGGGCGGGATATCCTGCCCTCCCGATGATTGTCACAGCACGGACAGACTATACGGCGGGGTGGCGGTTCCCCACCCCCCCGCAAAGATTGGGGAC
>OBVE01000246.1_pt1 | contig 35608 bp, 32 predicted proteins | sample 1475991 | NCBI WGS metagenome assembly OBVE01 (sample SAMEA2579969, study PRJEB22360) | human gut metagenome | biome: human gut; feature: human-associated habitat; material: faeces | place: Denmark | collected 2008/2010 | reverse complement strand
GAAACCGTTGAAAACACTGAAATCGTAAAAACGTAGCGCAGTTCAAGTTCAACGTCTCGAAGTAAGTGTTTCTCTGGCTCCCCTCTTTGAGGGGAGCTGTCGCTACAAGCGACTGAGGAGCGGCACGGATAAGGCCTGAGAAGTCGTCTTCTCAGGCCTTTGTCATGACATTGTTCTGCAAGGACTGGCTGTTGCAGCAGCATAATGTGTGTTTTATTATTCGGCCTTGGCGGCTTGCTGGTCAATCCAATTGTTGACGTCGGTGACCGCCTCGTCAAGGGTTGCTTTGGCGGCTTTGTAGTATTTGGAATCTACAGGTTGACGATTTCCGCGCCGAACGGCCAGAGCGCAAGCTTGGCCATCTTGAATGATTGCAATCCGAACGGAATACCGATAATGGTGATGCAGTTGAGCATGCCTGCTCCCAGATAGCCGAGCGCCATCCACCAGCCGACCAGCACCACCCACAGGATGTTGGCCAAGGCAGAGCCGACTCCGCCGCCGTATTGCACGGTTGCGCCAAACGGCGTCAGGGTGAGTCCCGCCATCTTGAACGCTTGAATGCCGAGCGGGATGCCGATGATGGAGATGCACAGAATCAGTCCCACCACTGCCCATCCGATTGCGATGGCCAACCCACCAAGAATGATCCACAGGATATTGCCGAGAACTCGCATGATTCGCCCCTTTCCAATTCCGGTCGATGCCTCGCATGTTCAGCTTCACTATTTTGCCAGACAGCATGACGGAAACACGAGACGTAACCCTTAGCTCGCCCCTGATTCATTCTCGGACCGCTATTCAGGCGGATCGTATGCGGTAAGCCCAACCCTTTTGTGAAGATTTTGTGTATTGTCGGGCATACGTGGTTTTCACCGTCGGTTTGACTGATGATAGGCTTCTCGATGTCTGCCGTATGAAGACCCATCAAGGAGATGCCATGAACCTGTATCGCTACGCGATGTTCATCGCACGCGCCTGCTGTGGGTCGTTCGTCGGCAATGTTCTGTTTGCCAATCCACAAATGGCTCTATTCTCGATGCTGGTGTAGCGGGGACACGCCTTATGTCGGGATGTACCGATGGCCCATCCGCAGTCGACATCGCATGAATCGCTCACCATAGCCATCAACTTACGCAAAGCCGCGAATCGTTTGCCGTATATGAATGCGGAACGGATGGCGGCTTTTCCTTTACTCCGGACTCATCAGTGTCCCCGCGTCTTGACACAAGTATGGGGCCGGATCGCCCATACATACCGTTACCAACAGAAGGAAATGCTGTGACCTCACAGAGGACCGCGGAATTCGGGTCCGCCGCCAGTTCCGTAAAGCCTATTGATTCGCACGCCCGATTCATCGTCGTGGGCGTGATCGTCGTCGGCTCGTTCATCGCGCTGCTCAACCAGACCGTCATGTCACCGGCCTTGCCGGCACTGATGCGTGATTTCAATATCACCACCGGCACCGTGCAGTGGGTGACCAGCGTCTACATGCTGGTCTCGGGCATCATGGTGCCGATTTCAGGCTATCTGATTGATAAATTCTCCACCCGAAAGCTCTTCGCCGGAGCTCTTGCCACTTTCATGGTCGGCACACTGCTGTGTGCCGTCGCGCCGAATTTCGTGCTGTTGCTCGTCGGACGCATACTGCAATCCGCCGGCTCCGGCGTGCTGTTGCCATTGGTCGCCGTAGTGCCGATGCTCGTCTATCCGCCGGATAAGCGCGGCACCGCCATGGGCATGGCCGGTATCGTCATGGCCGCTGGCCCGGCTATCGGCCCGGTTGTCGGTGGTCTGGTGATTGACAGTTTCGGATGGCGCCCGATGTTCATTGGCATCGCAGTTGTGGCACTGGTCATCCTTGTCGGAGGCACGATGATGCTCAAGAACGTCGGCGAGTTGAAGAACCCAAAGCTCAACATCCTGTCCGTGATCCTTTCGACCATCGCGTTCGGTGGCCTGCTCTATGGCTTCTCGTCTGCTTCCACGATGGGATGGGCCAGTCCGGTCGTCATTATTTCAATCGTCGTTGGTCTTGTGGCCTTCGTCGCATTCGTATACAAGCAAGTCAAGCTCGATGAGCCATTGTTGCGCGTTGACACCCTTGCCACCCGCAACTTCCGCAACTCCGCGATTCTGGTCACTCTGATTAACGCCGCAGTCGCCGCAACCAACGTGACGTTGCCTATCTTCATCCAGAATGTACTCGGCCAATCCGCCACCGTCACCGGCATGGTCATGCTGCCCGCCGCGGCGGTCGGCATCATCCTGAGTCCGGTCGCCGGTGCCGCATTCGACAAATTCGGCCCGCGCGGCGTGGGCATCGGCGGCCTTGCGCTCATGACCATCTCTCTTGGTCTTCTCGGCACCATCAACACCAGGACATCAGTGCTGTTTGTCGCCGTGTTCTGCGCATTGCAGGCATCCGGTCAGGCTATCGCCAACATGCCGATCAACACTTGGGGCGTCAACGCTTTGCCGAACGACATGATCGCCCATGGCAACGCCATCGCCAACACCGGCCGCCAGATCGCGGCAGCCATTGCGACCTCGCTTCTGGTCACCGCAGAAACATCCGTGACCGCCTTGCACATGTCCCAGGGTGTGAAGTCCGCCACGGCCAGCGGCATCGCGTTCTCCTACCTGCTGTGCGCCGCCATTTCGCTGGTCGCCCTGATCATCTGCATCTTCACCGTCACCAGCCGTGCCAAGGAGAAGGCCGCACGTAACGCCAAGGCCTACGAGGCGCAAGCCTCCGCCGAAGTCGCGGTCGAAACCACTGAAGGCCAGCCCGCCGAGCATCACTACGCCGGCGCATACGTGGCCCCCGCTGCCTCCCTGTTCAAGCAGGCCCAGGAACAGTCCATCGGCGGGATTATGGACGATCAGCCCTACAGCTGCCTGGACAGTGATGACATCACGCATGTGGTGCGCGAGTTCATCCGCCTCAACGTCTCCAGCCTTCCCGTGGTGAACGGCGATGGCAGGCTCGTCGGCTTCGTCAGTGACGGCGATGTCCTGAAATCGATTGCCACCTATGAATCCCGTACGGTTCCCACCGGCACCGGTTCGACGATGGTGGTGTTCGACGACGAAACCGTGGCCTCCAAGGTGCAGGCGCTCTCCGGCAAGAAGGTGATGGACATCGCCACGCGTAAGGTCGTTGCCGCCACGCCTGACCAGCATGTTGGAGAGGTGGCCCGAATCCTCGCCAAGAAGCAGTTCAAGAAACTGCCGGTGGTGGATGGTGATGGCAGACTCGTCGGTGTGATCCGCCGTAAGTCCGTGATGGAACATGCCTTCGACGCGCTGTTCCCAAAGGATGATCGGTGATTCGGCGTCATCATCGTTGAATAGAATGAATGAAATATGAGGCTTCCCTTCTCGCGGGGGAAGCCTCATTGCTTTGTCCGCGGAGTCTTACGGCACCTGCGTAAGGGCAACGTCACGCCTTTATGATGCACTATTGAATAGTTGTTCCTATCGTTGCATGGTGACGCTAACGCATGGCGTCACGATACTGAAGCCTGCCATCTAACGGCGGGTACGGCTCGTTGCTGGAGTCGTGCACGCATACGCGCGTCGGCGTGCGTATGCCGTGATGTGACCTTTGTAGTGGAATTGAAGGATTGAGGGGCTTCTGCTGTTTTCGTGGGTTAGGTTCTTGGTTTGTGGTAGGTGTATGTCGAGTCCGCCGCAGCGGAGCATGACGAGCGCGATGAGGCTGCTGACGTGGTGGAAGCCATAGGTCATGCGGATGGTGACCTTGATGCGGCTGTGGGGCTTCATCCGTGGAGCCAGCGTGATCATCATTTCGACGATCACGGCGCTGTGGCTGTTGCAAGGCATTCCCGTGGTCGCCGGCACAGGCGGATTCGCGCACGTCGACGATGTGCATGATTCCGCGTATGGTATGCGTCGCCGACGCGGCCGCTCCTGTGTTCGCGCCAGCCGGTTTTGACGACTGGCATGCCTCGGCCGCGTTGATCACGGGATTCGTGGCCAAGGAGGTGGTGGTCGGTTCGATGTCGCAGTCCTATCACGCGGACGGAGCGGATGATACGGCTTCCCAACAGGCCGGAGAGGGGACGTTGGGACAGAAGCTGCGCGCCTCGTTCGAACAATCCTCGCATGGGCATGGCAAAGCCGCGGCCATAGCATTCCTGTTGTTCACGCTCGCGTACACGCCGTGTCTGGCGACGGTGGCGGAACTGCGACGGCAATACGGCACGAAAGTGGCCGCGCAATCGGTGTGCCTGAGCCTTGTGGTGGCATACGTGCTGGCCGTTGTAGCCTTCCAACTGTTGCGATTGGTGTGGTGACATGCCCTGGCATGGTCTGGGCGCGAGAGATTGGCGGCATACCGACAAGCGGCCTGGGGCGCAGCGGAGTGGCGGTTTGTCGGGGGATATCGTCATGGACGTGGCCTGCGACATGGAAGCCGGATTGTCCATACGGCAGGTTGCCGATCGACGTCACCTGCCGGTCGATTTCATCGTCATGGCCATTTCACGCGCGCAGGAACGCGGCCTGCTGCAGGTGGCGGATCTTACGTCCCGCTCGGCGTGTGGGGAAACGACATGCCAGCTCGATCCTTCGTCGCTGATTTGTGCGGGGTGCCCGTTTCGGCCGCGTGCCGACGCATAGTTAGCCGTGGGCGTCCTTCAAGGTTGTTTGCGCGACACGGCAGTGCGAGCGATGCTCGATGCCGATAGACAACATGCCGAAGCGAATACGCGTGTTACGCGTGCGCTGCGGCTACAGTATTCGTCGCGGGAGCAGATCGAGGAAAGGAATGGAACAGATGGGCGAGGCATTACGGCAGACGCAGGGTGACGGCGACGTGCGAAGCCGGGATGATTCCACGTATGAGGGCATAAACGTATCCAGAACCATCGCCCGTCTGATGATGCTCGTCAATGCCGCTGTATGGGGTTCGGGGTACACCATGCTCAAACATGTGCAGGGTGTTATGACGACCCAGTGGATGATGTTCTTCCGTATGGCCGCATCGGTTATTCTCATGGCGTTGGTGTTCCTGCCGCACTTGCGCAAGATCGGACTTAAGCGCTATATCGTGCCTGGTCTCGTGCTCGCCCTGACCTACTGGATGGGATTTCTGCTGCAGCTCAAGGGGCTGGAGACCACGTCGCCCGGGCGTAACAGCTTCTTCACCGACACGTATTGCGTGATGGTGCCGTTCGTCATCTGGGCGCTGACGCGTAAACGCCCCAGCATGCAGCATATTGCCGCGGCGTTCGTGTGCGCGTTCGGCATCGGTCTGGTCTCGTTGAGCGGCACAAGCGGGTCGGATCTTATCGGCATGAGTTCCGGCGATGTGCTGACGATCATCGGAGCGTTGTTCTATGCGATCAATCTGGTGGTTGTGGGCATGATGGGCAAGAAATTCGATGCGGTGGCGCTGATGCTGGCCGAATTCGCCTGGTGCGCGGTGTTCTTCGGTGCCGGCGCCGCACTGTTCGATGGTTCTCCTTCGGCCTCGTGGCTGCGTTTGGATGTGGTGCTGTGCCTTGCCTATCTGGTGATTGGCTCGACCATCATCGCGCAGATTTTCCAGACCATCGCCGTGCAGAATCTGCCGGCTACTGAAGGCTCGGTGATTTTGAGCACCGAATGCATCTTCGCCATGGTGATCGCCGTGATCTTCACCGGGGAACGGCTCACCGTACCGTCCGTCTGCGGGTTCGCGGTGATTTTCGGCGCGATACTCCTTTCGGAAGTGCAGTTTCCGTCACGGCGCAAAGCCAAGTAGCGTGCGATGAGTCGGTATATGACTTCGTTGGTTCGGACGTCAGTCGTGCCGCCCGGTCTGCGCGTCGGCAAGCCGATGATGCCATGGCTCGGCTACGTTGGTAATCGATAGGCGTGGCCAAAACCGGACGGCGCTCGCATCCGGCCACGTTTACTGGATTACTGGCACGACATACGTCAGCGTGCCGAAAGTGGACGCCATGGGGTACGGTAGGGTAGTTTGCGCAAACGGCGCAATACCTGAACGAAAGGCCACTGTGCCCAATATCGATAATTCTTCCGAATATTCCGAGCAGAGCATCGTAAACGATGCCGCACCTACTTTCACCGAGCTTGGCGTGCCGGGCGCTTTGGCGCATGTACTCGCCAGCGACGGCAAACGTACCGCTTTCCCCATCCAGGCGGACACTCTTCCCGACTCTCTCGCGGGCCGCGACATTCTTGGCCGTGGACGCACGGGTTCCGGCAAAACACTTGCTTTCTCCATTCCGCTGGTGGCACGTCTGGGTGCCAGCGAGCATGATATCGCCGCCATCGAGCGTGAGGCCGATCGCCGCGGCAGTGCAGGGGGCAAGGCTGCGGCCAATCTGCCGCGTCCTCGCGCTCTGGTGCTTGCCCCCACCCGTGAGCTCGCCAAGCAGATCGACGAGGTGCTGTTGCCGCTTGCGCAGGCGTATGGCATGACTACCACCACCGTGTATGGCGGCGTGAAGTATTCCCGTCAGATCGCCGAGCTCAAGGCCGGTGCGCAAATCGTGGTCGGCTGCCCGGGCCGTTTGGAGGATCTGCTGCGTCAGAACGCGCTTACGCTGAGCAGCGTCGAATGTGTGGTGCTCGATGAGGCCGATGAGATGGCCGACATGGGCTTCCTGCCCGGCGTGGAGCGTCTGCTTGGCCAGATTCCGGCCGATGCGCAGCATATGCTGTTCTCCGCGACGCTCGATCATGGCGTCGACAAGGTGGTGGAACGCTTCCTGCACGATCCGAAGGTGCACAGCGTTGACGACGCGACCAGCCCGGTCGATGAGATGACGCATCACGTGTTCGAGATCACCAAGGGCGACAAGCCCGAGATCGTACGCACCCTGGCCTCCGGCGCAGGCAAGCGCATCCTGTTCACCCGCACCAAGTTCCAGGCGAAGAAGCTTTCCCAGAGCCTGACCAAGCAGGGCATCCCGTGCGCCCAGTTGCACGGCAACCTCAACCAGAACCAGCGCGACCGCAATCTCGCGGCCTTTGAAACCGGCGAGGTGAACGTGCTTGCCGCCACCGACGTGGCTGCACGCGGCATCGACGTCAGTGGCGTGGAGCTTGTGGTGCAGGTCGAGCCGCCGGAGGATCCGAAGGCGTTCCTGCATCGTTCCGGCCGTACCGCGCGTGCCGGCAACCAGGGCGACGTGGTTACGCTTGTGTTGCCTGAGCAGCGCCGCGAAACCAGGTTCATGCTGCGTAAGGCCGGTATCAAGGTCAAGCCCGTTGCCGTGACGGCCAAGTCCCCGGAGGTGCTGGATCTGGTGGGCGAGCGCGCGGAGAAGATCGACGGCTGGGAGCTTTCCCCGCTGAAGAAGAAGACCAAGCCGTTGCCGAAGAAGGGCAAGGGACGCAATAAGCGTGGCGGTGAGACTGAGGCTGCCGGCGGCAGGCGTTCCGACGCTCCGAAGCGCAGGAAGAGGCAGGAGCAGACCGGGCGTTTCGACCGTTTCGATGAGTCCGATTACAGGGATTACGACGGCTACGACGAGTATGGTGCGCGTGGCGGTTATGACGAATGGTCGGATGATCGCGGTTTCGGCAAGAAGGGCAAGCATCATAAGCGCACTAAGCGTGACCGTTACGATTGGCAGGATCGCGATGGCCGTAACGATCGCAGGGGCCGTGGCGGCTATCAGGATCGTGATGACCGCAAGGGGCGTGCCGATCGTAGGGATCGTGGCGGCCGAGGGGAGTCCTTCGATCGCAATGGTCGTTATGATGCGGTCGGGCGCGTTGTCGAGGAACCGCGTAAGGGTGGCAAGCGTGTGCATAAGAAGCCGATCCGCGTGGTCGAGGACCTGCGTGGTGAGGACGCCAAGCGCTATGATCGCCGCATGAACGCCAAGAAGGCGAAGTACGACGATCAACCGTCGCGCAAGAAGGGCAAGCGTGGCGGCGAACGGCAGCGTTATGACGATAATCGTCGTGATCAGCCACGTTACGAGCAGCCGCGCCGTAGCGATAAGAAGCGCAACGACGGCGGCAATCGTCGTTCCGCGCAGGGCTTCCGCAAGCACAATAAGTCGAAGCGCACGCCGTTCCGTAATTCGCACCGCTGATTCGGTGCCACGGCGGTAAGGTGGCGGCTCGGCTGCGGGGTCGTCGAAAAATGCGTTGAGGCCCGTTCCGCAACCGTGTGTGCAGTATGTGCTCACGGTTGTGGAACGGGCCTCAACGGGTATTGGCTTGGGTCTACATTTCCTCGTGCCAGTGCGGGTCCAGCGCTTTGCATCGGCCTTCGGGATTGTCCATCAGCGCGATGTCGTGCATGTCCTGTTCGTCCAGTTCGAATCCGGTGATGCTCAGGTTCTCGCGTTGACGTTGCGCGTGCAGCGATTTCGGGATCGATACATCTCCGATCTGCAGATGCCAGCGGAGCACGGTCTGCACTTCGGTCACGCCATGCTTGTGCGCTATGCGCTGGATCGTCTCGTCCCGTAGCATCTGATTGGCACGGCCCAGCGGACTCCAGGCCTGGGAGATGATGCCATGTGCGGCGTTGTATCGGCGCTGTTCGGTCTGCTGGAAGTAGGGGTGCAGCTCGATCTGGTTGACGCTGGGGGTCACTGCGGTGGCACGAATCAGCATATCGATGTGACCGGGCAGGAAGTTGCTGACGCCGATATGCCTGATCAATCCGTCACGCTGTGCGTCGACAAGAGCCTGCCATGCCTCGACGTAGAGGCCTTGGGACGGGTTGGGCCAGTGGATCAGATACAGGTCGAGATAATCGAGTCCGAGCCGGCACAGGCTTTCCTCGATGCAGATGCGGGCCTTGTCGTATTGGTGGAAGCGTCCGGGCAGCTTCGAGGTGACGATGATGTCGTCACGCGGCACCGATGCCATGCGAATCGCTTTGCCGACCGTGCCCTCGTTCTCATAGTTCACTGCGGTGTCGAGCAGTCGGTAACCGTTCTCCAGGGCCGAGGCGATGGCCTGCGCACCGGCGAATCCGCGTACCTGGTAGGTGCCGAATCCCATGGCGGGAAGCGCAAGCCCATCATGAGCGGTGCGGATCGGCAATGGCGCGGCGGAAGGGGTGGTGGAATCGTTGCTCATATTGTTCCTTTGATGTGGAATCTTACGTCCGTCGATATAGCAGATGGGTGGCATGGCGTATGACCGGCCATACCACCCATCGGGTTCGTTATGCGTGTGCTGTTCGCGGGAGGCTCACTCCACGTTGGCGTGGTTGGCGTTCGCGTCGGCATCCGACACGTTATCGCGGCGGGAGAGCATCAGGCACAGGGCGTCCAATGCGATGTGCACGGACTGGTCGAACAGCGAGCTCAACAGCTGGATGGATCCGCCCGTCTCGCCCTTTACTCGTCCAGGCACCACAATCACGGCGTCGGCGGCATCGGCTAGGGGAGAGTCGGGCTTTGAGGTCACCGCAATGACCTTCACACCGAGCTTTTTGGCGGCTTCGGCGTCCTCCACGGTTCGTCGGGTCTTGCCGGAGCCGGAGATGGCCAGCAGCACGTCGCCCTCATGCATGGACGGGCAGATGGTTTCACCCATCATGTAGCTCGTGTAGCCGATGTGCATCATGCGCATGGCGAAGCTGCGCGCCTGGAACCCGGACCGCCCTTCGCCGGCCGCGTAGACGCGGCTGTTCTTGGTGATCAGCGGCATGGACTGTTCGAGGTCGTGCTCGTCCATTTTGGCGATGACGCCCTGTACTTCTTCGACGATCTGGTCGAGGATGCGTTCGTTGGTGCTCATTGCATTTCCTTCCTGCATGCCTGGCATGCTGCTGTGATGTCGTCGGCCTTGGTGATGGCCGAACCCATGATGACGATGTCGATGTTCTCCTGCGCCAGAGCCGCGAGCTGATGCTGCTTGATACCCCCTGCGATCGCTATATGGCGAATCTGCGGGAATCGCGCCTTGAATGCGCGCACCTGCGCGACCGGATCGGCCGTGGCACCGGAATCCACGGAGGTGTGCAGGCAGTATATCGCGTTCTGGAAGCCGCTGATGCGTTCGATGCGCTGCTCGTCGCATTCCAGCAGGTCGATCATCATTACCTTGCCGTGTGTTTCGGTGGACTTGGCGCATGTCTCCAGCGTGCCCATCGAGGCCGATCCCATGACCGTCAGGTAGTCGAATCCGAGACCGAATCCCAGATCGAACTCGTAGGCGCCTTCGTCGCAGGTTTTGATATCGGCAAGCACCGAGGTGTTGCCTGCCGCTTCAAGAACAGGACGGAGGGCGCGAAGCCCGAACTCCTTGGTCAGAGACGTGCCGATTTCGATGATGTCGGCCTGGCCGTCGATCGCCTGTATGATGCGCACCGCCTGTTCCACTGGCACGCGGTCGATGGCGACTTGCAGTTTCATGATGATCCTTTCTGCTGATTGATTGGCTTGTTAGGCGCGGTTGCCGCAGACTCTACAGGGAGAGTTCCTTGCGCGGTGTGGAAGCGATGAAATCACGAAGCTCCTCGGCGGTCGGCAGGCCTTCCGAATCGGAGACGCTGGTGACCTGGATGGCTCCCACCGCGTTGGCGCGTTCGAGCAGATGCCTGGTGTCGAGTCCCTCAAGCAATGCCGTGATGACACCGGAGGCGAAACCGTCGCCGGCGCCTACGGTATCGACCACGTCGACCGTGAAGCTGGGGACCACGGTCTTCTGCACGGAACCGTTGCCGTCCAGCTCGAACAGCGCCGAGCCTTCATCGCCGAGCTTGATGATGACCTTGCCGACTCCCATGTCGAGATAGAACTTTGCGATATCGTGCGGATCGACGGCTCCGGAGAACAGGCGTCCCTCCTCAAGTCCGGGCATGAACACGTCGGATTTGGCCGCCAGCTTGTTGGTCGCGGCGATCATGGCTTCCTTGCCCGGCCAGAGGGTCGGGCGCGGATTCGGGTCGAACAACACGGTGACGCCATGCGATCGTGCCGCGTCCACCAGGTTGCTTACCGTGTCGTACGTGTTGGGGGCGAGCGCGGAGAAGATGCCGGTGACGTGCAGGATTTTCACGCCGTCGAAGTCGATGGTGTCTACGATGTCGGGCGTGGTCTGGGAGGCTGCGGAGCCTGAGCGGAAGTAGATGACTTTTGGCTCGCCGTCGCTGGAGCGTACTTTGAGCTGGTAGCCTGTTGCGGCTCCGGTCATGCGGCGGATGTTCGTGGTGTCGATGCCGATGCCGTTCATGTATTCGAGGATGAGGTCACCTTGCCAGTCCTTGCCGAGCGTGGTCACATAGCTGACGGTGTGGCCTTGGCGGCTGACTCCGATGGCCACGTTGAATTCGGCGCCGGCCATCTGCCTGGGCAGGGTGCGGGCTTCGAGATAGGTTTCGTTGGAATCGGCGATGAGATTCACCATCGGTTCGCCGATGGTCATGACTTCTGACATTGGTGTTCCTTAGGGTTGCGGTCGGTTGGTTGTTGTGGTTGATGGTGTTTTAGGAGTGTGCGATGGCGTGGCGTACGATGTCGACTTGTTCGGCGACCTGCTCTGCCGGGATGGGGAATTCGAGGAAGACGGGGATGCTGGCGGACAGTCGGTCGAGCATGGGTTGCCAGTCGATGACACCGTCCTGAAGCATGGTGGTGGCGAGCTGGCTTTTGTCTTGTGAGCCGTTGACGTTCTTCAGGTGGAACACGGTGATGTAGTCCACGAGTCGGTTGAACGCCTGCTGTGCGTTTTCGTCACGCCAGTACCAGTTGCCCAGGTCGAAGGTGTATCCGATGGTGGATCCGTTCGTCGTAATGTGGTCCAGCGATGCCTGGGTGCAGGCGAAGGTGCCGTTTTGCGGCGTCTGGTCGTTTTCGATGCTCAAGGTCAGGTTGCGTGCGGCGGCTTGGTTGTCGATGCGCTGCAGCACGGTGGCGTCCACGTCCTTGATGTCGCCTTGGTTGAATTTCACGTTGCGTGCGCCCATGCGCGCCGCTTCGTCGAGGTATTGCTCGAACTGTGGGTTGGGCTCGCCGTTGACGGTGATCGATTCGGGTACTGAGTAGAACAGCGTCATGTGCTGTTGTGCGGCGGCGTTGGCGATGGCGTCGTATTCGGCGTCGTCTGCGATGTATTCCCGGCGTACTTCCGCGAGGGTGATGCCGTGCGCGGCGATGGTGGCGAGCAGTTCGGATTGCGGTGTGCCGTTGCGCAGCGCGTCCATGTATACGAGGGTGTTGATGCCGATGGTGGTCATGTTCGGTCCTTTGCAAGTGGTGTTTTACTGGTGGCGTTTGCCTGCGTGATGCATTGCGATGTAGGGGTGCCGGCAGGCCGGGGAAGGAGACCGGCCTGCCGGCATGGTGTTCGGAACGCTTCTAGAACAGCAGCAGGGAGGCGAGTCCCATGATGGGGAAGGTGCACAGCCAGTAGACCGGCACGCCGTTCTTGAGGAACGTCTTCGGCTCGAGCTCGTTGTATTCGACGGCCCACATGTTCCACGACTGGGTCACGCAGCTGGAGATGCAGGTCATGGACGGTACCACGAGCAGTGCGAACAGGAACCAGGCGTTGAACACGCCCATGCCCATCAGGATGCTGATGACTGCGGATCCTGCGCCATAGAGCTCGAGCGGGCCGCGGAACAGTGCCAGCGGGGCGAGGATGCACACTGCAATGGCGAGGATCATCTCGTTGTTGGGCACCACGGAGGTCAGCGCCGGGCCGAAGTCGGCCATCACGGTGACGGCGGCGTGCTGGAAGAAACGCAGCACGAGCAGCATGATGATGAGGCTGCCGATGTCGCCGATGGCGGTTTTTGCCGTGGAGTTGAGGATGTTGACGAATCCCTTGTAGGTCTTCATGTGGCCGGTGCCGAGGAAGGCGATGATGGAGGCCAGGAACAGTGCCGGCACGGCATCCCATTGGAAGATGATGCTCAACGCGACCGGTACGACCGGCAGCAGGTAGGTCCAGATGGGCACCTGGGGGATTTCGACGTTGCGTTCGTCCGGGTCGCCCACTTCGTACGGCTTGCCGTTCTTGATGGCCTTGGCGTTGATGAGGATGAAGACGATCACGCCGATCATCTGTACGATCATCGCGGCGATGCCGAAGCGCAGATAGTGGCCGCCCCATTCGATGACCTGACCGTCGGGGGACTTGTAATCCTGGTAGAAGGCTGCGAACTGCACGAACAGTACGCTGTTGATCCACATGGCGGCGCCGATGGAAAGCGTGAACACCGGCACTGCGACGCGCTTGGGTACACCGAGGCGGCCGAGGATGGGGAAGAGGATCACGCCGATGGCGATGGCGGAGCCGACGCCGTAGGCGCTGGTGAAGATGAGGCAGGTGACCAGGGCCGTGCAGATGGTGGCCAGCACCGGGCTTTTCTCGCCGACCTTGGCGGTGCGGTAGGAGATGGAGGCGGCGATGCCGGTGTCAACGAGCACACGGCCGAACCATGCGCCGCAGATGATCTGGATGATGGTCGATCCGTAGGTGAGCGCCGGCTGGGCGAAGGTCTCTTCGATGACGTTGAAGGGTTTGCCTATGCCGAACGGGACGCCGAGGAAGTAGACCAGCGTCCAGACGATGGTGAGGATGAAGAATCCGATGGTGAGATTGCCGCCCTTCATCGCGTAGATAACGAAGCAGATGAAAGAGGCGATCAGCAGCAGGCCCATGACCCAGATGATCATGATGCTCCTCCTTGAGCCGTGATGGTTGTTAGTTCAGTGTACTCGGTCGTTATGTTGACCGATTTAGTTTACCGGTTACGTTTATCGGTTAACAACAAGAGTACACCACAACATGTGTACCGGTTAACTACGGCGTGTCTAAAGCAGTTTTGGGGATTTTGTCCTATGAATATCAGATCTGGGTTGATGCGAACACACACAGGCGTGTGGGAATCTCATCCACCGAACACGGGTTCTTCGCACCGTCGTAGACGCGGGAGAACAGCTTCCGCGCGGCGGTGCGCCCCATAAGCACAGGATTCTGGTCGAGGCAGGTGATGCCGAACCCGCTGTACTTGGCCCACTGCTCGTCGGCGAACGCGCAGATGCCGATGCGCTCGCGCGTCTGCGCGGAGGTCGCCTCGAGCACATCGCGCATGCTCTCCTCGTTATTGGCGAACAGGCAGACCTTCTCGGCGCCATGTGCGTCCAACAGTTCCTTGATGCGATCCACCAGGTCATGCGCGTCGGAATCGTACACCAGCACATCGCCGTCCATGCTGTGGGCGCCCACATACTCCTCGAATGCAATACGGCGCGTGGTACGCGTGCTGATGCCATCGCCCGGCCTGGTGACGAACGCCACATGGTCGAACCCACGGGATGCGAGATGGTCGAGCATCGAACGCACGGCTCCGGCATTATCGCTGGACACACTGTCATACGTCGGGGGAGTCATGATGCGGTCGAGCATGACCACGGGCTTGCGGTTCTTCCTGCCATGGAAGTCCGCAAGCCACGCGTCGTTGTTGCCTACGGTGTTGACGATCAGACCGTCGACCTGTGCGTCCAGCAGCGATTCGATGTTGGCGCATTCCAGCTCGGGGCGATTGTTGGCGTCGCATACAAGAAGCTGAACGTCGCGGGCCCGGCATTCCTCCTGCATGCCTTTGATGAGCAGCGAGCTGAACGGGTTGCCCACATCGGCGATGCTCACGCCGACCATGTGGCTTACGGTGGCCTTAAGCCCCTGCGCCATCCTGTTCGGTCGGTATCCGAGCTCGCGGATCACATGCTCTATCTTCGCTTTGGTCTCCGACGACATGTAGGCGTACTCGCCATGCAGATACCGTGAGATTGTGGTCTTGGAAACACCTACGGCCTCGGCCACGTCCCCCATGCTGGGCTTTCGATTCATCTTGCTCGCGTTCACTCCCACCCCCGGGATCGTACGTTCGTTGTTCTTCCATCAACAATAGCGTGCCCGCGGGCGACATGGCGCTTACGGTTTGTCCTGCAGCGACGGAACACTGGACTTTCTATGAGAGAATTTTGCAAGAAGTGGTATCAACGCATTGCCACCAGAGACATGGCGTTCATCGGCGTACTGACCCTGATCGCCTCCTGCGTAGCCTCCTGGCTCAAACAGCTTCCGGTACTCAGCCTGTTCGGTGCCCTGATCATCGCCCTGCTGATCGGCATGGCGGCACAGTTCCCGGTCCGAAGCTGGTATGTCGGCAACTCGGCCGACCGCAAGGCCGGGGTCAAGGACGCGGCCGGGCTCATCTCCAACAAACTATTGCGGTTGGGCATCATCCTGCTTGGATTCAAACTCAACCTGCAGGTGCTGTTCACCCAAGGCATCAAATGCCTGCCGATTGCCGTGGCCGTGGTGACGCTTACCATCGTCGTGTGCTATGCCATCGCCCGCAGGCTCGGTGTCGACCCGCAGCTCGCCATCCTCGTGTCGGGTGGTACCGGCATCTGCGGCGCCGCTGCCGTCATGGGATTATCCGGCTCGATCAAGGTTCCGCCGGAACAGGAAAGCGAAAAAGCGGACAACGAGGTCATGGCCGTGGCCATCATCGCCATCATGGGCACCATATTCGCGCTTGCGGAAATCGTGCTCGGCCCCTTGACGGGGCTTTCCGCCACGCAGCTGGGCATCACCGCGGGGGCGTCCCTGCATGAGATCGCGCATGCCGTGGCCGCAGGCGCCGCATTCGGCGCCGTCGACATCGCCACCATCATGAAGCTCTCCCGCGTGCTCATGCTCGTGTTCGCGGCCATCGTCATCTCCATCTGGTGGGACAGGAACCATTCCGCCGTGCCGGCCTCCGGCAAACGCACGGTTTCCTTCCCCTGGTTCATGCTCGGCTTCATCGGCGCGTCCATCATCGGCACCTTCGTGCCCTTTATCGCGTCCGTCACTCCTCAGCTGGTGGACATCGCCTATGTCGTGCTGGGCATGGCCATGGCCGCGCTCGGCATCACCGTGAATTTTGCTGCCATCGCGCAAAAGGGGCGTAAGGCGTTCCTCGCCAGCTTCCTCACATCGATTCTGCTGATGTGCTTCGCCGCCGGCATGGCCATGCTGTTTTTCTAACGTTTGGCATCAGCGGTTTGCCCATACGGGTACTTCGATACATGGTGCCTTCCGTCATCGGCAGCGGAAGGCACCATGTTATTCGCCGTCGGGCATGGCTTGTGCAGCGTCTGTCTTGCCGCCGCGCCTGCGCTCCAACAGGGCGCTGACGAGCCGGCATAATGGCAGCAGATACAGCAAACAGGCGAACAACAGGCTCGCCTCCGGCGCCCCCACCGAGGCAAGCGGCACCGCGCCCGCAATCGACCAGGGGATAAGCGGCGCCACCACTACGGCGGTGTCCTCAAGATCGATGGCCCGGCGCTGCCGGTCGGATTCGACATTCGCGCACAACTGACTGGTCAGCATAATCGACAGCGTCTGATTGCAGGCGACCGCGCTGGCGACCAACGACGTCGCCAGCGTCGCGCCGAACGCGCTGCAACGCCGCGCCAACGCGGAAACGATACGGTGCGCGCCATCCAACAGACCGGTCTCCTGGAAGATGCCGGAATACGACGAGGAGATGCACACGATAAGCATCACCTTGACCATGGAGACGATGCCACCGCCATCGATAAGCGGCGCCACCCGCTCGTCCGCGCAGTGGAAACCGAACACCAGCGCACGTGCCAGCGCCTCCACATCCATATGCTGCACGAGAACGCACACCGGCAATGCGGTAAGAATACTGGCACACATGGTGATGCGCACATCCACACGCGCGACGGCCAGCACCACCAGCACCACCGCAGGCAGAACCGTCGTCCAATGCAGGCAGAACGCCTTGCCGAACAATCCGCGCACATCCAACGATCCCGCCGAAGGATGCGTGCATAGCGCCAAGGCGGCATACGCCGCGCAGGTCAGCGCGAAGGGGACGGCGGCGGTGCGAACCATGAGTCGGATGTTCTCGAAGATGTTCGTATGCGTCAGCGTTTTGACCAGCTGGGCGCTGGTGGACACGGGCGAGCACCGGTCTCCGAAATAGATGCCGGACAGGATCGCGCCGCCAAGCAGCATGGGGGAGACCTGCATCGACGTGCCCAAGGTCATGGTGATCACACCCATCGTCGCAGCCGAGGCGAACGAGGAACCCGTCAGCAGCGACATGAGGCAGTTGAGCAGGAACGTCAGCAGAATCACCGCATGCGGGCGGATCAGCGATGTCGTGTTCGCCACAATGAACGGTACGGTTCCCGCGGCGCGCCACAGGGTGGTCAACAGGCCGATCAGCACGAAGGTGACCACCACGATACTGGCCGCGCGCATAGTGGCAAGGCCCTTGCGGATCATCGCGCCCCATGTGTGCCCGGTCAGGCGCCCATGAACAAGGAAGATGGCCAGGCCGGCGACCAGCGCCGGAATAATGGAGATGCCGGTCGCGATGCAGCCGATAAGCGCCGCGCAGAACAGCGCCATGGTGATGATCTCTGGCATGGGTGCCTCTCTTCTCGATGATCCCCGTCGGGCATGCGACGGCTATGGCTTTGCCCACAGTAGCAGGGCGAACGCTTCAGCATTTTGCTTCGAATCACAGGCCAGACACGGTGTATGCATTCCGCCGGCGTGGCGAGCGACCATTGGGTGACCGCAGAGCAGGATGATGTACCTGAACGTCATGAACCGCCTGTCCGTGGACTGTGGCCTCCCCAACCCGTCCGAGCCGGACATGCACGACATCGGCGTGCTGTCCTCGCTCGACCCGGTGGCGCTCGACCAGGCGTGCGTGGATTTCATCCATATCGCCCCCGACGGCGCGTCCGTCACCGAACGCATCGCCTCACGCCACGGTGAGCATACGCTCGAATACGCCGAAGAGCTCGGCATCGGTTCACGCTCGTACCGGCTGACCGTGCTCGACTGACATGGAGGCCACCATGACTGCGGAACCCGTAGGTATGGAGGCTGCCATGCGCCGCATCGAGATGCTGCTTGCCGAACAAGAGCATGTGTTCGTCGCCATCGACGGCCCATGCGCGTCCGGCAAAACCACGTTGGCCCGAAACCTCAACGAACGGTTCGGCGGCAATGTGCTGCACATGGACGATTTCTTCCTGCGTTCGGTCAGGTTGCCGGGCTTGGTCAACGTGCTTGTCGCGCAGCTGGCTGGTCGAGTGGTGCTGACCGTGGCCACGGCGATCGCCGTGTTTGCCTTCGGCTCGACCAACGCCATCGCCGCCACTTGGACGAGTGATCTGGCCGCAGGCCTGCCGGGGCTCGCGCTGCAGTGGGCGCTGATTCCGCTCGCCGCATATTGGACCGAATCGCTGATCGCCAAGCGCGGACGCTGAATTGTGACGTTCGGGCGTGGCGATGCAACCACGTTCTGAACAAGTCCGACATTCCGGGAGCCAAGCCGTTAAGCTTGGCTCCCGTTGTCATATCGGCTCCGGGATCGAGGGAAGTGATCATGGTCGCAGGCGTGTCCGTCGTCACCTTGCTGTTGGTGCTTATCTCCGGAATCGGCGCGGGATTCGTCGGATACGCCGTCGGAGCCTCGTCGCTGATCTCCTACCCGGCATTGCTGGCGTTCGGCATCCCACCGGTGCTGTCCAACACCACGAACACCGTGGGCGTGTGCGGCACCGGCATCGGTGGACTGCTCTCCGCCAGAAAGGAACTCGCCGGCCAGCATAAGCGCGTGATCATCTACGCCTGCATCGGCCTGGTCGGTGGCATCATCGGCGGGCTGCTGCTCTTGGAGCTGCCGGCAAAAGTGTTCGAATGCGCAGTCCCGCCGCTCATCCTGTTCAGCGCGTTGCTTATTGCGCTCAACCCGCGCAAGAAAGCCGCCGCACGCGACGCCGTCGCACAGGCGTTGCCGCAATCGCACCAAGGCAAGCGCGCAGAGCAGATCGCCAGCAGAACCGCCAGCGGCAGCCTGCGCAACGACCCCTGGTGGCTGTGGGTCGGCGTGAGCTTCGTCGGCATCTATTCCGGTTACTTCGGCGCGGCAGCCGGAACATTGGCGCTTGCGATTCTCGACCTGGGCAAGATCGGCCCGTTCCATCAGATCAACGCGCTGAAAACCGTGGTGGGATTCGGCGCGAACATCTCCGCCGCAATCATGTTCATCATCAGAGGCTCCGTCTACTGGCCGTTCGCCATCGCCATGTGCCTGGGCTGCATCATCGGCAGTTCCATCGCGCCTCCGGTCACCCGGCATATCCCCGAAAACATCATGCGTGCGGCCGCCGTGCTCACTGGCATCATCCTTGCCGTCAAGCTCGGCTGGAACACCTATTTCTAGAATTTCTTCGACTGGGGCAGCGCTTGTGCATGCCTGTGTGTTTTTCGCTGCCCGGCGCATTCCGTAGGTGGTGAGAGCCGATAACCCGTTTGGAAATGGCCTGATATCAAGCCATTTCCAAACGGGTTCTGAGGGCAACCACCTACGGAAGCACAAAACCCCCTACGAAAACCTGGAACGCAGAAGATACTAAATGCTGTTATGAATGATTTGACTGATTTCGGATCATTACAGCTTTGTTAGATAAGCGTTGACAGCGCTCGCATGACAATATCCACGTCCTTGTTTTCCAACTCGCGGATGACATGCAAGTACGTTTCTTGCGTTGTGGTCATACTGGCATGGCCGAGACGGCGTGACACACTAGCAATCGATACGCCGGCGAACAGCAACAGTGATGCGTGCGTATGCCGCAATCCGTGGATGGAAATGACTGGCACATCCACGTTTTTGCAATGTCTGGCGAGCACATCGTTGGCCGTTGAGTTGTAGACCTTGCCATGCACGAAAATGGGTTTGTCGTGCGGAAGGTTCTTAAGTAATCCGGAAAGCTGCATGATGAGCTGCCAGTCAAGCTGCACCTTGCGCACGGATGATTCGTTTTTCGTGGGCACGAATCCGCCGCCGTTCTTGTAATCCCAGGTTTTACTGACGGAAAGCGTTTGATGGGCGAAATCGAAGTCATCGGGTGTGAGTCCAAGCGCTTCGGAGAATCGGAGTCCGGTTTTCGCGATGAGGAGGATGAGCCAATCCCAACTTGCCTCAGCGCCAAGATCAAGATCGGCGAGCATAGCGTGCAGCTCAAATTGGTTGAGATACTTCATTTTCTTGATACGTGGCTGCTTGCCTTTGATGATGACTTTACGTGTCGGATCACGGGGAATGAGCCCTTCGTCAACGGCATCGAGGATGGCGCCTTTGATCTGGTGATGAAAATCCATGGTGGTCTGTCGCTCATGATGCTGCGCGTATCCGTTGATAAGCCGTTGATAAGCGGTCCGATCCATATTAGCAAGCTTCAGCTCGGGAATAAGCTTTCCGAGCCAGGATTGCGCAAGTCGGTATTTGCCCATGGTCACGTCTCGGATGGCGCCTTCCTTGTACGTTTTCACCCATTGGGTGTAGTAGTCGCAGAACAGCGATTCAGAAGTGATGGTTTCCTGCATGGCATGCACCTTTCTCAAGAAAAATAGGGGATAAGCGCAGCCATCATACTTACGCTGATGAAGGGTGATGAGCGAGTCCAGACGGTCCAAGACAATACCAATTTCACGTTGTTCATCTTTACTTGGCAATGAAACGATGGCTTTCCCAACAAGTTCTTTGTTGAGATTATTAACCGTGCTTCCTGCTGCGAACATGCGATATTGATTAAGCATCTGTGGAGCACCCAACATATGGCAGAGGAAAATAGGATCGAAGTGTTTCTGGGCATCGCGGATCAGCAGCCAGCCGTCATGAATACAGCCTCTAATGGCCATGATGTATGGTCGTCCAAAGCTCATAGAGTTCGATAAAACTAGATCCCCCGGATACACCTGGCGGGTTTTTGCGAGACCTTCAGGTTTTATTTTCTCGGTAGTTTGGGTTATATATCGGCCAAGTTCTGGAGCATCGCCAATTTTCACCCAATTAAGTCCACAAGGATCATCTGTAATGTATCGCTCAATCGGTCGTGGCGAACCTCCTCTCTCAATTTCAACCAGTTCAGAGAGCTTACGCTGTTCCCAAGGGTCAGTGAAACCAGTGAAACGAATCTGCGGAACCAACGCTTTTCCATGCTGTTCGGCCATATCATTCACCCCCGAGCAGTGCTTTGAGCTCTTCCAAGCCCGCCAGATTGCGGGCATTGCCGGTCAAATCGCCAAGCATTCCAGCCAATTCCTTCTCTGCTTCATCGATTTGGCCGCATACATCGGCATATGTGGTGGCGTACTTGTTCTTCAACGCGTTCACTTTGCCGATGAACTCGTCGATCACAGCATTCGGCAATGCCTCCAGCTGCTTCTGCAATGGTGTAATCCACTTGGCTTCCAGCAACCTTCTGGCTTCGTCATCACTCAACGCCTTGATCGCATCGCAGGTCTTCTCCTCCAACGCATTTCGCTTGGTTTTGATACCGAACTTCAGTTTCTTTGACTCATCGAACAGCTTTTGGGCCTGCACCAAGCCGCGCTCAAAATCGGAAACCGGATTCTTGCCGATCGCCTTAACCGCTTTCTTCAGCTCGGCGGCAACGAAGGCGTCACCGTCCTGATTGATCGCATCGCTATTCTGCTTGTCATCCTCATCGAAACCTTCCAAAATGGTTTCAATCTCGGAATCAATGTCCTGTACACGGCGTTCGTCCGCCTCGATCGCAGCCAAATCATCGTGCAGCAGCTCACGCTGAACCAAGTCGAAGGGCAGAACGCGGCCAATCCAGCCATCCTGCACTTCCACATCCTTGCCGCCTTTTTTCTTGATGACCATGTTCGGGTCCACGGCTCTTACCGCATCGAAGCCTTCGGAACCCAGCACTTCCAAATCAATGGAGATGCCGCCCCAAGCATCATCAAGCTTCTGATAGGCGTCATACGGGTCAACCAGTGGGGTTCCGGCAATCATCGCATCCAGTTCCTTGCCAATGGCCGTTTCCTGACCGAGCGCATCCACCTGTTCGGGATGCTCCACCAAGCGGGAGCGCAAATCGACAGGCAATCCGGAAATGGCCTGACCATACGAGGCGATGAACGCCTGTACGTCGGCATTGTTGCGCACCACGGTAGCGATGTCGTCATGGTCGCAGGCGTAGCAGGCACCGTTATCACGGAACAGCTCGGCCTTCAGGCTTGGCCAGGCGTTCCAATATTCCTCAAGCTGCTCGACCTCACTCTTCGGAACGCCACCGAACATCGAAGCGTACACATCCCACGTCTCCGCATCCTCGGATGAATCGACATAACGGGGAATGTTGAGGTTGTAATCATTGGCACGAATCTCATCGATGGACACCAGACGGCTGGACTTGGGTACCGTGCGATTGTTCGACACCACATCGACAATGCGTTTGATATCAGAAGCTTGTAGCTTGTTGTTCTTGCCGTCCTTGATGAAATGTTTGGACGCATCAACGATGAGTACCTTGTCGTCGTCACGTTTTTTGCGCAACACCATCACGATGGTGGGGATACCCGTGCCGAAGAAAATGTTCGCCGGTAGACCAATAATCGCCTGAATATGACGGTTCTCAATCAGATTCTTACGAATCTGACCTTCCTCGCCGCCGCGGAACAGCACGCCATGCGGCAGAACGATGGTCATAATGCCATCGGCACGCAGATGGTACAAGTCGTGGAGCAGGAACGCATAATCCGCCTTGGATTTCGGAGCTATGCCATAACTGAAGCGCGGATCGATCTCCTTATCAGTGGGATCCCAATTCTGTGAGTAGGGCGGATTGGAAACCACCGCATCCACGAACAACGGATTGTAGGTCTCCTCCTTGTTCTCCAACGTGTCGAACCACGGCCAGTCGTCCTCCAGAGTGTCGCCGTTGCGGGCAACGATGTTATCGGGAAGAATGCCACGCATCACCAGATTCATACGCGTGAGGTTATAGGTGTTCTCCTTAAGCTCCTGCGCGTAATACATGATGGAATCCGGATTGCCGTTGCGCCGAGCCACAGCCTGGCCGATATGAATCAGCAAGGAACCGGAGCCGGATGTCGGATCGTAGATCTTGATCTGCTCGCGCCCCTGCAAATGCCAGGCGACAATTTCGCTCATCAGCTGAGAGACTTCGGAAGGCGTGTAGAATTCGCCGGCCTTCTTGCCTGCATTGGCGGCGAAATTGCTGATGAGGTACTCGTAGATGAAACCAAGCACGTCATAATCCTGACGACCATCCATCGGAATGTCTTTAATGAGATAAATCAAATCTCGCGCGGCCTTGGACTGGCTTCTCGCGTCGGTGCCGAGTTTGGAAAGTCCAGTCTGCAACGTGTCGAAAATACCATCGAACACTTTCCTATGCGCAGGATTGATATTGCGGGAGAACGCCGAAAGCGCATCACGCACATTGGAAATCTCGAAATCGTTGCCCTGCTTGACCCATGTGGAAAACAGGTTGTCATAGGCGATGAAGTAGCCGCACTCACCCTGCACGAATTCCACAATGTCCGGATTATCCTCCGTGAGCTGCGGCAGCTGCTCGTCAGTAAAATCACTGGCTTTCAAGCGCATCAGCTCGGTTTCGGAAAGGAACTTATAAAAGATGAAGCCAAGAATGTAATCCTTGTATTCGTTCGCCTCGATCTTGGAACGCATCTTATTGGCGGATTCCCAAATCTTCGAAGCGAGCTGCTGCTTGTTCATCTATCCCTCCTCATTGCGACACCGGCAAAAAGCTCGGTTCCACGAGCGACTGCACATCTTTCACAAGAATACCGCACCCCCGCTTGGGAACAGCGTAAGGTCCAAGATGTTGCTGACCGCTTTGATAATCTGCGTATCCCTGTTGCTGCAAATCTTCGAGTTCACGGAAAAACACCGTATTATGGTGCAAACGGGATTCAGGATTATGTGGACGGATTTACGCACGATGGAGAATTTGTCCTTGTTGCAGAAGATGGGGCGAATGACCTGAAAAACTACCCTGTAAAATGCGTAAATGGGCGTATTTGGGTCAATAATCACGCTCACGTCCTTCAAGGAAAGGCAGGAATTGCTGATAATAGTTTTCTTGCCTTTGCTATAAGCCAATCGGATATCGAATCACTTTTGGTAGGTGGTGGTCGTGCAAAGTTAAATGCAGAAACCCTAATGAGCATTGAGTTTAGGCTGCCCTGTTTGCAAGAACAACACCAAATTGGCGAGTATCTGACACGGCTCGACCACCTTATCACCCTTCATCAGCGTAAGTATTGTGGTGTTGCTTCTTGGATGTTAGGGGTTGCGCTCGTAAGATTGGGCTCAGAAAGTGACGGTGCATTCGGGGAGATGAAATATGTTCTACAGTAAAGAATCGGATTTCGAAGACGATCTGGTCGCGGTGCTGAAGCGCCATGGATGGACCGATGGCGTGTTGGAATATCCAACCGAACAGGACCTTATCAGCAATTGGGCCAACATCCTGTTCGACAACAACAAAGGCATCGATCGATTGAATGGGCAGCGTCTTACCAAAGGCGAGATGGCGCAGATCCTCGAACAAATCGAAACATTGCGCACACCATTGGCGCTGAATTCCTTCATCAACGGTAAAACCGTATCCATTAAACGTGATAATCCCAAGGATGAGGCTCATTACGGCAAGGAAATCAGCCTGAAGATCTATGATCGGCAGGAAATAGCAGCGGGGCAAAGCCGGTACCAAATCGCAAGACAGCCGATGTACCCGGCGAAAAACAAGATGCTGAACGATCGCAGGGGAGACGTTTGCCTGCTTATCAACGGCATGCCGGTCATCCATATCGAACTGAAGAAAAGCGGCATCCCCATAAGCCAGGCCACCAATCAAATCGCCAAATACGCGCATGAAGGCGTGTTCACCGGACTGTTCAGACTCGTGCAGGTCTTCGTGGCCATGAATCCGGATGATGCCGTGTACTTCGCCAATCCTGGCGAAGGCGACTTCAACAGCAACTACTTCTTCCACTGGGCTGATTTCAACAATGAGCCCATAGCGGCGAACAAACATGTTGGGCAGGACGAGTGGAAACGGTTCGCGTCGGATCTGTTGTCCATTCCCATGGCTCATCAGCTCATCGGTTTCTACACGGTTGCAGATTCCGCGGACGGATGCCTCAAAGTGCTGCGCAGCTACCAATACCAAGCGGTGAACGCCATTTCCGATCGTGTACGCACCTGCAAATGGGATGAGCCGGTGTCAAGCGGTACTCCGGGACGCCCAGGCGGCTATGTGTGGCACACCACCGGCTCGGGCAAAACCATGACCAGTTTCAAGGCGGCGCAGCTCATTGCCGGCTCGAAAGATGCCGACAAAGTGGTCTTTCTTATGGACCGTATCGAGTTGGGTACGCAGTCGTTGCTCGAATACCGTTCGTTCGCGGATGATGCCGATGACGTGCAGGGTACGGAGAACACGGATGTGCTCAAGGCGAAGCTGGCAAGCATCGACCCGAAGGACACGCTTATTGTCACGTCCATTCAGAAAATGAGCAACATTAAAGCAGGCGAGGGGCATATCACCGAAGAGGAAGTGAAGAAGCTCGCCGGCAAACGCATCGTGTTCATCATCGACGAATGTCATCGTTCCACATTCGGCGAGATGCTGCAGGATATTCGCCGTTCCTTCCCGAACGCGTTGTATTTCGGTTTCACAGGTACTCCGATCCATGAGGAGAACCGCAAGAAGGGCTCGACCACATCAATGGTGTTTGGTGATTGCCTCCACCGGTACAGCATCGCCGACGGCATCCGTGACGGCAATGTGCTCGGCTTCGACCCGTACATGGTGCTGACGTACCGAGACAGGGACGTTCGCCAGGTGGTTGCATTGGAGAAGGCGAAGGCGTCGACGATTGAGGAAGCCCAAGCGGATCCGGCGAAAGCCGAAGTGTTCTACCATTACATGGATCCGAATCAAATGCCGATGGGACCTATGGAAACGCAGGCCGGAGAACGCATCAAGGGCATTGAGGATTACCTGACTTCGGCACAGTACGCGCAGGGCACCCCGCATGAGGGCAAGGTTGTGGAGGATATCCTCGACCAATTCCCATTGCTGAGCAGGGGCAACAAATTCCATGCGATGCTGGCCACGAGTTCCATTCCCGAGGCGATCAGCTATTATCGCTTGTTCAAGGAGCGTGCGCCGCAGATGCATGTGACCGCGCTGTTCGACCCCAATGTCGATAACTCCAACGGCGCGATCCTCAAAGGGGACGCGCTTCAGGAGATCATCGGCGATTACAACGAACTGTTCGGCAAGGATTTCATCATCCCCACATGGCCGAAGATGAAGAAGGACATCACGGCGCGGCTTTCCCACAAACGACCGTACCTGACGGTCGATCAGCATCGCGAGGAACGGCTGGATCTGCTGATCGTGGTCGATCAGATGCTGACGGGTTTCGATTCCAAGTGGGTCAACACGCTGTATCTCGACAAGATCATCGACTACGAGAACATCATTCAGGCGTTCAGCCGCACGAACCGACTGTTCGGCTCCGACAAGCCCTTCGGAACGATACGCTACTATCGCAAGCCGCATACCATGAAAGGGTATATCGAAGCGGCGGTGAAACTGTATTCCGGAGACAAGCCGCTTGATCTGTTCGTGCAGAAGCTGCCGGAAAACGTGCGTCTAATGGATGCGCGTTTCGAAGAGATCGCTTCCGTGTTTCGCGCCGAAGGCGTGGAGGATTTCATGAAGCTGCCGGAGTCCGTGGAAGCATGCCGGAAGTTCGCGAAGCTGTTCTCGGAACTCAATGATTTTCTTGAAGCCGCCAAAGTACAAGGATTTACATGGCAGCAGCGGGAATACTCCGTCACCCATGACGATGGTTCGGTGGAGGTTGTGCGGCCGGAACTCGATGAACGCACATTTCTGATTCTCGTTCAGCGATACAAGGAGTTGTTTGCTGGAGATGGCGAAGGCCATAGTGAGGGTCCTGAGGCTCCATACGATCTTGATGGGCATATCACCGAAATCGACACGGGATTGATTGATACGGATTACATGAACGCCAACTTCACCAAATGGCTCAAGGCGCTTGGTGGAGGAGATCCAGACCTGTTGGCATCAGCTGAGGAGGAATTGCATAAGTCGTTCGCTTCGCTCAGCCAAGAGGAACAACGGTACGCCGAACTGTTCATGCATGATGTGGAACGTGGCGAAATCGAGTTGGAGGAAGGCAAGACGCTGCGCGACTACATCACGTATTACGCTGACAGTGCTCAGAATAGCCAAGTAGAGAAAATCACAGAGAAGCTTGGTGTTGACAGCAATCTGCTCAGAGAGATGATGCGGCTTGATCTTACGGAAAACAGCCTGAACGAGTTCGGCCGGTTTGATCGATTGAAAGCTTCGGTTAACAAGTCTCTGGCGAAGGCGTTTTTCGATAAGCCGGATAGTCCGGTCTCACAATTCACTGCAAATCTTTTCGCCACCAAATTGCTGAGGAACTTTATTCTTGAGGGAGGATTTGACCTAGATACGTGGGAACAGCATAGTAGCCATTAATGTGGAGAGAATATCAGCTCGGAACAGTTGCCATACTGACTAGCATCATCTTCGCCTTAGTCTTTGCTGGATTTTTTAGAATTTCTTCGACTACAGCTTCTTGCAAGGTGCAAAAACCGAGCCATATTGCTCATATGGCTAACGGTTATAAGCCGAAAGCGCAGGTTGTTCGCTCTCCCGGCAATATGAAGCAATGTACACACTGCCGGTTCGACAACCCTGAGGATGCCAAGTTCTGCCGTCGCGCCGCAGAACGGTCAGGAACCCGTTGAAGGTTTTGCCGTAGATGCCGCTGCAGATGCTCGGCCTGGGCCTGTTCTCCATGTGGCAGCCCGTCGTGGTGGCGCAGGGCAATTCCACCGCCAAGCGCGACCCCCACTGGGGCTGGATTCTTGCCATGATCGTGCAGATGCTGCTCACGTTGCTGGCTATCGTGCTGATCTTCGCGGTGATTCTTGGCGGGTTTGCCGCTTCGCTCAGCAGGATGTCCTATGGCATGTACTGAGTCTCGCGTCATGGTTCGCCGCTTTGCTTGGTAGCATGCCGTGAGACTGCCGGCCACGTCGACTCGCTTTGGGCGAAACGACGTGGCCGGCTGCGTATAATCATCGTGTTATGCCGACAAAACCGCAACGATGGAGGTCTGGCATATGGCAGTCGTTAATGAGGCAAAACTCGGGTATCTTGACTTTCTGTCGCGTGAAGACAGGGTGCGTCATCACCGTTATGTCGAAGAGATGAAGCAATACGACATGATGCGTTCCGGCGACATCAACGCGATCAACGAAAGCACCAGACTGTGGGATTCCGGACTGTATGGCCATCTGTCGGATGATCCGCTGCTCAATGTGAAATACCGGTTTGTCACCACGATCACGCTGGCCACACGCTTCGCCATCGAAGGCGGCATGGACGAGGAGGATGCCTACAACGCCTCCGACCTGTACATCCAGGATTTGGAACAATGCAAGACACCCGACGATGTGCGCCGATTGCACACCGACATGATGACCTTCTTCACCTGGGCCATGGCCGACATGCAGAAGCTGGAGACGCATTCCAAGGCCGTCAACGAATGCATGGATTACATCCATTACCATCTGCATGAGAAGATCACCGTGCCCATCCTCGCTGAGCATGTGCACTTGAACCCTACGTACCTTTCCGAACTGTTCGCCCGCGAAACCGGCACGACCATCTCGCAATACGTTACCGACAAGCGCATGGAGGCCGCGGAGAACATGCTCAAGTACTCGGAATACGGGTTCGCTGAGATCGCGCGTATTCTGGCCTATCGTTCCCAAAGCCATTTCACCAAGGTGTTCAAGAAGCACAGCGGCATGACGCCGGGGGAGTACCGCAGGAAATATGCGCAGGCCGGCATCTGGCCGGAATAGGTAGGAATAGGCCGCTTGGCGGGTGGCGTGGGTGAACGTGGCGTGTCTTGCCTGCGAATTCTTCGCTTCGGGCGCAACAATGCCGTCGTCTGTGTGCATCATCGGCTACGGTAGAAGGTATTCAACGACGAACACGAAGTATGAGGTAAGGAACGATCGAATATGGGAATGCCACTAGATCTGTATGTGATCCGCCATGGCGAGTCCGAGGCGAATGTGATTATCAGCGCCGGCGAGCAGGGCGATAACTCGCTGTATACGCAAGACAACGTGACGGTGCCGGACCGGTCGTGGAGGCTTACGGCCACGGGGCGCAAGCAGGCCGACTGCATCGGCCGTTGGCTGGTAGCGCAGCAGGAGCTGTTCGACCGTTATCTCGTCTCGCCTTACGTGCGTACGCGCGAGACGGCTGCCACCATGGCTTTGCCGAAGGCGAAGTGGGAGGAGACGCGCGTGCTGCGCGAACGTTCGTGGGGTGAGATCAGCACCATCACCAAAGAGGAGTTCCGCACCAGCTACAAGCGCAACTGGCTGTTCAAGAACACCGACCCGTTGTACTGGTGCCCGCCGGCCGGCGAGTCCATCGCCGATGTGGCGGAGAACCGCGTGCATAACCTGCTCACCTCGCTGAACCGTAAGTCCGATGCGGAGTCGGTGGTCATGGTCAGTCATGGCGATCTGATGCTTGCGTTGATGCTCACGTTGGAGGATCTGTCCGACGAGGAGTTCATGCATCGCGCCGATTCGCCCGACTGGCGGATCACCAACTGCACGTGCCTGCACTATTCGCGCAGGGATCCGCAGACCGGCCGTACATGCAAGCGTTTCCGCTGGGAGCAGACGGCTCGCCCGGTGTTCAACGAGCAGGCCGGCAAGTGGGAGATGCAGGTGGAGCCGTGGCGTGAATTCAAGCGTCCGTTGCTTTCCAACGGCGACCTGGTGGATGTGGTGCACGCCGTCGACCCGCACCTGTGATATCGCGGTACGACTCGCTGGATTAGGGGGGCGCACACCCGGAAAATAATGCTCTGACGATGCCTTGATTACAATGGACGCTCAGTGCGCGGACGGCAAGAGCCGCGCCCTGAACCTCGATTGAGAGAAAAGATGAGTAATATTTTCCAATGGAACCTGCATGGTGACGGCAAGACGCTGCTGCCGGGCGAGGTCGTAGAACCCGATGAGCGCCTGACTTGGCCGCGTACCGCCGAAATCGGTGCACAGCATGTGATCGCCATGTTCGGTGCCACCTTCCTGGTGCCGATCCTGACAGGCTTCGACCCGTCCACCACGCTGTTCTTCACCGCCATGTCCACGGCGCTGTTCCTGTTGATCAACAGGAATGTACTGCCGAGCTACCTGGGTTCGTCGTTCGGCTTCATCGCCCCGATCACCGCGGTCACCACTGCGCATAAGGGCATCGCCGTCGCGTCCTTCGGCATCATGGTCACCGGCCTGCTTCTGGCTCTGATCGGCATTGTCGTGCACTATGCGGGTGCCAAGTGGATCGACATCATCATGCCACCGGTCGTCAACGGCGCCATCGTGGCCATCATCGGCTTCAACCTCGCTCCAAGCGTGTGGAACAACTTCAAGGTCGCGCCCGACACCGCCATCGTCACCTTGGTGGCCGTGCTGCTGGTGGCTGTGCTGTTCAAGGGTCTGATGGGGCGCTTGAACATTCTTCTTGGTGTGATCATCGGCTATGCCTACGCATGCTGCCGCGGCCAGGTCGATTTCTCCGCCATCGGCAAGGCCGCCTGGATCGGTCTGCCTCATTTCCACACCCCGCAGGTCGACTTCTCCATTCTGCCGATGTTCGTCCCGGTGGTGCTGGTGCTGGTTGCTGAAAACGTGGGCCATGTTAAGTCCGTCTCCCAGATGACCGGACGTGATTATGACGACCAGATCGGCACCGCTCTGTTCGCCGACGGCTTGGGCACCACCATCGCCGGTTTCGGCGGTGGCTCCGGCACCACCACCTATGGTGAGAACATCGGTGTGATGGCGGCCACCAAGGTGTATTCCACCGCGGCCTACTGGTGCGCGGCCGGCTTTGCGTTGATTCTGTCGCTGTGCCCGAAGTTCGGCGCCATCATCAACACCATCCCCGCCGGCGTGCTCGGCGGCGTGACCACTTTGCTTTACGGCATGATCGGCATGATCGGTATCCGCATCTGGGTGGAGAACAAGGTCAACTTCGACAAGCCGATCAACATCATGGTGGCCGCCATCACCATGATCATCGCCATCGGCCAGTTCGCGTTCGCCGTCAACGGCATTTCGTTCAACGGCATCGCCATCGGCACCATCGTGGTGCTCGTCGCCTACCACGGCCTCAAGGCCATCGGCAAGGCGACCGGCACCATCGCCAAGGACGATCCGGACGTGCTGTAGCATCGGCAATGCTCGGCGTGCAGCCATAGCGTGACTGCACAATAGATAGGCGTTCTTTCCTCGAATCATGGAAAGAACGCCTATATGTTATTAGGCGCATCATCCTTTTGATAGGGTTTTCGGATTCTGCAAGCTGACTATATCCGCATTGCGATATCATGATTCAGCTTTGGTGCCTTGATGATGGGGGGAGCTGTGAATCGCGGCGAATTGGAGTCGTTCATTGTGGAGAACTTCGGTGTGGACGCCGATTACCCGTGGGCCAGGTATCCGACTCATGCGGTGTTCCGTCATGGCGATAACCGGAAATGGTTCGCTCTCATCATGGATGTTCCAAGGAACAGGCTGGGATTGCAAGGCGTAGAGCCGCTGGCCGTGCTCAATGTCAAATGCGATCCGTTTCTGATTGGCTCGCTGCGTGAGGAGCCTGGTTTCTTCCCCGCATATCACATGAGCAAGGACACCTGGATCACCGTTGCGCTGGACGGCAGTGTGGCGGATGGCATGATTGCGATGCTGCTTGACATGAGCTACCAGTTGACGGCGTCGAAGATGCACGGCTCCCGCACAAAGTAGCGGGAGCCGTGCAGACTGGTTCACTGTGCCTTGCCGGTTTAAGAACGCGCTGCCGCGTTACCGGTAGTTGCGTTCGATGAGGATGTCGGAGACGGTGAGATTCGCCTCATTGACGAGGTTGAACAGAATCACCTCGGCAAGCTCGGCCGGGTTCATGAAGGAATGCTGCTTGTCGAGCGACACGTAATCGTGGCTGTCGCGGTAGAAGTCGGTATCGATGCCACCGGGGTAGACGCCTACCACCTTCACGCTCGTGCCCTTGTAGGCTGCCTTGAGACTCTGCGTGTAACCCTTCTCGCCCCACTTGGTCGCGCAGTACACGGATTCGTTGGCGTTGCCGCGCGTGGCGGCGGTGCTCATCACATTGGCGATTTTGAGATTCCGCTCATCGCAGACCTTCAACGTGGCCACGCTCCACAGGATCATGCCCTTGAGCCCTTTCAGGCACTTGTCCACGTCGGCCGCCACGTAGCCGGTCGGCACTTTGAACGAAGGCTGGCCGGCATTGTTGATGAGTAGGTCGATGTGGCCGATCTTAGCGATCTTGGCAATGGATTCGTTCACGAAACGCTCGTCGGAAACATCGCCGACGAACGCATGGTAGCTGTCCGCGCCGAAGCGTTCGGCGAGCTCGTTCTGACGTTCGGCGTTGAAGTCGATGCCGGCCACGAGCCAGCCGCGTTCGATAAGCTGGCGCGCCAGCTCATAGCCCAACCCCAGGGCGCTTCCGGTGACGATGGCGATGCGCTTGCCAGTGGCTGTTGTCATAGCAGGCTCCTTTGCTCTTTAGATTGCGACGCATATCGCATAAAACGATTGACATGCATATATCATAGCCATCACGCCGGAACCGGCTGGTACTGGTCGAGTACGGTGAAGCACTTCCGATACGCCAGCACCATGATGACGCTATCGGCCAGCAGGGTGAGCGCCGCAATCGCAGCCAGCACCATGAACTGGTATTTCGCAGCATTGATCGGATCGCCGCCCGCGATGATCTGACCGGCCATCATGCCCGGCACCGTGACGATGCCCGCCGAAGCCAGCGACGCAGTGGTCGGCATCAGACCCAGACGAATCGACGAAACGACGCTCGGCCGAGCCGCCTCCCACGCCGTCGCACCCAAAGCCAGCAGCGTATCGACCTCATCGCGGCGCTCGCGCATGCTTTCGAAGAAACGGCTCAGCCCAACGGCCAAAGCGGAGACGGTGTTGCCCAACAGCATGCCGGTCAGCGGCACCACCAGCTGCGGTGCATACCAGGGGTGCGGTCGAATCACCAGTTCGGTGACCAGAGACATCATGATGAGCATGGTGAGCACCAGGCTCAGCAATACCGGGCCGGCCAACCCTTTCGGCACGCCTTTGGTGCGTGAAAGCGTGATCTGCACCGCCGCGATCAGCATGAATGCGATGAGCAGCAGTACGAACCACGGGTTGTCTGAACGGATGACGAAGGCCATGATGAAGCCCATCGCGCACAATTGCAGCAGTGCGCGGCAGGCCGACCATAACAGCGTGCGTCCGATGCCCATGCGCATCAGGCTGGAAATGCCGGCCGCCACGGCCACCATGGCAAGCGCGACGAGCAGCCCCCAGATGTCGATGGAATAGTAGTTGCCGCTCATGCCCTTGCCTCCCGGCTGTTTTCCCGATTGTCGCTCTGGCTGATCTTCTGGCTGTTCGCGTATGTTTCGGTAAGCACGCCGCCATCCAATGCGACAATCCGCGAGGCGCGCCCGTCCGGCGGGCGATGCCTGATGCGGACGATAGACATGCCGCGATCCGCATATTGCGCCATGATGGCGGCGACCTTCTCGGCGTTCTCATCGTCAAGCCCGGCGTCCACTTCGTCGGCCAGCAGAACCTTCGGCTCGGTGAGCAGCGTGCGCGCAAGACTCACGCGTGCCGCCTGACCGCCCGACAGGTCATGCGGGGCCCGATTCAAGTCGATGTCCTCACAGCCGATGCTGTCAAGCGTTGCGCGAATGCGTTCACTGGGGAGCAGCGCCTTCGCCTGGGCGGCAGGGGACTGGCGGGAAAACAGTCGGCTCAGGCGCGAGGGGCGGCTGGTGCCCGTGGTGTTGCGGATACGCAAGGTCCACGGCAGGCGAATCGCCTCGGCCACGGTGGAACCGGTGAGCAGCGCCTTCTGCGGCAGATACGCCACCTGGCTGCGCCACTGCTGCGGCGTGAACTCGCTTGCCAGGCGCCCCTCAAGCTCCATGGAACCATGGGCGTACGGGTTCAGCTGGGCGAACGCGGTGAGCAGACTGCTCTTGCCCGAGCCGGACGGGCCGACCAGATCGACGATCTCGCCGCGTTCGATGGCGAAGCGCAGACCCTTGAATATTGTTCTGGACGAATCGGTCCCCGGGACTTCGCACGTCATGCCGGAGGCCGCAAACACATACTGCATGGGTTCCAGCTTACTCGTTGGGGTGGGGGAGATGGGTGGGGAATTCACTCTATTCGTAAGGCCCTGTCCGGTTCGTATGGCGTGGCTGACCAGCAGCGGCGACCGACTGCGAAGTAGTCGTGCGGTCACCTGCACTCATAAGCAGCCGCACGACAAACGATATGGCTCTTTTGGGGTACTCAGGTACTAGAACTTCGCCATCCAGTGGACTTGCTAAGGATACGGCGTATGCACATTGTCTTTGCTTTGATTCCGCCCAGAGCCACACGCCCAGTGTTCTGTAAGGGGAAGCCGCTACCGTGAAAAGCACTTAGACAAATCATGCTGCTGTGCGCAAACCGCTGCGGCGAAACCGCAGAAACACAAAGAAACCACAAGGGGGGGGGGAGGGGATCATGAGCAAGCTGATGCTGGTATCCGCATTCGCGCCGGTCAGTCACCTGCTCGGGCGCATCGAGCCCAACCTCAAAGGCAGAACGGTCGCCTTCATCCCCACTGCAAGCATGAAGGACTCCACCGGCTTCTTCAACCGCATGGCCAAATGGAAACTCCGCGCCCTCGGCCTCAACGTGCAGGAGATCGACGTGGCCGTCGCCTCCTACCACGACATCAAAACCACCATCGCCTCCAGCAGCATGATCTACGTAACCGGCGGCAACACCTTCTATCTTCTCCAATCCCTGCGCTACTCATCGGCCGACGAGCTCATCGCACAAGCCGTGCGGGAAGGCAAAACCTACATCGGCGAATCAGCTGGAGCCGTGGTGGCCGGACCCAACATCGAATACATCAAACGCATGGACAGCGAAGACCCCGCCCCCTACCTCGACAGCAGCTACGCGGGCCTGGGACTCGTGGACTTCAGCATCGTGCCCCACATCGACAGCCCAGCCCTCGGCGAATCCGCGGCCGAAATCATGCTCCACAGCAACAGCGACGACCACATGGTGCCCATCCGCGACGATCAGGCCATACTCGTCAACGGCCCACACGTCGAACTCGTCGAACGCTGAAAGCGAGACGCGCGGCAACGCTGGGCAAGCAGGGTTATAGACTATACAGCGTTTGATCCAAGCCTCTTCTCAATGGAAGGTAACGCATGTCAGCTGAAGCAAACGTCGGCGTCGTCGGCCTGGCCGCAATGGGTGGCAGCCTCGCACGCAATCTCGCACACCACGGCAACAAGGTCGCCGTATTCAACCGCACCTACGCCCGCACCGAAAAGCTCATGAACGAGCACGGCACCGAAGGCGAATTCTACCCGGCCAAAACCCTTGAGGAATTCGTAGACAGCCTCGTCAAGCCGCGCACCGCCATCATCATGGTCAAGGCAGGCGAACCCACCGACGCCATGATCAACGCGCTCGCCGACCTGATGGAGCCGGGCGACATCATCG
>OBVE01000245.1_pt1 | contig 35860 bp, 41 predicted proteins | sample 1475991 | NCBI WGS metagenome assembly OBVE01 (sample SAMEA2579969, study PRJEB22360) | human gut metagenome | biome: human gut; feature: human-associated habitat; material: faeces | place: Denmark | collected 2008/2010 | reverse complement strand
TTATGCGTGATCTGATCCTTCAACTCAGCAAAAGTTCGATTTATTCAACAAAGCCGGAGCCATTATGAAAATCGAATTAACCATTGATCGCACAAAGAAATTGCCGGATGGTGCCATTCCTGCACTGGAAAGAGAGCTGCTTAAGCGTCTGAGTAAACCATATCCTGACTGTACGCTGGTGATAAAGCGTGCAGGAAGTGATGGGTTGACGATTTTCGGTGGTGAGAAGAAAGAGGTCGAGAGGATCCTACAAGAGACCTGGGAAAGCGCTGACGATTGGTTCTATAACTGAGTTAACGGGGCTGTTAGAAGGATTTGATTGTGGAATTAAAACAAAAAATGCCACCCAGTGGATTTGCGGTGATCAGATGTGACGATGGACTTATTGTGGCTCGGTTAACATCTTTCCCTTTATGTGATCGTGCCTTAATGTACCGTCGTGGCGATAATGTTTCGTTTATGCCTATCCAGCCCGATGAAATTGTGGGGACGCTATCACTTTTCTCGCAAATGATTGAGAAAGCCAGACGAGGTGGTGGTTACCAGACGCCACCGGGTTCTGTTACACTCCCGTCATAGGCCTGAACAACCTATACCTGCTGCGTCACGGAGATAAACCATGACGCAAACCACCGAAGTATCAAAATCCCATCAGACTGGTGCTCCTTCAGCGAGCGCCGGTTTACTCTCGTCATCAAAACTAACTTTTCGACAGCAGGAAGTATTCGATCTGCTGGTGGCCTACATCAATCAGCATGGCTACCCACCTACGCTATCTGAACTGGCGGATATGCTCGGCGTTAGCTCGTCTAATGCTGTTCTGCTGCACCTGCGTGCGTTAGAGAAGAAAAATTTCATAAAGCTTTCCCGCCGTGTCTCCCGCGGAATTTCCATCGTCGGACGAAAGGAGCCCATGCTCGCCGTGCAGCTGCTGCAGGAAATGATCGCTGAAGAACCCGGCGCGCGTGAAAGAGCGATTGAGTTTTTGCGACTGTTCGGTGATCAGCCATGAAGAAAAGTTGGTTTTTACACGAGCAACTTTCAGAGGCTGAGGCTACAGAGCTGGTGGAGCGATACCGTAAAAATAACTGTGTGGTTGAGAAGAGCTTATCCAGAGACTTTGCATCGTGGGAGATCCGCGTGTTGTTGCCGGAGTCGAAGATGCCGCCACGGATTGACAGGACCTACATACAGAAGATGTGGAGGGACTGATGCGAGCTTTGCTTAACGTGGATATTGCACGCCATCTTGGAATTGTGTTGCTTAAGCCGGGTAGTGAATTAATGCCGTTATTCGGTTCCGGCCGAGTTCTTGTTGAAATACCGCCGGCAAGCATGAAAAAGATACCCAGCGGGCGTCTTCCTGATGCCCGGCAGCCGTTGCGGGATGATATGGGGATCAGACCTTTTTTCATGAAGAAGGCAGTTATCACTGCAGCTGGTGGAGTTAGTGCCCTCGAGTCATGGTTGCGCCGGCAGGTTAAAAACTGTCAGTGGACACATTCCGATTACCATCACCATGAGCTTGTCCCATTTCGCCATTCGACGGGTGTAATAATCGCATGCTGGCACTGTGATAATGAGCTGAAAAACCAAACGGAACAAACCCTCGATCAACTGGTAGGTGTTAATAACGCTGCCTGGGTAATCGACACTGCCCGCATCGCGCTTGGTCTGGACGCTCAGCGATCATTGTCACTGGCGGAGCTATGCTGGTGGGCGGTAGGCGCCGGGATTGGCGATGAAATTACAGAAGAAATGGCGCGCCGATCCCTGCGTATTAAAGACGATGGCATTAAATCGGTTTACAGGGAGAGTGAGATTGTTCCGTCGGTACCGGCTACCAGTATTCTTTCTCCCCGTCTTGAAAAAGCAATCAAGCCAACGGCAATAACAACGCCGGGCAAACCTCTGGTTCCTGTGAACGTCGATCCCGTTGCTCCGGCGACACTATTCGCGAGACCTAAGCGGAGCCGATGGTTATCAGCTGACTTTATCTCATGGGTTAAAAAACAGCCGTGTATGTGCTGCGGGCAGCCTGCAGATGATGCACACCATCTTATTGGCTGGGGGCAGGGCGGCGTAGGCACCAAGGCCCACGATGTTTTTACGATCCCATTATGCCGCAAGCACCACCGTGCTTTGCACCATGACCCTGCCGCTTTTGAGCGTGAATACGGCACCCAGCCGGTATTGATTATTAAATTGCTGGACCGGGCTTACTCGCTCGGCGTTCTATCCTGAGGAGCTTTAAAAATGAGAGATATGTACGAAATAATGGACCGTTGGGGAGCTTGGGCGGCATCTGAAAATAGTGGTGTTAACTGGCAACCCATTGCTGCTGGGTTTAAAGGTTTGCTACCTCATGGAAAGAAAACACGCCAGCAATGCGATGATGATGAAGGAATCATGATCGACGGCTGTGTAGCGCGATTGCGCAGGTATAAACCTGAAGAGTATGAATTGATTATTGCACATTTTGTAATTGGTATATCGTTACGAACGGTTGCGAAGAAGCGTAAATGCTCCGATGGGACTATCAGAAAGCAACTACAAACTGCAATGGGATTTATTGATGGGATGCTAATGGTACTATCTTAGTTGGAAAAAGAGGGCGTAGCCCTCTTAGTTGGCTAGTGAGATATTATCTGTAGTGATAATAGGATTGGTTTGCATAAACTCTAAAGAAGGTTGTCTTGAATTTACTGATGCAATTAGTAATTCTCTGCCTACTCTGGCTTTATTTATTGCATAGCTCAGTTCAATAATATTAATTCCTGATTTTTCATATAGTTCATGTACTAAAGGATGATCATCGTAAGATAATAACCAGTGTGCTTTACTTCTCTTTAATTTCGATGAAAATCTACGATGATCATCCTCGGAAAAACAGAAGTTACTATATATGTTACGCCCTTCTTTTACATATGGCGGATCTGCATATATAAGACTATCTGAAGATAAATTGCTAATCGAATGACAAGCATCATACTGATTTACAACGATTTTACTAGAGAGTAGAGCTATTTTTTCAACTCGCTTTATTAATGTATTCCGGGTAAAACGACAATCAAGTTTATAATCTGAGTTAGATTGTTTCTGACCACCAATAGGGCCCGCATGCAGCATTCCTGAACGATTTGTTCTATTTAGGAAAAAGGTCGCAAATCCTTTTTCTAAAGTAGTATATCTTGCATTCCCATCAGAATTATATATTTCCCTCCAATGCTTCCAGGCGTCAAGGGTAACAGGTTCATTTTCAATCATTTTTATTAGAGCATCAGTATTCCTCGTGAGAGACATCCAAAAACTGTATACACCAGGATTCAAATCATTGAGGACTAGTTTATCAACTAGCCCTGCACACAATAATGGAAGTGTGCCACCTGCACCTCCGCAAAAAGGCTCAACAAGAGTACAACCTTCCAGTCCATTTGTTACGACAAATAGGGCAATAAAATTAGATAGCTTAGCTTTGCCACCGGGGTAACGGAAAGGTGATACGTCTGAAGGCATGGCAGTTAAGCCAAGCCTCTTCATAACAGATTGTTTTTTAAGTTTTTTTATGTCTTCTAATTCATAAGTCCGCATTTGCTTTCATCCCCGGTGACTTCACTAAAGCATTATACCTAATCATTGCTTCGATGGCCACATTGTATTTTGTGGATAAAATAATCAACAAGGATCTGCAGTTTTGCTTGTATGTGATTGATTTCTTGGTCTGTAAGAATATGTGACTCGTGATGAGTTGTTAAGTTAGCTATAATTCTTCCCGATTCTTTGTAGCTAATAAGTGTCTGTTTTATGAGTTTAATGTCTTGGCTATTCTCATCGGGGAATAATTTTGTAAGGTTATTACTAAAAAAATCTAGTAAGCTATCTAAATCAAGATATTTAAACGTGCTTTTCTTTTTATAATCATCATGAATAGTGGATGCTTTTATCAAATGTGACAATATAATTTGGATCAATGTTCTGCTGAGTAACATTGCACTATGTTTAAATCTAATTGAGTGTAACCTTTTTGCTTCCTCAATTAAATCGTCGATTTTTTTATGATGATTTGTAAATGCTGTTTTTTTATCTAAGAGATAAACATTTTGTTTATTTTTTCTGGCTGTTGTTTTAATCGAAGGCATTTCACTATTTTTATTAATTTCATCAACTGATGCAGATTCAAGTAAATCCTCTTCTGGCGTATCTTCATCGTTATCAGTGAGATCAAGATTTATTTCCTCCTCAGATAAATCAACTTCATCTTCTTCTGGCGGTGAGAACTTTCCAGCTATTGTCATTAGCTGATTAATATAATTATTGATTTTTTCATCATTCTCTTGTCGAGTTGTAAGTTCTTTTGTGAAATGTGCATCCCTTGCCATTTTGGCTAAAATATAACTAAAGGCCGTAGATGATATTTTTTTTGTAATTAATTCCCCATGAGAGTTTAGGGTTATGATCCCAATTTTTTCTCTAAACTCAGAACGCTGAATTAATCTCAGGATAGCCTCTACTTTAGCATTATCAATGTCAGAAAGAATTAAGTCCTTTTCTTCAGCAGTAAGTGTTTCAAGCTCGAGTATTTTGTCAGTTATTCTGGAGAAAAGTATAACACTTTTAACTCTCGAGCTGGATACTATGTTATTAATGGATGCACGTACTTCATTAATTGTTTTGAATTCATTTAGGAGGTCAATGTAATAGGCACCTTGAGTATAAACACTCCATCTTTTGATTGATTCTTTAGTGTGTTTTGACGCTATGTATGCGCGTGCCGCGGCTCGATTTTCTAGTTCGACAATATTAATCTTCTTAATCGTATCAATAGCAATGCTATAATTTTTGTGATTTTTAATTCTGGATATTAAGTATGAATGATTAGTTCCCTTAAGAATGTCAGGTTTCTTTAATATTTTACATGCGGTTAATCTTCTATTACCTTCAACAATAACCCTTTTTTTACTACCATTTTCACAAGGGATTGAAAAAAGTACCTCATCTGGGTGATACCCATTAGTTAAAATAGATGCAATTAAGTCTTTGATTGAGTAATTAGAAAGCATAACATTTATTATATCCTTTTCATTTTTGAGCTTTCCTTGTTTTCTATAACCAATAAGGCGCGGATTATTTGTATCTAGTAATAATGATGATATTGCTTTTGACGTAAGATTAATTTTACCAAACATTATAATCCCTCAATCTTTTGTATGTATCTTGTCAATCAGAAAGAGAAGATTTTACAGGAGTTCTAACGCGTACGCAAAAAAGGGGATAAACTGTTAAGGGTTGTCACTTCGTCACCCAACTTACACTTCGCCACCTCACCAAACGGATTTTGCCGTTTTAGTATGTATGCCTCCGAAATTTTATAAACAAAAAAGATTACGTTTATCTTGATTCAATAAACAAAAATGTTTATACTTGTCTCAAGTTAAACAGACAGGAGGAGGAAGTGAAGCAAAGCGAGTTGAGGCGTTGGCTTGCAGCTCAAGGGGCAGAATTTAAAGATGGTACTAACCACTTGAAAATCTATCTCAACGGCAAGCAAACGGTAATGCCGAGACATCCGGGGAAGGAAATACCGGAACCGCTGAGAAGGCAATTCTTAAGCAACTTGGCATCAAATAAAATCCAGCCCCTCGGGGCTGGTACTCGCGGAGGTTCACTTAATCAATATGCGATACCCGGTAATTTTTGAGCATGACGAAACCGGCTGGGCGGTATTCTTCCCGGATATCCCAGAGGCAATGACGGGAGGAGAGACCAGGGAGGAAGCGTTAGAAATGGCGCAAGATGCCCTGGTGACGGCGTTTGATTTTTACTTTGACGACCGCCGGGAGATTCCCGCTCCATCAGCAGAAGGTGATGCGTTTGTTGAGGTTCCGGCCAGCGTGGCAGCTAAAGTATTGCTGTTAAACCGTCTGGTCAGCACCAACACCAGCAATGCTGATCTCGCCCGCTTGATTAACACGCGCCCACAGGAAGTGCAGCGCATCGTGTCTCTTGGTCACAGTACCAAAATCGATACGATCCAAAAAGCGCTATCAGCGTTGGGGCAAAAGATGGAAATTGTCGTCCACTAATCTCTATATCTCCTAATCAAAGGTCGCCGTACTGGCGGCCTTTTTCATTTCAGGCTCACGGGAATCATCATCGATACGGCTTGTTGTTAAATCAGCCCGATGGGCCTGTTCCTATCAAACACACGCACAGCACCCGCACACAGCGAGGTGAGAGTATGTATCGCATGGACAAACTAACAACCGGCATTGCCTATGGCGCATCAGCTGGAAACGCCGGGTTCTGGATGCTTCAGGTGCTAGATAAAGTCAGTCCATCACAATGGGCAGCCATTGGCGTGCTTGGCAGCCTTCTTTTTGGTCTGCTTACGTACCTGACGAATCTGTATTTCAAAATTAAAGATGTGGGGGCTCGTGAACAACCGATGACACTGATCATCACCACTGCCGGCTATGACATTACATCCCCTTGCTATGAAAAGCGTACTCAGGTTGTCGAGATCCTGCGGAGAACCCGTAATGGCGAGGAAAATGAAACCATATTTGGGCTGATTTATGGCCTTGATGACGATGATGACTGGACGACTCCTGAGGCATTAATCAAGGCAAACCCCAACTATGGCATTTCGGTAAAAGCAGATTTTCTCCGGGCTAAACAATTATTGGGTATGTCGACGCCCGGGCAGACAAACAAGATTCTGACCAAGCATTTCAATCGCTGGGTAAGCGCAAAATCAGCTTATTACGACCTGAGAAAATGGATGGATGCAGCCGATAAAAACCTTAAGTTGTCAGATTTTGAAGGGGAAGAATGCTGGCTGGGTATCGATCTGGCCTCGAAAGTTGACCTCAATGCCGTGGTTCCAGTTTTTCGTCGTGAAATAGACGGAATAACACATTTTTACTGTGTTTCTCCTCTGTTTTGGGCACCCGAAGAAACCATTTACTCGCAGGAGACCGCGCTGAAAAGTACCGCAGAACGTTATCAGTCCTTTGTCCGGCAGGGTAAGTTGATCCCGACCGATGGTGGCGAAGTTGATTACAGACTGATATTTGAAACGATCCTGAAGCTGCGGAATACCGTAAAAATTGCCCAATGCCCCATTGATCCTTATGGCGCGACTTCATTACGTCACATGCTTGAGGAAGAGGGGCTTGAGCCTGTTGAGATAAGACAAAATTTTACCCATATGAGTGATCCTATGAGAGAGATTGAGGCTGCGCTCATCTCGGGGAGATTCCATCATGACGGATATCCGGTTCAGCGTACCAGCGCGATCCCTGCGAATCTGGGGACCGGGGGTAAGGAGACTGAGATTTACTTTGCTGACTTCAATGATGTGGTTATCGCTGAAGACGGCAATATGAAAGTCGACTTCTCGAAGGAAGCCTCTTACATCGATGCCGATGGCACCCTGGTATCTGCGTTTTCCCGTAACCAGTCGCTAATCCGCGTTGTTACTGAGCATGATATTGGCTTCCGTCATCCGGAAGGCCTGGTGCTGGGTACCGGCGTCCTGTTCTAACCCATCCCTCAGTAAATACGGCCCGCATATGCGGGCTTTTCCCTTTCAGGAGAATGTTATGGCTGCGAAAAATAAAGCAGTGGAGCCGGAAGAAACAGGCACACAGGACAACCATGCGACCGTGGTCGCACAGGCAGAGCGTAAATCCGTTGTGTTCCTTGGGCCGCACCACCGTTATTCCCGTGGAGATATCGCGTGCTTTGAAGGATCGCTCGCCGAAGAACTGGTTAAGCGGCGTATCGCGGTATGGCCGGAGGATGCCGAACGTGCGCTGAAACCGAAGCCGGGAGACAGCGATTTTGATACTGACATTGGATGATGTGAAAAACCAGCTACGCCTGGAACTGGATTTCACGGAGCATGACGCCATGCTCACGCAAATGGTGAACGCCGCGCAGCGGAGCATCGAGCGTGATTATTACTGCAAGCTGGTCACCAGTGATGAAGAGCTGCAGGCACTCCCGGAGACCGTCCGCGGATTTATCGCGGATGAAGATATCCGGCTGGCCATTCAGTTTCTGGTCAGCGATGCGTATCTGAATGGCCATACCGGACAGTGGCTGGAAACCGCTGCGGTGAGGCATCTTCTTTTCCCCCTGCAGGAGCATACGCTATGAGCCTGAAACCGGGTGATATGAACTGTCGCATTGCAATTAGCTACGTTCAGTCCGGGCGGGGGCCGCTGGGTGAACCGCTACCGGAAAAGCAGGTTGAATCGGGAAAAGCGTGGGCAAAACGGGAGCTAGTATCGGGGCGGAAAGTCCGCACGCTGGATCAGCAGCAGGTGGTGGAAACCTGCCTGTTTACGGTCTATCCGGGTGTGCTGGTTGATATTGACTGGAAAATCACGACGAAAAATCTGGTTTATACCGTCCGGAATATCGACCGCAAAACGGACCGGATCATTATCACGGGGGAGGCTGACGGGCGGCATGATAGAGCTGGCGATTAAGGGGGCGCTGGAGCGCATCACCGGCATGAATGCGTATCCGCTTTTACTGCCGGACACAGTCCAGGAAGGAGCGACCTTTCAGCGTATCTCTGACCCGGAAATGGTCTCGGGAATGTTGCGAACGGGGATCGTCTCTGCCCGTATCCAGGTGAACCTATACCTTCTCGATAATTACACCTCACTGCTGCAGCTGGATAAAAAAATCTGGGCGGAACTGAAGTCAGTCGTTCATGGCCAGCTGGAGGGTATCCCGGTTCAGTATGTGGAGCGAGGCGGTATCCATCAGGATAAAAACCAGCTGACGAATCGTCGCATTCAGTATCGCCTGACCCGCGATTTCATCATTCACTACGTGGAGGACTCCTCGTGATCCGAATGGAAGTTAAAGGGCTGGATGAGCTGGAGCGGCAGTTAATGGCCCTGGGCGAAAAAGTGGCGACGAAGGTATTGCGGGATGCCGGGCGCGAAGCGCTAAAGGTCGTCGAGGAAGATATGAAGCAGCATGCCGGCTTTGACGAAACGTCTGCCGGGCCGCACATGCGGGACTCAATCAAAATCCGCTCTTCCACCCGCAAGGGTAAAGGGAACGCGGTTGTAACGCTCCGTGTTGGCCCCAGCAAGCAGCACCATATGAAGGCGCTGGCGCAGGAGCTTGGCACGGTTAAACAGGTTGCAGACCCCTTTATCCGACCCGCCCTGGATTACAACCTCCAGACCGTTTTGCGCGTGTTAACCGTGGAAATCCGAAACGGCATTGAAAACAGGTAGCATCCGCTGCCGTATAAAAAGAGAGAGAAACATGGCTGATAAAACTTCGCCTGAATATGCGATGTTGCCGGCGGGCACCATTGTGAAATACGGGGAGCCTGGCACTGCCACGTCAGCGCTGAAACCGCTGATTAACTGTAAAGCGCTGGGTGCAATGGGGCAGACGGGGGGCTTTGTCGACTGCACCACGTTACTGGATAAGCAGAAACAGTCCATCAGCGATCTGCCTGACGGGCCTGAAAAGTCGCTGGGCTTCATTGATGATCCGGGCAATACCGATTTTGCCGCGCTGCTGAACGCAGCAGAGGCCCGCAAGACCATCCAGTTATACGTCGAATTACCCAACAAGCGAACAGCGACGATGCTCCTGGCGCTGTCCGGCTGGCAGATGAATGAAATCGCCGCTCCGGCGAATGAGGTCATCCAGATCACTGTTCAGGGTAAGCAGAACAAGATCACCTGGGGAACCGTCGCTGTCTCCGGCGGCGCCTGATTAACTTAACCTGTAAACAGCCACCTTCGGGTGGCTTTTTATTTTTAAGGACTACCTGTGAAAGATAAAGATTACCTGTCCACGCTGAAATCCGCGTTGCTTAAATCGGAGCCAACCGTCATTAAAACCGAGTTATTTGGCGCCACCGTATTCATCCGCCGCCTGACCGGGGATTACCTCATCAGCTACGAAGAGAAAATGGCTGAAACCGCAAAAGCTGGCGCAGCGCGCGAGGCATCGGAGCAAGTCATCCAGATCGTCATCGATGCACTGGTTCAGCCGGATGGAACGGCCATTCCGGATGAGTTTAAACCCACGGCAGCCGAGCTGCTGAAGGCCCATGAAAACCCCGAACTGCTGGCCGCAGTGGAAAAAGTGAAGCAACACGCCATCGGCAAGCTGGAGGAAGCGGAAAAAAACTGAGTGACTCGCCCTGGCTGGAGCTGATTTTCTGGCTGGCCGACCGCTGGGGCGAGCCTGACCCATCCAAAATTGCCGCGTTGCCGGCAAACACTCTGTACCACTGGCGAGCCTACTTCCTGAAACAGGGCACTTTCCGCCGTCCTGGCGATGAAAACGCGCCACCAACCGAAACCACACCTGCGCCATCCCGGGTCGATGATGAATGCGCGGCAGTCATGAGGGCATTAATGTAATGGCAGACGTCGCATCTTTAGCGGTCGGGCTGCACCTGAACGCAGCCAGTTTTAAATCCCAGCTGCTGGGAGCGTATGGCGATGCGGAGAACCAGTCACGACGGTTTAACCGTAATGCCCAGGCGGACGCGAAAAAGACGGAGGACGCCTATAAGAAGGTCGGTCTGTCGATATCCTAGCGCAAGCCGCCGGCACAACGCTGCCCGATGCGACCAGAACGCTGGCGCTCTCCTTAAACCAGTACGGGGCGAGCGCGCAGGAGGCGGATCGTTATATCAACGTGCTGGCTGCCGGCGCGAAGTACGGGTTAACGAGAAGAATGTTGGCGCGGGGATTACGCTGGGCAGCAATGGTGAAACGAGCGACATGATCCTCTACGCTGACCGCTTCTCGCTGTTTAACCGTAATAATGCGACGGCTGTTCCGGTGATGGTTGCCGAAGGTAATGAGCTGTATATCGATACGGCACGTATCAAAAACAGTTCCCTGACCTCAACCAAAATCGCGGACGGTTCCATCACGAACGCGAAGATCGGCAACGAGATCCGCTCGAATGACTTTGTTGACGGGTCACGCGGCTGGCGTATCGCTAAGGATGGCTCTTCGCAGTTCAACAACGTGATCGTTCGCGGTGCGGTTTATGCAACTGACGGCTGGTTCCAGGGTACGGTATATGCGAACCACATCGAGGGCGACATCGGGTCATTTGCGATCAACATCGCTCAGCACCGCACGCGCAAGGTGCCGAAGGCTACATGGCAGTGGTTTGAGCTGGCCCGGTTCCGGCGGCAGAATTTCGACCAGGTGATCAATATTCGCGGTGGACTCCTCCAGACGGATAGCATCACTATCGATGGCGGCGCGAAACTCAGAGCGGGGATGTCCTACGCGCCAGGGTCTGACGGCGGACTGGATCCTGGCTATCTGTCGTATGCAATGCTTCTTCGTGGCACAGGCGCTACGTCTGGCGGCGGCAGTATGGAGCTAGGCATTGAGCTTATGTATGAAACAGGTGGAGCAACACGCCTGTTAACCGCGCAAGAGTCAATGAACGTAGACAATATGTCGTTTGTCGTCCCTGCCGGTACTGGCGACGCCGTTCTGCGATATGGCTGCTATTTGGATCGTAACGGACAGATGGTATTAACCATCCTCTCAAGATTCGACGCCTTCGCCGCGCGCAATAACAACGTAATTCGCGGTTCATCAACCTGATAACAATATATGGCCCCGCAAGGGGCCTTTTCTTTTTCCAGGGAAAACCATCCAGGAGGAACTTTATTATGGCGATGTATGAAGTCGGCACCGTCACGGGTGCAGCGTCGCAGGCACGGGTGACAGGTGCGACAACAAAATGGTCACAGGTGGCGCTGGGGATATTGCCCGGGTCGATTCTGGTGGTCTACCGCAGCGGTAGTACTGACCTGTATGCGATCAAATCCGTGGATAGCGACACGCAACTGACGCTGACCCGGAATATCACCACCGCATTTTCCGGTGCCAGTTACGGCATTATTACCGCTGAAACCGCCAGCACCTCGTCGTTTGCTAACCAGCTGGCCAGCGCATTTGCATTCTGGCGTAGTGTGGTGGAGGGCTGGTCGATGGCCCTGACCGGCAGCGGCAATATCACCCTGACTGACCCGATCACAGGAAAGCAGGTGACCGTGCCGGCGATAGCCGGGATGGCGAAGGCATCGGATCTTAACGCGCTGGCAAAACTCACCGGAGGAAACAAACTCGACGGCTCGCAGGTTATAACCAGCGATAATGCCGGTTTTATACTCGGTAAGAACTCAGATCTGGCTCTGCTCAAAAAACAGGGACAAGGCGGGACAATTGCCGTTGGCTCGGGAACACCGTTCAGGGTTCAGCGTTCAAGAGCGACCACTGTATCACCGGCAGATACCTTTGATGACATCCTCGTTATTGATGCCAACAACCGAACGACACTACCTGGCGCGCTGACTGTCGGCGGCGACATCGACAACACGACGAAGGGGTTGCTGTATACCCAGGCGATTGAGCTGTCGATGAACACGCCATACATTGACTTTCACCATAACAAAAGTGCTAACGACTACACCGCACGCCTCATCACTACAGCCGCAGATCAACTTAGTGTTCAGGGAAGCCATCTACGGGTAGACAGAGACCTGCGGGTGGGGCAAGCGGCCGACATCGGCAGCTGGATGCAGTGTCGCTATGACTGTGTGTCCCAGCAGACCGACTTCGGTTCCCCTGCCATTGGCGCGTTAATTTCCGGTGGCAAAGTCCGGTCCCGCATGTCAGGGCGTGGAGGAAACGGCGACACGTCCGGAGCGTGGGGTGGTTTCTACCTTGAAGAATACGTTGGGTACAACCACCGGGTGGTACTGTATATGGACGGTTTTGACAGAAAAGATGCCTGGCTCTTTTACACCGGTGGGACAATCTCCACCCCTAAAGGCGATGTTATGACCACTGGCTCAGACGTGCGCCTGAAAAAGGATTTTACGGAATCCCAGGAAGGGGCCTCCAGGCGTATTAACGCGCTGGGGGTATGTGAGTTCAACATGAAAGGCGAAACACGCCGTAGGCGTGGATTTATTGCTCAACAAGCTGAAAAAGTTGACCCGATTTACACCTTTCAAAGCGGCGATGTAGAAATTGATGGTGAGAAGATCAATATCCTTAACGTAGACCATACGGCCATCATCGCGGATCTTGTTCTTACGGTGCAGGAGTTAACAAAACAAGTGCGTGATTTGAACAAGCAGGTTCAAACAAAAGAGTACTGATTGAGAGAAAATAGGTTATCAAAACTCGGATAATTTATCATGTAATCAGCATGTTAGAATTAACATAAAAATGGTTCTAGACAAGTGTTCAGAAACATATTTTTTTAAAAAATCAAAGGATTAAGAGCAATGCAGAGAACTACTGCTGCGCCACATGCAGTGGTTCGAAGCCGCAGACCTGATCGTCAAAGGCATGGAAGGCGCTATCGCCGCCAAGACCGTGACCTATGACTTCGAACGTCTGATGGAAGGCGCTAAACTGCTGAAATGTAGCGAGTTTGGCGACGCGATTATCGCGAATATGTAATCCCATTGATGGATTAAGTAAAAGCGGGAGCCGATGGGCTCCCGTTTTTTTTCGCCTTCAGGCAATTATTCTGCCGGACGCTTGAAGCATTAGGCGATGGCGAATGTCCCGCAGCGCAACGTTCAACAAAGCTATATACCTCATGACAGGGAGAGATCCATTTGCCGTAAGAGCTCGCATGAAAACGGATTGCACGCCAGGCGTCATACTGATGGCCCGACCGGCTTAAACCGGGGCCGTTCGGCGAAAATGTGCTGTAGCCTAAACTCAGGCTATCCGCGCACTTTCAGATTAAACAGCCGGGACAGCGCCGCTTTGCCGCTATCCGTCACTTGTACTTCCCGATATCCCGGTGCGCGCGTTATCCATCCTTTTTGCAGGAACAGCGTCATTAGCGCCGAGCCGGCGTCGCCTCCCAGATGAAAACGTCTTTCGCTCCAGTCGAGACAGGGGCAGCAGGGCTTACGCCGTGGGCGGGCGTTCAGTACTGCGCCAAGGCGTTCAAGCTGGGTTTTACCGGCTGACGTCAGGGCCAGGCCATCTGCCGCCAGCCATTTTTCCCGCAGCATATACTCATAAATATTCACCGCCAGCTCGCCCGCCAGATGGTCGTAGCAGGTGCGTGCGTAACGAAGATTAACCGGCGTGCTGGGGAGAAGCGTCTTATGCGCCTGCATAGAGACGCCCATCAGGTTTTCCAGCAGCCCGGCAATATGCGAGCCCGCCAGGCGGTAATAGCGGTGGCGCCCCTGCGCGAGACACACCACCAGTCCGTTGCTGAGCAGCCGGGCAAGATGGCCGCTGGTGGTGGAGGCGGACACCTCGGCGACCGTACTGAGTTCGGTTGCCGTCCATGCGCGCCCGTCCATCAGCGCGCAGAGAATACTGACCCTTGACGAGTCAGAGAGGGCGGAGGCCACCATCGCCATAGCGGTTTCCAGCGCCTCCTCTGGCTCACTGTCTTGCTGCGGTTTCAGGAGATTCATTCAGAAAGTATGGCCCATTTTTTGGTCACTTCCGCTGCCCGGGCGTCATCATCGGTAAGGAGAATGAGCCGGTTACGGTGGTCGCTGTACTGTACCAGAATATTAATACCATTATGGGCCAGGGTGTCTGCGATGTCTCCCAGTTCCCCTGGTCGTTCCTGAGGTAACTTTCGTATCAGAGGACGGCATACATTGCTGACCGTAAAGCCGGCCTCGGTCAGCACCCTGCGGGCTTTCTCACCGTCTTCCACCAGAAAATGCGCATGTCCGGCATCAGGCGTGGTGAATACGCCACCGCCTTCGAGCCCCACGCCGTTGTTACCCAGCGCCTTACCCATTGCGCCAAGCGAGCCCGGCGTGTTATCGATAATCCACTGCGCAGGATCGTCATGGTGGTCAAAGTTTATCGGGATCGCGCCATAGCGTTGTTGCGCGAAATCGAGTCGGTAATCGTTATGATCGATGATAAATATCTGTTCTGCGCCATTGAGCCTGGCGCAGGAGGCGCAGAGCAGTCCTACCGGGCCGGCGCCAAAAATAGCCACGCTACTGCCGGGTTTGACCTCGGCGTTTTTAACCGCCTGCCAGGCGGTGGGCAGAATATCTGACAGAAACAGCACCTTTTCATCGGGTAAGGTGTCTGGCACTTTAAACGGTCCGGTATTGGCTTTGGGGACCCGTACATATTCCGCCTGGCCGCCCGGGATCCCGCCGTACAAATCGCTATAGCCAAACAGCGCCGCCGGTGGCGAAATGCCTTTTCGATTGAGCGTCGCTCCCTGGCCGCTATTGGTGCTTTCGCAGGCGGCATACTGCTGCAAGCGACAAAAGAAGCAGTCTCCGCAGGCGATGACAAACGGGATAACCACCCGGTCGCCTTTGCGGACCGCGGTGACCTCGGAACCGGCTTCCACCACTTCCCCCATAAATTCATGGCCGAAAATATCACCATGGTGCGTGCCGGGGATCTTTCCGCGGTACAGATGCAGATCGGAACCGCAAATCGCTGTCGCGGTGACGCGCAGAATAATATCGTCCGCTGCCTCAAGAGCCGGGTCAGGCATGGTGTCGACGCTGACATGATGCGGGCCGTGATAAGTGAGTGCTTTCATAGAATATTCTCCTCGAAAGAAAGGTTGACAGCATGCGGTTCTTCGGCCTGGTGAACGGCTGCTATCGTCACCGATAAATCATCGTAAAAAATAAAGCGTAGAGTACTAATAATGGAACTGCGTGATATTCCAGGAGCTGAATATATTCCACGCTTCGCTTATTTCCCGGCTGGTCTGTTCGAGTTATTTGCCTATTGCCCGTATGTGTGCCAGTATTAATCGGGCATGATATTCGCTCCATTTTGTTTGCTAGCCGCTTCCCCAGCGGCTTTTTTTTATCCGTAAAACCAGGAAAAATTCTGAATTTCAGTCTGGCAAAGGGCAATGCTGCCGCTTCGTTATATAACCCAACGGTAGTAATCCTCCGGTATAGATAATTCTTTGCCGCAGAGGTGATCTGCATACATTATTTCCCTGAACACAGTAAGTTAGCGGCAAGGTGCCGTCTGGTTATTTTTCAGGTGTCTTGTAGAATTATTCCGAATTACTGCTAAAAGGTGTCGAAAAAACGGAATAATAATTTGACTAACCAGCATTACCCGCTAGATTTAAATATCGAACGACGAGTGATACGGAATATTTTCGTATCGTACTGACATAACCGATATACATGAGGTGAAATATGGCAGAGCATCGTGGTGGTTCCGGTAATTTTGCTGAAGACCGTGAAAAAGCTTCTGAAGCAGGTCGTAAAGGTGGTCAGCACAGCGGCGGGAACTTTAAAAATGATCCGCAGCGTGCGTCCGAAGCGGGTAAAAAAGGCGGACAGAATAGCCACGGCGGTGGCCGCAAGTCCGATAATTCCTGATTATCCTTTTCCTTGCACCCTGAAGTGAAAGTATCTCCTGCGAGTCTGTCACAGACTCGCAGTTATTTTCTGACTCCAGAAGGTATTTCTATGAATATGAAAAGCATTGAAGATGTATTTATTCACCTGCTCTCAGATACCTACAGCGCAGAGAAACAATTAACCCGCGGGCTGGCTAAACTAGCCAGAGCGGCGTCCAGTGAAAAACTCAGCGCGGCGTTCAATGCTCATCTTGAAGAAACCCAAGGCCAGATCGAACGTATCGACCAGATTATTGAACAGGAATCCAACCTGAAAATCAAACGCATGAAATGCGTGGCCATGGAAGGATTAATCGAAGAAGCTAATGAAGTCGTTGAGAGCACGGAAAAAAATGAGGTACGTGATGCTGCATTAATTGCCGCTGCGCAAAAGGTCGAGCATTACGAAATTGCCAGTTACGGTACTCTGGTCACCCTGGCAGAGCAGTTGGGCTATAAAAAAGCAGCCAAACTGCTTGCCGAAACCCTGGAAGAAGAAAAACAAACCGATGTGAAATTAACCGATCTGGCGGTAGGTAATATTAATAAGAAAGCGGAAAAATAAACTCTCCCTGACACGAGGAAATCACGATGAATCACGTTGAACATTACCATGACTGGCTACGAGATGCGCATGCCATGGAAAAACAGGCAGAGTCCATGCTGGAATCAATGGCTGGCCGTATCGATAATTATCCGGATCTCCGTGCCAGAATCGAACAGCATGTTAACGAGACCAAACGGCAAATTACCGTGCTGGAAGAGATCCTCGATCGCAATGAGATTTCGCGCTCGGTGATTAAAGATTCGATGAGTAAAATGGCGGCTCTCGGCCAGTCCATCGGCGGGATGTTTCCTTCCGATGAAATCGTCAAAGGCTCGATCAGCGGGTACGTTTTCGAGCAGTTTGAAATCGCCTGCTATACCTCTCTGCTGGCGGCCGCTGAAAAAGCGGGCGATACCGCCTCCATCCCAGCCATTGAAGCCATCCTGGCGGAAGAGCGGGAAATGGCCGACTGGCTGATTAAACATATTCCTCAGACCACGGAGCAGTTTCTCCTGCGTTCAGATGCTGACGGCGTAGAAGCGAAAAAATAACCCAGGAGGCAGGCCTATGTTTCGTCATGTGAAACAACTGCAGTATACCGTACGCGTTGCTGAACCGAATCCGGGGCTCGCGAATTTACTGCTCGAACAGTTTGGCGGCCCTCAGGGCGAGCTGGCCGCCGCGTGTCGTTATTTCACCCAGGGATTAAGCGATGACGATCCCGGCCGCAAAGATATGCTGATGGATATCGCGACAGAGGAGTTGAGCCATCTGGAGATCATTGGCACTTTGGTCGGCATGCTGAATAAAGGCGCCAAAGGAGCCCTGGCGGAGGGCACCGAGAGCGAAGCGGAACTCTATCGTTCGCTCACCGCCAACGGCAATGACAGCCATATTACATCCCTGCTGTACGGCGGCGGTACCCCGCTGACCAACTCGGCGGGCGTGCCGTGGACGGCGGCCTACATTGATACTATCGGCGAACCCACCGCCGACCTGCGGTCGAATGTCGCGGCGGAGGCGAGGGCGAAGATCGTCTATGAACGCCTGATCAACGTGACCGACGATCCTGGCGTGAAAGACGCGCTGGCCTTCCTGATGACCCGCGAAGCGGCGCATCAGCTCTCTTTTGAGAAGGCCCTGCAGTCGATTCGCAACAACTATCCACCGGGCAAACTGCCGCCCATTAGCGAGTACGCTAACACCTACTACAATATGTCTGAAGGTGGAGAAGTACGCGGCAGCTGGAACAGTGACAAACACTTCGATTATGTCAAGGATCCACAGCCGGGCGTAGACGGCGGAGATGGCAGTGCTTCTGTCGGCCTGACGCCAGAGCAGGAAGCGCTGTGCAAAGCGATGCTGAAGCGAACGCAGTCTGACCCGCAGGGCGATCCTTTGACCGGCGCCGAACTCGGCGCCGGGAAGCAAAACACTTCATCATCAGCTAAGTGATGTTCGCATGAGCCCCGGCTGCGGTCGGGGCGATTCACAATGATGGGTGTGGAATATGTTTGAATTCGACGCGTTTCATCTGGCCCGATTGCAATTCGCCTTTACCGTATCCTTCCATATCCTCTTTCCGGCCATCACCATCGGCCTTGCCAGCTACCTTGTGGTGCTTGAGGGGATGTGGCTGCGAACCCGGGATAATGTCTGGCGTTCACTCTACAATTTCTGGCTGAAAATTTTTGCCGTCAATTTTGGCATGGGCGTAGTCTCCGGATTAGTCATGTCCTATCAGTTCGGCACCAACTGGAGCGGATTTTCCCAGTTCGCTGGCAGTATTACCGGCCCGCTGCTGCTGTACGAAGTGCTGACCGCCTTCTTCCTTGAAGCGGGATTCCTCGGGGTGATGCTGTTTGGCTGGAATAAAGTGCCGCCAGCGCTGCATTTTTTTACCACCTGCATGGTGGCGCTTGGCACGTTGGTCTCTACCTTCTGGATCCTTGCCTCCAATAGCTGGATGCAGACGCCGCAGGGTTTTATCATCGAAAATGGCCATCTCATCCCGCAGGACTGGCTGGCGATTATCTTTAACCCCTCTTTTCCGTATCGCTTGTTCCATATGGCGATAGCCGCGTTTCTCAGTAGCGCCATGTTCGTCGGGGCCTCTGCCGCGTGGCATCTTCTGCGCGGCAACGACTCGCCGGCCATCCGCAAAATGCTGTCGATGGCGATGTGGATGGCGCTGCTGGTGGCGCCGATCCAGGCGGTGGTGGGGGATATGCATGGTCTTAACACCCTTGAGCATCAGCCGGCGAAGATCGCGGCCATCGAAGGGCACTGGGAAAATCGCCCCGGCGAGGCCACGCCGCTGCTGCTGTTTGGCCTGCCGGACATGGAGCAGGAGCGGACCCGCTATGGTCTGGAGATCCCCGCTCTCGGTAGCCTGATCCTTACCCACAGCCTGCATAAGCAGGTGCCGGCCCTGAAAGACTTCCCGAAAGAGGACCGACCCTATTCGCCCGCCGTCTTCTGGTCGTTTCGCATCATGGTCGGGATGGGCGTGTTGATGATCGCCTTAGGGATCTGCAGCGCCTGGCTGCGCTATCGGCGGCGGCTGTACCACTCGCGTCCCTTCCAGTGGTTTGCGCTCTGTATGGGGCCCGCCGGTCTGATTGCCCTGGTCGCCGGGTGGGTGACCACCGAGATGGGCCGCCAGCCGTGGGTGATATACGGGTTGCTGCGCACGCGGGATGCGGTGTCGTTGCACAGCACCCTGCAGATGGCCATCAGCCTGCTGGTATTTATCGTGGTTTACTGCGCCGTGTTTGGCGTGGGGTATTACTACATTTTCCGGCTTATCAAAAAAGGGCCGCAGCCGGTGACGGAGCTGACCTCGCAAACCGCAGGCACCCCGGCGCGTCCGCTCTCAGCGGCTGAGCCGGTGCGTGATGAGGAGAACGCATCATGAGCATCGATATCTCGGTGATTTGGTTTGTCATCATTGTCTTCGCCACGCTGATGTATATCGTGATGGATGGTTTCGATTTAGGTATTGGGATGCTGTTCAGCGTGGTGCATGATGGCGAAGAGCGCGATGTGATGGTCAACAGCGTCGCCCCCGTCTGGGATGGTAACGAAACCTGGCTGGTGCTCGGCGGGGCAGGGCTATTCGGCGCCTTTCCGCTGGCCTATGCGGTGATCACCGATGCGCTGGTTATCCCGCTGACGGCGATGCTCATCGGCCTGATTTTTCGCGGCGTGGCCTTTGAATTTCGTTTTAAAGCGGTTCCCTCGCATCGCATCTTCTGGGACTATGCCTTTGCCGGCGGCTCGCTGTTGGCGACCTTCAGCCAGGGGATTGTCGTCGGCGCGTTTATCAACGGCTTTGCGGTGGCTGACCGCCGCTTCGCCGGTTCGACGCTGGACTGGCTTACCCCTTTCAATCTGTTCTGCGGTCTGGGGCTGGTGGTGGCCTATCTGCTGCTGGGCACCACGTGGTTGATTATGAAAAGCGAAGGCGCGCTGCAGCAGCGGATGCGCGAGCTGACCCGCAAGGTACTGCTGGCGCTGATGGTGGTGATCGCGGTGGTCAGCGTCTGGACGCCGTTGGGCTGGCGCTACGTGGCGGAACGCTGGTTTACGCTGCCCAATTTCTTCTGGTTCGTGCCGGTGCCAATTCTGGTGTTGGCTCTGAGCCTGTGGATCTGGCGCCTGAGCGCGCGCCCCGCCAGCCACGCCCGTCCCTTTATCCTGACGCTGGGCCTGATATTCCTCGGCTTCAGCGGGCTGGGGATCAGCGTCTGGCCGAACATTATTCCACCGCATATCTCCCTGTGGGATGCCGCTGCGCCGCCCTCCAGCCAGGTATTTATGCTGCCGGGGGCGCTGCTCATTATCCCGGTGATCCTGATGTATACCGCCTGGAGCTACTACGTCTTTCGCGGCAAAGTCTCCGGCAGCGAGGGCTATCACTGAGCCTGATTCGCGCCGGCAGGTGAGGATTTGCTGGCGCGTCGCGCCGTCCGGTCAGGGATGACCGAGAGGGATGCGCACAAACCGGTGATCTGCTGCAACGACTCTGGCCGGGTGTTTATGCCTTCGGCGGCTTGATCTTAATAATAAATCGTTCGTTAACCCGGGTGATCCTCGCGCCAATATCGCCAAACTCGGTGGCGATTTTAAAAAAATCGTCCGCGGCGACATCAAAATCGAGTTCAATCTTCGGGTGTTGTCCTGTCGCCAGTAATTCATAGAAATGGTCAAGGCTGCGGGCTTTTTCGCTAGGCATCTTATTTCTCCATGGTAAACCAATCTGCAGGGGTTTTATTGCTTACGGCGCTTTTACGGATTATTCAGCAGGATGACAAACGTGCCTGGTATAAAATTATGCAATGACAGTAAGAATGAGGCAGGGCGAGGTTATTCCGTGTTGTTAAACCGCGTGGCGACGCGTTGTCCGCCATACCATGACGGCAGAGACGACCCTGCGGCGCCGGTTGATGATAGACATTTTTTGATGACAAATTAATGACAATAAAATGAATCTGTCCGGGCTCGGGATGGCATCGTGCTAAATAATTTTATTCTGTGGCTGGTAAGGTGGTTGTTAACTACTTTATGGTTATGGAGCGTCTTTTTTAGGGCCAACGGCGAGGGAACAACGATGCAATTACTTGATTTATTCGCAGGCTTATTATGGTTAAGCAGCGTTATCTTCCTGCTGTTTGTTCTTGATGTGATCATCACCCGTTATCTTTATCGTAAATAATCGACAACGACAGCGGCGTTGGGCATAGGGGACGGCGTCGGAGGATGATAATATAACCCGCGGAATGATTCAGAAAGGAATGCGCGGTGGCCGGGAGAATTGATTACGATATTGAAAAATACCAGTTTACCGAAGCCGGTGAGACGCCACGGCTCCGGGAGCAGTGGCGCGAAGTATACCTGGAGTGTCGTCAGCTGCGGGCCGGGGCAGAGGAGCGCCTGCGTGAACGTCGACTATGTCACCAGCTTCGAGCTGCCTTTTCGCCTGCTGCTGGTGCGCGCGCCGCAGCTAATCGCCGATGTTCGCGAGACGTTGCAGCTTAGCCGTAAAGCCGCCGTTTTCAACGGCAAACGTTACGGCTGCGTCTATAGTTTGAAACAGGATTTACAGGCTGTCCCGGAAGCCTTTCATTACCGCCTGGCAAACCGCATTCGTCGCGTCGATGCAACCGGGCTGACGGCGGCCCCGTACCAGCAGATTGCCCGGGAGATAAAGCCGGCCCGGGAGCGGCTCCGCCAGGCGCTGAACGCCGGCCTGCCGGTCACCGCTCTCGACGCCTTGTTCTGGTTCGGCAGTCAGCGAGTGGCGGCGGACATCGCGCAGTTGCGCCGGTCCGGCATGGCGATTGTCACGACGGAGGTGGAGGTCAGCGACAATTTGTTCAATACCACCCGACGAGTGCCCGTTTACCGCCTGGCCAGCGAGTGAATCGGCGACCTTTCGCCCAGCCGTTGCCTCTGCAGACAGTTGACCATTGTCCCGTCGAACCAGACGCACAGCCCTCTGGCGACAGGCCGCGGGGTCAGTTCCAGCCATGCGCTGGCGATGAGCATGAGGAGCATTAGCGCCAGTGGAACCATGTATTTTCTTTTCACTGCCCTTTATCCGCTGCGCCTGTTCTGCCAGCAAGGTAGCGGTAAAGTATGACGTTTCGTTGACCGGGGCAGCGTTTTTATTATTGGCAAGCGGTTGCGTTGGGCCAGAGATTATTCATCTTTTGGCATACGAGAGGACGAAAACTGGCGGCTTGTATTTTTGATTTTTATTACACCACGCTTTTTTTTGCCGCCGGGGAAAAGCGTAATGTGGCTATGACTGGATGCGGCTCGTCATGTAACTGGCTGGTTTGAAACAATATTTTAATTGTTGTCTAAACGCATGCGACAGCGGTGGCTAATTTATATTAATTCACTTTACCGATCAATAAATTATATGTTGATAGTTTTTAGCTATCGAATGTTTCTTATCGATCATTTTAAACTATTTTTGTTGGCGGGAAATATATGACATGCTTTAACCCTTTCTTATTTTTGGTATTTTTTAAATGGTTGAAGAAAACGCGAAAAATACCTCCTATCGCTTCGTACTGGAGCCCGCTATTAGCGATGATGGCAGCTGCCACTCGTGGGAATTGCTCACTAAAGATATTATAGCACCCGCACGAAATAACGCCTCAGCGCCCGCGTTTTCTTTCTCCACGCTTACCGAAAGCGATAAGCTTGCACTATTTACCCGACAAATCGAGTTGCTTTCCGTATTTGATTTTTCCCTGGTCGATAATAAGCCGATCTCGCTCAATATCGATGATTTATTAAGCCATTTTATTCTGACGGACCGCTATCTCTGCGATTTTCTGCGCTCGTGTAAGCATATTGCTTTGGAGATAAATGAGAATTTTCATGAGTTTATCGCCGGCCGCGAGCTGACGGCGCTAAGCACGCTGGCGGCGCTTTGTCCGGTCTGGCTGGATGATTTTGGTCGCGGGCGAACCTCCTTCCCGCTGCTGGAGAGATTCCGCTTCGATTGCGTCAAAGTGGATAAGGATTACTTCTGGGATAAAGAAAACGACCCCGCTTTGCCCGGTCTGTTGCAGTCTATTCATACCCTGACCGGCCATGTGATCGTTGAGGGTATCGAAACCGAAAAGCAAAAACGGTTAATCACTTCTGCCGGGGACATCATAGGTCAGGGCCGCTACTGGAAGGAAGAATATATTTTTCTTTGCGGTTGAGGGTCGACCGGGGGCTGGTTTCGGTTACCTGCTATTCTTTTATTATCCAGTTTTAAATACCCCCTTTGCTACAGATAGTCTTTATTAGCGCAGTGATAAGCGCCTCTCTTTTTTATGAAGGATCATTCCCTGTAAATACCCCCATGCGTAACGCCCCGATCGCCATTTCGACGTAAGCCAGGTGCTGATTTCTGAGCTGCGCGAGCTGGTGAAAAAAGATCTCGCCGCTGCGATCAATTAATCCTGCCTGCGCCATCCGCTCAGGATCGCGCGGCATGGAAAAATGCCGCCGTTTACCGGCGGCTATTGCTTATTTTGCGCTACCCTGGTTTTTTTCCAGCCGGGCGAAATACTCCGGTGCAAACGGGCGCGGATCGACGTCGGCAAACGGCGCGCGCTCAAAGTGCGATTTCAGCGCCCAGGGAACCGTGCAGTCAAAAATGGTCTTGCAGCTGATGCCATTTCCACGGATCGACGGGCTGTATTCCGGCGTCTGGGACGGATCCAGCTGGTGACCGCGAATGCCGGGGATTGTCGTAATGCTGACGTCCCCCTGCATGCGGGTGGTCATCGCCCACAGGATATCGTCGCTGTCAAAGATGTCGACATCTTCATCAACCAGAATAATATTTTTTAGCTCGGAATAGGTCGCCAGCGCCAGCAGCGCGGCCTGCCCCTGCCGGCCTTCATCGGCGGGTTGACGTTTTTTCACCTGCAGGATCCCGAGGAACTTACCGCCACCCGCGGTGTGGGCGTAGACATTTTGTAAAAAGCCTGGAATGGCGGCCTCGACGGCATTCCAGATACTGGCTTCCGTTGGCAGGCCGGCGAGGGTGGTATGCTCTTCCCCCGGTCCCACCAGGGTCTGCAGAATCGCATTGTTTCGCATGGTCACTGCTTTGACTTTGATTACCGGCAGCGATGGATTAGCGCCGCCGCAGTAGCCAGGAAATTCCGGCATCGCGTGGCCGCTATTGGTGTGCTGATCCTCTCTGACGCGCACGCCGGGCAACAGCTCACCTTCGATAACGATCTCGGCGCGGGCGATGGCTTTCTCCGGGACGCTGACGCCCTGAACCAGCTCCACCGGACGTTGACGCAGCGCGCCGGCGACGCCCAGCTCGTTATAGCCGAACGGCGTGGTAGGGGCTTCGAAGCAGGCGCCAATATAGATGGCCGGATCGAGACCCATATTGATGGTTATCGGCAGCGGTTTGCCTGCGGCCTCGGCCTTCTGGCGAAACACTTCGATATGGCGGCCGGCGGCAAGAAACATCGACAGCTCATCCCGGCCCTGGACGCACAAGCGGTGGATGGTGACGTCGGTCAGCGAGGCGTCGTCGGGATCGCTGGCCAGCGCCAGGCCCAGGCAGAAGAAGGGGCCGGCGTCGATAGGGGTGTTGGTGGGCGCCGGAAGCAGGGTGCGCAAATCAAAATCCGGATCGTCGGCCAGAAAGATCTGTTCCTGGCAGGGGGCGCTGCTGGCCGGGACGACCACCGGCGCGACCGGTTTTTTCACTGCCTTACCCACTTCAAGGGCCAGCTGCGAGGCTTCGCAGCCCAGCAGCAGCGCGGCCCGCTGGCGGCTGGCGTGCATACCCACCAGAATGCGCGAGTGTGGATAACCCTTAATATTGTTAAACATCATCGCCGGCCCGATGCGGGTGGGTCGCTTCACGGTGCCGCCCGCGCCGATATGGCGATAAACACCGGCCAGCTCGGCGTTAGGGTCAACCGGATGATCGGTTTCGAGATACTGATTGTCATGCTGTTGCAGCAGCGCGATGGCGTCGCGCAGATCCTGAATCGGTGCGGTCATGATGTTCTCCTTAGCGTATCGATGCGCACAGTATGCTTCGCAGGCTAATGGTTATCAATTGCATCATTTATGCTTTATTGATAAGCTTTTTCTTATCAATTTGTAGGGAGGAGTCCGACCATGTCCTTGCGAGCGTTACGCCATTTTGTGGTCGTTGCCGAAGAGTTGCATATGCACCGGGCGGCGGAGCGGTTACATATCGCCCAGCCCGCCCTCAGTCAGCAGATTAAGCAGCTTGAGCAGCGCCTGGGCGTGGTGCTCTTTTCCCGCGCTAACCGCCGTCTGACTCTGACCGCCGCGGGCGAGGCCTTTTTACACAAGACGCGGCTGGCGCTGGAAATGGCCGATCAGGCGGTGCTGGACGCCCAGCGCACCGCGCGGGGCGAGCAGGGGAGGCTGCATTTGGGGTATGTCTCCAGCGCGATGTACGACAGTAAACTGCCGGGGCTCCTGCGCCGGCTGCGCGCCGACTGGCCGGGGATTGAGCTGTCGCTGGTGCAGGGGGATGTGCAAATGCTCTACGAAGCGCTGTTGGATCTGCGTCTGGATATCGCCATCATCCGCGCGCCGCTGGCCTCGCCGCCGGACGCGCTGGTGGTCAGGCCGTTTGTACGTGAAAAGCTCTGCCTGGCGCTCTATCAACAGCATCCGCTGGCCGGCGTGGGCGCGCTTAATCTGGCCTCATTGCGCACTGACAACTGGATCTCGCTTGACGATCCGCAGGGCACCGGACTGGAGCAGGTTTTTATGGATGCCTGTCGCGTCGCGGGCTTTACGCCGCAGGTGGCGCAGCGGATTAACGACGTTACCTCGATGATTAGCCTGGTCTCCGCCGGGGTGGGAGTGGCGTTGGTTCCGCTCTCGGCGCGGGCCTTACGCCTTGATAACGTGGTGTATATCGATCTCCAGGATCGGCTGGCGGAGAGTGAGCTGAGCATGGTTTACCACCGCCATATTCGTTCGGCGGTGGTAAGGAAAGTTATCTCGCTGCTTAATACCGCTGAGCGATAGTCCCTGTTAGCTGGTCTTCAGGCGGCCAAAGCTGACAATCCTTGAACGGCCCAGCTCTTTCGCCCGGTACAGCGCGGCATCCGCCGCGCGCAGCAGACTATCGCTTTGGGTGTGCTGCGGGTAGCTGGCGATGCCAATCGACACATCCACCTGGCCTATCTCGGTCAGACCATCGCGCAGCGTCATATTGCGCACCTGGGTGTAGATCTCGCTGGCGCACTGGTGCGCCCCGGCTTCGTCAATCCCGGGGAGCAGCACTAAAAACTCCTCGCCCCCGTAGCGGAAAGCCATGCCGATATCGCGCACCGCGCGCTGCACAATGGTCGCAACGCTCTTAATCACCAGATCCCCAGCCTCATGGCCATAGCGATCATTGATGGTTTTAAAATGATCGATGTCGATCATCAGACAGCTCAGCGGAGTATGGGTATGGACCGCCAGCGCCATCTGCGAATGCAGCGCTTCGTCAAGATGATGGCGGTTACGCAGGCCGGTCAGGGAATCGAACAGCGCTTTTTCCAGCAGGGCGCTGCGCAAACGCTGATTGGCCAGCGCCAGGCCCAACGCTTCCGCCATCAGCTCGAGATAGGCCCGGGAAGGAGCGTCACTGGCGGTGACGTTCTGGAAAGTCAGCAGGCCAATGGCTTCGCCCTGGGCGATGAGCGGTACGCAGAGCGACTGGCCGGCGTGCGTCTCCGGCAGATGATAGCAGGTGATATCGGGCTCGCCCTGCACCGGCGGATGGCTGAGTCCCCGCCGTATCGCCCAGCAGTCGTCGGGAGAAAAGGGCGTCGTCTCACCGGCGGGTGACAGCCACTGCGCCACGCAGCGCATCTGCCAGGGGTCGGTATCCAGAACATACAGTTTACCGGGGATCGTCGGGGCGATATTCGGCGCAAACCGCTCCGCCACCTTAATCACATCCTCAATGGTTTCACAGCCCTGCAGCCGCTGAGTCATACGCGCCAGCAGCTCGCGGATCGCCCAGTCGGCGTCGCGCTGCTGCTCCAGCCGCTGACGGGCCAGGCCGTTCTCGCGAAAAATGCGGATCGCCTGAGCCATGTCACCAATCTCATCCACCTGGGTAAAGTGCGGCGTCTCTACCGCATAATCCTGGGAGGCGAGACGCTGGACCACGTCGCTCAGGCGAACCACCGGGTAGAGCACCCGGCGTTTGAGAATGAAGCCGAGGACGAACAAAAACATCAGGGCGGTCAGGCCGACCATGATTTCCGACAGCGTACGCCAGATCCGCGAGCGCTCGGTGGCCTGGTCGATAGCGACGGCGGCGCGATGCTCAAGCATCTGGCGGAAGCGATCGATCTGCGTCTGCATGCGCTCCAGTTCAGTCTCGTACGCGGTGCCGTACAGCACCGCGATGGCCGCTGGCGCATCGCCGCGAGCGACATGCGCCAGGGCCGCCTGCTGTTCATCCTGTAGCTCATTGGCGATCCGCAGGCCATCCTGGAGCAGCGCCAGCTCCTCGCGGCTGGCGCCGTTATCTTTCAGGCCGCCCAGCCGCTGCTCTATGCTCTTGTCGGTCTGCTGCAGCTGCTGATATTGCGTAAGCGTCTCCGGCGAAGGCTTTATCACGTACAGCCGGGCGAGGTCAGACAGCGCCCAGGCGTCGTTTTCCACCTCGTCGGAGAGGGTATCAAAGACCTGGCGCTGCTGTACCGCCTGGCGTTCGACGCGGTCGGCGCTGGAGGCCATGAGCATAGCGCTCCCGGAAGCCAGCGTCAGGCCAACGGTGATCCCGTAAGCCCAGTTAGTGATGGTGGCGATTCTCACCGTGAATTTCCTTGCATGCAGATGAAGCTGTTTTGATTATAGAACTCCGCCCCCGCCACGACGGCGGCCCGCTTCAGAGGCGGCGCTCGCTATGCAGAGGGGCAAGGGTCTGAAGAATGATGGCGTGTAGCGTTTCCGCATGGTGGCGCAAAACGAGGAAGACATCGCTATCCAGAGCGCCATTTATAACATCCGCTTCCATAATCTGTAAGGCTTCCTGCCAGGCCATCCCTTTACGATAAGGGCGATCTTCGGTCAGCGCGGTGAAAATATCGGCGATGGAGATAATCCGGTCGGCGAGGGTCAGGTGCTCCTTTTCGAGATGCAGAGGGTAGCCGCTGCCGTCCATTTTTTCATGATGATTCGAGGCCCAGTTAATGATGTCGCCGAGCTCGCTATAGTCGCTGAGAAGTTCGCCGGTCATGTAGCTGTGCTCCCGCACCTGACTCAGCTCCTCATCATCCAGCTCGCCCTCTTTTTCGAGAATGGAGAGTGGGATATAGACCTTGCCAATATCGTGTAGATAGCCGGCTATCTGTATTTGCTGGCAGGTGGGCTCCGGCAGCTGCATCCAGCGGGCAAGCTGGCGGGCGATTTCCCCCACCATGATGCTATGGGTGGCGGTAAAGCTGCTGTAGGTGTCGACGATTTTGGCAATCAGCAGGCAGACATCCTTCAGACCGTGAATATCCAGATAGCGCGTGTTGATGGGGCCAATAATCTCCAGCAGCCGCTGAATATGGCCAGGGTGAAGGTGCTGCCAGAAGTTCGCATTTTCAGCGACCTCGCACAGGATATCGCAGAGCGGCGGATCGATCTCCCGATGCAAAGCGACGAACTGTTCCACCACCGCCCGCGTGGGCCAGGCGGCAACGTGGCTATCGGCCGGCAGCAGCCGTTCAAAGGCATCAGCGAAATAGACAATGTGCTGTTCGCGGGAGCCCCGGTGGTTCGGGCTAAAATGGTGATCGCGAATAAAGGGAACGATGGGCTGGAAGGTCGCTAATCCCTCCAGCATCGCCACACCCTGGCGCTGATGCGGGTCGTGGATATTATCGATAGCATCCAGCGAATGAATGGTGCGTTTATCCCCCAGCACGCCGATATCGTGCAGCAGCGCGGCGCAAAAAATGGTCTGCTGCCGTTCGTCAGGCAGTTCCAGCCTTTGCGCCAGCGTCAGGGCGATTAAGGCCGTTCGTTGCATATGCCGGTGCAGTTCAGGGTTAATGATCTGGATGACTCTGGTGGTCAGCATCAGGGCCGACTTCAGGGCAATACGCATCTCTGTTCTCCGTTCGCGTGACCTGGCGGGCAAAAATGCTCTCGCCGGTGACGGAAGTGTCGATAATCTGATCGCAATGCGTGTTGTGTGTTGCTGAACAGGTAAATCCTCAGAATGTTTTGGTTCATAGCTCTGCCCGTTTCAGATCCAGTGGTGCACCAGAGTTGGGCGATATCGTCCTAAGAACCTTATTATTGTCTGATAGTTAACCATTTCCCCCCCAGAAAAGAAATGAATTCTGGCAAGCCCTTTGCATTAAGCAAGCGTAAGTTTGATTAATGTCTATGAAGGGAGTGACCTGTATGAATTTTAGAGCATTACTTGCCATTGCGTTATTGACGATGAGCAGCCTGGCGTTTAGCGAGACGCGTCTTCCGCATATTGTTATTTTAGCCACCGGCGGAACGATTGCTGGTTCGGCGGCCAGCAATACCCAAACAACCGGCTATAAAGCCGGGGCGATTGGGGTGCAGACGCTGATTAACGCCGTGCCGGAAATGAGTAAAATCGCTCACGTCGAGGGCGAGCAGGTGGCCAATATTGGCAGTGAGAATATGACCAGCGATATTATTCTCCAGCTCTCGAAGCGGGTAAATGCGCTATTGGCCCGGGACGATGTCGATGGCGTGGTGATCACCCATGGCACGGACACGCTGGATGAAACCCCGTATTTCCTCAATCTGACGGTGAAAAGCAACAAGCCGGTGGTCTTTACCGCGGCGATGCGCCCGGCGACGGCGATCAGCGCCGACGGGCCGATGAACCTGCTGGAAGCGGTCACGGTCGCCGCCGATCCTGATGCCCGGGGACGCGGGGTAATGGTGGTGCTTAACGACCGCATCGGCGCGGCGCGCTTTGTCACCAAAACTAATGCCACTTCGCTGGATACCTTCCGGGCGCCCGAGGAGGGCTATCTTGGTGTCGTGGTGGGCGGAAAACCCCAGTTCGAGACGCGGGTGGATAAAATTCACACGCTGCGCTCGGTGTTCGATGTGCGTCAGCTGAAGGTTCTGCCGAAGGTGGTGATTATTTATGGTTACCAGGACGATCCGGAGTATATGTACGATGCGGCGATCGCCCATCATGCCGAGGGTATTATCTACGCCGGAACCGGGGCGGGGTCGGTGTCGGTACGTAGCGCCGCCGGTATCAAAAAAGCGCAGCAGGCGGGCATCGTGGTGGTGCGAGCCTCCCGTACCGGCAGCGGCGTCGTACCGCCGGATGACAGCCAGCCCGGGCTGGTGGCCGACTCCCTCAACCCGGCAAAAGCGCGTATACTGCTGATGACCGCGCTGACGCAGACTAAAGATCCGCAGCTGATTCAGCAATATTTCCATACCTACTGATCCTCTGCGGCGAGGGCGTTTTTCACACCCTCGCCGTGCTTTCTTCTCAATGACCTGGCTTCCATGCAAATCGATGGCGGATGATTGCCCATCATTCACTCCACCTGTGTTTCCCACGAGGCGTAAAAAAATATTTTTTATTGTCCGGCGGGCACAGTATTTCAATGCACCGCGCTTATTTTAAAAGCAGGTTTAAATAAGTCTATTCTTAATTGTTGTCTTAAAGTCGTTTTAATCTTTTTTATGCTGACGGATTAAAAAAGATGCATTTCGCAGTGGGACGCGTTTAATACTCGCTTTGACAGACTACGATGCATCCCAACGCGGTCAGACCGCCGATCGCGCGGCTCAGCGGACGCCTGCCACCGGCGGCCAGGGCCGCACTGCGGCAGCTTTCGGTTGTTTTCGTTAGTAACGCTGATGATTAGCGTGAAAATGATATGCATGATGAATATATTAAGCGTGGTTCAAGATTTAAGTTTACATTTAGTAACATATGTGCCGCAATTATGTTTTTTTGTCAGCTTGCTGTTTTTTACTTGCCGGAGGGAATTTCAGCGGATTAGTATTGTCGAACTTGCTGTACGTACCGCCTAATGATGATAAATGGATTCTGTTTTCCTTAAGCGTTACCACATAATTAATGTTTACAGGAAAAATCATGGCCTGCGTATTTAATAAACAACTTTTACACCCGCGTAACTGGCTGACCTGGTTCGGGCTCGGCATCCTCTGGTTAATCGTGCAACTGCCTTATCCGCTGCTGCATTTTATCGGCACCAGCGCTGGTCGCCTTTCCCGTCGCTTTCTTAAACGCCGCGAACATATCGCCCGGCGTAATATCGAACTCTGCTTCCCGGACATGTCGCCAGCGGCGCGCGAGACGCTGATCGATCAAAACTTTATGTCGCTGGGAATGGGGCTTATCGAAACCGGCATGGCCTGGTTCTGGAGCGACGAGCGGGTCAAAAAATGGTTTGATGTCGAGGGGTTCGCCAACCTTAATCACGCGCTTAGCGGTGGGAAAGGGGTAATGGTCGTCGGCGTGCACTTTATGTCGCTGGAGCTGGGCGGGCGCGCGATGGGGCTGTGTCGGCCAATGATGGCCACCTACCGGCCGCACAACAGCCCGCTGATGGAGTGGGTGCAAACCCGCGGTCGCCTGCGTTCGAACAAAGCGATGATCGATCGCAACAATCTGACCGGTCTGGTGCATGCCTTGAAATCCGGTGAAGCGGTGTGGTTCGCGCCCGATCAGGATTACGGTCCCAAGGGCAGCGTCTTTGCACCTTTTTTCTCCGTCCCGCAGGCGGCGACCACCAACGGCACCTATGTCCTGTCCCGCTTATCGGGCGCGAAAATGTTGAGCATCAGCATGGTACGTAAGCTGGATCGCCGGGGCTATAGCCTGCATATCAGCGAGGTGATGAATGACTATCCGGGTGAGGATAAACAGATCGCCGCCGGCTATATCAACAAGGTTATTGAGCGCGAGATCCTGCGCGCTCCCGAGCAGTATCTGTGGGTACACCGTCGTTTTAAAACCCGCCCGCTGGGCGAACCTTCCGTCTATTAACCTTCCCGCACAGGCTGCGCTTTCAAAATCCCGACAGTTGGGGTAACGTGAGCCGGATCATGTTTTAGTCGTGCGCGAAGGAGTGCAGAGTGTTCGCTGAGTTTGGTGTTCTGAATTATTTAACCTATCTGGTCGGGGCGGTGTTTATCATCCTCGTTCCTGGCCCTAATACGTTTTTCGTGCTGAAAACGGGTATTGCCCACGGGGTGAAGAAAGGCTATCTGGCGGCGGCGGGCGTCTTTATTGGCGACGCAGTGCTGATGTTTCTGGCCTTCGCCGGGGTGGCGACGCTGATTAAAACCACGCCGGTGTTGTTTAACGTCGTGCGCTACCTCGGGGCAATTTACCTGCTGTGGCTCGGGGGCAAAATGCTCTATGCGGTGCTGACCCAGCGCGACGGCCAGTCCGACGCCAGCGCGGAGCCGGCGAGCGCGATCCTCAAGCGCTCTCTGACCCTGAGCCTGACCAATCCGAAAGCGATTCTGTTCTATGTGTCGTTTTTCGTGCAGTTTATCGATGTCAACGCCAAAACCCCCGGCGTGGCGTTCTTTATCCTGGCGCTGACCCTCGAGGTGATTAGCTTCTGCTATATGAGCTTTTTGATCCTCTCCGGCTCGTTTGTCACCCGCTACGTCAAAACCCGCAAGAAGCTGGCTAAACTTGGCAACAGCCTGATTGGTCTGGTTTTCGTCGGGTTCGCCGCGCGCCTGGCTACCCTGCAGTCCTGATCCCCACGGGCCGGTTACCCGCTGACCGGCCCGCCGTCTCTTATTCTGCCCTGTAACAAAAACCCTTCATTTTTTATTGCATTGGTGTTACATATACAGCCGTTTATCGCTCAGCAAAAAGGAAGCCCCGATGATTCTGCAAAAACTCCTCAGCAATAAAAACTGCAAAAAATATTGTCTGTCGCTCGCGGTGGTGTTTGCTATCGCGCTGGCGGTAGTGGGGCGGGCGACCTTCGGGGGCGTGGTGAGCGAGTACAATATGCCGTACTCAGAGTGGACGACGTCCATGTTCTTCCTGCAGGGGGCGATGGTGACGGTTTACAGCATTGTCTTTACCGCGCTCTTCGCTATCCCCCTCGGCTTTATTTTCCTCGGCGCCGATCGTCAGGATTAAGCGTCAACGGGCGAACCGCGGTTCGCCCGGTCTTATCGGCTTATCAACAGCGTGAAGCATTAGTCGTCGTCATGATAGTGATGATGGTGGTGGTGGCGATGGGGATGATATCCATCGTCAATAATGCATCCCGATAACAGCGTGCACAGCGCAATAATCAACGGTAACACGATCGGTTTTTTCATCCTTACTTCTCCCGCTATTCTTATTCCCCGGGGCCGAGAATGCCGCGGCGGATAACGTGAGTGTAAAGGGTTAACTTATTGATGGGATAGGATAAATCCGCAATATCGCCGCGGCGATCACCACCAGCCAAACTGGGTGCCGGCCACCGCCACGATGGCGACGACCAGCATGATAATGGTGCTTTTTTTCATTATGCCCCACCCGGCGCCGCATAGCCGCCGACAAAAAACCAGCCGAGAAAGACGACGGCGATGATAAAGATCGCCACCGGGAAAAGAATACCCAATTTCATGATTGTGTCCCTGTACCCACGAATGATGCCCTGCATGATACTGGATATCGCGGTACTTTAGTCAATATGAATGAAATTCTCCTGGCGGCGGGACTTCTTATCCTGGTACATCGCCTCATCGGCAGCGCGTAAGGCCGCTTCAACATCGATACTCTGCGGATCGCAGGTGACCACCCCGAAGCTGGCGCCCTCATAGTCGATACGCTGTTCGCCGAGGAAGTAGACGCCGCACAGAGCCTGACGCAGGGACGTGACATACGCCTGCTGTGCGGCAGGCTGCTGGGCGCTACCGACGATCAAAAACTCATCGCCGCCAAGGCGGCCAACGATATCTTCCCGGCGCGCGACAGCGGTGAGTCGTTTGCCGACCTGCACCAGAAAGCTGTCGCCGCACGGATGGCCGAACCGATCGTTAATGGCTTTGAAACCATCGAGATCGATAAAAATAAGCGAGACCTGCTGCTGCTGGGCGCGGGCGGAGGCAAAGCGTAACGCCAGCTGCTTAAACAGCGCGCGGCGATTGGGAAGCTGGGTGAGCTCATCGGTAGACGAGTGCAGCTCCAGCGCGACGTTTGCCGCCTGCAGCTGTTGCACCAGGGTGTCTTTTTCCACGTAGTGGGAAATGAGCTTCGCAAACAGGCCCATGACCTGTTCGCCTTCGAGGTTATAAGGCTGTTGTTGCCGGCTGGTGGCGCAGAGGGTGCCGAACAGAGAGCCGTCGGCCAGGCGGACGGGAATGCTTAAAAAAGTAGCGATTCCCAGCTCCTGGGCGGCGATGCAGGAGTGCCAGCGGTTGGCAACGTCATTGCTAAACGTACACTGATCCTCAAGGGCGCGTTTGCACAGGGATTCATCCCAGGGGACGGAAAATCCTTCCGGGATCTGCATTTCGCTGCTGTTGTGGGCGAACATGATCTGCTGCCGCTGGGCGTTGGTATCAATGCGGGTGAGGTAGGTGGACTCCATTCGCGTTACCGCCTCCAGCATCTCCAGCAGCTGGCGCACCAGGGTTTCCAGGGATTGTTCCGCAGCGAGGGTTTGCGACACCCGGGCAAGAATAAAATCTGACATGAATAATACAGCTCCAGCACGCCAAACGTCACCCCAGCATATTGGGCTGCAAACGGACATCAGCGTCAAATAAACAGTGATATTTTTAAATTTATCACATCTGTCTGGGGAATACTTGTCCACGCGGTGGGAAAAAAAGCCCCGTCGGGGGCGACGGGGAAAAACTCATTGATTATGGAATGATCTGTTCTCTGGTCAGTTCGAGAACAGGGCTACTCTACGGGGGAAAAGTGCAGGCAAGATGGAGAAAACGTGGAGATTCAGGCTAAAATCCCCGGGCATTCAGGAAAGGGAGGAACAATGAAAAAGCTACTGGCTATTCTGCCACTGTTATTAGCCGGCTGTACCCAGCCGCAGCCCACTGCGCCGACGAAAACCATCGGCATGCCCAACCCCGCGGCGGTATACTGTCAGCAATCAGGCGGCACCCGGGTGCCGGTGCAAACGCCGCAGGGCGTCAGCACCCAGTGCAAACTACCCAGCGGCGAAACCCTCGACGAGTGGGCGCTGTGGCGCCGGGATCATCCGGCTAAATCGTAACCGGCAGGGCCGTCAGCCAGGCGGCCAACACCCGGGCATGATTCTGCTCGGTGTTCTTCGCAGCGTACAGCAGCGTCAGCGGCTGGCGTTGCGCCAGCGCCGCCACGCCCCCTGCTCGCCTG
>OBVE01000231.1_pt1 | contig 37066 bp, 15 predicted proteins | sample 1475991 | NCBI WGS metagenome assembly OBVE01 (sample SAMEA2579969, study PRJEB22360) | human gut metagenome | biome: human gut; feature: human-associated habitat; material: faeces | place: Denmark | collected 2008/2010 | reverse complement strand
CAATGTTTCTCCACTACATCTCCAAATGTGGCTAGTCAGCCTGCAGAAGCAACTGCTACACAGCCTGCTAACGAGACTGATAAAAAGGTTGAAACCGCTCAATCTAGTGAAACAACTATTGCTGATAGGAGCGCGGAACCTGTCACCGACAAGCAAAATACAAATGAAAATAAGTCAGAGATTACTGAGGTTAGTGAGCATCCATTATCAGGACAAGAAATCTCTATCACTCAAGGAAAATTCACATCCGACGATCAAGGCAATTGGTACTACACCAAGGACGGAAAAAATCTCACTGGATGGAATAATGTAGAAGATCGCGAATACTATTTCCAAGAAGATGGAAAACAGGTCAAAGGCCAATTTGTTGAGGTAAATGGAAAGAACTATTATTTAGATGACCATACTGGTATGCTCTTAGTCAATTGCTACCTCGATAAAGATGGAAAACATTATCAAATAGATGAGAATGGGGTTGTGACAGAGAGAACTAAACTGCCTACAAACATTACTGGTGGACATTTTGAAGCCAATGATAAGGGGGAATGGTCTTATATCACTTCACAAGGTGAAAAATTGACTGGTTTCCAATATGTGGACGGTGTTGAACTCTATTTTGACAAAGATGGGAAACAACTCAAAGGTCAAGAAATCACAGTTGATGGAAAAACATATTACTTAGATCATAACACCGGTGCCCTTCTCAAAAATTCTTACCGCAATTGGTCTGAAAAACAGATTATCCCACGGTATAAAACAAACTACATTTACCATACTAGTTACTTCAACCGAGATGGCATACGTGCCACAGGTCTCGTTAAAACAGCAGCTGGTTTCATTCACTATTTTGATGAAAATGGCGAACTGCTTAAGAATGTAGCGGTTAATGTAGGAGGCACAACCTATGTCTTTGGTGAGAGAGGACGGCTAGCTCGAAACTCCTTTATTTGGGATAAGGTAGATTTCACCTTCCCTGAAAATGTTAATTTTTATTATGGTGATGAAAAGGGCCACGCTGTTAAAGGACTTCAAACCATTGATGGTTACCAACTTTACTTCGATAAAGACGGTCGTCAAGCAAAAGATAAAATCGTTCAGATTGATGGTAAAACCTATTACTTTGATAAAAACAATGGACGTATGGTTAAAAATCAATGGGCCTCAGTCAATGTTGGTGGAATTAGTCCTGCATCAAAGGACTACCGTTCATACTATCTCGGAAATGATGGCGCTGCTGTGACTGGTTGGCAAGATATTGATGGAAAACACTTGTACTTCACCGATACCGGTATCTATGCTTCTAATGGCATCTATTCAATCAATGGTAAAAACTATCTATTTGAAAAAGGACAATTAGTCAAAGATGCTTATGGCGTTGTTGATAAGCCAGGGGCTAAAGTGAGATTAAAATATACCTATCGAACTAATGCAGATGGAGAAGTCCTAACTGGTAAACAAATTATCGATGGAACAGAATATATCTTTGCTTCAGATGGTCAAGTCGTCGATGGTGTTGTACGTTATGACGGGAAACTTTATCTAGTCAAAGATAGTAAAATAGAAAAAAACTATTTTGGAGCCTTCTTTTCTAAAAACGAAATTTTGGGTGGAATTAATTTCACTGGAATCTATGGAACTGATGAAAACGGTGTCCTCCTAGAGGGTGTCCAACGAGGCTTAGATGGTCAACTGCACTACTTCCAACCAAAGGTGGAAAGTATTAACAAGCCTACGTGGAAAAAAATCGATGGCAAGCGTTATCGTCTAACAAAATGGTATCTTCCTGAACACCATGCTGGTATGTACACCACTATTATCCTCACTAACGATACTTTGAAAGTCGATGACAAGACCTATACGATTGATAATGAGGGAGTTGCAACTGAGTTTACGGCCAAAAACCAATTTATTCGTGATGACAATTGGAACTGGTACTACTACGATACTGATGGCAAGGTCCTAACTGGTCGTCAAACCATTGATGGTGTTCAACTCTACTTTGATGCTAACGGTAAACAAGCTAAAGGTACTTTGATTGACATTGATGGTGACACTTACTACTTTGATAAGGATAGTGGGGCTATGTGGACCAATCGTAGTCTAACTCTCAATGGAATGACCTACGAAATTGATGACCAAGGACGTGTGACATCGTCACTTCGAAATACCTTTGTTCAAGATAAGGATGGTGACTGGACCTACCTCAAGGATAAAGGGCAAGTAGCTACTGGATGGCAGACTATTGACGGTGTCCAACTCTACTTTGATGGCACTGGAAAACAAATCAAAGGTGAACGTATCCTTATAGATGGAAAATACTACTATTTCGATAAGAACAGTGGCGAACTTCTCCGTAATGCATTCCATTCCTTTAATTCATATATTTACTACTTTGGCAATGATGGAGCACAAGTTTTTGGCTGGTACACAATAAACGATTACCGTGTTTACTTTAAGGAAGACGGTCTACAAGCTAAAGATAATGTCCTTTTAATTGACGGAAATTATTATTATTTCAATCAAGATGGCCAACTTCTTGTTAATGGTTCCGCTAAATCATATAATAGTTTATATCTTGCAGATTCAGAAGGAAAATTATTAACCGGTTGGAGAGAGATTGACGGTAAGACCTATTACCTAAATCCAAGCAAACAATATCGCTACTCTAACACAACAGAAACCATAGACGGAAAGACTTATCTTTTCGGTTCTTACGGAGAATTGTTACGAAATGACACTAACTACGGACACGCTTCGGATGAAAATGGAATCGTTCGAACAGGATTCTACCGTACTGATAAAGGCTACCTCTGCTATCTTGAGCCAAGAGTAATCTCTTACTACCAACCAACTTGGAAGGAAATTGACGGTAAGCTCTATCACTTCGAAAAATCAACTTCATTAGGTAAAGACCTTAACGGTTCTCCAATCACAACCAATGCAACCCTTGAAAAAGATGGCAAAACTTATGTCATTGATGAAAATGGTGTGGCAACTGAGAAAGTGAATTAAAGGGTAAAAGCCTAAAACTTTTCTTTTTCATAATCTCCTAAATCCAGGGCTCAGGTCCTGGATTTTTTTGTGTAAACATCTACTTCTCTCAAACGTCTCTATTGCACTATTTATTGAAACTATAATTATGTATGCGTTTTCTATTGAGTTTGTTAGAAAATAAGGGTAAGATATAATCATAAATTAATCTTTGGTATTAATCTCGTTAATTATTTCACGATGTGAGTATGCCAAGTCACCATAATAAGGGGGAAATTTATGGAAAACAAAGTTCATTTCAAGCTTCATAAAGTTAAGAAACATTGGATTACAATCGCTGCCTCAAGTTTGGCTATCGGGGCTTCACTGATTGGCCTAGGACAGGTCGGAGCTGATGAAGTCAAACCAGAAACGACTGCCGTTAACAGTCCTGAAAATGTCGTCTCTGACAGCAATCTTGAGACAAGTGCTAGCCTCATTACAAGAACCGAAGTAGCTCCAGCAAGTACTGTTGTCGAGAATACTTCTAGTGAAGCAGTATCTTCTGACACTGCATCTACTAACGTTGCTAGTCAGCTTACAGAAACGACTACTACACAGCCTGCCAGTGAAACTGATAAGAAGGTTGAAGGAGTTACTACTGATAGAAGTACTGAAGTCTCATCTGAGACAAGCGACAACGCAACTACTGCACACGAAACACCTTCCCAAGGTGGCAAGTTCACTTCTGATGATCAAGGTAACTGGTATTACTTAGACAGTGAGGGCCACAAACTAACTGGCCCACAAACCATCGATAGCTTTAACCTCTACTTCCATGACAATGGTATCCAAGCAAAAGGTGAAAAGGTAACCATTGATGGCAAGGATTACTACTACGATAAAGATAATGGGCGAAAGGTAACTGATACAAGTATTGAAGTAGACGGTAAAACTTATTTAGCAGATGCTGATGGCATCCTAACCGAAAAAACGCAACTACCTACCCAGGTCGTGACCGGTGGTCATTTCCAATCTGACAACCAAAAAGATTGGTATTACTACACTGCTAATGGTGAAAAATTGACTGGTTGGCAAAATGTTGATGGTGTCATCCTTTATTTTGATAAAGAAGGTAAACAAGTCAAAGGACAAAAACAAGAAATCGACGGCAAGCACTACTATTTTGCCTATCATAATGGTGCCTTAATGACTAATCAATGGTATGAACATATCATCTTTAATGGTTATAGGACCAATCCAATGTATACGCACCTCTTTGAATATCTAGGAGAGGACGGTGCTCCCGTTACAGGTTGGCATACAATCGATAACAAACGCTACTACTTCCAATCGGACGGCCTGAGAGCTCAAAATGATGTCGTAACCATTGATGGGAAGGAATATTTGTTTGATTATGACGGTCAATTGGTTAAGAACACGTATGGCATCGTTGAAAGACCTTCTATGTTTTTCTCTAGTAAAACAACTTACCATACTGATGCTGATGGCGTCATTCAAACCGGTAGACAATTAATTGATGGTAAGGAATACATTTTTTCTGAAAATGGGGTTGTCCTAAACGGAATTATCACTTTTGAAAATAAAGATTATTTTGTCATTAATAGTGTAGTCCAAAAAAATAGCCTTAAAGCCTACTTTGCACCTGTTGTCTATCACAATGAAGGTATTTTTAATGGGATCTATGGCACTGATGAAAACGGAATTGTCTTAAAAGGATTCCAACGAGGTATTGATGGTCAACTCCACTACTTTCAACCAGAAGTAAAAAGTGTCACTAAGCCTTCATGGGAGGAAATCAATGGGCAACGTTACCGATTGACAGATGGAGATTACGTCGAACCTACTGCTGGTATGCGTCCTACAATTATTGTCTCTAATACAACTTTGAAAGTTGATGACAAAGTCTATTCCTTTGATGACAAGGGAATCTCAACTGAAGTTACACCTAAAAATCAGTTTATTCGCGACGACTTTTGGAACTGGTACTACTACGACAAAGATGGGAAACTCCTAACAGGTCGTCAAACCATTGATGGTGTCCAACTCTACTTTGATAAAGATGGCAAGCAAGCCAAAGGAACTTTGGTTGACATCGATGGGGATACCTACTACTTCGATAAAGATAGCGGAGCTTTATGGACTAACCGTACCATTGAGCTTGGTGGTGTTACCTATAACATTGATGAAGAAGGACATGTCACATCATCTCTACGCAACACCTTTGTTCAGGACAAGGATGGCGATTGGACTTATCTCAAAGATAAGGGCCAATTAGCTACTGGCTGGCAAACCATTAACGGTGTCCAACTCTACTTTGATGGCAGTGGTAAGCAAATAAAAGGGAAGCGTATCCTTATAGATGGGAAGTACTACTATTTCGCTGAAAACAATGGTGAACTCCTCCGTAATGCATTCTATCCGTACAATTACTATTCTAAGCTCTACTTTGGCAATGATGGAGCTCAAGTTTTTGGCTGGTATACACTAGATAATCACCGTGTTTACTTTAAGGAAAATGGTCTTCAAGCTAAAGAAGAGTTGCTTCTAATTGACGGAAATTATTATTACTTCACTCGAGATGGGCAACTCCTAGTTGATGGTTCAGCTAAATTATTTGGTGAAATATATCTTGCCGATTCAGAAGGAAAACTATTAACCGGGTGGAGAGAAATTGACGGTAAGACTTATTACCTAGATCCAAGCAACCAATATCGCTATATCAATAAAACAGAAACCATAGATGGAAAGACCTATCTTTTCGGTTCTTACGCAGAATTATTACGTAATGAAACTAAATCCGGTTACATTTCAGACGAAAATGGAATCGTTCGAACAGGATTCTACCGCACTGATAAAGGCTATCTCTGCTATCTTGAGCCTCAGATAATATCTTCCTACCAACCAACTTGGAAGGAAATTGACGGTAAGCTCTATCACTTTGAAAAATCAACCTCATTAGGGAAAGATTTGTACGGTTCTCCAATCACAACCAAAGCAACACTAGAAAAAGATGGCAAAACTTATGTCATTGATGAAAATGGTGTAGCAACTGAGAAAGTGAATTAATGGGGAAAGAAAAAAATTTCTTCCACTTTAAGAAAATTTTAGGCTTTGCTTTATATACTATAAGCATCCTAAAACTTTTCTTTTTCATAATCTCCTAAAATCCAGGGCATAGGTTCTGGATTATTTTGTTTTAGAAAGGTCTTTAGCAACTAAAATCATCCCCTCTCACTCGCAATGCAATGTAATCGTTTTCTTATTTTTATCTAAATTTCTTATATTTTCTTGAAAGTCCCTAAAATAGCGCTATAATAGGACTTAGGAAATGGAGGAAAAAGTATGAAAGTACATTCTAATTTTACTGGACCTAAGTCCAAAAAACGTCTGATTGCATTCTCATGTGCAACTGCTCTTGCTAGCTTTGCTTTTATCGCAAGGCCTGCCTTTGCGGAGGAAGCTAAAGTTGACAACTCATCAAACCTTGATACGACTGCTGCAACATCTACCAATGTGGAAACCACAGCAGATCTCGTAGAAACTAAGGTTGTCGAAGCACCTGTTACTACTGAAAATGTGGCTAGCACAGAAAACACCACAAATGTCTCAGAACAAGCCTCAACTTCTACAACAAGTTCTGAAACTGCCAGTGAAACAGCTTCAACAACTGCAAGCGAAAGTCAAGCACCTGCAGAATCAGCCACAGGCCAAACACGCGAAGCTGTAACTACAGACCGAGCTGCCAATGAGACTGCTTCAGCTACCGAAACTTCGAACAAGGAAACAAACGTCACTGGTGGTTATTACTACAGCGATAAGTATGGATACTGGCATTACAAAGATGCTAGCGGTAAAGATCTAACTGGACCACAAACCATCGATGGCGTTCAGGTCTACTTCAATCAAGGCGGCGTTCAGGTTAAAGGGGACTTTGACTGGGACGGTCACTATTATGACAAAGACTCTGGTGCTCTTGTTACTAATAAATTCGTTGAAAATTATGGTAGAACCTATTACTTAGATGAAAATGGTAATAAGACAATCGGTCCCAAAGAAATTAATGGGGAATGGAATTATTTTGACGACTACGGTGAACAAGTTAGGAATAGATTTGCTTCTGATGGCCGTTATTACGACGAAAACGGAAAACAAGTTGATTTCGGGACAAACCGCTATTTTGAATTAAACGGAAAATGGTACTATGCTGGAAATGATGGTTCTATTTTAAAGGGACCACAAACCATCGATGGCGTTAAGGTTTACTTCGATCAAGGTGGTGTTCAAGTTAAGGGCTATTTTGTTAGAAATGATACTGACAATAAAGAACACTATTACGACAAAGATTCTGGTGCACTAGTCACTAACAACTACGTTATTGCCTACGATAACTATACCCACCAAAATGAACGCTACTATGTTGATGAGCAGGGTATTCGTGTAAAAGGTGCTAAAACTATCAATGGTAAACAGGTTTACTTTACATATGATGGAAGACAAGTCTTCGACAATTTTGGTGACGATGGCTACTTCTATGATCAGGATGGTAACCGAGTCGACCTAGGCACAAACCGTTATGTTCAAATTAAAGGCAACTGGTACTACATCGGTAACGATGGAAAAATCTTGACAGGTGAACAAACTATTGATGGCGCTCATGTCTACTTTGGCTATAAAGGTATCCAAGTGAAAGGAGATTTTGACTACAACAAACAATTTCATGATAAAGACTCTGGAAATCTAGTTACTAATCGTTTCGTAACAGTTAAAGACAAAACCTACTTTATTGGAGCTGATAGTAAGGCTATCAAAGGGGCAACAGTCATCGACAACATTGAATACTTCTTTGATAAAGAAACTGGTGCTCAAGTTAAAGGAAATTTCGCAAGAAACGATAAATACTACGATGGGGTCACTGGTGCTCTCGTAACCAATAGCTATGTCCAAGTTGATAAAGACTGGTACTATGTAGGCAATGACGGTAAAAGACTTAAAGGTTCTCAAACCATTAACAATGTTCCTGTATACTTTGATCCTTATGGGGGTAAACAAGTAAAAGGAGAGTTTGGTGATAATGGTTACTATTACGACCAAAATTCTGGTGCCAAAGTAGATTTGGGAACAAGTCGCTATGTCCAAGTTAACGATAATTGGTACTACGTCAATGCTGAGGGTAAGATTCTCAAAGGCGAACAGACCATCGATGGGGTTCAAGTCCATTTTGATACTAAAACAGGGCAACAAATTAAAGGGGGCTTTACTGACAAAGATGGTAAATTAGTCATAAAAGAAAAATATTATCTATCTGGTACTCCTATGAGATATTATGATAAAGACTCCGGTGCTCTTGTAAAAAATCAATACTTCAACCATAATGGTAAATGGTACTATGCAGATGCAGAAGGTAATATCCTTAAAGGCTCACAAACCATCGATGGGGTACATGTTTACTTTGACTATAATGGTGTACAAGCTAAAGATACTGTTCTTGATGGTTACTACTACGATAAAGATACTGGCGCACGGAAAGAGCTCCCTCGTGATCAGTTTATTAAAATTGGTGACGATTTATACTATTTTAGCAGTAATGGACGAACTGGAAGTATAAGTGTTAACGGTAAGGATTACTATGTTGAGCAAAACGGAAAGGTTCTTCGTGGTTCCTTTAACATATATCAAAATCCACCTTACTATGATGATGAAACTGGCGAAGCTGTAGAAAAAACTGGTTTTGTTAAATCTCGCGGTAGTTGGTTCTACCTAGAAAATGGTAAAAAAGTCGCAGGTTTCAAAAAAATTGATGGGAAACTTTACTATTTCTCTGCCAATCCAATGAACAAATACGAAACAAACGAACAAGTTCGTGGAAAATTAGTTGGACCTAAGTTTTATATTTCTTTTCTTAGCAGAGCAGAAGACAACCCAACTTACTACTTCGACGCTGAAACAGGTGCTGCTGTAACCAACCAATTCGTCTATGCAGATGGACACTGGTACTACTTCGGTAACGATGGAAAGGCTCTTCTATTTGATCAAGTCATCAATGGTCAACACCTCTACTTTGATTATCAAGGTAAGCAAATTAAAGGCAATTTCGTTACAGACTACAAGGGGACTCGTTACTACGATGAAAACTCTGGGGAGCTCGTAACCAACCAAACACGTACCATCAATGGTGTGACTTATCACTTTGATGAAAATGGACGTGCAAATCAATTGTAAATTAAGTCCGAAAATCGACTAAAATTATTCTTATAAGACATCTATACTAAGGAAGTTGATTAATTTCAACTTCCTTTTAAAAATCCAAGAAAATAATTTTTGTCTACTTTAAGAAAACTTTAGGCTTTGCTTTATATACTATAACCATCCTAAAACTTTTCTTTTTCATAATCTCCTAAATCCAGGGCTCAGGTCCTGGATTTTTTTAACTCTTATGACTGCTAAAATTGTGAAATTTACTTTATAAGTCGCTTTTCTATGTAATCGTTTTCTTATTTTTGTCTAAATTTCTTATATTTCCTTGAAAGTCTCTAAAATAGCGCTATAATAGGACTTAGGAAATGGAGGAAAAAGTATGAAAGTACATTCTAATTTTACTGGACCTAAGTCCAAAAAACGTCTGATTGCATTCTCATGTGCAACTGCCCTTGCAAGTTTTGCCTTTATCGCAAAACCTGCCTTCGCTGAGGAAGCTAAAGCTGACAACTCATCAAACCTTGATGTGACTGCTGCTACCACTGCGAATGTAGAAACTACAGCAGACCTCGTCGAAACAAAGGTTGTCGAAGCACCTGCTACTACTGAAAATGTGGCTAGCACAGAAAACACCACAAATGTTTCAGAACAAGCCACAACTTCTGCTACAAGTTCAGAAAACGCTAGTGAAACAGCTTCAACAACTGCAAGCGAAAGTCAAGCACCTGCAGAATCGGCCTCAGGCCAAACACGCGAAGCTGTAACTACAGACCGGGCTGCCAGTGAGGCTGCATCAGCAACCGCAGATACCAATAGTGAAACCAATGTTACCGGTGGTCAATATTATAGTGATAGCCTTGGTAACTGGTATTATAAGGATGCTAGTGGTAAGAACCTAACTGGTGCACAAAAAATCGATGGGGTCAACGTTTATTTCGATGAAAATGGCATACAAGTCAAGGGAAACTTTTCAAAAAATAAACAATACTATGATGCAGATTCTGGTGCTCTTGTAACGGATCGTTATATTAATCATCTTGGTGGTGTTTACTATGTCGATAAAAATGGTGAACCATTAAAAGGCGCACAAACCATTCAAGGAAAACAAGTTTATTTCAATGATTACAACGGCCTTCAAGTTCGAGACGGATTTGCTAGCAATGAACACTTCTACGATAAAGATGGTAACCTTGTAACAGATAGCTATGTTTTTAGCACTAAATACAACTATAACAACACTATCTATCCTTTCTATGTTGATAAAAATGGCGACAAATTAAAAGGTGAACAAATCATCAATGGAAAATCTGTCTATTTCGATAAGTATGATGGAGCACAGGTGCGTAATAGCGTTGCTGACAATGGGCGTTTCTATGATCAAGATGGTAATTTAGTTGATCTAGGGAAAAAACACTACGTGTTCATCGATAACCATTGGTTCTATGTTGATGAAGATGGAAAGATACTTAAAGGTGAACAAGTCATTGATGGTGTGAAAGTTTACTTTACCCCTTATTACGGATATCAAATTAAAGGGGATTTTAATTCTGACGGCCAATTCTATGACAAGGATACTGGCGAGCTCGTGACAAACCGTTATATTCAATTAACACGCTACGAATCGAACGGCTCAATGGCTCCAACTCTAGAGACCCATTGGTATTATCTTGGGTCAGACGGAAAAGTGGTAACAGGTCCACAAGTTATTGACGGCGTTCGTGTCTACTTTAACTATAGAGGACACCAAGCCAAAGGAGACTTCGGCTACGATGGTTTTTATTATGATAAAGACACTGGAGCACTCGTCAAAAATAGCTTTGTCTCCTTAGAGCAACCATCAGGAACCCTTATTTATTACCTCGATAACGAAGGCAATACAATTAAGGGAGAACAAATTATTAATGGTAAGCATCTCAACTTCGGTGAATACGGTATCCAAGTTAAGGGAAATTTCGCACCTAATGGACTTTTTTATGATGCAATTACAGGGGAACCTGTTACTAATCGTTATGTTCAAATCAATGACCAGAGTAACTCATATAATACCCTTGAAAATAAAGATAAATGGTTCTATATCGGTTCAGACTCTAAAGCTCTTAAAGGAGAGCAAGTCATTAATGGCGTAACCGTATTCTTTGACAAAAATGGGGTTCAAGCTAAAGGGATTTTCGCAGATGACGGTTTCTATTATGATAAAGATTCTGGTGCACGCGTTAATCTTGGCAACAATCAGTTTGTTCAAGTGAACGGTAACTGGTACTATCTTAATAACGAAGGTAAAATTGTAAAAGGTGAACAAGTCATTAATGGCAACACTTTTTACTTTGATAAAGATGGCAAGCAAGTTAAAGGGAACTTTGCTGAAAATGGAGCGTACTATGATGAAAATTCAGGAGTACAAGTAACCAATCGTTATGTTAACTTCAATAACAATTGGTATAGAATCGGTGCTAAAGGTACTCCTCTTAAAGGTGCCCATGTCGTTGATGGTCATAATGTTTTCTTTGACCAAGACGGTAAACAGATTAAGGGCGACTTCGCTTCGGATGGCTACTATTACAGTAAAAATTCAGGAGACCGAGTAGACTTAGGACAAAATCATTATCAAAACATAAACAATAATTGGTATTATATTGGTAATGACGGCAAACGCCTTACTGGTGAACAAGTCATTGATGGTGTCGAGGTCTACTTCGATAGTACTGGTAAGCAGGTTAAAGGAAACTTTGCTGAAAACGATTCATTTTACGATAAAGATAGTGGTGCCCGCCTTAAGGAACAATTTGTCGATTTGAATGGAAAGACTTATTATGTTGATGCTAAAGGCAAAAGACTTAGAGAAGGGGGAGTTCGAACTATCAATGGTAAAGAGTATACCTTTACGGGCGGTGCAGATCCCCACCTTGCTAGAGAAGAATTTCTATATCCTTATGGCTACTCTTCATTCTACGATTTGAATAATAAGGAAGTCAAAGGGCCTCAATTCGTTAAGGCCAAAAATGGTAATAGATATTACATTACCGCTTCTGGTCACGTCCCATTAGGGCTTCACATTATCAACGGAGAACTTTATATGTTTGATGCTCCGACAAATAAATATGCTGATGGTAGGGTTAGGGCGAATGGCTTGACTAAAGACTATTTCCCATCACTTATTCCTAATGGTAGCCATATCTATTACTTTGATAAGGAAACAGCTACTGCTATAAAAAATCAATATAAAGAGGTTAATGGTAACTGGTATTACTTTGGACCTAATTGGTATGCACTAACCGGTGAACAAACTATTGATGGGGCTCATGTCTATTTCCATAGAGATGGCAAACAAGCTAAAGGGGAACTTGTCACTGTAAATGATAAACTTCATTATTATGATCCTAACAGTGGTGCACGTACTGAGAACACTACCCTCACTATCGAAGGTAAGACCTACCATTTTGATGCTGAGGGAAATGGAAAACTCCTCAATTAGTGTAAGTGAACAGTAATCATTATGAAAAAGTAATTCCATCTTCCACTTTAAGAAAACTTTAGGAATCGCTTTGTATACTACAACTATCCTAAAACTTTTCTTTTTCATGATTTCCTAAAATCCAGGGCATAGGTCCTGGATTTTTTTGTGTTTTTAAACTCTTGTGACTGCTAAAATTGCGACATTTACTTTATTAGTCACTTTTCAGTGTAATCGTTTTCTTATCTTTATCTAAATTTCTTATATTTCCTTGAAAGTCTCTAAAATAGCGCTATAATAGGACTTAGGAAATGGAGGAAAAATTATGAAAGTACATTCTAATTTTACTGGACCTAAGTCCACAAAACGTCTGATTGCATTCTCATGTGCAACTGCTCTTGCAAGTTTTGCCTTTATCGCAAGACCTGCCTTCGCTGAGGAAGCTAAAGCTGACAACACATCAAACCTTGATGCAACTACTGCTACCACAACCAATGTGGAAACCACAGCAGACCTCGTAGAAACTAAAGTTGTCGAAGCTCCTGCTACTACCGAAAAGGCAGCCAGCACTGAAAGCACTACAAATGTCTCAGAACAAGCCACAACTTCTGCTGCAAGCTCTGAAACTGCCAGTGAAACAGCTTCAATAACTGCAAGTGAAAGTCAATCACCTGCAGAATCAGCCTCAGGCCAAACACGCGAAGCTGTAACTACAGACCGGGCTGCCAATGAGACTGCAACAGCAACCGCAGATACCAATAGTGAAACAAATGTCACCGGTGGTCAATACTATAGCGATGACCAAGGCAACTGGTATTATAAAGATTCTAGTGGTAAAAACCTCGTAGGCGAACAGACTATCGATGGCCAAAATGTTTATTTCCGCAGTAATGGGCAACAAGTTAAGGGGCCTTTACTCGATAGGAATAATAATCTATTTCGTTACTACGATGTTGATACTGGGCAACTATGGACGAATCGATACCTTGAATCCCAAGGTAATTGGTACTATTTAGGTAAAGATGGCTATCCACTCACTGGAGAACAAACTATCAATGGTCAAGAAGTCTACTTCGATTATAAAGGTGTTCAAATCAAAGGTGACTTTAGCGGAGAGGACTATAGCTATCCAGATCAAACTTTCTATTACGACTCTAACTCTGGTGCAAGGGTCCGAAAAGAAGGTCTAGTTCAGAATAAAAAAGGCCAAACCTTTTACATCAAGAACGATGGTTCTAAATTTACAGGAATACGTGAAATTGATGGTAATATCTACTATTTTAAAGCACGTGAAGCTGCCTCTCCTGTTGATACCGGCGTCCTACAAAAAGGAATCAGCATTTTACTAGAAGAAGGGCAAAATTCACCACGTACTTATGGTTTTGGTACCCCTACTAATATTACCCGTCGCTACTATTTTGACTCAGTTACTGGTCAAGCCGTTAAAAATCGCTATGTCCAAGAAAATGATGGCTGGTACTATTATGGTGCAGATGGAAATGCTATTCGTCCTCAAGATGGTGAAGTCAATATAGACGGTCAAATCGTTTACCTATATGCTAATGGTCGTCAAGCTAAGGGAGAGCTTGTTCTCGACAATGGTGTTCTTCGCTACTATGATCCTAATTCTGGAGCACGCGTCTCTAACACCACTCTAACAATTAATGGTATGACCTATCGATTTGATGAAAACGGCGTAGGTATGGATGCTCCTAACCCAAATGGTTATTATAGCGACGATAATGGAAACTGGTATTATAAGAACGCAAATGGAGACAACCTCACTGGTGCTCAAATCATTAACGGTCAAAAGTTATTTTTCCGCGACAATGGTCAACAGGTTAAAGGTGCTTATGGTGATTCCTACGGTGATTTATACGCATTCTACGATATTAATTCTGGAAATCTTGTAACCAATCGTTATGTTGAATACATGGGTAATTGGTTCTATGTAGGTAAAGACGGTAAGCCAGTCAAGGGAGCTCGAAATATCGATGGACAAGATGTCTTCTTCAACTATCGAGGGGTACAAGCTAAAGGAGGATTTGGTCAAGATGGCGTCTATATGCCTGAGTACTATTACGATAAAGATAATGGTCGCAAAGTAACCAAAGCTGGGTTTGTTAAAGATAACAGAGGCTTAACTTACTATCTTGACGAGAAAGGTAACAAAGTCCTTGGACTTCATGAAATCAATGGTGATTTATATTACTTCCGTCGAGGAGGTGCCTATAAGTACACCCAACTGGGTGACATGTGGCAAGACAGTATTAATTACATCGATGGTAAAATCTACTACTTCGGTCATGACGGTAGAGCAATTAAAAATCGTTTCTATCAATGGGGTAATTACTGGTACTACTTCTATGCGGATGGTTCAGCAGCTACTGGTGCCGTTCAGATTAATGGACAACAACTTTACTTCGATAAAAATCATGGTAGACAAGTTAAAGGCGCTTTTGCACCAGATGGTCACTACTACGATGAAAACTCTGGTGAACTCGTCACTAACCAAACACGTACTATCAAAGGTGTAACTTATCATTTTGATGAAAATGGTAACGCGACTAAAGTTTAAGCTATTCCTTACTTTAAGAAAACTTTAGGCTATGCTCTATATACTACAACTATCCTAAAACTTTTCTTTTTCATAATCTCCTAATCCAGGACTTAAGTCCTGGATTTTTTGTGTTTTTAAACTCTTGTGACTGCTAAAATTGCGACATTTACTTTATTAGTCACTTTTCAGTGTAATCGTTTTCTTATCTTTATCTAAATTTCTTATATTTCCTTGAAAGTCTCTAAAATAGCGCTATAATAGGACTTAGGAAATGGAGGAAAAATTATGAAAGTACATTCTAATTTTACTGGACCTAAGTCCACAAAACGTCTGATTGCATTCTCATGTGCAACTGCTCTTGCAAGTTTTGCCTTTATCGCAAGACCTGCCTTCGCTGAGGAAGCTAAAGCTGACAACACATCAAACCTTGATGCAACTACTGCTACCACAACCAATGTGGAAACCACAGCAGACCTCGTAGAAACTAAAGTTGTCGAAGCTCCTGCTACTACCGAAAAGGCAGCCAGCACTGAAAGCACTACAAATGTCTCAGAACAAGCCACAACTTCTGCTGCAAGCTCTGAAACTGCCAGTGAAACAGCTTCAATAACTGCAAGTGAAAGTCAATCACCTGCAGAATCAGCCACAGGCCAAACACGCGAAGCTGTAACTACAGACCAAGCTGCCAATGAAGCTGCATCAGCTAACGAAACTTCAAATAGTGAAACCAATGTTACCGGTGGTCAATACTATAGAGACGAATATGGCTACTGGCATTACAAAGATGCTAGCGGTAAAAACCTGACTGGACCACAAACTATTGATGGCGTTAAGGTCTATTTCAATCCAGGCGGTGTTCAGGTTAAAGGGGGATTTGGCTGGGACGGTCACTATTATGACAAAGATTCTGGTGCTCTTGTTACTAATAAATTCGTTGAAGAATATGGTAGAACCTATTACGTTGATGAAAATGGTAATAAGGCAATTGGTTCCAAAGAAATTAATGGAGCATGGAATTATTTTGATAAACACGGGGAACTAATTACAAATAATTTTGCTCCTGATGGCCGTTATTATGACAAATATGGTAAGCAAGTGGATTTCGGAAGAAACCGCTATTTCGAATTAAACGGGGAATGGTACTATGCTGGAAATGATGGTGCTATTTTAAAGGGACCACAAACCATCGATGGCGTTAAGGTCTACTTCCATCAGAATGGTATGCAGGCTAAAGGGTATTTTGTTAAAGATGAGGAAGATAATAAATCTCGATACTACGATAAGGATACTGGTGCTCTTGCCACCAATCAATATGTTATCGCTTACAATCCTTACAAACATCGAATTGAGCGTTATTATGTTAACGACCAAGGAATTCGGTTAACTGGTCCTCAAACAATTGACGGTAAACAAGTCTACTTCGATACCTACGAGGGAAGCCAGGTTTTCGACAATTTTGCTGACGATGGCTACTTTTACGATCAAGACGGTAATCGTGTCAACCTTGGTATCAATCGTTATGTTCAGGTCAAAGGCAACTGGTACTATGTCGGTGAAGATGGAAAAATCTTGAGAGGTGAGCAAACTATTGACGGCGCTCACGTTTATTTTGAATATGGTGGCAAACAGGTTAAAGGAGATTTTGACTATAAAAATCAATTTCACGATAAAGACTCTGGAAATTTAGTTACTAATCGTTTCGTTACCGTTAATGACAAGACCTACTTCATTGGAGCCGATAGCAAAGCTATCAAAGGAGCAACAGTCATTGACAACACTGAATACTTCTTTGACGAGAAAACCGGAGCCCAAGTCAAAGGAAATTTCGCTAGTAACGATAAATATTATGATGGAATCACTGGTGCTCTCGTAATCAATAGTTATGTCCAAGTCGACAAAGACTGGTATTATGTAGACAATGACGGTAAACGACTTAAAGGATCTCAAACCATTAACAATGTTCCTGTATACTTTGACCCTTATGATGGTAAACAAGCCAAAGGTGTCTTTGGTAACGATGGCTACTTCTACGACAAAGATTCTGGTGCTAAAGTAGACCTTGGTACCAATCGCTACGTTTACATCAACGATAACTGGTACTATCTTAATGGAGAAGGAAAAATCCTTAAAGGCTCACAAACCATCGACGGGGTACAGGTTCACTTTGATCCATATTATGGCAATCAGATTAAAGGAGAATTTACCGATAGTAGTGGGTATGTGGTTAAAGCAAACTCCTACACTAGCCCAGTTAAATTCTACGATAAAGATTCCGGCGCTCTTGTAAAAAATCAATACTTCAACCATAATGGTAAATGGTACTATGCAGATGCAGAAGGTAATATCCTTAAAGGCTCACAAACCATTGATGGGGTACACGTTTACTTTGACTCTTATGGAGTTCAAGCTAAAGATACTGTTCTTGATGGTTACTACTACGATAAAGATAGTGGCGCAAGGAAAGAACTCCCTCGTGATCAGTTTATTAAGATTGGTGACGATTTATACTACCTTAGCAGTAATGGACGAACTGGGGAAATAAATATTGATGGGAAGGATTACTATATTGCTCAATATGGTAGAGTTCTTCGTGGTTCCTTTAACGTATACCAACAGCCACCTTACTATGATGACGAAACTGGCGAAGCTGTGAAAAAAACTGGTTTTGTTAAATCTGATGGCCGTTGGTACTATTTAGAGGAAGACGGAAAAAAAGCAAAGGGCCTTAAAGAAATTGATGGTAAGCTTTATTTCTTCTCTAACAATCCAATGAACAAATACGAAACGCACGAACAAGTTCGTGGACAATTAGCTAGACCTTACTTTTATATTTCCTTCCCAAATAGAGCAGAAGACAATCCAACTTACTACTTCGAAGCCGAAACTGGGGCTGCGGTAACTAACCAATTCGTCTACGCAGATGGACACTGGTACTACTTCGGTAAGGATGGTAAGGCTCTCCTCTTCGATCAAGTCGTCAATGGTCAACACCTCTACTTTGATTATGAAGGTAAACAAGTGAAGGGTGATTTCGTTACAGACTACAAGGGAACTCGTTATTATGACGAAAACTCTGGTGAGCTTGTAACCGACCAAACACGTACCATCAATGGTGTGACTTATCACTTTGATGAAAATGGACGTGCGAAGCAATTGTAAAATAAGTCCGAAAATTGACTAAAATTATTCTTACTAGTCATACAGATAAAAAAACAAACAAAAAGCCAAAATCAGCATGCTGATTTTGGCTTTTTGTTAGGTAAAGAATTTATTGGTCCTTTTTTAGTCTTTTTAGGTGTTTATAGAGACCGAAGGCACGATCCAGTTGCATGGATTCGATAGGACGTTTGCCCTTAATATAGAGATTTCCATTGGTCGCATTCATCAACCCTGTCTTAGCAATGGCATAACCAGTAATCATTCCATTATAAAGAAATCTTTCCAGTTCCTTGACATCTAAAACTCGACTTGAAGGTTCAAGGGGACCATATTCTGCTTCATAAATATCTACAAGTCTTTTAAACTTATAGGCCGTTTTTATGGGCATATCTCCGATAGTTCCTTTTGAATAATAATGATAAAGATTCTGTGGGCTTAAGTTTGCAGAGGCTACCTCTTGACCGTTGGGCGAGTAAGGTTGTGATTTAATGAATGTATTGAGCTTGCCAATATCGATGTGGTAGTCGCTATCATTTTCCTTAGGAACAGGGAAATCGTCCCTATCAATAATCTCCCTTCGTCTAATGGTAGCCAACAATTCATAAGGCTCAACTCTAAGTCTTTTAGAAAATTTTTCCAAAGTATCAAGCGAAACCGTTCCTCTTTGATTGATCAGGTCATAGTTGGTTTGAGCCATACCAGATGAGACTACAAATGCTGTCATACGTTCTCTGACTTCTCCCTCATCCATATCTTCCGTGATTTCCAGCTTCTTGCGAATGTTGTGCCACAAGTTTTGGGTGACCTGATCAGGATCTCTTGGAAACTCAAAAACCTCATGCTGATTGTCTCGAGCTAAGAGCTTCCCAAGTGTAATGTTTTTTTCAGTCACCTTGGCCAGACCGTTAGTAATAGTTACAATCTTTGGGATATTTCCCTTAGGCTTGTTCATAAAGAGCATCCGAAGGCTTCCTGCCGGAATCCCCGTGGCCTCTGAGAGCTCTCTGTAACTCTTTTTGTCTTTCCAAAATTCCCCCATTCGAGCTTTTTCTGCATTTTCCCAGAAAAGCTCCTTAAGGGGTTTGGGGGCATTCGGCTCATCCGAAAATAGTCGTTTTGACATCATTGTCTCCCTCTAAAATTGCTGTTTTAAAATTAGTCCAAATCTATTATCTCATATTTTTAATAAAAATCAAATCATTTCCTAATCAACAATCATTACAATCAGCTAGTCGTTTAGAGTTTTTCTTGGGTTAATTGAGCACAAAAACTCCCCTCGTACTTAAACGAAGGGAGTTGTTTGCCTAATAATTCCAGTTTACCAAGAGATAGATAAGGCTTGAGCCAAACATATCTGCTAAGGCATGAACGAGGAAAAATGGAAGCAAGTTTTTAACCTTATATTTATAAAGGAAATAATAGAGGAGACCAAAGACAACCCCGATAACCAGAGCCCATAGCATGCCCTGATAGGTATGGAAAGACACACGAACAATGGTTGAAAAGAGCAAGACCAACCACTTATACTTGTCCTTAACCGAGGTCAAGAGTCCTAGGAAGAAAAATTCCTCGTAGAAACCGTTAAGCAGTCCGTAAGCAATGGCCATAGGTGACAAAGCCATAAACTTATCAATAACAGCCATAGGATTAATATAGGCTAAAACTTGAGGACTAAAATAATTATACTGTCCTGACAAGGTGCTAACCATATCGGCAAATAGGCCCGAGATAGCGAAAATAAAGGGTACCCAAAAGAGAACAGACCACTTTAGGCGTATAGGTAATTGTTTAAAGTCAAAATGACGTATCCAGAGATATATAATCGCTAAGGTTAGGAGAATAATCTGCAAGGTGAAATTACTTGAATAGCCTGCTCCCTCACTGGCTGTATTTGTTGATGTCTCAGTAACTGTTGTCGCTACGGTCGGAGACAAACTTGCCAAATACATTTGTGTTGAACGGACAGTAAACTGTCCAAACATAATGAGCGTAACAATACCGATATCAAACCACCTCAGATTCTTTAGTGGTTGTTCGGGCCGAATTTTCTTGAGTAAAGACATTGGTCTTTCCTTTCTTCTAACCTCTTCATCGAAGACTGGTTTATTCTTTAAGTTTATTATAAGTCATAAACCTTAACATAATACTAAAATTTGCAGTAAGATTAGTATTTCATTTAAGGAAAGAAAAAGCAAGGGAAAGCATGTTTCCTTTGCTTCAAACTTGTTATTAATCATTCTTTTTAACAACACTAACTAAGACAAGGAGTTGGAAAATAGCCAAAACAAATAGGACCACAAAGCCATTTCGACTACCTTGAGCCGTTGCTCGTGCAAAGTCAATCTTGTGGTTAGCTTGACTCATAGCAACAATTAGAGATGCTAGTGTTGTTCCCACTGCTCCTGCAAATTGTTGGAGCGTGTTAAAGATGGCATTAGCGTCGGCTCGTTGATCTAGCGACAGTTGTTTCTGTCCATTAGTCATGACATTACCAAAGGCAACCCCAAGTCCCGTCATGAAAATCATGTAAAAGACGAGAATCAAAGTATTTGAAAGGGAGAGGCCAAACAAGCTAAATAGCAACTGAGCAAGAACGATAAGGCTTGCTCCAATCAGAATTGGTTTACGAGCTCCCATCTTATCTAAAATGATACCCGAAAACGGAGCAAATCCTGCACCAATGATAGCTCCTGGGAGGAGCATCAAGGCTGCAAGAGTGGTATTAGAGTTGTTAACCAACTGCACATAGTTTGGCAAGAGGAAACTCATCGCAAGGGAACCCAATTGGAAAGAAAAGAAAGCGATGATATGACCTGTCAGTTTACGATTTTTCAAAATAGAGAGGTTGATGATGGGATTTTCTAATGTTGTAGAACGCCAAATCAAAATGGCAAGACCTAAGATTCCAATCAAAAGCCAACCTAAGACTGAGAAGCTGAAGAAGGCATGTTCAGCAACCCCATGAAGACCTAAAATCAGGCCCAAGAAAAGAAAGATGGTAGCCACTAGACTGAGGATATCTAAAGATTCACGTTTAACCTCACTCTTTTGCTCAATCGATCGAAGCCCTGCAATCAGTGAAGCCAAGAGAATAGGAAACTGAATGAGGAAGATAGAACGCCAACCAAAATGCGCTGTCAAAAGTCCACCAACAGTTGGTCCAATCGCCGGTGCAACTGCTGTAATCAGTGTCCCAACTCCCATCATGAGACCAATCTTACGACTTGGCACCTGCTCCAAAATGATGTTAAACATGAGAGGTAGGGCAAAACCAACACCCATCCCTTGAACCAATCGTCCCAAAACAACAAAGCTAAAACTAGGCGCTATAAAGTCAATGAGAACACCTAAGATAGACAAAAGGTTTGCGGCAAGAAAGATAGTTTTCATCTTAAATGAACGCTTGAGATAGGCAGATAAGGGCACCACGCAAGCAACGACTAATAGGTAGATGGTTGTAACCCACTGTACCGTTGACGTATTGACCGAAAATGTCTTCATCAATACAGGAAAGGTGATGTTCATAGCTGTTTCACCAGCCACTCCACAAAAAGAAAGGATTCCTGTCGCAAAGATGGCACACAGGATCTTGGTGGAGATTTTTTCGTCTGACATGAGTATTTGTTCCTCCTATATAAACTTAAATATTGCGGTAGTGTTGTAAGATTTTGAGAAAGACTTCTCTCTCTTTAGCTGAAAATTGCTGGGCAAACTCTTCTTCTTCTTTTCGAAGATAAGATTGACAGGCAGACGCGATTTTTACCGCCTTATCCGTTAAAACAACCGCTTTTTGCCTAGCGTCTTTCGATGAGGTATGTCGTTCGATAAGGCCTTTTTTCTCCATACGCTGTAAGAGAACTGTCGTTGTCGAACGCTGAATCTCAAATTCGTGCTCAATGTCACGTTGAAATACCTCATGATTAGCATGATTGGTTATAAAATCGATAATGGCCATCTGATTTCCAGTCAAATCATACTGCCTAGCAAACTGATCAAAGTGGCGCATCATATTGTTATTGGCTTGCTTCAACAAGCGTCCAAAGTGGTCCAAAAAACAACTCCTTAACTACATTGTTAGCTAACTAGCGATTAACAGTGTAGTAGAATTATTAACTCAAGTCAATAGATTCTTTCAAAAAATAGAAAAACTCAAGGACTTAAATCCTTGAGTTGCTTCATTTAGTCTTTCTTTACAGGAATTTCCTTAATAACACGCGCTGGGTTTCCACCTAGCACCACATTGTCACCAAAGGACTTAGTCACAACAGCGCCTGCCCCAACCACTACATTATCCCCTAGGGTAACACCAGGAAGGATGGTCACGCCTCCACCAGCCCAGAAGTTATCACCGATAGTAATTGGAGCCCCATATTCAAGGCCTGAATTACGCTCGGTTGGATCAAGCGGATGTAAGGGCGTCAAAAACTGACAATTAGGGCCAATCATGGCGCTATCCCCAATCGTGATAGGACAGACGTCTAGCATAGTCAAGTTCCAGTTAGAATAAAAATTTTCACCGATATGGATATTAACACCGTAATCCGTAACGAACTGAGGATTCATGGCAAGATTTTCACCAGTCGAACCAAACCAAGATTTGACAATTTCAGCTCTCTTGAGACGGTCAGTTTCGGCATTGAAGGCCCATTGTTTTTCTCTAGAGCTGGCTGCTAGAGCACGTAACTCAGGGTCGCTAGGTTTATAAAAGTCACCTGCAATCATTTTTTCATATTCTGTCGGCATGGCAAACTCCTTTTGTGATTGTACTCCTATATTGTAGTATAGAAGTGATGTTACCACAAGCGAGACTACAATGCAAACGTGAGTAAGAATGCCATAAACAAGTTCATTTTAGTAGAGTATTCAATTCGCTCAATAAATTATATATCGATGGTCTCACCTACAGCTAAAACCTTATAGCCTGCTGCTTCAACTTCTTTTTTAGTTGTCTTGTAATGACTATAATCATCTATATGAATGGGATAAATCCTTTTAGGTTGAAGGAGATCTTTCATTCGATTTAACATCTTCAAGTCCATGGTAAATGGTCCACCGAATGAACCTGATTTTACAGCGCCTAAATTAGCAAATATAGCATCTATATTTTGAGGAACATTTTTTGTTAAACCTGGGTACAAAACAGTATCACCGGTAAAATAAATGACTTTAGTTTCTGACGAACTTGTAATTGATATTTGATAACCATTCACTTTACCAACAATCTTTCGTATGATGTAGTTGCTGGCATGATAAGCCGGTAGTGCTTTAATGGTGATACAATAGTCAGCGACTTGAAATGATTGTTCTTCTCCCCATTTTAAAACAAAGTTATTTAAGCCAGATAACCCATTTAAGATTTTCTTATTAGGAGAAATGACTGTTTTACCCTTCAGATAATCTTTCCCTACATCATCCAAATGATCTTGATGCCCATGAGTAATTAGCCATACATCAACTTTACTAAGAAGAGACCTATCCTTATGAACATCAGTTTGTTTCTCAGAGACAAATCCTTTAAACCGTACCAAGGTTCCTTTAGGTGATAAATCAGGATCAATTCCGATATAAAATTGATTATCAATAGAGATAACTCCACATGCAACACCACAATAAGTAAACGAAATAGACATAATACCTCTTTTTTTATAACAAGCTGTAAGTTGAAAAACTAGTCATTAACAATAAAGGAATGAGTATTAAGTACATAACACTTGTAACTAGATTATAGTTTTTATCATCACTTTTATCAATACCAGCGTATGTTCGACACCTTCTTTTACGTTTAAAATACTTAGTTTCCACATACCTCAGTTAACCAATCCACAAAAAAATCTCAAGTGCACAAGGCAACTTGAGATTTTCTTTCTGTCTGGGCATGCCTGAGTTATTCAGGGCTTTATATTATTTGTCCTTTTGATCTTTGTGATCTTTTTTATTTTTCTTTTTACGTCCGTTGCGGCCAAGTCCTAGACCTGTTACCGATACGGTGAAGCCTGCGATATTGATGGTTTCTTCAATCTTACCTTTGCTTGCTTCTTCCTCATTTGAGAGATTAATTGGCATCTTGTGTTTAGAGCCTTTACCCTCAGCTTGACTTGAAACAGGTGCTTCAAAGTCATCGCCTGGTCCATAAGTGACTGGTCCATCATGAGCTTCCACTTGCTCTTCGACTTGGTCGAGAACTTCTAGGTCTTCAATCTCTTCAACAACAATATCGTCTGCCTTGTCTCCCTTAGGTTTACCGTTAATATCGCCTGTAAGCGGGATATAAACCACGGTTTCTTCAAGGTTACGTTGACCTACTGTCTTACCTTCAACCTTGTCCTTATCAGCACTGTAGCCTTCTACTTCAGGAGTGATGACTGTTTCAAACTGACCTTTATTTGAAGTCCAGTAGCTTGAACCAAGCTCTTCACCTGTAACCTTATCAATAGTCAAGCTACGTGTCCATTGAGCAGTTTGGATGTTATTGGCAGGAAGTTCTGCTTGTCCATCGCTAGATGTGTAGAGAACTGTGAAGGTTACGTCTTTGATGTAGCTTTCACGTTCTGGCCATTTAGCACCATCTGGATTAGCTGGGTTGATTGGTATACCAGCTTCTTGGATGTTATCTGGACCTACTTGAACGGTACCATGACGAAGAGTAACCATGAAGTTTTGGTCAACATGTGAATCGCCATCAAAGATCACACCGTTTGTGAAGCCATCAGCAAGGAGGGTATAACCACGGTCGCTATAGTACTTGATACGTTCGATTGTTGAGTATTCAATCACTTCGCCTGATTTACCAAGCAAGTCAACCACTTCAAGTTTCTTACGAGTTGTACCGTCAACATAAGTGACTGTAGCTTTCTGAGCATCCTTGAGGTAAGTAACCACTTCCATGATTTCAGGAGTTTCCACAGAAACATCTGTCATTTCAGCGACTTCTATACGGTCTGGTGTAAATCCGACAACCTCTGGTGAAGGAACAGCTGAGAAGCCAGCTTGAGTACTTGACCATGCTTCATAATTGATAGCACCTGTCACAAGGTTTACATTAGCCAAACGTTTGAAATCAAGAACTTCAACGTAGTCGTCGCTAGCCAAGCCACCTTCTTCGAAGACATACTGGATGGTACGTGTCACATCGGCACGGTTTTCAAGCATCTCTACACTATTTGGCCAAACTGGGCTATTCATATCGTTTGGATCTACGACTTCACCTGCAACTGGTGCTGGCATATCTGGATCAACAAGAACCAAACGTTCACGAAGAACAACTTCGAAGACTTGGTCAAAGTCAGAATCACCATTGTAAGTGTGGTCAAAGGCTGCCGCATAACCATCGTTGACAAGTTCATAGCCTTGTTTGAGCAAGTTTGCAACTTGTTCATCAGTAGAGTAGTCAATCTTTTCACCTGAGCTTCCGACGACAACATCACGAGTCAATTCAGACTTATCAAGCTCATTCATGTAAAGGATAATAGCTTTTTGCTCATCCTTAGCATAAACCACGTTAGTATCTTGACCTGGGTGTTCTGGAGTAATAAAGGCCTTTTCAGAAATGTAACCAAGAACATCTGGAACGACTGTTTCCATAGCCATGGTTGGATCTTCAGGATCGTTGTTGTAGCTTGGAGTAGGTGCATTTTCGATTGGTGTACCATACTCATCTACTGGAATAATCTTACCAAGCTCTGTGTAAGTTACTGTATCTTCCACTTCTGGAAGGTCTGGGCGAACTTCAAGACCACCAGCTTGACGTTTATCCGCATAGAAGCCATCTACAACTGGAACTTCTACAACATCGTAAGTGAAGCTGTCTTGATCCCAAGTGCTTGTTTGTTCCACTTGGTTAAATTTACCGTGGAAGCTGAAGCTATCTTGAATGTTGATAACTGGATCTTTGTAGCCTGCACCTTGGAAGGTAACCGTTTGTTTCGTATCTTGCGTGATATCATCCAAGATTGGCTCGTAAACCAAGGTTTGGTCCATGCTGAGGTCAATTGGCAATACCAATTCACTTTCAGCTTGGTAGCCAGCAACTTGTGGTGCTGGTGTCTCAATAACTTGCGTAGCATCTTGAGGATCATTAGCATAATGAACTGGCTCTGCATTCGCGATAGGATTACCAAAGCTATCAACAGGGATAATCTTACCAAGCTCTTTATAGGCAACACTGTCTGTTGCTTCTGGTTTATCAGGTGTAACAACCTGCATACCAGCAACTGCCTTGTCCGCAAAGTAACCTTCGATAACTGGAACATTGACCTTAGCGAAAGTATAGCTGTCTTGATCCCATGTGTAAGTATCTTCTGCTTGGTTGTACTTACCAGTGAAGCTGAAGTCAGACTGAATATTAACAGACGGTGTTGCTTCGCCAGCACCTTTGAAGAAGACAGTTTGCAAGGTTGGTTGCGTTACATCTTCAAGGATTGGAGCGTACTCAACAAGAATATCGTCTGTCAAGCTCTCAGGCATGACACTTTGTTGCATTGGACGGTAACCCGGAATGTGAGGAACAAGAGTCTCACTAACCTTGGTTGGGTTATTAGCATCGTTGTTGAAGGTTGGCGTAGGCACGTTTGGAATCAAGCGTCCATTCGCATCAATAGGAATGATCTTACCAAGTGGAACATAGGTAACGGTTTCTTCTATATTATCCTCAGTAACATCTCTACCCTTAACTTCTACTCTATCCGCAAAATAGCCTAAAACAACTGGTGCATAAATATCATAATACTTGGTTTTGTTTGGAGACCACTCTGTCTCATCAACAAGCTCACCTGTAACCTTGTCGAAGGTAAGAGTACGCACCCAATAAGCCTTTTGCACATCAGCATCTGGCAAATCCGCATTGCCATCTGTACTTCTGTAAAAGACTGTGAAGCTTACTTCTTTTTCGTAAGCATACTTAGATGGCCATTTAGGTCCATCTGGATTATTAGGATTAATTGGAGTATCTGGGACTTGCTCATGGTCAGGCCCTACCTTGGCAACATCGTGTTGCAAGAGGACAAACCACTCTTGATCATCAATATCCTTATCATCAAAAATGGCATCTTTAGGGAATTCGTCCTGAATCAAGTCATATCCCATGTCCTTGAAAGTCTTGATACGTGTTGCTGTTCCGTATTCAATCGCTTCACCCAATTCCCCGGTCAACTGGTCACTAACCAAGTAAGCACCGGTAGTTTCATCAATATAAGTGATGCTGGCTTTCTTGAAAATTTTACGATACACAACCGGAGTATCCCCTCCTGGTTTGTTCGGTACTACACTTTTAATATCTGTCATATAATCTTGAACAGCTGGTGTTGCTGTCTCACCCGCCTTTCGTGGATCTTTTTTGTTATTGTTATACTGCTTAGTCAAAGCACCTGGAATATATTCCCCATCTTCTGTCACAGGGATAATGCGTCCCAATTTCCTATAGGTCACATGTTCCGTTACCGTTGGCACATAGGGTGTGACAACGTTAAAACCCGCTTCCTTTTGGTCAGCGAAATAGCCCTGGACAACTGGTACCGATATCTTAGGATAGGTATAACTGTCCTTGTCCCATTCGATTAAGCCAGTCTTCCTATCTCTAGTCCCCGTAAAAACATGATTTTCCATGACTTCAGGGTCTGGAGTTTGCGAATCTGCTCCTTGAAAAATAATCTCTTGCTTAGATGGAATCCTCACGGTTTCCGATTGGGCATGATTATCAAAGAGGGCTTCGTCAGCTCTAGCAAAATCTAATGGAGAGGGGGCACTGTGGTCAGAGCGACTTTTTGGGTTAGTCAATAATTTAGAAAGATCTATAGTATCAACTAAATCAGAGTCCGCTGATTTATGTGCAATATGCTCTTCGGCAGTTCTTGCTGCTGCTTCAGTCGCATCTTCCCTATAGGCTCTCAAAAATACTCCCCCTTTCTTCTTTTTATGAGAAATAAAATCCTATACTTGCTAAGTTCTCATGGAAATCTTTTCTATTAAGATTTCATTTTCCCTCGGAGAAGCTAACAAGTTCTTATCAAAGATTAAAATTTTTGATATCTCTTATATATACTATAATACGAGAATCGAATTTTTACAAGTAAGGTGTAAGAACTTTAATCATTTTAACCCCTAAGTGAAAAAATAGTGCTTTAATGTGCAATATCTATCAAGTAGTTTACGAAAGTGACATCAAAATGAGATTACCCCGACAACTTAAATGATGAGTCTTTAATGGAGTTTTCTCTCCCTAAAGACACTCTCATAAGAAATACACTATAAACTATCACAACTACTTCTCATCTTTGAAAGGCTAGGGCCTTACTGTATTTGTTAAAGAAATGGCCTATTAGGAATGACACAGGCCAAGCCTGCGACTAGTCCTCGACTAGGAAATACCAATAAATAACTGGCATTACTCCTAGTATAGATTGACTTTGACGCTTCGTCAATAGATTGGAAGCATTTAATGAAAATCCCTAATTTTAAAGCATTCTCGTATTAAATTGTGCATTAATAATAGTCACTTGGATTAGGCTATTTTGCTGTCATTCTGGGCACCAAATAGTCATAGGTATTTCACAACTCACTCAAGAAAAGGGTTAAATGACTATTCACAGTCCACATCTAAGTCTTTACGGAGACCCAGTTACGCCATAAAAACCGAGACTGTTGTCTCGGTTCATACAGCTTGGAAACGATTAGATTTGTCCTCGGCCTTCACCGTCAAAGTAAACCCACCATCCTGGACTCACTTCAACCCAACGGTTGACAGCCATTTCACCTGAATTTGGATCAAAGTAACGAACAACACCGTTCACGCGAACCAAATGACCTTTGATTTGTTTACCATTGTTATCAAAGAGGAGGTTTTGACCATTGATATTAACCATGCCTTTGACAGCATTACCATTACCATCGAAGTAATACCAGCTACCATCAATTTCGTGGAATCGATTACGGTAAAGGTCACCTGAATTTACATCATAGTAACGAAGGTTGCCATCTACGTTTGCCAAAGCACCTTTGACCTGACGGCCATTTTGATCAAAGTAGAGGTCTTGACCATTGATGTTTTGTGAACCTTTTACGGCTGCTCCATCATTATTGAAGTAAGCCCAAACACCTGGTTCAATTTCAGCAAAACGGTTGCGAGCCAATTCACCTGAGTTAGCATCATAGTAACGGATAGTACCATTCTCATTAACAGTACGACCTTTAACTTGGACACCATTGTTGTCGAAGAAGAGTTCTTGACCATTGATGTTTTGGTGACCTGTCACACGTTTACCATTACCATCGTAGTAAGCCCAAACGTTATTACCAATTTGTACGAATTGGTTGCGGCCTGATGTATTGTTATTGTTGTTATCTGGTTTTGGATCTTGTTTACCGTTTGCATTCAAGACACCGTTTTGGTCATAGTAGAAGACTTGACCTCTGCGGTTTTGACGATAACCATCACGCAATTGCACACCATTAGCGAGGAAGAAGTATTGTTTACCATCGATAGTCTTTTCACCGATTGCCATACGACCTGAGTTATCAAAGTAGTAAACATTTCCGTCGTTATCTTTGATGAAGGCATTCTTAGCACGTTTGCCATCGTTATAACGATAGTAAACACTGCCCCAGCTCTTCTCAAACTTACCACTACCATCACCGTTTTGGTTATCGTTGTTAGTTGATTGGTTGCTTCCGACTACTTTTGGAAGGCTAACTTTACCACCATTTGTACCGTAGTAACCGTTGAGACCATTCTTAAGCACGTACTCTGAACCACGGTCAAGAATGTTAGTACCATTCATGTACTTCGCAGACCACTTCGTAATCTTCTCGTCAGTTGTCATGCGTTTACCGTTAGAGATTTGAACACGGTCAAAGATTTGTGGGTAGAGACGTTTCAATTCATCAAGGAAGGCACCACCATATTTACCTTGGTAGTCATTACCAAAGGTACGTGTTTTAGCGGCATAGAGGCTGTGGTTGATGATTGCGCCATCTTTAGTTTCACCGTAGTTATTAACACGAGTTGCAGTAACTACTTCGTCACCTGGAAGGTTGTAGATTTGGTCTGGAACCCAGTCAGCAATCGCTGAAATTCCCACTGCATGGAGGGCTTTAAGAGCTGCCTTCAAGTCAGCCAATGAACCATACTTGTTGTCCTTACTCATGGCAATGTCATAACGGTCTGTGAAAGCATAACCATTTTGGATGACTGAGTCAAGGAAAGTACCATCATCACTTGAAACGTATTGTGGTGCAAGTTCGAATGATGTAATACCCCATGATTTGAAGAGACTAGCATTTTCAGCAATCTTCTTATTAGTGTATTGTGATGGATTTTGAACGAAGTCTTGGAAGTTAGAGAAACCTTCGTAGATAACTTGTGAATCAAGGGCAGCATTTGATTCATAAACCAAACCACTGCTGTTCTTTTCTTTACTTGGTGCTACACGCACGTCTTGATTTTCAGAAGCACCTACTGGTACCCAAACGGCAAGGTAACCATCAACTTGAGGGTTACGGATACCACGGATTTCGTTTGCATTAAATGTCAAATTACCGTTACCATCAGTGTATTTGACAATGCCGTTAGCATCGCTATCATTCAAGTAAGTAGCCACACCATCGTTTGTTGTCAAAAGCAATGGACGATAAGCTTGGTTACGGTGAGCCGCACCCATGTTAATTGTCAAGTTGCTTGTCAAACGAAGGGCAGGTTGGTTTGAAACGATGACTGCCATACCTTGGTTACGTGTTTCTGCTGTACCAGCATCAGAAGCACTGTTAGCCCCTGTACCGTAACGTACAGAAGTCAAGACACCTGCAGCATCCCAACCATTAGTATTACCGTAACCGATGTAGTTAACCTTCATATCTTGACCACCGGCTGCATAGCGGATACGGCCTTTCAAGAGGGTTTCAATAGCATCATAATATGGTGATTTTTGGGCCATATATTGACCATCATCTGTGTACATGTCTCCATAGTAAACACGTGGCACAGTGTCCTTATGCGTAAGCATCAAGGCATATGCTGATGGAATATTATATTGTGTATATTGCTTGTTAGCACTACGCATGTCTCTGTTATAGATTTCAAAGGCTTTCTTCATTTCATCAAGAGTGAAGGTATTCCCTGTTGATTGAGGGTTGATTTCATTTTTGATGATTTGACCAATGATTGATTGTACCTCTGAATCGTGAGCACGAACAAAGGCGTAGTTAGCCATGCGTTTAGAGTTTTTACCACTTTCAGAACGGTCATTGATACTATTTGAAATGAGTGGTTCAACTCCTGAGCGGTTACCAATTGGACGCAAGAGTGAATATACCAATGCTAAGTGCATAGGGTCATCCATTGGCAATTGGGCACCTTTAGTGTCTTCATTGTAGTATGGGTCATTGTGAGACCATGCTTCCAAGATAGACATGTGTTTAATGGCTTGATCTTGACTTTGATCAGAACCATATTTAGCTTTGAAATAATCTGAAGCAATTTGGAGAAGGTCGGCATTGACATTATCCACGGCATCGACACGAACACCATCGAAGTTTTCATCTTCAGAACCACCAGTAATAGTACCGATGTTCATGATGTAGTGGAGCCAGTTCAACTGCTCAGCTTGAACCGCTGGGTTTGAGTTGTCGATATCATTTGCCAACAAGAATTCGAAACCACCGTTACTTGTATCCTTAGTATACTTAGGATTGTGTTTACCTGTTTGGCTAGTTGGCGTGCGGTTCAAAAGACGATAATCAGAATTAGCATGGCTTGTACGACTATCATTGTTATAGAGAAGGGCACCACCTTGCAAGTGATCGCTGTTATCAAGATTTTCAGAAGTTGAATTCCAACCTGGTTGGGTCTTCACGAAATTTTTGATAGTTGTACGCAACCAGTCAGTGTTACCTTCACGCGCAATACGTTCTTCAATACGCTTTTGAACTTCAAGTGCTGCTTGGTCCATTTGGGTTTGTGAGCTGAATGACGTATAGGTCTGATTGGTACCGAGACCTTGCTCCTTCATGTAGTTGAGGTAGCTCGCTTGGATAGCCTTGCTTGGCCACCAAACTGTAAGCAATGGACGTTTGTCATTTTCAGTTGAAGCAGTCCACTCTTTACCATCTTTCAAGATTTCTTTTGGACGGTACCATGTGTTGGCAGTGAAGTAACCGTCAACAAGTTCGATATCTTTATCCGTTGTACCATAAAAGGCATTCTTGTCACCGTTTACAGTAACGTTTGTGTTTGTGCTATCAGCTGATGAACCTGTTCCACCGTTCTTGTCGAAACGGTATTCTTTTTGGTTAGACAATTCACCAGTTTCAGCGTTGAAGTATTGGCTTCCGCCGTTACGTTCAAGGACATAGTTCTTACGAATAGTGCCGTCATCTTCAACGTAGTATTGTTTTCCATCAATTGTTTTGATGTGGCTTGGACCATCAGTTACGACATTGTTAGTTGCTGGAAGGTCGTTGTTTACTACTGTGACAGTGTTGTTGGCATTATTTGTATTGCCGTTAACTGGGGTAGCACGACGGCCTCCTGTAGGACCACGTCGAGCACCAGTCGCACGACGTTCACGTGTCGCTGCGCGATCAGTAACTGTTGTTGTGTCAGTTGTAGTATTGTTATTCGTTGTATCAACAGCTGTATCATTAGTTGCTGTTGTATCTGTTGTAGTTGCCGCACGATCAGTACCGACAGTCGCTGCCGTATCAACAGCATTCGCTACAACTGTATTTGTTGTATCAGTTGTCAAATCGAAAGTTGCTGTTGGAGCGGCTTGATCAGTTGCGACATCGTTTGTCGCTGCAACTGCTGTAGTTGGATCCTGAGCAGCCGTTGTATCGTTAGATACAGTACCCGTATCAACAGTAATATCGGGGATGGCTACAGTAGCATCCGTGTGTTCGTCGGCCTGAACGACACCGTCGTTAGTCCCTAAAGAAACCGCTGAGACTGCACCGAGTGACATCCCTGTAACTGCGATGGTTACCCATTGTTTCTTAACTTTGTGCATTTTAAAATGTACTTTTTTGTCCATAATAAAAAGACTCCTTTTTCCCATTAATAGCTTCATTCTAAAACATTGAAAGCATTTTTTCAATAAAATCTGATGATTTTTCATAATTTTTAGAAAAGTCCTTTTGTTGTTTTAATGACATTAGCTTTAAATGAGTGTTTAGAAATATAAAAATGGTCATTTTAGTTCATTGAGAAACAGAAAACTGACACTCTATGGCTATTTAGAATGATTATTGATAAGGTACTTCTTTTAATGGGATTACAAGGAAATCTAATGAAAATTCACAAAATCCTTAAGGCACTTCTCTCAAAGCGACAAAAAATAGCATCCTTACCAAACCATTAGGTCTGTTAAAATAGGGGGCTTTTTTAGACTATTTTCTCATACAAAATCTAAATTCTAACTATCTAAGCCATTCATTACTTACCGAGGTGTCCGAGGGGCAAGTTTGGTTACTCTAGTGCTAATTAAAAATACTCTTTTCCATCAAAAACGAAGGGAACTAAAACCAGACAATTCATCAAAAAAAATGCCTCAAAAGCTTATCTATCCTGCTGAAAACAAGGAAAAAGGAGTATAATAAAGGTAGAAAGAGTTAAACTATTTAGAAACAAATAGAGGGGAAGGTGAGAAAGATGTCAGTACAACATACAAACTTCAACACAAGCCAAGATAAGGATAAGACTGGTCAAGAGTTCAATAATCAAGAGCTCATTAAGAATAATTCTCCAGACAACAGGCTTGCTTCTATTCTCCTTGCAGTCGCCTTTTTTTTAGCTATCGTTTATCTTGCCTTATTTTTGCTCTTAGGCCTGTCAAATCCTTGGGGAATGGTTATAATAATTTTCCTAGCACCTAGTTTGATTAGTTTTATCATTGCAACTATTTTTACAGGTATTGGGCGTAAAAAAGCTAATAAAAACTTCTTATACACAAGCATCGTTTTTTATATAGCTTCTATTGTTTTGGCCTATGACCCCGACTGGGGAGTTTTTCGAGTTATACCGATTCTGTTAACTATTCTAGTAACAGTGGGAACTGTGATGTATAAACAAGAGAATGAGCAAGACAACAAATAAGAGACCATGTTCAAGTGGTCTCTTATTTTTATGTAGTCATTAGTATTTCAAAAAGTCAGTTCCATTTTGAAACTTTCACAACATCTCCAAATCAAAAAAACACCTCCTAGCTAGAATGGTTAGCTAACATGAAGGTGTTTTTTATTTGTGCTTATCTGAGCATTGTAAAGACTCTTACAATTCAGAAATACGAATAATCTTCGTCCTATTCTTCATTTTTCTTACGTTTGGCAAGAAATCCAAGACCAGTTGCAGTTGCCAAAGCACCCAAGGCCATACCTAATGATGAGTTTTCCTCACCAGTCTTAGGAAGCGCTTGGCTACCACGTTTGTGCTTAGGATCTTTCACTTCAGAAACACTTGTTGATGCAGAGGTTGATAATGACTCAGATACACTTGTTGAAATACTTGTGCTTTCAGAGGCACTAGCTGATTCTGTCGAACTTACTGATTCTGAGGCAGACAATGATGCAGATGCACTTGCACTTTGCGATTCGCTCAACGATACAGACTCACTTGTAGAAATCGATGCACTTACTGAGAGTGACTCACTCAGTGATACTGAGTTTGAAACAGATTGTGATTCAGACACTGATGCGCTCGCTGAAACTGATTCTGAGTTCGATACTGATTGCAACTCTGAAATTGAGACATTTACTGAAGTCGATACTGAGGCAGAGACTGATGCGGATGCGCTCGCTGAAGCTGACTCTGAGGCACTTGTTGATTCTGACGCAGATGCTGAAGCGGATGTACTTGCTGAAGCTGACACAGACACACTTGCACTTTGTGATTCACTCAAGGATGCTGACTCTGATTCTGAAACGCTGGATGAAGCTGATTCTGATGCAGATGTACTTGCACTTTGCGATTCGCTCAACGATACAGACTCACTTGTTGAAATCGAAGCACTTACTGAAGTCGATACTGAAGCTGAGACTGATGCGGATGCGCTCGCTGAAGCTGACTCTGAGGCACTTGCTGAGGTACTCAATGACGTTGAAAAACTTGTTGAAGCACTTGTGCTTTCAGAGGCACTCAAGAATACTGATATAGATGCTGACTCGGATACTGGAACGCTTGATGAAGCGGATTCTGAGGCAGATGCACTTGCACTCTGCGATTCGCTCAACGATACAGACTCACTTGTTGAAATTGAAGAACTTTCTGAAAGTGACTCACTCAGTGATACTGAGGTTGAAACAGATTCTGATTCAGACACAGACGCACTCTCTGAAACGGACTCGGAGTTCGATACTGATTGTGACTCGGAAATTGAGGTACTTACTGAAGTTGACTCTGAGGCTAATGCTGAAGCGGACGCAGATAATGACTCAGACACACTTGTTGATGCTGAAAGACTTGCTGAGGTACTCAACAAAGTTGAAATACTTGTGCTTTCAGAGGCACTCAAGGTTGCTGATGTAGAAGCTGACTCGGATACTGAAACGCTTGATGAAGCAGTTTCTGAGGCAGATGCACTTGCTGAGGCTGACGCAGAGACTGAGTTTGATCCAGACTGTGATTCTGAGACTGAGGCACTTGATGATGCTGACTCGGAATTAGAGACTAATTGTGATTCACTGATTGAAGCACTTACTGATGCACTTTCAGAATTAGAAACTGATTGTGACACTGAAACTGAAGCGCTCAATGACACCGACTCTGATGCGCTGACTGATTCTGACACTGAGGCTGACGCAGAGACTGATGCGGATGTGCTTGCTGATTCCGACACAGATTCAGAAACTGATGTGCTAACGGATTCTGATACAGACGCACTTGTTGATGCAGACTCGGAATTAGAGACTGATTGTGATTCTGAGATTGAAGCACTTACTGACGCTTTCTCGGAGTTTGAGACAGACTGTGATTCAGACACCGATGCACTCTCTGAGGCTGACTCGGAATTAGACACTGATTGTGATTCTGAGATTGAAGCACTTACTGACGCTGACTCGGAGTTTGAGACAGACTGTGATTCAGACACCGATGCACTCTCCGAGGCTGACTCGGAATTAGAAACTGACTGTGATCCTGAAACAGATGTACTCAATGACACCGACTCACTCAATGATGCTGAGTTAGATGTCGAAAGCGACTCACTAGCTGAAATGAAGCTTGAAGCTGAGTTCGAAATAGATTCAACAGTTGAAATAATCGCAGAAATTGAAGCACTAAAGGCTTGAGACTGGCTTTCAAATGCAGAAGCACTCAATGAGCTTGACGTACTCAATGATTCTGACTCTGAAGTCGAGATTGAGGAACTTGTGCTCTGTGATTCACTCAATGATGCAGACTCACTAACTGAAATTGAAGCACTTACTGACGCTGATTCGGAGTTTGAAGCAGACTGTGATTCAGACACTGAGGCACTCTCTGATGCTGATTCTGAGTTTGAAACAGACTGTGATTCTGATACAGATGCACTCTCTGAAGCTGATTCGGAATTAGACACTGATTGTGATTCACTTACTGATGCACTCTCTGAGGCTGACTCGGAGTTTGATGCAGACTGTGATTCTGAAACTGAGGCACTAACTGACGCTGATTCGGAATTTGATACAGACTGTGATTCAGAGACTGATTCACTTACTGATGCTGACTCGGAGTTTGACACTGACTGTGA
>OBVE01000203.1_pt1 | contig 40581 bp, 54 predicted proteins | sample 1475991 | NCBI WGS metagenome assembly OBVE01 (sample SAMEA2579969, study PRJEB22360) | human gut metagenome | biome: human gut; feature: human-associated habitat; material: faeces | place: Denmark | collected 2008/2010 | reverse complement strand
AGTTCAAGTTCAACGTGAGCAAGCACTGATTTCAGCGCTTGGGAAACGGCTTGTTTCCAACGGTTTCAGGCTTTTTAACCGTTGAAAACAGGCCGTTTTTAAATGCGCTTGGATTGACGGTTTCTGCCACGTTTTGGGCGGCTGTTGCCATCGCTTGAGTACCTTTAGAGTACCCTTGCGAGGGCATGCGAAGGCACTCCCTCGACGAAAGGGAGAAACCATGGCCACAAGAAAAAGAACGCCGGGATCCGGCAGCATTTTCAAAGACAAAACCGGAGTCTGGCATTTCCGCAAGGATTTGGGAAAGGACCCGGCCACCGGCAAACGGCGCACCATCCAAGCGAAGGGACGTACGAAGGCCGAGGCGAGGGAACGTTTCGAAGCGAAACTGGCAGAACTCGAACGCACAGGATTGCTACCTGGCGGCAAGAGTCCATATCTGGTCGACTATGCGGAACGTTGGCTGGCTGATTACCAGACCCGCGTCAAGCCGACCACATACCGCACCCGCGCCGGCAGAATCAAGGCCTGCGCCGATGTGATCGGCTACGTGCGCCTCAAAGACCTCACACCAGAGCACATCCGTCACTGCATGCGCGTGCTGGGGGAGCGGCTCGCACCCAGCACGCTCAAGGACCATTATGTCAGCCTCAAGATGGTGCTCGACCAGGCGGAGCTCGAGGAGCTCATCCCCATCGATCCATGCAGACGCGTCAAGCCGCCGAGGATGGAGCGGCGCGTGGTGGACGTGCTCGGCCCGGACCAGCCCAGGCGCATGATAGAGGCCGCCTCCTCCATGCCGCTGGCCAGACGCGGAGCGCGCCCCGCGGAGGAGGACCTCGAGATGTGGGCGCTCCTGTTCGAGGTCGCGTTCGAGACCGGCATGAGGGAGGGTGAACGGTATGCAATCATGCCATTTGAACTGGAGCTGCGCGACGGGCAGCCGGGCATCCACGTGCGCCAGCAGATCCAACGCTACGGCAGACCGGGCGAGGTCGAGATCCCCAACTGGCTGGAAGCGACCCACCTCAGCGGCTCGCTGTGGCTCACCACCCCGAAGACGCCAGCCGCCGAACGGTTCGTGCCCGTCAGCGGTAGCCTCTGGGATCGCCTGTGGAAATGGATCAGGGAAAACGGCATCGGAAGCCACGAGCTCGTGTTCACGTCCGCCCGCGGCAACCCCGTCTGTTCCAGCACCGAACGATACCAATGGGTCAAGGCGCTGAAGGCAGCCGGGCTCCCGCAGGTCAAGATCCACTCGGCCAGGCACTGGATGGCCACGATGGCCGCACGGGCGAACATGCCGGACGACGCGCGCGTAGCCGTCATGGGCCACACCAGCATGCAGATGACCATGCGCTACACCCACCGTGACGCCGCCTCGCTTGGCCAGCTCATGGCCGCCGCCATACCCGACCTCGGGGGCAGTGAAATCGTGGAGGCTGAGGTTATGAATGGTGATTAAGGCCGTATTTTTTCTGTCCGTTTTGTGCACGTGTGTGTCGATTTGTGACCATTTGGCGTCGGTCTGCTGTATATTGGCCGTAACCCAACATCGACGGTCCGCCCAATCGGCGGACGTATAAGCATATGAAGTTGACATTCAGGGAGCCGCCACATGGCCATAGCGGAACGTTCGGAGGGCACCTTCGAACCAGCGCCGGAATCAGAGTGTGAGCCAAAGACTTGGTTCTCAAACGCAACAGATCTCTACGGACATCCCATCGCAAACGTTCGTCAAAGGCACTCCACATGGAAACGCGGCGGAGAACTGCAGAAGTTTTTCCAAGCACTTGAAGTCGACCTTGACAAAGAGCACACGATGCACGCCCCGGAGATCGACTGCAACCACGCCATGTGCCACGTGCATCCCAACGGACACCAGCCCCCGAGCGGCGAACAGAAAGCATTGATCAAGATCATGGATCTGTTCGACGTCGAGGATGTTCGGCTGGCTAGGGAGCTGGCCAGCGGCGTACTCGAAAACACGATAATCAACGTGCTCATCAACGGAGGTGAGTGGAATGAGCGAACAGTCAGTGAAGGCGCGACTCGAAGCGCTGGTAAAGCGCAGATTAGCGCTCGCCAACTTCAACATTGAGGTCAACGAGAACATCGCGGCCGGCAACGTCGATGATGTTCTCGCGGTGACGAACGCCGCCGGCGAGTATCCCGTCGTGGCGGCGCTCGGATGCGAGCCGTTGTCGCTGCTTGTGGAGAGGGTGTCCGCAATTGGGGGGATCGCCAACGTGTTCGTCAAGGGGGAGAACGGCGTCTCGATGATCGTCGCCAGCCGTCCCACGGGCGAGGGCAATCCGGTTGATCTGAGCGATGTCGACGAGTGGAAGAGCGGGGAGTCCGACATAGACATGTTCCTCGACTATCTGCGTCGGCAAAAGGATGGGGTCGTCATGCCCGACCATCTTCCCTGCAGCAGCGAGCTGTCCATGAATCTTTCGAGCGACAGCGTGGAACTGGAAAAGGTTCCGGAACTCGTCTGAGTGGGCATGCGTCCCTCAGCATTGCGCCCCGTGCAATCGCGTGCATGATACATGCGGTTGCACGGGGCTTCCTTTTATGCCGTCAGAAGAGTATGCATGATCGGCGAATTCACCTTCACCACGCTGCTCGCTGTTTTAATCATCCTGGCCATCTACTTCACCATCATGAAGTTTTTCGGGATCCAAATCACGTGGCCGATCGTGCTGCCGACCCCATGCCTCAGCTGAGAATTAAGCAAACCCCGGCGCTCGCGGTATGCGGGTGGCCGGGGTTTTCTAAAGAATTTAGACGAATATAAGGCTTTATAAGCCTGTATAAAAGCGCAAAACCACTCTGACTCAACGATTCAACATGAAAGGCATGAGATGGAGGTCAGTTCGCATCCCAACTCACTATGGTTTGCTGATTGTCGTCTCCTGTCGTGACACACTCAACCACGACATCAGTGTCGGCGTTGACCGTGGCCTTCACCTTGTAGTAGTACGTGCCGTCGTCACGCCGAATGACATCTTGGATGACGCCAAGAATGTCATGCTCGTCATAGCCGCCTGGATAACGCTGGCCACCCTCACGCTGGCATGCCGTCATCACCGCTGGGGCCGCATCGTCTCCAGCCTTCCTGTTCTCGTCGCTTTTCGCTTTCGCGTTCAGATTCTCCTTTGAATCGATGGTGCAGGTGACCGTGTGCCCGTCGTCGCTTTCGTCCACGACCGTCCAGTCATCCCACCCATCCAAGCGTGTTGAGGCATTGTAGATATCGCCGGTGATGTCTGTCTTTGCCGCATCTCCGGAGCTAATGAAGCGCACCTCCATTCCAGCGTTTACGGCCGCGTCATGCGCGTCGTACACACCCATCCCCACCAATGAGGCCGGATTAAACGAGTCAGCGTCGTCATCCTCGCTGTTGACGTCGGACTTATCCTTGTCTTGCTTCGATTCCTCCGATGCCGTCGTTGTGGCATCGGGCGTGGCTGCTCCTCCAGGGTGAGATGCCACGATGGCTCCGACCATGATTGCCGCAGCCAGTAGAATCACAAGTATTCCGCGTGTGATCTTCAATCCTCCAACCGTGAAGACCGCTCGAGCCGCCCATGGCTCTTCAGGTAGCTGCGTTGCCTCGTACCCGTTTTCTTTATGGTTCTTCTCTTCCATTTCCCTCAGTCCTCCTATAGTGCATTCCACGAAGCCACTCCGGCTGGTGCGGTGAAATCAACTGCGGTCATCCGATCTTGCGGAAGTCCACACGGCAACCACTGATCTTGACCTGCTGGCCGTCCTCCACGGTGATCTGCGGATAGCCGCCAGTAGGATTGTCATTGGCCACGATGTCGTTGCCATTGCTGCCGCCCGCCGTAATTTCCCAATAGCAATCGGAATTGACTTCCTTAGTGGCCTTGTATGTTCCGGCTTCGATGTCGGTGCCGACCGTCCACGTTCCCTCGCCCATGGTGTTCTTCTTTGCCTGATTGACCTGTCCGGTGAGCTGGTCGAGTTTGGCTTGGGCATCGGAAATTTCCTTGTCGAGCTTGGCGAGTTCGTCTTTCTTCGCACTGCCGCTGTCCTTGGCCGCCGTCTTGTACTTGGATTCGAGGTCTTTATATGTCTGGCTGGCCTTGACGTCAGCTTCGGATGGTGTCGATGATCCGGCGCCGACTCCACAGCCGACGAGATTGCCGATGAGGAGCATGCCGACGGCGCACAGCACCGTGGCCCACACCGGCACGCCACTTTTCTTCATGGGCTGTTGCCGTGGCATCGGCTGTCGCGGCGTCTGTGGAATGAACTGTGGCCGCGGCTGGAACTGCTGTGGATTCGGATTGTTGTTGGTCATTGGATTCTCTTTTCTTCTCTGGCGACCACGCCGTCACTCCATCGTACCCCCATGAACAATCGCTTGGTGGTATTCACTGCATACACACGCCGGAATCGTAGAGCAGCTGCCGATAATCTGACAGTACTTGGATGGTGACACCTAATTCCACGGCCATCATCCACGTATTGCCCTCGTACACCGTCTCGGCCATGCCGTAATCCACCGGACTGATCAATGTCAGCGCGGTCTCCCTGCGACACCGGCGCTCGCATTTCAACCCGTATTGGCTACCACAGCCTGGATCGTGGTGTTTCGCGTGTATGAGCTCATGGCAGAGGGTGCAGCGGCGCTGTCGCTGGTTGAGCCGGTCGTGGAGGAATATGGTGCGGCTTGCCTCGTGCCACGCTCCGCACAGTCCGTCCGGTAATGGTTGTTCGATGATGCGGATGTGTTCCTTCCATGCGCGGTCGAGGAAGGCGCCGAGGTCGTATCCGCCGGTGATATGAAACGACCCAGCCTGGTTCGCCGCGCCGAAGACGCTCGCGTGCTGGGTACTGTCACAACCCATTATACGTGGATCAGAAGCCGTGCTACTTGGCGTCGTCGTTCCCTCCATCGTTCTCGATTCCAGGTCGATTCGTTTCCTTGATCTCTTCCGTGGACTCAATGATGTTTCGCAGACGTTCTATCGATGGCACGTCGTCCTTGAGGCTTTCTCTTTGCCTGTCAGCCTCGTTCTTGAGCATCTCGAAGCGTTCGATTTTGCTGTACCCCTGTGATATGTATGCGGCGCTTAAAGCCTCGATGTTCTGGAGTATGACCAGGTCTCTGACCGTGGCGTAGTCGCGCATGTTCCCCTTCCATCCGGGGTGATTCGTCTTCCATGTCGCCGCTTTCATTCCGAACACGGCGAGGTTGATGACGTCCGCTTCTGACGCGTATTCGATACGTTCCCTGAATTTGGACAGGTCCTTGCCTTGGAGTGATTCCTTCACTGCGTCGGTGTGGAGACGGTAGTTCGTCTTGGTGAGTTCTCGCCTTGCGTGCCATTCGATTCCGGTTCGTTGTGCTTCGGCGTCTTTGAGGCGTTGGTAGTCCTTGATGACGAACAGGTGGAATTCCGGGCTTATCCATGATGCGAAAGCGAATGCGATGTCCTTGTGGGCGTATGTCCCTCCGGAACGTCCGCGTTCCGAACGGATTCCGATGGCATTGGTTTTGCTTATCCATTCCGATGCGGACAGGGAGAAGATGTTACGGCCGGATTGGGCCAAGATCGCTGCGGCCGCATCGCTGTCGAACTTTGGATTCGATATTTTCTCCCATGTGCTGAGGAATGAGATGGTGTCCGATAGGCGCAGCCATCGTCGGATGACTTCGCCTGTCCTGTCACTGCTGTGTCTGGCGAGATCGGTGAGACTGATGTAGTCTTCGCCGTTGACGGCGTGAATGGTCACGTCGACATCTTTTGCATGGATTCTTGATGACTTTTCCACCGGCATTTCGTTGTCCTTTCAGCGATTTTGACTTATCCACCGTAAAAGTGGTCGAATTCGGTCATTTTTAATAATTTGAAAAAGGTGTATAATAGTAGTTTTTCGCAAAGCCGTGAAATCTGTCATTCGTCCGGTGTTTCGGCTTCAAGATTGCGGTTCATGTCCCTGCTGGCGGCAAGCTCCTGTGGTGGCAGGTCCTCGAACCTCGGTTCGACCAGATCATCGGTGATCTGGGACTCGCGCTCGCGGGCCTCGTAGGCGCGGGCGGCCTCGATGATTTCGCCGTGGCTCTGTCCGGTGTTTTTCATGGCTTCTTCCAAGCATGCTGATGCTCGTTGATGAAACAGCATGCATAGCGTGACAAATTCTTGAAGCGACGGAGAGCCCATTCGTTCGTGGAAAAGATCATCAAGCCTCGAACGGCTGATGCCCGTCTCTTTTTCCATGGTTCGAAGTGACATGTGGCGTGGATCTTCGTCACGAAGTTCTCTGATGATTTGCATGGAAGCGCGATCCATTTCCGTCCATGCTCTTGGTGTCTTTGCCATAACTACATGCTATTTGTCCTCATTTGGCGACACGCCGTAAACTTCAGCTTGACAAGTGACCTCAAATGAGGACAATAACAGATATGACCTCATTTAAAGACAGAAAACCGGTGGACATAGCCACGAGCGCAGCAGATGAGCTTCGCAGACTCGCTCGTTATGCGGATCGCTCACAGGAGCAACTTGCATCTGAGATGGGTATCAGCAGACAGGCGATGAACACAAAGCTCAACGGTGGTCCTCTCGACCTAACCGAGTTCGTTGCAATCGCGCTGAGCTTGGGGAGAAATCCAAGCGAAGTCCTTCAGAAGGCTGAGCAATCGGCGCTCGCCGACGCATGAATCGAAAGGAGAATCCGATGAACAATGAAATCCAGAAGTTCGATTTCAAGGGCGCCTCATTGCGCACCCTGACCGACGAGGCGGGGGAGCCCTGGTTCGTCGCCAAGGACGTATGCGACATCCTCGAAATCAGCAATCCGTCCGATGCCTTGAAAAGGCTTGACGATGATGAACGGTCTAGGTTCAATCTAGGGCGTCAGGGTGAGACCAACATCGTCAACGAAGCCGGCCTGTATGTTCTCGTGCTTGGCTCCCGTAAGCCCGAGGCTCACGAGTTCAAGCGGTGGGTGACGCATGAGGTGCTTCCCCAGATTCGCAGGACTGGCGGCTATATCCCGGCCACCGACGCGGACGATGACATGACCATCCTGGCGAAGGCCGTGATGATCGGCCAGCGCACCATGGAGGAGCAGAAGCAGAGGATAGCTGACCAGCAGTCGCGTATCGACGAGCTTCAGCCTAAGGCGTCCGCGTGGGACAACTTCGTGGACATTCCCGACGCGCTTTCCGTGCGTGATTCCGCGAAGCTGCTCAGCAATCTTGGTAGGCCGGTCGGGCAGACGGAACTGTTCGAATGGCTTGACCGGAATGACTGGATCTTCCGTGAGAACAAGCATTGGTCCGCGCGTCAGAGCCGTATCAACGCCGGGCATCTGCTGATGGTTCCCTCGAAGTCGCATGGGACGCACAGGGATGGGACTCCGTTCGCGTTCCCGCCGACGGTGAAGGTCACGAGGAAGGGTCTTGCCCTGATTGCCCGCCGGTTCGGCGAGGAGACTCTGCAGCTTGAATACCCGAAGGCGGTCGCGTGATGGACGGGACCGAGTACATAGGCTTCAACATCACCGACCTCACGACGGGGAAGGCGAGCCGCATTGCCTCCTACCTCTTCGCGCATTCCGGCAGGTGGATGGCGGAGCTGACGGTCAATCCGATCAGAGTCGATTCCATCGGCGACGGGAAGGCGTTCGTGACCTTCCCAGCTGTCGCGGAAGTGGATTTGAAGGAATTCATGTCGATGTTGGAAGAAGGTGCTCAATGAGTCAGGAACGTGGTTTGATGCTTGGTCTGCGTGTTGTGCGTTCGGTATCATCATCAGCCCAACGCCATCTGATCTCTACGTCTGGCCTTCCAAGTTGTGTTCCTATGGCCAGGTATTCGATGCTGTCTCCAGGCTCGCAGGAGAAAGGCGTCGCATGGTCGAAGTGCAATAGGCCACTCATTCTGGGGTCTGCGGAACGCACTTCCAATACGATGACTTTTCTGAGGCCTTCATGGTGTATGGAGAACAGCTCTCCGCTTCCTGTCCAAACGGAATCTCCCCACGGTGCCTTGTCTGGCGGATTCGACGAAATTGCTATGCGGTTGGCCTCCTTGAGCTGCTCCACTTGCGCGCGCAATGCCGCGGCGGATTCCCGCGACGCCTCAAGCTGCGATTTAAGCGTGGCGTTCAGCTCGTCGGCACGTCGTGCATCGGACTCGTACTTCTCCCGTGCCGCCTTCGCGCTCTTCGAGTCTTTTCTCGCGGTGATTATCCACCCCGCGACGGCGATGGCGAGTGTGATGGCCAAGCCGATAACGGTCAGAGTGGCTGACAGCGTCCAGTCCCATGGACTCGAATTCATTGATTCTTCTCCTAACTGTTCGGCCCGCACGTCGCATATGCGGGATGACACCGATTTTAGGAGAGGGCCGGGCGGTTCTCCTAACGCCGCCCGGCATCACACACGCAAAGGAGGCGCGTGATGGTTCCGCAATCCGAACTCAAGGATCCGAGCCGCGTGCCGTTGGGGGAGCGGTTGGCGTGGAGCCCAGAACAGGCGGCGCAGGTGTACAGCCTCGACCCGCGCGGCCTGCGCCACGCGATCGACATCGGAGACCTCGACAGCTTCCGGGCACCCACCAGGGAAGGCAAACCCGGACGAAGAAAAGTCAGCAAGACAGCGATGGAACGCTGGATTCGATCAATGGAGGAATGACATGAAAGCGATTCGCAAGGCCTGTGTGCAGGCGGTGTTCGACGAATTCGAAACACAGGGCGAACTGGTCCACCCATTCAAGGACGGGGATGCGGAGGCCATGAGGCCGCTCGGCCACATCGTCGGCTACATCGACCTCGATGTCACCGGAATCGTGGACCTCATCGTAGACACGATCGACAAGGAGCTGTGACATGGGCATCAGACAGGCCGTGAGGTTGAATCCGCCGAAACCACCACAGTCGGGACGGCATGATCCACGCAATGTGCTGCTCGCGTCGAGTGGCTTCTACGTCCGTTTCGGCGTGGACGGATCCGCCAGCCTCATCGACGGCATCCAGGAGATAACGCTGGCGGAATTCACCGCCGAGGAAGGCAAAGACATCATTCACACACTCATCAACATGATCGGAGGTACACGATGACCGACAACGATTGCCGCATCGAAGACAGACTCGAATCCCAGAAGCGGAAGGAAGGGCGCCCGAACTACGCCTTGCGCCGCATGAAATTCGCGATTGCGGTCATTGGCCTGGTCGTGAGCGTGACGCTCATGCTCACCTGGCGTGATTCGGGGAACATGGCCGGCGCGCTGCTGGTCGAGGGCGTGTATCTCGCCACCGCGTTGTGGCTGGTGGTGCGGTTCGCGTCCAGGGACGACGACTGAAGGGAGGAACCGATGAGGGAGATTCTGCCGCATTGGCATTTCAGTCCGAACGCTCCGGTCAAGGACGTCGACACGAAGAAGATGACGAGTGGTGACAGGGCGGTGGCCGACGCGTGCCGTCGGGCGATGGAGACCGAGGCGTGGAAGGAGCTGGAGATCTTGGAATCGGTGGGCGTGCGGTTCACCGGACTGGTGGGCCGGTTCGTGTCCGAGGTCGCCATGCCGGTGTTGGAGGTGATGCCTGATGACAGTTTCCATCAGAGCGCTGCCGCGCAGTTGACACACATGGCGAAGACCAGGGATGGTGGCGAGACCATCCGCATCATCAAGACTCTCGCCGTGAAAGGAAGGTTCTAATGGCTGGTGAGACGATCATCGCGGTGGTGGGCAATCTGACCGCGGATCCTGAGTTGAGGTCGACGAAGAACGGTCGGAGCGTGGCGGGCTTCACGATCGCGTCCACTCCGCGCACGTTCGAACGGCAGTCGAATCAGTGGACCGACGGGGACGCGTTGTTCCTCCGCTGCACCGTGTGGGGCGATCTGGCCGAGCATTGCGCCCGTTCCCTCGCCAAGGGCATGCGTGTGATCGCCCAGGGAAGACTGACCCAGCATTCATGGGAAGACGAGCAGCATCAGCACCGAACTTCCATGGAATTGCAGGTGGACGAGATCGGCCCGAGCCTGCGGTATGCGGCCGCGCAGGTCGTGAAGGCTCAGCGTGGCACGGCTGGCGCGTATGGCAATCCCGCGACGAGTCCCGCCGGATATACGGGCGGCTCGACACAGCAGACCGCGCAGCTGCCGCCTTCCGACCCGTGGGGAGCGCCCGTACAGCAATAGTCGTCGTTCGGCGAATTCGGCAATCCAGCCGACACCGAACCGGAATTCTAAGGAGGAATCATGGGCATCACCATAGAGGAACTACGCGTCGAGGACCTGCATCCGAATCCGCACAATCCACGCAAACGTTTGGAGGACGTGGACGAACTGGAGGCCAGCATCCGCGTGCAGGGCATCAAACAGCCGCTCCTGGTCACGCCGACAGGCGAGACCGACATCGACGGCCACATGCAGTACCGCGTGGTCATCGGCCATCGCAGGCTCGCCGCAGCCAAACAGGCCGGACTTGAGTCCGTGCCGGCGATCATCGAGGAAATGGACGCGAAACGGGAACGCGAGGTCATGCTGGTCGAGAACTCGCAACGCTCCGATTTGACGCCCATCGAGGAGGCCGACGGTTATCAGGGGCTCCTCGACCTGGGCGTGGGCGTCAAGGAGATGGCCGAGAAGACTGGACGCAGCGACCGGTTCGTTCGCAGACGGTTGAAGATAGCCAGAATCCCGCAGGAAACCCGCGCCATGGCATCCGACTTCACCCAGATGACCATCGAACAGTTGGACAAGCTCGCCGAATTCGAATCCGACCCCGACATGCAACGCGAGCTCGCACGGTCCACCGACTTCGAATGGACATACCGAAGGCTCGTCAGCGAACGCGACAAGACGAAATGGTGCGGTGAGGCCGACAAGGCGCTCGCGAAGGCCGGTGTCAAGGTCGAGTCCTTCCCGGACGGGAAGAACTATTGGACGTTCGAACCGCGCGGCTACAGGCGGCGCACCGTCATTTCCTCCACTCGGGATCCGTTCTGGAAGCAGTTCACGGGCGAGGATGGGTGGCCGGAATTCTGCGTCTTCAAGAACCACGGCGACTACTGCCTGTACGAGCCGATTCCACTCGACCAGCTCGAATGGGCTGAGAGCGCGAAAGCCGAACGTCAGGCCATCATGGCACGGGGGAAGGAACTCGACCGCAAGGCTATGGACTTCGAGGCGATTGCGAGGGACACGCGTTTCGCATGGATACGAACCAACCTCCACACGCTCACCCGCGAACAGACAGTGGCGGGAATCTGCGAACTCGCGCTCGCTGAGACGGTCGGCTGGCATTCGATGTTCGTGGGCCAGCGCCTCCATGGCGAGGGTGTCGTGGAGACGCTCATCGGTTTTGGATGGAATCTGCCGATTACTGAGCATGACGGCGACCACTGGTCGTTGGAATGCAAGGAGAACCTCGACCAGATCCGCATGGTGTTGAGGGACAGGCCGCTGCGGATCCTCGACGTGCTGGCCGCACGCCAGGAGGACACCGCCGATTGGCGTGCGTGGCGCACCATGCGCGGCGTTGATGAGATGTGCGTCTGGTACGGCGCATTGGAACACCTCGGATACCAGCCCAGTGCGGAGGAACGCGAGGCACTCAAGGGCGCGATGGTCGAAAAGGAGCAGGAATCATGAGTATGAAGGCATTGGAGTGGGCCATGTACGACGTGCCCGCCGAAATGGCCAAAGGGTCGCTTCTCCGCATCCTCCTCGCGCTCGCCGACCACGCCGACACCGAAGGCCGTGGCGCGTTCCCATCCCAGAAGCGCCTGTGCGCTCTCACCGGGTACAGTCGCCGCACCATCCAGCATGGATTGCACGACCTGGAGTCATCCGGATTGATTGTCAAGGGCGACCAGAGGCTCACCGAACACTACGGACGCCACCGTCCGATCGTATGGAACCTCAGCATGGAGGATTTTAGAGGCGCAAAAACTGCGCCCCTAAAAAAGAACGAATCCGAGGCGCAGCATACTACGCCCCAAAACAGCCAAGAGGCGCAATTAGGGGCGCAAAAAACAGCCGTTAGAGGCGCAATTAGGGGCGCAGCATCACTACGCCCAAACCTATATAAGGAAGAAAGTTATATAGAACCTAGAGAGAGTAACGCGCGCGCGAGAAAACCAATCCCAATACCAGCCGACTGGAAACCCTCTGAGGAACACCAGGCGCTCGCCGACAGGCTCGGCATCGACTGCGACATCGAAGCCGACAAATTCCGCGACCGTGCCCTCGACTCGGGAACATGCTCGGCCGACTGGAACGCGAAATTCCGCAACTGGCTCGTCAAAGGCAAGGAACGCGGATTCGCCACACCCAAAACCGGCACTCGCCGGTATACGTGGGGCAGCGAAGAGGTGAAACGCGTTCTCGGCCCGATAGCCTGCGAGGGCACGGGCACGTACATGGAGCTCGCATGCAAGGTCGCCGACCTGCTCAACCAAGGCGTGGATCCGGACATGCTGCGCCGTCAGCTCGCGAACGTGCCCGGCGACGTATTGGCCGAACAATTGTTCGAACAGGAGGCGGCGGCATGAACGCCATGACCATCGCACACATGGCCGGCATCCTCACCTCGGCCATCCAGGCCGCGGACCGATTGGAACTCGACGCGCTCAAAGGCCCGGCGCTCGCCGATATGGACCTTGACCTCGTCCGCGATATCAAACGCGACTGCTCGACCTGCATCAACCTGCTCGAACAAATCGGAAGGGAGCGACGATGAGCGACCGGCAATTCCAGGAATCGAAACGCGTCGCGCTCGCACGTCAGGGCTGGCATTGCATGCGTTGCGGACGCAACCTGCACGACCCGAGCGTCCCGAGGTGAGGCGGCCGGGGCGTCGGGCCGGGCAGGAGCGGCCACCACAGGCAGTTGCGCCGTCGGGCCAACCCGACCATGCGCGATCTGCCGAGCAACATCGTCGAACTGTGCGGGTCGGGCACGACCGGCTGTCATGGTTGGGTGCACGCGCATCCGGCTGAGGCGGAACGGTTCGGCTACATCATCCCGAGCTGGCGCGATCCGCTCAACGCGCCGATACGCGACTGGAACGGCGACTGGTGGTGGCTGTTGGATGACGGCACGGCGCAACGGCTCACGCAAATCGAAATCATCGAATGGCAAAGCGATTGGAAGGAAGAATCATGAGGAAACAGGACGAAGACCGGAATGGGAAGCCGGAGGCGCTGCTCTGGCTCGACTTCGAAACGACCGGTACGGACAGGAATGACAGTCTGCCGTTGGAGGTCGGCATGGAATGCACCGACGTGCTGGGCGAACATTCGTATGGATCCCTGCATCGCATCATCAGACCGGACTATCTCAACCTGTTGGGCATGAGCCCGATAGCGTTCTCCATGCACACGGACAATGGATTGCTGTTCGAACTGTTGAACGGCTCCGCGCACGACGACTGCGTGGGTGCTGTGGCGAACGCAGTGGAGGAGTATCTCGACTCGCTCTCGCAACGGTTCGCCCTGGTTCCGGCGGGCACGAACGTGGATTTCGACATCGACTTCCTGAAACGCCTGAGCCTCAACCCGGACGCTTGGCTGAGCTACAGGAAGTTCGACCTGACCACGTTGAGACGCTACATCAGGTTCCTGGATTGCCCCGAGGATCCGTACAAGGGGCATGCCGGTTCGCACAGGGTGCGTGATTGCATCCGTCGTGACATCTCCGACTATCGGTGGTACCGCAAGCTCCTGAAGGGAGCATGGTGATGACCGTGGCCGCCATGATGCTCCTGTGCGCGGCCGTCCTGGTCGCTTGGATCGGAGGCCGGCCATGACGGTCCAGACGCACACGGCGTGGCGGTACCGGAATCCCGCCGACCTGATCGGCCGGCGATGCATCGCGCTCACCGGCATGGATGTCACGTTGGACGGCCCATTGGATCTGATCCGGTTGAGTCCGGTCCACGCGGTCCTGAAATACCGGGGCATAGGACTGCACGTCATCGACTGCGACTTACGCCACCATACGAACAAAACTTCGGACGGCATCCGCGCTGTCGTCATCACGGAAGGCAAACCATGAAACACACCACATCGCATGTCAGGAAATGGCATAGGACCAGTCCATGCCCATACTGCGGCACGAGGAAACCCGGCATCGAACGCTACGCCAGAGTCATCGGGGCCACTACCCGCTTCTTCTGGATCGCCGAATGCCACGGATGCCAGAACGCCGTTTTGCTCAAAACCATGGACGACGACATCAGAACCGCGCTCCGCATATGGAACCGATACGCCAACGGCGGATGGCACAAACACTAGGAGGAAACCATGAGTGAGAAGTCCAGAAAAATCTTCGTCACGATTCCGGATACTTCATTGATCCCAGACGGTTTCGATGAACCCGGGAAAGAACCGGTCAGATACAGCCTGACTGCGGAAGCCAAAGGAGGACGCATCTTCTTCGACCTGGGCGTGAGCGGCAAATTCAGTGTGAGCGAACGTGACGAAAGAGCCTTCATTCTGGCCATTAGAAAAGCTTTTTCCGAGTTTTATCACGATGAACTCCACGTCCTTGCCGAGAGGATCTACCAGTACGACATGCAAAGAACGGATCTGCATAGAGGCTGGGAGATGCTGCCGGAATGGATACGAGCCGAATACCTCGATGAAGCGAGAGACTTGCTGCAACGCAAGGAGCTGGAGTGATGAGCTACCAGGAATTCCGTGAACTGTACGTCGTCTGTGACCAATGCCATACGAGGCTCTACATAGGCGATGCGACCTACGAGGAAGCTGATTACGGGGCCATTGACGACGGCTGGCAATGCGACGAACTCCAAGGCAGGCACTACTGCGAGAACCGCTGGCATGTCAAATGCCATGACTGCGACGCCACCGATAGTGGAGCGCCTGACGAGCTCGAACGCCAGGGATGGCGTATCGACCGAGATTATCCAGACGGTAGCCTCTGTCCGAACCACCGTCATCTCTCATGCCGAGAATGCCGCAAGTGGGATGTCGGGCCGCTGCACCGGCTCGAATATGAGGGATGGCAAGTCAATTCAGCCGACTTCGAGAAAAGTCTCTGCCCCGAATGCGCCAAAATGCTTGAAACCGCACGCAAGGCGGTGATGGAATCATGAAATGGATCCTCAAGACCATCAGGCAGACACTCATGATCCCAGCAATCCTCTCCGTCTACACGGCGCTCGCCATTCTGGAACACCACGAGAAGAAAGCAGGCAGGAAATGAAAGTGAAGAAAGTCCTCATAGACATGATCGTCAAATGGCATCAGGCCGGATACAGCCTCGATGAGATCGCACCACTGGTTCCACAAGTACCCAAAGATGAAATCAAAGCGATCATCCAACACATCCGCGAATAACAAGAAACCCGACCTTCCGGCCGGGCTCCTGGCATCACCACAAACCAGACTACACCGCCGGAGGGAATCGAACAAATGAACGAACCAACCAACGAATCCCAACCAACACCAAACCAGACACAACCAGTACAAACCAACCAAAACAAGCCAGCGCTCGCCGGCATGTGCCGAGTGTGCGGCGGGGAGTGCCGTATCCAGGCCACGATGTGCGACAAGTGCGAGAACACTTTGAGGGGATGGATCCACGACTATCCCATCTGGATCCACGCCCTGCGCGAGTTTCTGGATTCGACGACGCATTACGGAGGCCACCGGCCTGGACGTGTTAACCTGCCGTCCGCGCCCACGCCGATCAGACTCTCGGTCGTTGACCATCTGCAGGAGATCGAGGATGCGGTGACGGCGTTGTGGTGTCGATTGTATGCGCCGCCGGCCATGCCATGGGCCACAAGCATCGCGGTCCCGCCCATCGTCGACATGCTCAAGGCATGCTGGTCATGCCAGCGGTTGAACCGACTGCCGGACATCGGTTTGATCTGGCATGACTGGCAGCGGTTGACGCGCAAGACGATGAGCATCATCGACGTGCCGCCATCCAGGCACGGCATCGGCAGGTGCCTGAATCCTCTGTGTGGAGTGGAGCTGAGTGCGGAGGTCGGCGCGGTGAGCGTCGACTGTCCGGTGTGCGGCAACACTTACAGCGTGGTCGATGTGCGATTGGGGTTCCTGCGGGAGTGCATCGAATCGGGCAGGGCGTTCACGGCGGGGGAGTGCGCGGAGCTGCTGCGCGAGTGCGGGTTCCAGTGCAGTGTGAACACGATCTACTCGTGGCGCAAGCGTGGCAGGCTTCAGCCGACCGGTAGAAACGATAAGGGGCAACCGTTGTACCGCCTGTCCGACGTACACGCGCGCCTCGCTCGCCATGACGTGATTTGACATTTTTCAAAGTGCAAGGCAGAATTGTCAGTGGATTAAAGGGTTCAAACCGGAAAACGGTTTGAACCCTTTTCATATCCACCGATGGATTCTCCTAACTCCTTGGGTTATATCCCGTCCTGTCCGAACGGCATATCGGACACGCTCCGCCCACTCCCGTCAGAGTGGGCATACCTCAATGTGGCAGGCAAGCCAATCCCGTGCTTCCGTGATGCGGTGATGCTCAAATCCGCCTGCCGGTATGCCTTCGTAGGAATCAGTGGTAGATCGTACCGGCCGCGAGTCTTTATTGGATTCTCTTCCTTGTGGCCGCGTGTGGACGCGGGTTCGAATCCCGCCGAAGGCACCCATGAAACAAAGGAAGCCCGGAATTGTCTTCCGGGCTTCCGACTTATTCGTCCTCCTTGTGCTTGCGTGGTCTACCGCCGCCGACGCCACGACCAGGACGCCTCGCGTTCCACTCGTCGATGGTCTCCGGCAGCCAGCCGCGCGTGCGGCCGATCCGCACGTCGGGCTCCGGCAGGTCGTAGACGGCGGCGTTCGCGACGCCGAGTCTTTCGGCCACCTGTTTGACGCCGAGGTATTCAGTCGTCATCGCCGTCCCTTCTGTCCATGATGAGCGTGGCGAGGCTCCAGATGCCCGCCGCGAGTCCGAACAGTCCGGCCTGCCATGGTTTTCCAGTGAAGCCGAGCATGGCGGACAGCAGGCCGCATATGATGCCGCATATGGCGAATATCGTGCTTGTCTTCATGATGGTCATGAAATAGGATGGAACCGGGGTTCCGGGCACTAGGTCTGCTCGGAACCCTTTCGTCATCTCTTATGGCGTGGTCGGCGCCGTATCGAGATGACGAGTGCCGCCAGCGCGATGATGTTGCTCACCACCGAGCTGATGGCGGTCACGATATCCGTCCATTTCATGCTCACCTCCTTTCCTGTTGACGTAAACTATTGTATCAAAAATACATAAGTTATGCAAGCGAGATAGATATGACACGCCGAAAGGAGCAGAAATGAAAGAAGCCCTCGAAGAGATCGCACGCCAACTCACACGCATCGCCGACCAAGAAGAACAGGCCGGCATGCAAATCAGCAGGGGGGACGCCTTGGAAGCGTGGGGTCTACGGATCTACGAGGACGACTTCCTCAGCGCCTTGACCCGACTTGGAATCGAAGTCACCGACTGATGCCGACAAGACCACAAGCACGATGCACCTACAGTGGATGCAGCCGCAAAGCCACACATCAAGGACGCTGCGACCAACACCAACGCAAGCCATGGCAGAACATCTCAGCGCACACCCGCAAGCGATCTAAATACAAGACGCAATGGAACCACGTTCGAGCCGAACGCCTGAAGCTCGAGCCCAACTGCAGACGATGCAGCCGCAAAGGCACCAACGTCGACCACATCATTCCAGTCGGTGCAGGCGGAGCATTCCTCGACATCAACAACACGCAAACGCTCTGCGATCAATGCAAAACCCTTAAAGACCAGGAAGACCGAAGGAACTACCCCCGCATATTCCACTGACGGGTATGGCGTTCCGAAAGTCGAACAAAGGTTCGACTGGGCGCGCCGCCGAAACTCTTTTTCGCGCGTCTCAGTTTTTAGGGGTCAAACCACCATGTGAAGGAGGCTGTCATGGGACTTCGTGGACCGCAGCGGCAGCCCCTCCAGTTGAGGGTCATCAATGGTCGTGGTCCTGATCGTGATGCAGGCGGCAGGAAGATTTCGGAGGACGATGCAGGTTTCGAGCATAAGGCTCCGTCGGTGCCGGCGTGGCTGTGCGGCGAGGCGTTGAACACTTGGCGGCGCATCGTTCCCAAGCTCGCCCGTTTGAAGCTCATCAAGCCGGAGGACAGGGATGCGCTCGTGGCGTATTGCACTGCTGTGGCTTCGATGAGGGCCGCGCAGGAGTGCATCAACGAGGAGGGCGTGCTCATCGAAACGGAGCGTGGCGCACGCAAGCTCAATCCAGCCTTTACCGTGCTGACCCAATCGCAGAATACGATTCGCGCCTTCGCTCACGAGTTCGGCCTGACTCCGGCGAGCGAATCGAATGTCGCTGGAAAGGCCGAGGAAGATGAAGAATTCAACCCGTTCGCCTGAACTGCCGGACGCCGAGACTCTGGAACGTCTGAAAATCAGCCCCGAGGTCGCTTGGTATTGCCTGGAGCGTGGCATGGACCTGCCGAAGGAATGGCAGGTGCCGAAGATCAAGACGCCGGAGCCAAGGAACGTCGAGGGCGCAGTGTTCGACCCAGCTCGCGTCGACAAGGTGCTTTTGAGCTTCCACACTTTGCGTCATACGCAGGGCAAGTGGGCCGGCAAGCCGCTTGACCCGGATCCGTGGCAGCTCGTGTGGATCCTCGCCCCGGTTTTCGGCTGGGTGAAGAAGAACACCGACGGACAGTGGGTGCGCATCATCCGCGATTTGTATGTCGACGTGCCGCGTAAGAACGGAAAATCGACGCTGTCCGGCGGCATCGCCGTGTACATGTTGGGGGCCGATGGGGAACAGGGTGCGCAGGTCGTGTGCGCCGCGTCCACCGAGCATCAGGCTGGCTTCGTGTTCCAGCCGATCAAGCAATTGGTGGAGAAGACGCCGGCTTTGAAGGGTGTGATGACGGCACATCAGAAGCGCATCGTGCATAATCGCTCCGGCAGTTACATGGAGGTCATCAGCTCCGCTGCAGATGCTGCGCATGGCATGAACCTTCACTGCTTCATCGTCGACGAGCTTCACGTGCATAAGACACCGGATCTGGTGCGGACATTGGAGACTGGTCGCGGCTCGCGAACCCAGCCATTGGGCGTGCGCATCACCACGCCTGATGACGGCAAATCGAACACGATTTACGATCAGACGAGAAAGTATGTCGAGCAATTGGCCGCTGGAACCATCACCGACACCACGTATTACGGCGTGGTCTGGGGTGCCGACGAGACCGATGATCCATTCGCCGTCGAGACGCAAATGAAGGCGAACCCCGGCTGGGGTAAGAGCCCGAGTGCGGAATATTTGGCTGCTCAGGCCAATCAGGCGCGGAATTCGCCGGCACAGCTCGCCAGCTACCTCCGACTGCATCTCGGCATCCGCACGAAGCAGTCAGAACGCTTCATCACATTGGACTCGTGGGACCGCAACGCCGGTGCCGTCTACGCTTCGCCCGACCAGATGGCCGAGGCGTACAAGAGCCGCGTCTGCTATGGCGGCTGGGATCTCGGCGCGGTGTCCGATCTGACGGCTTGGTCGCTGCTCTTCCCGGACGATTGCGGCGGATATGACGTGCTTCTGCGATTCTGGGCGCCCGAATCCGACTTGCCGGCATTGGACAAGCGCACGGCCGGCATGGCATCCGTGTGGGTGCGCGACGGCTGGCTCACCCTGACGCCCGGAGACGTGACCGACTACGCCTTCGTGGAGAAGCGCATCCTGCATGACCTTGACTTTTTCGACGTGCAGACCATCGGCTACGACCCGTGGAACGCCACGCAGGTCGCCAATGACCTGCAGGAGGCCGGTTTGGACGTGGATCGTCTGACCATCGTCCGGCAGGGCACGAAGACCCTGAGCCCGGTGCTCAAGGAGATGCAGCGACTGCTGCTCACCGGCACGAAGGACGCTCCGCTCTTCCGACACCACGGCAATCCGGTACTGCGGTGGAATGTGGACAATCTGGCCGTCAAGACCGACACAAACGGCAACGTACAGCCCGACAAGCAGAACTCCGGCGACAAGATCGACGGCGTGGCCGCGACCCTGAACGCTTTGAGCGAGGCACTGACCCGCCCCGCGCCGGAAAGGAGCATCTATGAGACGGAAAGCCTTTTTGCTTGACATTCTGCAGCTGATTCTGGAGATTCTCGGACTCGCCTTCATCATCACCGGGTGCTTTCTGGTCTGGATCCCTCTTGGCTGGATTGTTTCCGGTCTTGTGATTTTGAAACTTGCTAAGGCGGTGAGCGAATGAGCCTCCTCTTCAAAGGATCCGGCAGTGTAATCGACTTCGCCGGCAGGAACGGTGCCACGGTGACCGGCCCATGGCCGGTGGTCGACCCCGGAATGCCATTGTCGAGCGGCCCTCGCGCATTCGAGATTTATTCGACGCAGCCGAGCGTCCGCAAGGTCGTGGAATTCGTCGCGCGAAACGTGGCCCGCGTCCATATCCAGGCATTCGAGGGCGAGCCATACGGTAAAAGGAAGATGCTTACGGATGGGCCATTGCATCAGCTGGTCAATCATCCGAACCCCGCGAACGGGACGAGCACCTACCGGCTGATTCACGACATCGTGGCCGATCTGATGCTCTTCGACCGATTCCTGGTCGTCTACTCCGACGCAGACGGCACGCTTGAAAGGCTTCCGACCTCGCAATGGCGATTCCACAGGCGTCCGGGCATCATCGATGAGGCAGACGGCTTCACCACCACCGATCCGGCATCCAACCCGGACGGGTACATTCGATTCGATGATCCCGACACCACGCTCGGATATTTTCGCGACAAGGGTTATGGCTCATTCGAGGGCATCAGTCCGATGCTCACGCTGCAGCAGACCTTGGACGAGCATACCGAGGCCGTGAAGTGGCGTCGCCAATTATGGAAGCATGGCCTGCGCATGCCGGGCTACTGGGCGCAGGATCTGAACGAGAAGGCTCTGTCCTCCGATGCGCGACGCAGGTTGCAGACCGAGCTTGCGAATTGGATGGACGGTGGCGGCAAGGAGGGCGAGAGCCCCATCCTGCGCGGCATCGAATATCAGAAGGTCGGCACGGAATTCACACCGAAGGACGCGCAGGAGGTCGAGGGACGCACCTTGAGCGACATCGAGGTGGCGTCCGCCTATCAGGTGCCGCCGGAGATGGTCGGCGCAAGAGAAGGCAAATACGCTTCGCAGCAGGCCTTCCGCGACGCGCTCTACCGTGAGACGCTAGGCCCACTGTTCGAGCAATTGCAAGGCGCTTTCAACGAGCAGATCTGCAGTCGATTCTTCAAAGGCCAGTTCATCGAATTCAATATCGAATCCGCTTTGCGCGGCAGCTTCGTCGATGACGCGCAGGTCACGTCATCCGCCGTCGGTGGTCCGTGGATGAGCGTCAACGAGGCGAGAGCGGATCATGGTCTCGAGCCGAAGGGCGAGGAATACGACGAGATTTTGACTCAATTGAACACCGTCCGCGGCGGCGGCACTCAGGCGAGCCCTCATGACAGCGGCTCGCAGAATCTTGGAGGTGCAAATGCACAGGAATGACATGTGTCCTCTCTCCGAGAGCCGGAGGAAGACGCTTCTCGCCAAGTCCGAGCCAATGGGCGTGGGCAACGGCCAGTCTCTAGGCGAAGGCAAATTCACCGCGGTCGTATCGACCTTCAACGTGGTCGATTCGCAGGGTGACATGATGCTGCCGCACGCCTTCGATGATTCGATCGCGAATTTCCGCGCCGGCAAGACCATCCCGATCCTCTTCAGCCATAATTGGACGGATCCGAACGCGAACGTCGGCGTCATCACCGACATGCGGCAGACCGATACGTGCCTTGAGATTGACGGCCAGCTTGATTTGAGCAGTCCAAACGGCCTGCAGTGCTTCAAGCTTTTGAAGGACGGCCGCGTGCACGAGTTCAGCGTCGGCGGTGAGGCATGGTATGACGACGTGCAAACCGCGCCGGATGGCGATCTCGTCTGGCCCATCACGAAATTCGACCTTTTCGAGGTCAGTCTCTGTCTCAAGGGCGCGAACCCGGAAACGCGACTGGTCAGCACGAAAAGCGAGGACCCGCCGGCCGACACAGTCCAGCAGGACACTGATTCAAACGAAGGCTCCGAACCGAATGGTCCGGGGCCTTTTTCAATGCAGCAATTCGACCGCGACGAGCTCCGAAACATGATCCGCGAGGTCATGAACGAGGAACGGTCGCAGGACACCACCGACGAAGAAGCCGACGAACCAGAGCCAAGCGAAGGCGAACCGGCCGACGTTGAGAACTTGCCCGATTTGACCGCGTGGGCGGCGGAAATGGAAACACAGCTCATCACCGAAGGAGATTCCAACATGAGCATGAAGCAGGAACTGCAGGACACCATCGCCCGCGTGAAGGCGATCGCTAACAAGGCGCAGGGCGAAGGCCGCGAATTCACCGCGGACGAGAACGAGGAGATCATCTCCCTGCGCAAGAAGGCCGACGACCTGAAGGCGAGGATCGACAAGGAGCATGAGGCTTCCGAAGCCTTGAAGAGCATGCTGGCCGCGTCCGAACCGTCCGACGACGTGTCCGGCAAGCCGGTCGTGGCGAGGTCCATCGGCGAGGCATTCATCCACACCGACGCCTACAAGGCCTTCAAGAACGCCACCACCCCGGATCGCACGCCGGTGCGCATCGCCAAGAGCCTAATCCGCGTCAAGCAGGATCCGAATCCGCTGTCCACCGCGCTGCCGGGCGCCGTGAACCCGACCGTGCTGCCGGGCTACACGGATGTCACCTATCCGCAGCCGAACGTCTTCCTTGACCTCATCACCCGCGGCTCCACCGATTCGCCGTACATCAAGTACCGTCAGCTCATCTCCGTGACCAGTGCCGCCGCATCCGTCAATGAGAACGCCGAGAAGCCGCTATCCCAGCTCGGCACGCAGATGGCCGAGGCGAAGGAATGGACCTGCGCCGACGGCTTCAAGGTCACCAACCAGGAACTGCACGATGACGGCATCATCAGCACGCTCATCAACCAGACGCTTATGCGCAACCTGAACGCCTATCTTGAGAAGACCATCCTCAACGGCGATTCTTCGACCGATGTGGCGCAGAAGGGCATCCTGAACACGACCGGCACCCAGCAGGTCGCCTTCGACACGGACATCTTCACCACCGCGCGCCATGCGAAGCGCGTCCTGTCCACCATCGGCACCAACATCCAGGCCATCGTCCTGAACCCGGAGGACAACGAGACAATCGACCTCACGAAGGACAAGCAGGATCGCTTCTACGGTCAGGGGCCCTTCGCGATGGGTCCGAGCACCCTGTGGGGCATTCCGCGCATCGAATCGCAGGCACTGCCGAAGGGCACCGCCGTCATGGGAGACTTCTCCACCGTCCAGCTGCTCAATTACGTGCCGCTGACCATCGAAGCGTTCAACCAGAACGAGGATGACGCCCGCCACAATCTGACCTACGTGCGCGCGGAGGAACGCAACATGCTTTTCATCCGCGAACCGAAGCGTCTCGCCGTGGTCAAGCTCTCCGCCGAAGACGCGTCCCTCTGATCGGCGGCGACCCGATGGCCGACATACCGATCCTCGAACCGCTGGCGTCCATCGAGTCGCTGGCGCTGAAGACCGGAGGCGATAGGAACGACGAGCGGCTTCAGCTAGCCCTCGACCTCGCCTCCGGCCGATTCCGAGAGCAGGCCAACAACCCGATCAGCATGATCTCCGAGACCGTGATCCTCGACTCCGACGGGGGAAGGACGCTCGCGCTGCCCTGCCTGCCGGTGCGCGAGGTGACGGCCTTGGAGATCGACGGTCAACCCATCACCGATTTCGAATGGTCCGAATCCGGCGTCATACGTCTCGACAGGCCGATCCCTGACAAGTGGCGAAGCGTGGAGGTCACGTACCGGCATGGCTATGCCCCGGTGCCGAAAGGCATCCAGGATGTCGTGCTCGAACAGGCCGCGGCCATCTACCAGACGCTGCCCGGACTCGTGTCCTACACGACCGGCGCGGAACAGCGCACCTATTCGTCCGCTCTGACGGTCGGCACGACGGCCCAGTGGGCGGCGATGGTCGCACGATACAAGGTGGACTGACATGGACGGTATCCACGGACATACGCTCACCATCAAGACGAAAGTCGTGGACGGCGAGCCAGACGAATTCGGCCAGTCAAAGTATGCGACGCGCAAAACCGTGCTCGAGGGGTGCAACGTGCAGCCGGTCGCAGTGACCGACCTGCCGCTCTTCCAGGACGCGAATCACCTGCCGCAATTCAAGTGCTTCAGCCATTCCGGCGATCTCGTGGCGAGTCTGCTCACGGGCGATTCGCGCATCGAATGGAATGGACGCACTTTCCAGCCCGCTTCGGCGGCATTCGACTATGTGACGCCTGATGGCATCGGGAACCACACCGAGTGGTGGATGACGGAGGTGACGTCATGAGCAGGAAATTCATGGTCGATGAGGATTGGATGCGCAAAAACGTGCTGTCCAATCCGACTGTCACCTCAGCCTTGAACGCGAAGGCACGTCGGCTCGCTCCGATTGTGAAGCGCATCGCCCTCAAGGAAGGTGATCGGCATTACGCGGAAAGCGTGCGCGTCGTGCAGGGCAAGCGTCCCGGCACGAAGTCGCCGAGCCACATCCAGAGGCCTTTCGCCCGCGTCATCGTTGGCGACGAGCAGGCCACGGAGAAGGAGTACGGTGGCAAGCTGCCGAAGAAGGGCTTCCTGCGCCGTGCCATAGCGGAGATGGGGGACTGACCCATGCTCCTGCAAGGCCAATGGCCCCACCCGCTCCCTTTGCTGATCGCTTGGCTGAAGGACGATGTCAACATCATTGCTATCTCGAAGCTGCCGGACGATATGAAAGCCCACCTGCCTTGTGTGATGGTCACGCCGGCGCCCGGCGGAGGTCAGGGTGCCGACTATACGCGCACGCGCAGCGTCGACATCGACGCGTACGCGGCCGACTGGAAGTCGATGGCCGACATCACCGGACGCATCGAAACCTCCATCTTCCGTCTTTCCGGAAGCGGCAACCAGTACGGCTACGTCGATGCCGCCCGAATCACCGAATTCTCTCAAATCGCATACGAACGTGCCGCTGACGTGCTTCGCTGCACCGCCACGGCCAGCCTCGACATGCGTCCCAAAACAAGTCTCAAATAACTACGATTGATTGGAGGAAATGATGGCCGCCATCACCGATGTGCCAAGCATTCTCAACGACAACAATGGAAATGTGCGAAAGTGGGGCACTCAGCTGCTCGCCATCGCCGACTATTCGACCGCGATGCCGGAGCCTTTCTTCGACACCACGACCAACAAGCCGAATCAGCTGCCCGAAGGCTTCAAGGTGATGGGCTACATCAGCACCGATGGCGCGAAGATGAGTCGCGGCATCGAGTCCGCCGACACCAACGCCGTGCAGGATCTCGAGCCGGTGCGCTCCGACATCACCGGCCGCACCCGCACCCTGCAGATCACCTTCCTCGAAATGAACGCATGGGTCAAGGCCTTGGCTCATGGCCTGCCAGTCTCCCAGTGGCCGGCGAAGAAGGATGAGGGCTTCGAATTCACGGACGAGAAGACCACTGAATTCCCGTACTACCGCCTGATCTGGCTCGGCCAGGACGGCGTGGGGGATGCGGCGCATTACCGCATCGAGGCCGGGTATCGCGTCAAGGTCTCGAATCAGGGCGATTCCACGAAGAATCGTTCCGATGCCGAGGGCGAGGACCAGACCTTCACCTTCTTCCAGGATCCGAAGACAGGCAAGGTCTTCTACGAGGGCGAGAAGATCGCCAAGGCGGGCGCGTCGAGCACCGGCCAGAAGTAGGCCGTTCACGATTCCTCCCGCACCGGGCTTTTGTTCCTTTCACCGGTGCGGGATTTTTCTCTTTTTCCTCTCTGACAGGCAAAGGAACATTTTTGAAAGGATTGAAAAATGACCGACAACAGCACGAAGCGCAGGATCCGCTCTCTCAAGGCAGTGAAGGCGAAGTTCCTTGAGTCGCATCCGAAGATTCAGGAGTGGATCCGCTTCACCGTGGACGATAGGCCGGACGCCAAGGAATTCCGTATTCATTCCCCGATTTTCCAGACGAACGCGGAGAAGAGGGCTTTTGCGAAGGCGCAGGAGTCCGGGGATGATTTCGAGATGGCGAAAGCATTGCTCGGCGACCAGTGGGATGCATTCGATCGTGAGGGCGGCTCGGTGAGCGTCCTGCTGCTCCTGCTCAATGAAGTGGCCGACGAGATGATCGAGACGGACAGCGAGGGAAACCCTACGATGTGATGGAGCTTTTGGATGGCGATGGTCACGCGGAGGAATTGGAGGCCGCTCTTTGCGCGGCCTACGCGCCGCGCGACCCCATCCGGGAGTTCTGGCAGCGCAAGATCAGTCTCCGCGCCCTGCATGCGCTGATCATCCACATGCCGCTCGACAACGTCTTCTACCGGGCTTTGGCGGGCGACGGGTGGAGCGAATCCGAATGGCTTCTGCATGATCTGGGCGACATGCTCCGTGACATCCAGCTGACGATAACCCAGTGCGCCCCATTCGTGGAGCGCCCGCTGGAAGAAGAGGACATCAGGCCGCGCACCAAGCCTCCCGCCGTCGTATTGGCGGAGAGACGCCGCGACATGCAGCCGTCCGATGCGGGCCGCGCATTGCATGCGCGTGAGCGTGACGAGCTCATGGCACTGCTCACGGGTGGTCAATCGAAAAACTGAAAAAGTGAGGTGGTCTCATGGCCGGCACCGCGGCATGGATCGATGTGCTTCCGAATCTGAGTGCCTTCGGGGCGAAGCTTGACAAGGGCGTGACGGTCGCGGCCACCTCCGCCGGCAAGACGGCCGGCAAGCGCTTCTCGGACGCGATGAATCAGGCGGCGGGGAAGGACGTGCTTGGCGAGCAGGTCAGGAGCCTGCAGCGGGCGGAGAGGAAGGCCGAGCAGACCGTCCGCCAGTGCACGGCGCAGATCGCGAAGTCGCGTGACGAGCAGCAGACCGCCGACCTGCGACTGCAGGCGGCGGAGACGAAGCTGGCGGAGACGGTCGCGAAATACGGTGCGTCCAGCTCGCAGGCGATCACCGCGCAGGCTCGTCTCAATGATGCGCGCAGCAAGGCACGTCAGAGGACGGAGGCCGTCAGGAGCGCGGAGGAGCAGCTCAAGGCCGCACAGACCGGATTGGCCGAGACCCAGTCGCAGCTTTCCTCCGCCCAGCACAGGGCGTCGACCGCGACGAGCGGCTTCCGCAGCGCCTTGCAGAGGTGGCGGCAGGCGGCGGATGCGGCGAAGGCGTCCACGAGCGGCCTGTCCGAGGTGCAGTCGCGTCTTGGTGACACGAGCCGTCGCATGGCCGTGCGCTTCGGCGTGATGGCGGGTGCGGTCGGCGGTTTCGCGTCGAGCATCGCCAGCAAGGCCGTGTCAAGCTTCATGTCGCTCGGCTCGTCGATGGTGGATGCGTCGGATTCGGCGCAGAAATTCGCGAGCACGATGAGCTTCGCCGGCGTGGATGACAAGACCATCGCCAAGCTCACCAAGTCCACGCAGGATTACGCCGACCGCACCGTCTTCGACCTGAGCGACATCCGCAACACGACGTCGCAGCTCGCGTCGAACGGTGTGAAGAATTACGACAAGCTCGCCGAGGCGGCCGGCAACCTGACCGCCGTGGCGGGCGGCGGCAAGGAAGCCTTCAAGGGCGTCGCGATGATGCTCACCCAGACGGCCGGCGAGGGGAAGCTGACCACCGAGAATTGGAATCAGCTGTCCGATGCGATTCCGGGCGCCTCCGGCAAGCTTCAGGAGGCGATGAAGAAGAACGGCGCGTACACCGGCAATTTCCGTGACGCGATGGCGAAGAGCCAGATCACCGCCGACGAATTCAACAAGGCTTTGCTGCAGCTCGGCATGACGGATGTGGCGAAGCAGGCCGCGGAGTCGACCACGACCTTCGAGGGTGCGGTCGGCAACTGGGAAGCGGCGGTGCAGAAGTTCGGCATGACAGTGCTGGACAAGGTCAAGCCGCAATTGACCGACGCGCTCAACGGCATGACCGACAGGGTCGGGAAGTTCACCGACTGGTTCTCCGGCGCGTGGGACGGCGTCGTGGCCTTCATCGGCAACGGCAAGGTCGACAAGGCCCTCGCCGAATCCTTCCACCTGGACAAGAACGCCACCGCGGCCATCGAGGACGCCTACCGTCGAATCAAGCTCGGATACACCGGTCTGACCACCTTCATCAAGGAAGGCCGCTTCACCACCGAATTCAACACCGCCTTCGAGGGCGTCGACGGCGATGTGATGGTCGACCTCCGTCAGAACATGCTGGACGTGCGTGACGCCGCCAGCGCCCTGCTGAAGAACCTCCCCGGCTTGGGCGAATTATTCAACACTCCGAAGGACGGAGACAAGTCCAATCTCACCAGGACGCTGAAGGTAATCAACGTCACCCTGCACGGCATCAAGCCGCTCTTGGATCTGCTCGTTTCGCTCGAGAAGGCGTGGAATGGCCTGTCTGCCGAGCAGCAGGGCACGATCTTCGACGCCGCGATCTACCTGTGGCTCGGGAGCAAGGGATTCAAGATCCTGAAGAACGTGTGGGGTATCGGAAAGGGCATCGCGAAGACGTTCAAGACCGCCGGCGCGGCCATCAAATCGGTCGGCACCTTCCTCGGCGGATTGAAGGAGCCGAAATGGCTCACGTCGCTCATGAAAGCCGGAGGGAAGCTTTTCCGGACCGGGGGGAAGCTGTCGTTCGCGGCGCCCGCCGCCACCATGGCCGGTACGGCCGTAGTCACTGGTCAGACCGCCGAGCACGGCACGCCGAAATGGGTGTGGACAATCCTGCAGAAGCTGCAGGGCAAGGACACGTCAGACAAGGCGTACGCCAGATACCAGCGGGAATACAAGGCCAACGGCGAGCAGAAGATCCTCGGCGTCAGCGGCAATCAGGTGGCGCACGCGCTCAATCCCGTCAACTGGCCGGGCATGATCGCATCCGGCGCCAAAAGCGCATGGAACGGCATCTCAAACGCCGCGCAGGCCTCCGGGCAGGCGCAGGCCGACAGCACCGCCATGCAGGTGCAGGCGCAGCAGGCCGGCCTCGAACAGGTCAAGAAAGCCTGGAGGGACGCGACCGGCTGGATCAACGACAACTGGTGCGATCTCATGGTCAAGATCCAGGGCAGGTTCGATGCGGCCGTCGACTGGGTCGAATCCGGCTGGCAGGGCGTGTGCGGATGGTTCTCCGGGATCGGCGCGTCCATCGGCGGGTTCTTCGCAGGCGTGCCGGCCGCAATCGGCGGTTTCTTCGATTCCGCCGGACAGTGGGCTCAGACCAAGTGGCAGGGCGTGTGCGGATGGTTCTCCGGCATCCCCGGCAGCATCACCGGCTTCTTCACGGGAATACCCGACACGTTCGGGAGCATTTTCCAGACCGCCAAGGACCGCATCACCGGCATCTTCGGCAGCGTCGGCGGCTGGTTCGACACCAATGTCAGAACTCCGATCCACGATGCGATCCATGCCATCGGCCAGACCTTCGAAAGCACGAAGGACTGGATCCGGCGAAGCTGGGATCAGGTCAGGGACGCGGCCAAGAGCCCTGTGAAATTTATCGTGGACACGGTCTATGACAAGGGCATCAAGAAGGTCTGGAATTCCGTGGCCGGCGCCGTGGGTTTGAAGCTCGCTTTGCCGGATGTGAAATTCGCGAGTGGCGGCACGGTCGGCGGCATCAACCCCGGCTACGCGCCGGGCGTCGACTCGATTCCGGCGATGACCTCGCCTGGTGAGGCGTGGATGGTGCCCGAATGGACGAAGGCCGTCGGCGTGGAGAATGTCTACCGGTGGAACGCCTTGGCTCGCCATCGGGGCGTGCAGGCCGTGCGCGACGATATGGGCATCGGCCATTACGCGAAGGGCGGCATCGCCACCCCAGCGCAGGCCATCGCCAAGGCCAACGGCATCCACTCCGGGTATGCAGGCATGTGCCTCAAATTCGTGCAGGACTGCTACAACGCCGCGGCGAGGTTCCCCTCGGCCTTGGCCGCCTGGCAGGGGAGCACGGCACGGCATGCGCTCGGCAGGAGCGTGAGCGGAGTGCCGCAGGGCGCACCGCTGTACATGACCGACGGCAACCCCAACGGCCACGTCGCCATCTACCTGGGCGGCGGGCGCATGCGCACCACCAACAGCGCCGACGGCAAAATCCATACGGATCCCGTCAGCCTGTGGACAGGCAAATACGGGTACCGGCTGCAGGGGTGGACTGGCGATATCGAAGGCCAGGCGATCCCCGGCCTCGGCAAGGGCATCATCTCCACGGCATTGGATGCCGTGGGCGACATGCTGTCGAATGTCGGCGACTGGGTGCGATCGAGGATCGTGGATCCGGTCAAGCGCATGGTCACTGGCGCCGGTGGCGGGCAGTGGGGCGGCATGGTCGGCCGACTGCCCGTCATGGCCGCCGAAAGCCTTGCGTCGAAGGCGGCGTCGATGGCCGCGAAGCTCATCGGCGCGAATAGTGACAGTGGCTCCACGGTGTCCGGCGGGGTGGAACGCTGGCGTGGGCTCGTGCAGCGGGTGCTCAAGGAGCTCGGCCAATCCGACGCCTGGACGGACACGGTGCTTCGCCGCATGAATCAGGAGTCCGGTGGCAATCCCAATGCCGTCAACAACTGGGATTCCAACGCTCGCGCGGGGCAGGCGTCGCGTGGTCTGATGCAGACCATCCCCGGCACCTTCAACGCCTACGCGGGCAAGTATCGGAATCGCGGCATCACGGATCCGCTCGCCAACATTTATGCGGGCCTGAATTATGCGCTGCATCGTTACGGCTCTTTGTCCGCCTTGAATCGTGCGGACGGCTACGCGCTCGGCGGCATCGTCGGAGACGATAGGCCGACCCTGTACGACCGTGGCGGCATCCTGCCTCCCGGACGGCACCTGGTCGCCAACGAGACCAGGCAGCCTGAGCTCGTGCTGACGCGGGAGCAGGTCCTCAAGGTCTTCGGCGGCGAAGTCAGAGACAAGGGCGATCGGACCGTGAATCTCAACGTCAATATTCCGGAGCGCTCCGACCCGTGGGCGGATGCATCGATTCTCGTGCGAACCGCAAGGCACCAATTGCGATAAGGAGGCCGTCATGGCTTATTTTGCTGAATTGTCGGCCTCCGGCTTGGATCCGGTACGCTTCGGGGGCTCGGGTGATCTTGATTGCCTGTGTATTGCGAAGGGTGGCATCGAGGGTTGGTGGTCGACTCCCGCCGCGAAGGTTAATGTGACGGCTCGCGGCCAAGGTGACGGTGGACACGACGTGGATGAGGATGACATCTCGTATGCGTCGCGTACCGTCACCCTGCACTGGAATGCCAATGCCTCCAGTCGTGACGCGCTCATCGCTTTGACCGACAGTGTCCGCAAGCTCGTGCATCGTCAGGTCACGATGCGTGTGGTCGACAGCGCCGAGGACACCTACTGCAGTGGCGGATACATGGTGCTCACACAGCAGCCGGGGTACAGGTCCGGCAGCATTGCCGATTCGACCATCACGCTCGTTTTTGAGCGTCCCGAGCGTCTGTCGACGCTGGCGCATTCCGGTGAGGCTCGTGCGTCTGTGGTGCAGGCCGGCGGCTTGAGCTATGGCGCGTCCAATGGTGGCCTCGCATACCCGCTGTCTTACGGCGCGGTGTCGGATGGTGCGACGGTGGTGCGCCTGCCGAATCAAGGCACCAGCCGCGCATATCCGATTTTCGCGATTAATGGCGAGTGGCCGCAGGGTTGCACGCTCAGGCTCGCATGCGACGGGCGGAATTCGACGCTCGCCTTCGGCCAGGCCATCCACACCGGCACCCAGGTTCTGTTGGACACACGCTCTCGCACGGCCACGATGGGCGGCGTGGACGTGACCGCGAAGCTCTCCCAGCGCGGGTGGATGACGATCCCCGCAGGCAAGGCCTTGACGGTCAATCTCGCCACGCCCGGCGGCGGCTGGGTCACGTGCGAGGCGCACGACACGTACATCTAAACGTTTTCCGATTCGGAGGTGCAACACCTATGACAACCGCACTCGGCATCCGCCCGGACTCGAAATCCCAGGGCGTGAGCCCACAGGTGCATCGGCACATCATCAGCGCGCAGTGGGCGAGCGACGGGATTATACAGGGGTTGGATGTGACAGGCGGCACGGGGCTCACCTACACCGTGAGCGCCGGCACGGCTCTCATCCAGCCGGACGGCCAGAAGGGCGAGGCGGTGCTCGCGTACTGGCCGGGCGGACAGACCCCGGCGGTGGCCGCCGGCAACGCAGGGCTGAGCCGGTATGACGTCATCTGGCTTCGCGCGCACGATCTCGACAAGGGTGATACGGACAATCAGGTGGTTTTGGGCGTCACGCAGGGCACACCGGCCGCTGATCCGGACGTGCCGCTCGACCAAGTGCCATCCGACGTGGTGCGATTGGCGGCCATGCTCGTACCCGCCGGCATGACCCAGACCAAATCCTGCAGCAGTGATGGCGCTGAACGATACGCCATGCCATACGGCGCATCCAAGGGTCTGATCGCTCGGAACGTCCGCAATTACGAGGGTCCGGCGAACATGGGCGACGGCGGCAAGGACTATTTTGAGCAGGACACGGCCTTCTTTTTGCCGACCGACCGGCTGGTGGAGCTCCGCTACACCGCCTGTGCCGCGGCCTGCCGTCACGACAATCCCAAGAAGCCGACCGAGGACGCCACGCAGATGGCCTGCTGGTACGTCGGCTTCCAGGTCGACGGCAAGGACGTGGCTGGTGGCGGCGGCCAGTTCCAGGTGAGCCGCGCGTGGCAGCAGGTGCATCTCAACGCCTTGGTCGAATTGCAGGCCGGATGGCACACCGTCCGTACCCGCAACCACCGTGTCGCGTGGGGCGAGAACGTGTATTTCATCTGCCATTCCGACTCGAAGGAAAACTATCCTGGCCGCACCCTCGAGGTGTGGGACCGTGGCGTGAACGTCGGCTGAGGAGGGCCTATGGCTTGGCGAGCGTATGTCGTGGACACGATCAGCGGGCAGATATTATGCCCGATCGACCTGCCGAATTTCTCGTGGTCGGTCAGCGTGGCTGACTCGTCGCTCTCCACCACGAAATCCAAGGGCGTCGGCAAGGACGAGGTGAGTGGACTCAAGGTGCCTTGGACCGCGGTGCCGGCCAATTCGCCAGGCGAACGCTCACGGCTCCTAGCGCCGGACAGGCGAAGCATCGCCCTGTGCTGGACCAGCCCGCTCGACCCGGAGGATGCGATAGGCACGCCGATCCTGTGCGGACTGATAGGCCAGAGGAAGGACGGTCCGCTCGATACTGATTTCAGCCTGACAAGCCTTTACGGGCTCCTCGGCGACAGATACTTGGTGCGCGAGGGAGCCTACGGAGCCGCCAATGGCAGCACCAGCATGGATGTCATCAAATTCGGCAATCTATCCCTGCGCGCCATCGCGGCCGAGGCGGGCTGGCTGTGCACCAACGCCAAGCCGGGCGGCGGACTGCCCATCGACTGGCACTATCGAGGAGAGCAAGGCTCGCACCAACGCGAATACGATTCATGGGATATCCAGAATCTGAAATGCTCGGGCGTGTGGGACAAGATCGCCAACGTGGAAAACGGGCCCGACCTGCAATTGAGGCCGAAACTGTCCGGCGACACGATCCGTTTCGACTTCATCGCCGGCAGCGACGCCGACCCGAATATCGCGCAGAACACGATTATCGAACTATCTTCCTCGCCTTATGGCGGCACTTTGGAAAACGTGACCGTCGACCATCTCGGAGCCGTTCATCGCGTCTACGCTTCCGGTTCGGGCACTGACAAGGCGCAGCTGTGCCACCTGTCCGAGGATCTGAGACTCGTGAGCGGCGACCATGAGCCGTTCCCGCTCCGCGAGATGGCCTACAGCGACACGGACGCGGCCGATGCGAATCTGCTGCGCCAGCATGCCGACGGTGTCCTTTCCGCGAATCATGCGCCGCTCATGCAGATTAAGGGCGAATTGCACGCCAATGATCTGAGCGTGGACGGCACGCCATTGCATCCGCTCGGCAGCTTCTGGCCCGGCGAGACGATGAAGTTGGACATCCAAGGATTCCCGAGTCTCGCGGACGGCGTGTACGAATGCCGGCTCATGCAGATGAGCGGCGACCAGTCGGACAAGGTGAGTCTGATATTCGACGCCATGGCCGACCCCATGGCCTGACGGGAAAGGAAGACCATGACCTCGCACGTGGAGCTGAACCCCGACGCCGACGTGCTCGGCCTGAGCCTCGGCATGAAGGCCATGCGCCTCGCCCTGACGCAGAAGACCCACAAGACCGGCACTGTGCGCATCCCTACACAGGGTGATACGGATGTCATCATTGGCGATGGCGCGTCGGACGGGGTCAACAGGATTGACCAGGACGGACGCCAGATGCCGCTCGTGGACATGAGCGGCATCGACAAAGCCGCCCAGGACGCGCAGCAGAAGGCGGATGCTGCGGCGGCGAAGGCCGACAAGGTCCGAAGCGATCTGACCCGGCAGATCCAGGATGCGAAGTCCGAGATGGACTCCACCGTCAAGGCCGCCCAATCATCCGCCGACAAGGCACAGTCGGCGGCCGATGCGGCCCAGAAGGCGGCTGACAAAGCCAATGCATCCACCGCCGATTTGGACAAATCCATCAAGGCAGTCGATGCGAAGGCCATCGCGGCAAAACAGGCGGCTGCCGAAGCCCAGTCCAAGGCCGAGAACGTCGCATCCGACCTCGATTCCGCGAACGCGGTCATCGAACAGCACACCACGGAACTCGGAACCCTTACAACGAAGGTCTCCAATGCCGTCACTAAATCCGACAGTGCCCTGAGTGTCTCCACGGAGGCCAAACAGACTGCGACCGAGGCATCGACTACGGCATCTTCCGCATACAAGGATTCGCAGACCGCTCTTACACAGAGCACCACTGCGACCCAGACCGCAACCGCCGCAAAGACCACTGCCGAATCAGCAAGCAAAACCGCAAACGATTCGCTTAAGCAGTCTTCCGCAGCTGTGCAGACGGCCAATCAGATCAGCACGACTCTGAAGACCGAGTATCAGACCAAGGCGGATGCCGACAAGATCTACGCGACCCAGTCGAGTCTGAAACAGACTTCGGATTCCATCACGACTTCGGTCTCAAAGACATATGCCACAAAAGATGCATTATCCGCTCTCCAGAACGTTGCGGATAACGCCATCGAATCCTGGCGGGGAACAGGTGCCCCGACACTGACGAACAAGCCGGCTTCGGACTGGACCACCGACGCTAAGAGGAAGAAGCACTCCGGCGACCTTTATTATGACAAGGCCACCGGCAAGGCATACCGGTTCGGCTCCGACGACGGCGAGACCTACACGTGGGAGCTGAACCAGGATACCGATGTCACCAAGGCATTGGCGGATGCATCCAAGGCGCAGACTTCTGCGAATAATGCACAGGCATCTGCAACGGCAGCGAACACCGCAGCCGGCAATGCTCAATCGACGGCGAATACCGCGGTCGGCAATGCCGCCACAGCGAAGAAGGCAGCCGATGCCGCGCAATCCAGTGCGAACAAGGCTCAGGGCGATGTCGATAAGCTGAAGATCGATATTCCGGCGACCTATGCGACCAAGAGTTCGCTGTCTCAGACCGCGGAATCCATTACGGCGAATGTCGAGTCGGTTAAGACAACGGCGAATAGCGCCGTGACAGCTGCGTCGAAGGCACAGCAGACCGCAGATGATATTTCCGCGAATCTGACAAAGAATTATCAGACAAAATCCCAGGCAGATGCGATATATGCAACGAAGGCGAGTCTCAAGGCGACTTCCGAGAGTATTTCCGCCGAAGTCACCAAGGCACAGGGAACCGCCGATGGTGCCGTGACAGCCGCATCGAAGGCGCAGCAGACCGCCGATGCCGTCACTCTGAATCTGTCGAAGAACTACAATACGAAAGCGCAGAACGATGCTCTGTATGCAACCCAGACGAGTCTGAAGGCGACTTCGGATTCGCTTAGCGCGAATATTACGGCAAATGCGAAGACCGCACAAAGCGCTGTTGACAAGGCGACGAGTCTCGAAGCAAATCTTAACGGTTTTAAGACCACTGTTGCTGAAACCTATCAGACTAAAGATGGAATGTCTGATTATGCCACAACCAGTGCGTTAAACCAAACAGCGAATTCCATTAAAGCTGAAGTCACTGAAGTCTCTAAGACCGCAAACAGTGCAATGTCCAAAGCCACTACAGTGGAACAGACTGCCAATGGCCTTAGCGGTAAGATCACCGAACAGGGTAAGACACTCGATGCGACAGTTACAACAGCCAACGAAGCAAAGAGCACCGCTGACAGCAATAAGGCAGCTATCAGTCAGGTAAGCACCACAGCCGGTGATGCGCTTACTAAAGCCTCTACGGTGGAACAGAATCTGAATGGGTTCAAGACAACCGTTGCTGAGACCTATACCACCAAGAATGATTTCAATAATCTTACGATTGGTGGACGGAATCTTCTGTTGAATAGTGATTTCAGCAAAGGCACCGATAACTGGGTTCTTGAACTTCAGAACAATGGTCTTGGAACTGTCAAAGCCGAAGCACTTTCTGGATTTGCCTTTGCAACCACGATGCTGACAATAAATGTAACAAAGAGCACAACAAATCTTTGTCGCATTTATCAATTACGATCACCGAATCCGATGCGAACCGATACCGTCGATACTGTGTCATTCTGGGCAACTGCAAGTAAATCAGTTCCAGTTCAGTTCGGTAGAAATGATGATCAGAGATTCATCACGGTGCAAAAAGGCTGGCATTATTATAAGGCAACGGTATCGAAGTGGAATGGTTCAAATGCATTTGTTATCGGATTCAAAAATGGATTTGTAGGTACGCTTAAGATAACAAATATCATGTGGGAACACGCATCCAAGGCTTCCCAATGGTCTCCAGCCCCGGAAGATCTTCAGCCCGCAGGAGATTATAGCACCAAGTCATACGTCGATCAGACTGCTAAATCGGTGGCGCTTGGTGTTGTTCAGAATTATAAAGGTTCCGATGGATCCGGTCTGGCTACAAAATCCGATATCACGGTCGCAAAGGATAGTATTACAAGCACCGTCGCAAGTACCTACGCCACCGCGAGCGGCGTAATGGAGGAGATCTCGTCGAAGATCACCCAGAACAACAACAGCCTGGACGTGAAGTTCGCAACCAAGGCCGAAAACCAGACTGCGCAGGACACGGCGAACGCAGCCAAGTCCGACGCGTCGAAGGCGCAGTCCCGTATTGGGCCCCTGGAATCGTGCATCAGCCTCACATCCGATGGCGTGCAGGTCGGCAAGCGTTCGAACGGCGAGTTCACGGGACCGTCCGCACTGGTCGGCACCGATGGCGTCTTCCATGTGAAGAACCGTGATTCGAACGGCAAGACCGATGATGTGGTCAAACTCGGCCAGGATGTCCTGGTCGTCAAATCGAAGCTCGCTCAGAGCGGCGGCGGCTACATCGACCGGTTGGTGGTTGGCCCATACGGAGACGACCATTTCGCGATCAGGCTGAGTCCGGCGCTTGCCGCTGACGCATCGAACTCCTCCGAACCGGTCCAGATGTGGCAGACCGGCTGGCAGAACGTCACGACTGGTAAGGGATGCGAGGTCTACGGCCACGCGTCGTACGGGTACCGGGGAGGCTGCCTGCGCTTCCGAGGGCGCGTCAAGACCACGATCGACGGCGACAACAGTCTCTTCGACAACCCTGGCGTGCTCAAACTGTGGGTGTCGACCATGAACCGGAACTTCCTTCTGCCCGCCTACCGGGACAACACGCTGGGATGGGCGAACGCGTACATACCGGCCAACAGCCGTCAGGTGAAGATCCACGGCGTCTGGGACTGGGTGTCGCTCGACCAATTGAGCATCGCCCAATGATCCAAAACCACCATAAACCAACCAAGGAGGACGATATGTCTGACGAAAACAATGAAAACACCGGGACCACGGCGAACGTGGAGGACGGCATCCTCGACCTGCGGCCGCCGAAAGGCAGCCTCATCCGCCAACTGCTGCGCTTGGGCCTGACGTTCGACCACAAGGACGCGGACGGTGAGACATGGTGCGACTATTCGCGTGGTGTCACCGCCACCTTCACGGACCGGCAGGCCACCGAGGCCACCATCGCGGACATGGACACCAAGGACTCGCAGGCGATCACCGTCGAGCGTCTCGCGCAGGTCAACGAGATCAAGACATGGCGCAGCGATGGGGCGTCCGACTGATGTTCCCGCCAGACCTTTTCTCCAGCACTGAGTTCTGGACCGCGTCCGTGGTCGCCCTGGTCGGCGGCGGGGGAGTGGGCGCCATCATCGGCGCCGTCTCGTCCCGTCGCAAGGACACCGCGCAGATCGCCGCCCAAGCGTGCGACATCCTGACCGACAGCGTCATCAAGCCATTGCGCGAGCAGGTGGACTCGCAGGAGGAGCAGATCCAACACCTGGAATCACAGCAGCGGAAATATTTCGTCCTGGCGGCCTACACCCGCTCGCTTTTCCACTGGCTCCAGACCTTCTGCGAGATCATCGAGCCTGGTTTCCTGGCGAATCATCCGAAGCCCCATCTGCCCGACGAATTGCGGGCCGACATCGCGCCCGAAACGTTGGAGGACTGAGTGACGCATGCCCTGATTTCGCTGTGCACGCTCATTGTCCTGCTGGCGGTCATCTCACGACAATAACCATTTCAAGGCCATCTCTTCGGAGGTGGCCTCCCTTATTAAAGAGGCAAAATATGGCAGACCATGCCACCAAAAACAACACCACCAATAATCTTCCCGGTCTGACAGCCGAGCGCGTCAAGGCCGGAGTGACTATCGTCGTAACCCTCTACGCGCTGGTCAACGCCGGCCTGTCCTTGGCCGGCATCAATCCGCTGCCTTTCACCGATGAGCAGGTGAGCGCTTCAATCTTCGGCGTCATCGGCATCGGCGGCACCATCTACGGATGGTGGAAGAACCAGAACATCACCAGTGCGAGCCTTGCTGGCCAGCAGCTCGTGGACGCGCTGAAGAAGGAGGGTGTGGTCAATGGCATCACCGCCGCGAAGAGCGCGGCCAGCGCGGCCTTGAGCGCGGCTTCCGCCGTGGCCAAGACCACGCCGAAGACCGCCGCCGCCAGCGCCGATACCGCCGACACCACGGGTGAGACCGTCTCGGATTCCGCCGACCTCAATCCGGGCGGTAACCTCTGATGACCGGCGCAAGCTTCGCAAAATGGCGCGGCAGCCCGAACCACTACAACGGCCGCAACGGATTGCACGTCGACCACATCACCCTGCACATCATGGTCGGCAGGCTCGCGGGCACGGACTCGTGCTTCATGCGCTCCAGCTTCCAAGCAGCCAGCCATTACGGGGTCGGCGGCGACGGGAGCGTCTACCAGTGGGTCGACGAGGCGAACGGCAGCTGGGCCGACGCCAACTGGCAGAGCGATTGTTCGGGCATCACCATCGAGCATGAGGGCGGCATGGACGGCATCCCCGTCACCGACGCCGAGGTCGAGGCCAGCGCACGACTCTGCGCCGACATCGCCCGACGATACAACTGGAAGACCCTCTGGCACGACGCCAGCGGCAACCGGCACGGCAACATCGTCCTGCACCGAGAGGTGCCGGGCACCGACCACTACGGGTGCCCCGACAGGTGCGTCAACGCGCTGCCGGTGGACCGGATAATCGCAAGAGCAAACGAACTATTAGGAGGTGCCGCAATGGCATTGACGGATGAGGACATCATGAAGATATGGACGCACAAGCTCCCGAACGGAGCCTGTGTGAGGGACTGCCTGTCGCCGGCGATCCAGGACGTGTTCGCCATGCACGATAAAGGCCTGACCGGCGGGACGTGGCTGCACAAGCTGCCGAACGGCAGGTACGCGAGGGATGTGATCAGCGACGCGACCAGCGACGTCATCCGTCTCCACGACACGATGATCCCGCAACTGACGGCGCAGGTCACCGCCCTGACCGCGGCGGTCAAGACCCTCGCCGAAAGCAAGGGCGCCGACCCCGACCAGATCGCCGCCGCCGTCGAGAACGCCGTGAAGGCCAAGCTCGATAAACTCAAGATCACCGTGACCGACGGCCAGTGATTAATTTTCGGGCGTGAGAATCAAACTCGCGTCCGAAACTCAAACTCGCGTGGAAAAATTTAACGAACAGCAGTGCTCGTGGAAATTCTTGCACCCTGTTTTTAAGCGTGGGAAATCGCGCTTTTGAATTCCTGTTGGAATATTTTGCGCCCACATGCAACATCGCCCCTCTCTCAGCATCAGCTGGGGGAGGGGCGTTTTGTGTTTTCAACTGGTGCTGGCGAGAGTGTTTAGTATCGACGGTACCTGCGCCTTTTAGCTCTGGAGGTATGATGTTTATAAAAAACAGAGTGCCTTTTGAGTGCCCGACAGCATTCGGGAGTCTCGAAACCGTTGAAAACACTGAAATCGTAAAAACGTAGCGCAGTTCAAGTTCAACGT
>OBVE01000189.1_pt1 | contig 43067 bp, 33 predicted proteins | sample 1475991 | NCBI WGS metagenome assembly OBVE01 (sample SAMEA2579969, study PRJEB22360) | human gut metagenome | biome: human gut; feature: human-associated habitat; material: faeces | place: Denmark | collected 2008/2010 | reverse complement strand
CACCGAATTGGGAGGCGGCTCCCCATTGTTGTGATGGGGAGCCGCCTCAATATATGTGGTGCTGCTGCTGCCGGTTAAGCGCGTACACCGTGGCAGCGTGAGGGATTATTCGCGCACCAGACGAATATGCTCAACGTCGTCGCGCTTGGAACGACGGTAGATCACGAAACGATTGCCGATGGTCTGCACGACATCGGCGCCCAGCTGTTCGGCCAGCTGTTCGGCGGCCTCCTTGGCGGTCAGTTCGGAGCCGTCCTGCACGGCGCATTTGATGAGCTCGTGCTTTTCGATGGTCTCATCGGCCTGCTTGATTGCGGCTTCGGTCAGATCGTTCTTGCCCACGTAGAACAGCGGCTTGAGCGAATTCGCCAATGCGCGCAGCTGCTTGGTCTGTTTTTTGGTCAGTGCCATTGATACGTCCTTCGATTCGTCGCGCGCATGCGGTCATGCGCGTTGTCATACCATCCGCCAGCATACCGCAAGGGGTTGCGCAAGGTGCCGCCGCAGACTTGTCGCCGGCGCCCATGCCCGATGGACTACGGCAGAAACGCGAATACCGCGATGGCGAGAACGGTCAGTATCGCCCCCGTGATGAATACGATATCATACGGCATGATACGCAACGTTCTCCAATGTGTCCGATCGATGCCCTCCTCATAGCAGCGCGCATCAAGCGCGAGGCTGAGATTATCCGCGTGGCGGAGCGCCCCGGCGAACACCGGCACGATGATTGCCGCCATGGCGTGTAGGCGTCGTAACGGAGAACCGGTTTCGATGGAGCCGCCACGAGCCGCCTGCGCGTCCATGATCGCGCGGGTCTCCATCGCCAGCGTCGGCAGGAACCGTAACGCCAGACTGAACACCAGCGCCACCTCCTGCGTGTGCAAGCCGAATCTGCGTAACGGGGAGAACAGCGAATCGACGGCATCGGTGATGGCCGTGGGCGTGGTGGTGGCAAGGAATACGGTACCCAGCACGATAACCATGGCGAAACGGCAGATATACAGTGCCGATATGGCCAGCCCGTCATCGGTGATGGGAACGGAACCGATGGTCGCAAGCACCGTGCCCGTGCGCACGAAGAACACATTCGCCAATCCCATAAGCGCGAACAACACCAGAAATACGCGGATCGAACGCCATAGCCGCCGTACTCCGATACGCGACGCCGCCAGCACCACGGCGACCGCGCAGGCGCCAACGGCCAGCTGATGGCCATTCGAGATGACGAACGCGCACATCATGACCAGCAGGAACATCGGCAGTTTCACACGGGGGTCGAGACGGGCAACGAAGGAAGCGGAAACACGGTCCTTGGATTGCCGGCGTTCGCTGTGACCAGGTCTGTGCCCATGTGCGGTTCCGTCGCGTGTCGAAGTCGTTGCGCTCTCGCCGCGCGATGCCACATCCCGCTCATCCGCGCCCGCGGCCGGAGCGATGCGCACGATGCGATCCGCTACCGCACGGGCCTCGTCCGTATCATGCGTAATAAGCATGACGGCCACGCCCCGTTCGTGCAGCCGCCCGATCAGAGCGTGCAGACGTCTGCGGGCGTCGGTGTCCAGCCCTGCCGCCGGCTCATCCATGATGATGAGCTTGGGGCGGCACGCCAGCACCCCGGCGATGGCGACGAGTCGTTGCTGGCCTCCCGACAGGGCGAACGGTGAGCAATCGGCAAGATGGTCGATATGCAGCAGGCGCATGGTCTCTTCGACCCGTCGTGTAACCTCGGATTCGCTGAGCCCCTGATTACTTGGACCAAAGGCGATGTCTTCGGCGACAGTTGAGGCGAACAACTGATGCTCCGGATGCTGCATGATGTAGCCGACCGAGGCATGCACGCGCGCTCGCTGCCTGCGGTTGGCGCGATGCAACGGAATGCCGTCCACCATGACCGTGCCGCCGTTTGGCTTGGCGAGTGCGCATATGACTCGCGCGAGGGTGGATTTGCCGGCGCCATTAGAACCCATGACGGCTATGGTCTCGCCGTGGTCGATGGTAAACGACAGGTCTGCGAGTGCCGGTGTGGTTGTGCCGGGGTAGGTGTAGGTGAGATGGTCGATGGCGACCAGTGGATTGTCGGCGCACTGATGGTCGGAAGGCTGTAGGTTGGCGGGAACGGTGTCTGCGACGGTTGCGTTCACTGTATCTGCTGTGGCGTTTGCACTGGCTGTGTCGGTTTCCGTCGGCGTGACCGCAGTCGATTCCGCCGTATGCGTCGCCGGCTGTGTCAATGAGATGAGTCTGCCGTGTTCCAGCCTGAGCGTACGCGTCGCGTGAGCGGTCTCCTCAGGGCGGTGCGTCACATGGACGATGGTGGTGCCGCGCTGCTGCAGTTCGTCGAGCACCTGCATGACGTCGGCGCGTGCGGTTTCGTCCAGCATGGCGGTCGGTTCGTCGAGCACCAGCAGGCGCGGCTGCATGGCGAGCATGCCGGCGATGGCGGCACGCTGCTGCTGCCCGCCGCTCATGCGTGTCGGGTCGGCCTGGCGTTGACGCTGCAATCCGACCGCGCGCAAGGCGGTGTCGATGCGCTCGCCGATTTTGCCGTGCGGTACGGCGAGATTCTCTGGTCCGAACGCCACGTCGTCCTCGAGTATGGTGGTGACGATCTGGTCTTCGGGTTTCTGGAATACCGCGCCGATGCCGCGGCGGGCTGCCCGGTAGGATTCGGCGTCCGGGCCGTCCGCCGTAGTGAATACCGGCATGCCCAGCAGTTGCACTGTGCCTGAATCGGGGGCGGCCAGGCCGCAGATAAGGCGGGCGAGTGTGGATTTGCCCGAACCGTTCGCTCCGGTCAGGCAGATGCGTTCGCCGGGCATGATGGTCAGGTCGATGCCGTCGAGTGTCCAGTGTGCGCCGGTGTCATAGCTGAACCGTACGTCATGCAGTTCGACTATTGGATCGGTGCCTGGCGTATTCATCGTGCTTTCCGTCATCTGCGGCATGGTCGGTCTAGGTGGCCTGGTCGGCTTAGGCGGCATGGTCGATCAGTGTGGTGACGGGTTTGTAGATGAGGAAGGTCACCACGGCGTGGATCGCGAATTTCAGCAGGTTGAACGGCAGCAGGATCGGTACGATCATTGCGGCCACCTGCGCCACCGTCATATGCGCGTACAGTGGGGTGACCAGCAGGTTCGAGACCAAGGCCACCACCAGTGCGATCGTCATGCCCAGCGCCATGCCGGCCATCGCGCCGTTGCGCGTGCGCTTGCGGCGGTATACGAGTGCGGCGGGAACGGAGATCGCCAATGCCACCAGCACGCCCATCAGCGCGCCCCACGGGCTGGTGAACACGTGGGGGAGGAAACCGAGAATGGAAACGATTGCAGCGGCGTAGGGGCCGAAGGCGAAGCCGGCGATAAGGCAGACGATGCCGGACGGATCGTATTTGAGCCATGGCGCCGCGGGGAAGATCGGCAGTTCGATGAGGCTGGCGGCCATGGCGAGCGCGACGAACAGCGCGTATATGGCGATGCGTCGTGTGGACCAGCGCCCGTGGTCGGCGACGCCGGTGGAATGTGTGCCGGTGGCGTGGTTCGACGGTGTGGCGCGCTGGTTCCGCTCGGTGCCTTCGGTTTGTGCGGCGTTCGCTGCCGTGGCCTGCGAATCGGCGGTGTTGCTGGAATCGTTATGGGATTGCATAGCAGAAGACTGGCTCATAGGAGCTCCTCGTTTCTTCCATCCGGACTGTACCGTTGGCTTCGGAATCGCACCGAATCAGCCGCTTGCGCGGGTCGCGGGCTTGCCGTGCGCTCCGTTATGAATGCCGGGCGCCGACTTACCGCCAGTAAGGAATTTCACCTTCCCTGAAACTTACGGAATCGTTTCTACACGGTGCGCACGACTACGGGGGCGTGATGACCATTTGCTGAGATGCCGAATGGCAACGTTTGCGCCACGCCGGGGTCGGAATTTATCGCATACGTTTGCATAAGATGCAGTGGTGTTACGGGATTTCCCGCGTGCCACAGCGTACTCGGGCGATACCATGATATTACCGGTTCGCTAACTATTCACCTTCTGCGAAGAGAGGTCAAAGATGATTGAAACAGCTCAGGCTTTTGGCGTCGATATCGGCGGCTCTGGAATCAAGGCCGCACCCGTCAATCTTGAGAAGGGCGAGTTTGCCGAACCCCGTCTGAAGATTCTTACCCCGGAGGTCTCCACTCCGGAAGCGGTGGCCGCCATCGTCAAGCAGCAGCTGGAACACTTCGACGTACCGGCCGATGTGCCGGTGGGCGTCGCCTTCCCGGCCCCGATCAAGCCCGGCCAGCCGCTGGACTTCATGGCCAACCTGGATCAGTCCTGGGTCGGCACCGATGTGACCGAGGTGTTCTCGCAGGCTTGCGGCCGTCCGATCACCGTGGTGAACGACGCCGACGCCGCCGGTCTCGCCGAACAGCAGTTCGGCGCTGCCAAGGGCCAGAAGGGCCTGGTCATCGCCACCACGCTGGGCACCGGCATCGGCACCGCCCTGATCATGGACGGCGTTCTGGTTCCGAACACCGAGCTCGGCCATATCATTCTCAACTCCAAGCATCTGGACGCCGAGAAGTACGCCGCATCCTCCATCAAGGACATCGAAGGCATCAGCTACAAGAAGTGGTCGAAGCGCCTGACCAAGTACTACGGTCTGTTGGAGAAGTACTTCAACCCGGATCTGATCGTGATTGGCGGCGGCGTGTCCCGTCAGGCCGACAAGTTCATTCCTCGCATCGACATCAAGACGAAGGTCGTGCCGGCAACACTGCGCAACGAGGCTGGCATCATCGGTGCCGCCTACTACGCCAGCGTCAAGCAGCAGCACTGAATCGCCGTCGCATAGGCGACTGTGCTGATTGCTGAACGGGGAGGATCGGTTCGTTCCGATCCTCCCCGTTTCGCGTATATGGGAAGAGGCGTTCCACATACGCGGGATGACCGATGATCGGCCGTGAACGGCACGGAGTAGGCTGGAACGCATGACTGTGCATTTCTCGTCCCGCGTGGATATCAGCGCGCCGAACCCGATCGCCGCTGCCCAGGCCAGCGCCGCAACGGCAGGCATCACGCTTGGCAAACTCAACGATTCCAACCCCAGCCGTCATGGCCTGGCGCCGCAGGAGATTCCCAACGTCTACGAGGCGAACCCGCGCGGCCCCAAGGCGGCACGCGAATCCCTGGCAGGATTTCTTGGCGATCAGAGCGGGCGTGCAGTCGATCCGGAACGCCTGTACCTGCTGTCGTCCACATCCGAAGCGTATTCCTGGCTCATCAAACTGCTCTGCGACGCGGGAGACGCGGTGCTCGCCCCCAAGCCCGGCTATCCGCTGATCGAATCGATCGCCGGCCTCGAATGCGTGCATGCGATCGAATACCAGCTGCACTACGACGGCGCGTGGTACATCGAACCCGCCGACATCGCGGCGATCCTCGACTCGCCCGAAGGCGAACGTATTCGGGCGCTGGTGCTCATCAACCCCAACAACCCCACCGGCTCATACGTCAAGGAGAACGAGCGTGAGGCCCTGGTCGCCCTGTGCCGTGAACGCGGCATTGCCATCATCGCCGACGAGGTGTTCTTCGACTACGATCTGGAGCCCATCGCCGCGAACCGCAGGCTAGCCGGCGAGGAAGGCGTGCTCACCTTCGCGCTCGACGGCTTCTCGAAGATGCTGGCCGCCCCGCACGCCAAGGTCGGTTGGATTCGCGTGTCCGGGCCGGACGACGATGTTGCCGAGGCACAGCGGCGATTGGATGTGATCGCCGACGACTACCTGCCGATGAGCGACATCATCGCCGGGTGTATCCCCGCATTGCTGGATGCCGCCGAAGCACAGACCGACCGTGTGCGCGAGCGGGTGCGTGGCAATCTTGCCGCGTTGCACCGCATGCTGGAATCCGATGAGCTGGGCGTGGTGAACGTGCTGCGCCCCGAGGGCGGTTGGAACGTGCTGCTGCGCGTGCCGTCGGTATTGGACGAGAACGAGCTGGTATTGAAACTGATCGCGGATCACAGGCTTACCGGCCAGCCGGGGTATTTCTTCGACATGACCTCGAACGGGTACCTGGCGGTGTCCCTTCTGCCGGAACCGGAGGAGTTCAAACGGGGCATCGCGGCCGTGCTCGACACCGTGCGGACGATGCTCGGCTGATCGGGCCGTCTCAATCGTTGGCCGATTCGGCCCGAGTCTTTTCAGGCGAGCCTAGCTGTCTCGTAGCGCCGACGGATCAGATCGGTGTAGAACGCGACAGCGTCCACCGGTGTGCCGTCGAACACGATGGACTGGCTGTCGAGCACCAGTGTGCGTTCGATCGCATAGTCGGGGCGCACGATCATATCCGTGTCGTGCGTGGCGAAGATCACCTGACTGTTATATGAGAACAGGGCCTTGGCTACATGCGCGGTGCCGATCTCATCCAGCCCCTTGGAAGGCTCGTCCGCCACAATGCAGCTTGGCCTCAGGCTCAGTGCCGCGGCGATCGCCAGCAGATGCCGCTGTTCGCTGTTCAACGCGGATGCGGGCTCCTTCGCCGCATTGGCTAGGGAGAAATGCGCGAACAGATTGCCGATGGTCGCCTGGCGTTCGGATTCGGGCACGCGGCGCTTCTTCAACATGGAGTCGATTGCGTCGGCGATGGAATCGGCATGATGGAAGGATTCGGGAATCTCCTCGCGTCGTACGCGCCCGATCAGCTCGTCGATGCGCTTCATATCGCGTTTGGAAGTCGGATCAAGGGTTTCCATGGCGCAACCTGGCACGTTTCCGTTGATCGATACCGATCCCGTGGTGGCCTTCAGCGTGCCGTCCAACAATCCCAGCAGCGTGGATTTGCCGGTGCCATTCAAGCCGATGACGGCCACACGGCGTTCGGCGATGGTCAGCGAGGTGGGGTTCAGCCCGGCCGTGCCGTCATCGTAGACGAGCCCCGCATCGGCAAGGGCGAAAGTGAGCTGCTGCGGCTTCGGCTGCATGGTGCGCTTGGCAAAAAATGGCATACCGCCATCTTACGCATGCGGCTACACGAGGCATGTGCATGGCGTGCGTGATGCCACCGTCATATCCTGCACCGACATATAGAATGAGGGGGTGTTTCACCTTCCCTACCGCCCAGCGCCCAGGAACCCTCGGCATATCCATACGGGTCGTCGTGCACGCCGACGGACGCTATGCACGATACTGGCCGCGATACTGGCGATACTCCTCATCGAATGCGTGGCGTTCAACATGCCGTTCTGGCGCACGGTCGGCGCAAGCACCGACACCGTCGCATATGCCAATGCCATGGGATCCGGCCTCGAACGTACCAAGGAAGGCATGCTACGCATCACCGACCCTACCGAGGCATGGCTTGAAGTACAGGCCGACGGCACCTCCGACTACGCCCGCATCGATCCCTCGTTCGTCACAGGCAAAGCTCTCACCGCCGTGCACATCAGGGTGTCGGTCGACCATCGAAGCCTGTCTGCGACATCGTTCAGTCCGCAGTCCCCACGTTCCTGCTACGTCCATGCGCCGGGATCGGGAACCCTGCGCATGAGCATCGAAGAGCCCAAGGGTTCGCTCATCCCCATCCAGGCGGTGCGCGCCAATGTCAAAGTCCCCTTCGACTTCAACCCGGCACGCGTGGCGATTATGGCGGCCATACTGCTTGCTGTGGCATGCTGGCGACCCGGATCGCGGCTCTGGCGCATCCCGCTTGACACGGCAAGCACCGCGCAACGGGCGCTTGGCCTATGCATCGCAGCTCCCATCGTGTTTGCCATGGTCTATGGCATCGTCACGCAGTTGGCCGGCGAGCCACTGGTGTTCCACGAAGCGGGCGGGTACACCTACGATTTCGACCAATACGGGCATATCGCCGACGCACTGCTGCAAGGCCGAACATCGCTGGACCTGAACGTGCCGGACGCGCTCGCCGCAGCCTCGAATCCGTACAATACCGATGTCCGTGCGCGGCTGCTCGCCGAAGGCGTGAACCCGATCTACTGGGATTACGCCTACTACAACGGCCACTGGTACTCGTATTTCGGAGTGCTGCCGGCCGTGCTGCTGTTCATGCCGTATCGATTGCTGACCGGCCACATGCTGTCCAGCGGCGCCGCCGTGCTGCTGCTCATGCTGCTCGCCATGCTGTTCCTGGCATTGCTTGTCATCCGCGTCATCGCCCGCATCGCGCCGAAAACATCGCTGGCCGCCACATCCATCGCCCTTACCACCATGCTGTTGGGGTCGAACGCCGGCTACCTGCTGTTCCGCCGCAACTTCTATTCGGTGCCGTTCGCCGCGTCCCTCGCGTTGAGCGCATTGGGAATCTGGCTGTGGCTTGGGGCGGAATGCAAAAACGCCAACGATAATGCCGAAACCGGGCGGCGTGGCATTCGCGGCCGTTGTACCGCCATACGCGCCGTCAACCGGTGGCAGGTGGGGGATGCTTCCGCGCTCTCGTTGACCAAGGTCGGCTTCGGCTCGCTGTGCATCGCGGCGAATTTCGGCTGTCGCCCCACCTTCTGCCTGACGGCACTGCTGGGCATCGCCATATTCTGGCCGCAACTGAAGGCCATCGTCCGCGCACTGCGGAACGGAACGGAACCCATGGCGACGACGCTGCGTGCTCCAATCGTGGTCATCATCGCGGCACTCATCCCCGTCCTGCCGCTCATGGCCTACAATGCGGCGCGATTCGGCTCGCCACTGAATTTCGGCAACAGCTACCAGCTCACCGTCACCGATATGACGGCATACCGTGTTTCCCCGGCGAACATCATGCCGACAATCGGCAGCTATCTGCTGCTGCCATTGCGCTTCACCGGCAGCTTCCCCTGGATCGCGCCTTCAGTTGGCCGCCTCCCCCGGGATCGCGCTATCGGCTGCCGCCATGCCCGAATGGTCCTACATGGAACCGATGATCGGAGGACTGTTCGCCATGTGCCCGGTGGCGGCTCTGGCATTCGCCCTGCCGTTCCTGCACTCTCAAGACGGCCGGCCCGGGCGCACGCGCACCACACTGACGGCATTGGCGCTGGCCCTCGTCCTGGTCGTATTCGACGCCATGAACGCCGGACTCGGCTGGAGATATATGGCGGACTTCGGATGGCTGTTCGTATTGGCAAGCCTGCCGGTACTGCTGCGGCTGCTGGGGGAGCCGGGCATGATCGATGGCAACGGCGCATCGCATGCCAGCAACCCGCCGGTAGGAATCCGTGCGGCGCGACTGGTGATCGCACTTGCGACACTGTTCGCCATTGCGGTGGCCGTATTGTCGCTGTTCACCATCGGCCGCCACGATGCGCTGGTCTCCGCCGCGCCCAACCTGTTCTACAATGTATTCGCTTGGTTCCTGTAAACGATTGCGTAGAGAACCGCAACCGCACACGGGAACGATGGCGGGCGTGGCGTCACCAGAGCCACGCCCGGCAGCGAACACGGCAATGGAACGAGTATGGCAGCCATCCCGAGCTTCCGGGTTTCTCCGAGGGCAATAATCGGCGGGCATGTCTGAATGAATTGAAAGAATGTGGGTATGTCAGCACGCAAGTCACACTCCGACCCCTTCGGGGATGCCCTGGGGCGCGCGCGGCAATGGGCGTCGCGGTTGTCGCGTCAGGGAAAGGCGACCATGCGCATGGTCGACCCGTTCGGCGCCACGTCCGACCCGCGCCCAGACAAGAACAGGTTCCACGCCGGCAGCGACTCCACCGCGCCTGCGCAATCCCACGATGCATCAAACACCGGGGCGCACAATCAGCCGGCACAGCGCATCATCGACCAATTCGCCGAACATGCCGTTCGGCTTGGCCCCCTGGTCAAACGCCACATGTTTGACTTCGACGAGGTCCCCGGCAAACTGACCCTCGGCTGGGCGCAGCTGCCCAGCACAACCTACCAGGGCAACGTATTCTCCCTCGGCCTGTTCGCCGGGCGCGATCGTTTCGCACAGATTGCCGTGGCCGATGGCAAGGGGCGCGTCTTCGTCGGCAACGAGATCGGCATGGATACGCAAGGCGTCGAACCGCGCTTCATCTTCTCCAAGGAGCGCCACGACTACGGCGGCGTGGTCGGGCGAGACATGACCGGCCGTATGACCTGGCTGGCCGCATGGTCACGCAAAGACGGCAGATACCGGCTCGAACAGATGCGTCGCAACCTGCCCGGCACCATGCGGGAGAACCTCGAATACCGCGACGCCATCGCCATCGCCTTCTTCGCCGCATACATGCTGCCACAGATGAGCGGCGCACTGATCGGCTTCGGCGCCGGCAACATCTTCCGCAGACTCAACCGCGAGGCGCCGATCGGCGCAATACGCCGTTCCGTACGCGACATGCTGGAAGCCCGTGCCCGCAACATGCGCGTCTCCGGCCTCGAAGACCACTTCGCCGAGCTCATGCGTGAAGCCGGGGCACTCGACGAAATCCCCGGACTTGAAGCCAAGCACGGGGCCGAACCATTGCACCTGTACACCTCCAGCTATTCCGGCGCATACTTCTTCAACTGGGATTCCTCGCTGGCGCTTGCCCCAGCGCTGCGGGCGCTCGCCATCGAAGGCAACCTCAACCGATTCGCCATGGTCAGCTCGTGGCTTGAACATAACTCGCGTCTTGGATTGGAACCCACGGAGGAGACCGTGACGCGCGAGCAGGCGGCGGCCATCGACATGAACCTGCTGAAGAACCCGGCCCTGCTGGCATTGGGCGTCGACCATGCGCCGGAACCGGGGCACAGTTCCATGCAGATACTGTTCGATACGGCTCGCAAAGCTTCGAAGGAGACGGGTAAACCGGCCGATTCCGAATGGGTGTATCGGCAGACCATGTCGCTGCTGGTACGCAGCCTGCGCCTGCCGTACCGATTCGACGCGGCATTGCGGTCCGATCTTGCGCGGGGGAGCGTGGCGGTCGGCTTCACCACGGCCGGCGTTTCGATGATGCCCGCGACCCGCTATGACGAGCAGTCCGGCCAATGGGTCACCTTGAGGGACCGCGAGCGTGCGGCGCTCAGTGCCGACTATAATCTGCGCGTCGGCCTGATGCTGGCGTTGCTGAGCTTTGGCGCATGTGACAATGTGCAGGAGGTGTCGCTGCATGTTGACTCGCTCGGTCTTGAGGAGGCCGTGGCCGAACAGGACACCGCCATCGAGGCGATGATGAGCGAGGCGTTGAGCGCATTCGAGCGCATGCATACCGGTGATATGGGACCGACCGGCAGCAAGGCCGAGCCCAAGGACGGCGATATGCACGGCGACCCTTCCCGTACCGCGGCTCGATCCATTGCCGAGATGGGTTCGGACTCGTTCATGCCGCCGGTCGGCGCGCCTCATGACGAATCCGATGCCGATGCCGGCGACGCCTCCATGGAACAGCGGTTCGAGGATCTGGTCAAAGGCATCGACATCGACGAGACCACCTTCGCCGACCCGGGCGAACAGCCGGCAGGATTCAAAAGCGACGATGACGGCAATCAAGACGATCCGATGAACGTGCTCAGGCGCAATCCCACGGTACGCACGCTGGCCACGGTCCGGTTCACCCGAAACGAATTCCTTGAACGCATCAGGCAGGACGGGCTTGAACACCCCCAAGACACGTACCGTATGTTCAATGCGACAATCGATGTTGACGAGAACGGCGGCCTCAAGCAGATCGTGCCCGACTTCGACCTGCGTGATCGTGGTTTCGCACCAGCCGGCTCCCAGGAGGAACCGGAGATGGCCGATCACGAGTTCACTCCGGAGGCGGCGCAGGCATTGGGCGCGCGCAATGCGTTCGGCCTATCCATCCAACGCGTCGATGTGATGCAGCGTGCCGACAGCGAATTCCACCGTCTCTCCTCGGATACGGCCATGCCATCCGTCGCCAAGGCGCAGGAGGCCACGCGCATCATCGACACCATCGCCGATCCGGAGCTGAGCGAGCAGTCCGCGGCGATCGCCGGCGCGTTGATCGACGGGCGCGATACCCCAACGGTCAAGCTTGATCTTGCGACCCAGCTTGACAACGAACGCGCGCGCATGCACGATATGCTGTTCTCCGGGCAGCCGGATCAGGCATGCGAGTCCGCGGAGAACCTGCTCAAGCGTATGGATGCGCTGTATGCGCAGGGCGATGGAGTGCCGCGATATTTCAACTCCTACGCGGAACGCGTGGTATACAATCGCTTGTTCGCCACGCCCGACGAGCATACCGTGCTCATCCCCGACAATCTGTTCTACATGCACATGGAAATGGCCGACATGTACGCGCAGCTTAAGGGAACCAAGGAGGCGCTGCCGCACCTGAACGCCATGGTGGCGTACGCGCCGTCCTACCCGTTGGCGCATCTCAAGCTCGCCGTGCAATTGGCGCGGGACGAGGATTGGGATTCCGCGCGTGCTGCATGCCTGAACGCGCTGCTGGTGGCGCTCGACCGTGACGACGCCGCGTTCGCCTACTATCGTCTGGCATATGCCGAATGGATGCAGGATCGTTTCGACACCGCCGCCGCGGCATACATCATGAGCAACCACATTGCGCCCGGGAAGATCATGACCTTGGAGGAGGAGCTGCGCGAACTTGTTTCGCGAGCCGATTCGCAATGCATTCTCGTGCCGGAGAACGTTCAGGAGGCCGCCATGGTGCTCAAGCATCACGGTCTGCCCGTCTGGCCGGACACCGAAGCCGCCGGCATCGTGCGCCAGGCCGTGCGCATCACCGTGGACGAAGGCCTGTTCGTTCCAGCCCGCACGCTGGCGGTGGCGGCGGCACGCATGAACGACACGGAGTCGAACGGCATTGACGTGGTGCAGGCGCAGTTCATCCGTTCGCTGAGCGAATAGAATCGGGGAGTATGAGCAACGAGAGCGAACAGCTGGCATGGGATTTCGACGGTCTGGCAGGCGCTTCGGCGAATGCGGATGACAGTAAGGACGAACGGAACGGCGAACCCGACATTGCCATTGTGGCCAATGAGGGCATCGCACGATTCCCCAGCGGCTCCGAACAGTGGGTGGCCGTGCTGCAGGCCACCGACGAGGACGCCCTGCGGCTGAACCGGCTCGACGTCTCCGGCATGGAGGCGGACACCGCCGCCCGGCTGTGGGCGAAGGTCGCCGCATGGGTGGAGTCCGATCAGATCGCCTACTACATCGACGATGCGCCGGTCAGCTCCGACGCCGCCTATGATGCGCGCCTGCGCTGTCTGCAACGGCTCGAGGCCGCGTTCCCCACGCTTGACAATCCGCAGTCGCCCACGCGTCGCGTCGGCGGCACTTTCTCCAACGACTTCGTGTCCGTACGCCACCCCTCGCGCATGATGAGTCTTGACGACGTGTTCTCCATCGAAGAGCTGCACGACTGGTACGACGGCGTGCTGCGCGGACTCGACTGGCCCGAGGGCAAGCCGCTGCCGATGAGCTGCGAGGTCAAGATCGACGGGCTCGCGTTGAACCTCATCTACCGCCACGGCGTACTCGAACAGGGGTTGACGCGCGGCGACGGCGTGACCGGCGAAGACATCACGCTTAACGTGCGCACCATCGGCACCATTCCGGCTAATCTTGCCGGCCCCGCCGAAGACATCCCCGACTTCGTGGAGATCCGCGGTGAGGTATTCATGCGCTGGGACGACTTCCGTAGACTCAACGACGAGCAGGAGGATGCCGGGCGCGAACCGTTCGCCAACCCGCGCAACGCGGCCGCCGGGTCGCTGCGTCAGAAGGATCCGCGCATCACCGCCACGCGCCGTCTGAGCTTCTACGCGCACGGCATCGGCAGACTCGAATGGGGTGCGGGGCATGCCGGGCATGACGAGATCAACGACCAGTCCGAGGCCTATGAGCTGTACACCAAGTGGGGTGTGCCGGTCTCGCCGCACAACCGCACTGTCGCCTCGTTCGCCGAAGTGCTTGACATGATCGACTACTACGGCGAGCATCGCGGCGACATCGAGCATGCGCTCGACGGCATTGTGGTCAAGGTGGACGATCTGGCGTTGCAGCGTTCCCTGGGTGCCACTTCGCGTGCGCCGCGCTGGGCTATCGCCTACAAGTACCCGCCCGAGGAGGTCAATACCGAACTGCTTGACATCACCGTGCAGGTGGGGCGCACCGGGCGCGTGACCCCCGTGGCCATGCTGAAGCCCGTGCATGTGGCCGGCTCCACTGTAGCCCGCACCACGCTGCACAACCCGTTCGAGGTGAAGCGCAAAGGCATTCTGATCGGCGACACCGTGGTGGTGCGCAAGGCCGGAGATGTGATCCCCGAACTGGTGGGGCCGGTATTGGAACGCCGCAAAGGGCGCGAGAGCGAGTTGCGCGAGTTCGTGATGCCCGAGCATTGCCCGAGCTGTGGGGCGAAGCTGGCGCCCGCCAAAGAGGGCGACAAGGACATCCGCTGCCCGAATGTGGAAAGCTGCCCGGCGCAGCTGACCGAGCGTGTGATCTCGTTGGGCATGCGCAAGGCATTCGACATCGAGCATCTGGGCGACCAGTCGGCCATCGCGTTGACGAATCCGGAGGAGAACAGGCCGGATTCCGTGGCGACGTTCGCGCCGAACATCACCGAGATCCTAGTCGCGCCCGGCGAGGAACCGGAGGAATACGAGCCGGTGGAGGGAGTGGAGCTTCCGCCCGTGCAGACCCCGGTGCTGAGCTCCGAGGCGGGTATCTTCGATCTGACCGCCGCCGATCTCAAAGACGTGCGTGTATGGCGCGAGGCGCCGATCATCGAAGTGCGCGAAGTCATGGGCAATAACGGGCGCAAACGCAAGGTGCGCAAGAGGATCGGCGGATCCGGCCTATGGCATCAGGTGCCGGCCTTCTGGACGACCGCCGCGCCCGCGCCCAAGATGCGCAAAAAGGCCGGTGCCGAGAATACTGACGGCGTGGAATCTGCCGAGTCTTCACTCGTTGCACGCTATCCGGGCTTCAATGTGCCTGATGATGCCGTGGTGGTGCGTGAGGAGACGAAGACATCACGGTCCGGCGAGACCACGATTACGCCGATCATCGTCAAACCCGCCGAGAACACGCGCAAAATGCTTGAGGAAATCGACAAGGCCAAACAGGCCGACCTGTGGCGCGTGCTCGTGGCATTGTCGATCCGCCGACTGGGGCCGCCCACCGCGCGACTGATCGCCTCCGCCATGGGATCGCTCGACGCGATCAGCAAGGCGAGTGTGGACGATCTGACGCAGATCGACGGCGTAGGGCCGGAAATCGCCGAATCGGTGGTGCACTGGTTCGCCGCCGCGCGCGAACCGGGGGACTGGCGAGGCCAGACCCTGACCGCATGGCGTGCGGCCGGCGTGGGTGTGGGCGAGGCAGCCAAGAGCAGCCTGCCGCAGACCCTGGCCGGCAAGACCGTGGTGGTTACAGGTTCGCTGGAGGGCTTCTCGCGTGATTCCGCCAAGGAGGCGATCATGGAGCGTGGCGGCAAGGCCGCCGGCTCGGTGAGCAAGAAAACCGATTACGTGGTGATCGGCGCGAACGCCGGTTCCAAGGCCGCCAAGGCCGAGGAGCTTGGCATCCCCATGCTGGATGAGGCGCAATTCGAACTGCTGCTTGCCGGCGAATACGGTGCGGATGCGGTTGAGGACGCAATCGAAGAGGAAGCCGAAGAGGAACTCGACTGATTCGAACGAATTCTGGCAGATGAGTGTCGATTCGGTCGTTTTCAGCCCCGGAAACGACCGAATCGACAGGCAATTAGCGGGAAGCGTCCGAATCGGCACCCAACTGTTGGTGGATTCCTGCTCAGCTTTTGGGAGTACAGCTATTCTATGAAATATGAACGATCGTCAAGATTCCCGCATTCGCGTGGCACTGGTGGACAACGATGCCTTTACCTTGGACATGCTGAAGATGGCCATCCCTCGCAGGAACCCACGGCTCGACGTGTGCTGGTCCGCGCGTAGAGGCGCCGATGCCATTGATTGGGCTTTGGATCCCGTTACTATGCCGGATATCTTATTGACTGACATGAGCCTGGAAGATATTAGTGGCGTAAGTGTGTGCAGGGAAATACGTCGAAGAACCGAGCGGGTTCCGTTGCTTGCTATCACGGCATTCTCGATTGATCGCTATGCAAACCGTGCCGCTGAAGCTGGTGCTCAGGGCATTATTCCTAAAGTCAATCTCAATGAACTTGTTGACTCGATTGATGTGATAGTCAAGCACGGCACATTGGGGATGTGCGGGAACATCGATTTTGTGGATGCGAAGACCGCGCATCAACGACTTGCGGAATCCGATATGTGCCCGATTCAACGCCTATCGCCCACGGAGCAGCAGATTCTGACGCTTTTGGCGCAAGGCATGGAGCCTCGCAATATTGCCGACATGCTGTCCATTGGCATCGGCACCGTGAAGACGCATATTATCCGATTGCGCAAGAAGCTGAATGCGCGTAGTACCAAGGAAGCAATGGCGATGTGGTGGAACAATGAACGATAGAATTCGAGAGGTTCTCACGGGGCTGAGGCAATGGTGCAGTGCGCGAATCCCATATATCCTCATAGCCGCTGCGCTCTATGCTTTGACTTTTTCGAATATCGCACTTGTGCTTCCGCTTGATATGGTCCAGATTATCTATGCGGCAATTGCCATAGTATGTATTGCCGGAATAATCGTCATGCCCTTACCGGCATCGTTCGGTTTAGGAATTGTCTCTATCATAGGTACGTTGCTGCCTATGACAGAGACGGTGCCGAACCCTTTGCTGACTTTATTCGCGGTACTTGGAATATTGGGGTATTCGTCCCGCTTGTGGATATGCCTGTTGATGCTCGCAGTTGAATCGGTGGGAGTCTTCATTATTCAGGTTGCATGGCATTATGACACGGGCATGGATATGTATGGTGTGATCAATTCTCTGGCTATGCTCGGCTGTGCGATTTTTGTTGGATATGCCCTGCGTTGGAGGAAGCAGGTTGATCTGGATCGCATCGATAAGATGAGGCTGGAGCATCTGCAAATGAGGAATAGGATCGCCGCTGGCATTCATGACTCCACAACAGCGAATCTGACTAAAATATCGCAGATTGCACAGCATAATATTCATACTGGTGGTTGTGAAAACCATGCTTGGTCTGATGTCAATCGTCTCGCTGTCTCAACCTTGCGGGATATATATAAGGTCATAGATCTGCTCAGCAATGAGGATTCCAAGCAGATTATGCCATCGCATGGCACATTCATGGAGCACTTGGAAGATGTTACGGATGCGGAAGATGCATTGCTGCAGAACTTAGGCTTTAGAGGGAAAACGGAAATATCCGGAGTTGCCGAAGGCATATCGGTGCAGCAGGAAGATGTTCTGCTGTCGTTGATGAGGGAGATATATCGCAATATTCAACGGCACGGTAATCCAAACGGAACATACAAGGTCGTTATCACGATAGGCAACGGTAGATTGCTTATCGCGCAATCCAATGAGATTCATCCAGTGAACGATTGGCATATTCCTCATGGCAGGGGGATCCGACTGCACAACAAACAAATAGAGCTGCTGGGTGGGAAGATGCAATGCTGGAAGAAGAGCAGACAATGGCATCTGACGGTATGCGTTCCGCTGGTTAGCGAGTCAGAATCCTAAGCTCGTGAGATGCTAATGATGGCACAGCCATGGCATGAATGAACAGGCCACATTGAGTGTGATATTCCCGGAATCGGCGGATAGCGGTTGCTCGTTTGTTGCGCAAACCAGGCAAATGGATAGCATGACTGCAAGCATAGTTTTGACTGTATGTTGTATTGGCATGACACGGCTCCGTTCTTGATATTGACGACAACAACAATGATATAAAGACCAGCCACAATACAAAGTTCGTGTATTCCTCTGGGATACACGGGTGGGCGATCTCTGCTGCGAAGAGCTTATACTGGCCGCGCTTCCGCTCCGGAAGCCACCTGCGATGTCTGTTGCATCGTATCTCCATGTTTCCGGAACGTGCAAGAAGCATTAACCGACGACTGGTAAGACTTGGGTGTCGCGGCATTGATATGCCGCAACACCCTTTCTATGGGGGGTGTGCATGAAAGCGCTGCTGTACAGGGATTTGCAGTTGTATAAGAAACCGAAGTATGCGAGTTTCTGGCTGGTAGCTGTTTTTACGGCGATAATCATGGAAATCTGGCTTGGGTGGATGTATGAGGTCGGAGGGGGCGACGTGATGCCTATAACCGCGAAGCAAGGACTCGTTGACAGTATGTTATGTACATCGTTTTTCGCGTCAGTATATACAAATTCGTTCCTTCTCATCGAAGACAGGCATGTCGGTATTATCAAGATCCTGCATCAGTCGGGGCGTGGCATGAATTATTATTTACTGGAGAAAATAGGATTCACGCTGCCTCACAATCTGCTGTTCGTGCTCGTATACATTGCTGTCGGAATATATATGAAGCTTTTTTATCCGTCTGAGGTAATGTGCCTATTGCCTACAATAGGCATAGCCTTTATGACATCGCTCACGGAATTATCGGTTGCCAATATGCTGGTCTTTCGATTAAAGGATGAGACTGATCGAAATGTGGTATTTTGGGGACTAATCATTTGCGGATTGATTTGTATAGGTGTGGCATTTGTTCCCCTATTTGGGTTTCCGGTGTGGCTGAGTGCTGCCATATTGATTGGCGTTGGTTTTGTGGCTTATCTATATACGTTTGTCACATATAAAACCGAATATGTGAAGACGATATCTGTTTTTGCCTAGTGCTGTATGGTGTTGGTGATTGTATGATTGCGTTGCTGTATCGTGATTGCTTGAAGGCAAGAAAACCCGGATTTGTCGCACTCGAGATATTGGGAATTTGCGTGACGTTGGCAGTGGAAAGCGCAATGTATGGTACATTGCAGCCAGTAATGGACGTGTTTCTCTCTTTCGTTTTGCCTGGATTGTTGGTGACGATTTCTGTTTTTAAGTTGTCTTCTTTGGTTTATGGAGATTATATTTTCGATATAATAAGTTCGATTCATAGAGCGGGATATGGTATTTATGGATATCTTGTTGAGCGGTATGTGTTTTCTTTTTTGGTTGTAGTGCCAATATATGCCGCTGGTTTTATTTTTGGAGTATTGAAACATTGTTTTCATGATTATTCCATGGCAATGGCTGATGTGGCTTCTTTTGTTGTTGTTTCTTTCTTGGCTTTATCTGTGATTATGGTATGTGCCATCAATTGTTCTGTCGAAGCGGATTCCCAGACATTGTTGCAACTTCTGATACTTCTGGTATCGAGTGGTGCAATGGCCTTGCTGATGCTTTTGCAATATGCTTTCATACCGTTTTATGTATTCTGCATAGCTGCGGTTTTGGTGACACTATGCGTAAATATGATTATCGCGAGAAGAGAAAAAACAATGTACTGCAAGACGCTTCTCATGCTGAGTAAATAATGTAATTCATTGAAGGGGATATGCTGTGGATATTGTAAAAAGTATGTATGCGGATACCATCGAAGAACGCTATTCGTTGATTGATGACGATGACGCTTCCGGTGATGATTCGTTTGTCGATTCTGTTATCAGTCAATGGATGTCGCGAAATTGCGCGTTGCGCCCCGATGATTTTGCCAGCATGCTTGAGCTTCGTGGTTATGATAAGAAAAAATATGCGAAATGCATTGATGGAAAGTCGTTTTTAAAGGGAAACAAGGGCAATCTTTCTTCATGGTATTCTGATTTTGAAAAGATATTCGCCTTCTTTTCAAACAGCAAATTCGTTGAAGATATTAACGTAGGATATGTTAATATCTTCATGCCTTTTATTCTTTATGCGGAAAAGACGCTGAGAACAACAATTCCCGATTCGCAGATGAACTCATATGACAATGTTCAAAACAGCATAAGAGGAACATTGGCTAATCGTCTGCTGAACATCGGTTTGAAAACACTGGTGTTGGAGATGCGCCGTGAGAACGCGGATGGGAATTTGCAGGGGGCTGACGGGCATGAACGTATGCTTTCCTTCATACACATGGCTTCAACGTATGCGTATCAGCGGTTGTTGTACTCTCGGTATCCGGTGCTGGCTCGCATGCTGACACAAGCGACCACGGATTATATTGCCTTTATACGTGAAATGTTCACAAGACTTGAAGAGTCTGATTCGGAACTCAAGATGTTCCTGAAGAGCACTGTGCCGCTCGTGTTGAGTGATATTCGTCTCGATGGCGGGGACGCGCATAATCATGGTCGTACGGTCGCCATTCTGGAATTCAATAATGGAAGCAAGGTCGTTTACAAGCCACGTGATCTTTCGATTCATGTACTGTTTGCCGATCTTGCTCATGAATGTGAACGGTCCGATGATTTCCTGCCTCTGCATGTCTCAAGAGTGCTTCCCGAAGATGGATATGCGTTTGAGGAATTCGTGCGGCAGTCGCAATGTCTGACATGTGACCAGGTATCTCGTTACTACCTGAGAATCGGCGAGCTTCTTGCCCTGGTGTGGTTTCTGCACGGCAATGACATGCATTATGAGAACATCATCTCCGATGGTGAATATCCGCAAATCATCGACTATGAGACCGTGTGCTCCAACTATGTGGAAATGGATTCCCAAAACAGTCTGCGAGAGACCGCTGACGTGAAAGTGGCGAGGCGGTTGCGTGACTCGTTGGCTGGAACGTCCTTCCTCCCGACACGCATGGTGCTGAATACCGAAGGAGAATCAATCGATTTTAGTGCGCTGAATGTCAAAGATCAGGAAGTCCCCACGCTATTTCCGGTACCGGTAATGCTTGATACGGACGGCGCTTGTTTTCAAAAGCAACATGTCGTTTTTAGTAAAAAAGATAATGTTCTGCATTATAACGATGATGTCGTTAATCCGTCTGACTATGCTCATGAAATTCTTGATGGCTTTACACATGGAGTGCATGCGTTGGACCGCATTTCGGACGATGCGTTATGCCGCATTCTGCAACGCGGGAAAGCAACGGTTCGCGTTCTCGTAAGGGCCACCAGCGTATATGCTCGCTTCTTGAATTACATGCATCACCCGAAGGTGCTTGATGACATGACTAAAGTAGAGGCGATATTAGAGAATCTTTATGTATTCCCATACAAAAACAAGCATATCTTTCTTAGTGAGTATCAGCAGATGATTCATGGTGATATTCCAATGTTTGTTACTTCTCTTGATTCCAAGATATTGAGGGATGGAGAAGGAAGGGAATGCGGTCCCTCATTCGCATACAGCGCCATCGAACGTATTATGCGAACCAAGAGACATCTTCATGAAGAAGCCAGATTGCAGGAGTCTCTTATCAGAAATGCATTCCATATGCTAGTGCGCCAGCGTCCGGCAATCTCTTCTTCCATCAACGAGTGGCCTCTCATGATAGGCCATTATCTGGTTGATCAAGCGATACTATCCGATGATGGCAGCACGGTATCGTGGATCTGCACAAAGCAATCAGGGGAATCTGAGAACGATGCGAATGCCGTTGGCGTGCCTTCTCCTGATCTGTATGACGGATGTGGTGGAACCGCCATTTTCCTGGCAAGCTTGTCACAAGCTTTTGGCGATAGACGTTGTGCCGATTATGCATTGAAAACAATGCGGTCAATCCAATTACGTACCTCGCCTAGCGCTTCGGAATCGGCTTTTACCGGTGGGCTATCGCAGATATACCCGGCGTTAATGCTCCGGAGCCTTGGCATAAAGTCCGATATCTTGACGAACTCTGCTTTGCAGATTATGGATCGTTTGGAGCGTTATGTGAAAGACGAATCCGTGCGATTGTCGAAGGTCGGTAAGGCGAACAGGTTTACCTACCGTATGGATTACCTTGCCGGTGCGTCTAGTGTAATCATACTGTATCTGAGGATATGGGAGCTTCTTCGGGATGACGATATCCTCATCCAATTATCCCAATTAGGAAGAATCGTTGCAAAAACAGCTTGTAGATTGCAACGCGAGGAAAATGCTAATTCGGACGACAGTTTTCCTGCCGGCGCAGGGCATGGTCTTGAAGGAATCAGCGTAGCTCTGTGGCGTCTGTATGCCGCCGTCGGCGATACCGAATTTGCAGATGATGCGCAAAAGATATGGGAAAAGGCCATGGCGAAGCATAAGGCTCAGCCAGTACGGTCCTCAAGGGAGCGCGGCAAGTGGTGTCGAGGTACAGTCGGCCTGTTATGGGCGCAGAATGAGATTGACCGATGCACTGCCTACGGACGTCGTTTTTTTGATGATGCAGGCAAGCCCTTCCCTGAGTTTTCATCGGTAAAACAGCTCATCGATTCATGCGACTGGGTGGACGATTCTTTGTGCCACGGTCGTTCCGGTGCGATTGACGTTCTTGTCTCACTGGCCCGGAACACGAATGACGAACGATACTCGGCGTTGGCGCGTCACCTCATGGACGATATGGTCGCTGCCGCATCGTGCAACAAGCATTTTGATTTTGGGAAGGTCTCTGCATTCCCGAACATGTCGGTATTCCTCGGACCACTTGGCGTGGCATACGCCATGCTGAGGGTTCAGAATCCAGATGTGCCATCACTACTTTCACTGGAGATCTAATGTACAGAATTTTTGCCTACTGTGGTTCCCGCAACCCGCAATCCCGAACATTGCAGGCCATCGTCTTAATAAAGCAATGGCTTTCCTCACTACAAGACAGTATCGATACGCAAATATCGTGGACCATATGCACGCCTAAAGATCTGCGTATCCTTCCCTCTGACGGTACAGCGCAGGAATTCTCGACCGGTGTTGACCGGCAGGAGCTCCTTGGAATCGATGATTCGGGGAGATTGAAAACAATGATTGAGCATTGCGATTACCTGATTCTCGGTTCGCCAACATATGGGCATAACGTGTCGGGTGACATGAAGATCGTAATGGATAGATTATGCTACTGGTCTCATTTGTTCTATCTGAGCGGCAAGCCGGGGATGCCCCTCGTAAGCGCCAGCACGAACGGATATCTCAAAGTTGGCGATATGCTGGAGCGTTTCATGGATTCTCTGGGCATTGTCCGAGATCCGACTGCATACAACACATATGGCATGCCTTTTGAAAACAATGAGGCACAGGGCGCGGCTCGGCATATTCTTTCTGCGCTTACGTCGCACGAGGCTTCCATGCCTAATGGTTATCAAGAGGAACTGTTTCATTCTTATAAACGGTCGTATATCCGCCGGGATGAACAAAACGCCGAATATCGGTATTGGAAAAAGCACCGCATGTTCGATTGTGACAGCTTGGCGGAGTACTTTGCGTCATTACCACAGGTGGAGCACTGAAAGGAATACACATGAACACAACGGATATTATCAGAGTAAACGACTTGACCTTTGGGTACAAGCGTAAGCAGGCGGTGCTCGAACATATCACCTTTGCAGTCCCCAAGGGACAGTCATTGGCTATTTTGGGCTATAACGGTGTTGGGAAAACCACGTTGTTCGATCTCATAGTTGGATTACGGCGGCCCTGGTCGGGGTACGCTGCCATTAACAAAGCGTTTGTTCCCTCAATAAGAGACGTATTCCAAATGACCGAACAGGGCGGCCTTATTGACACGATGACCGTACGAGAGAATTTCAAGTTCCGCAAGATGCTATTCAAGCCAAAGGATGACGATAAGACCTTTTTTGAAGCCTTGGAGAAGAATCCATTAGTTCGGGCATTCGAATTGAACGACCAGCTGGACAAAAAGGTCTCTGACCTAAGCTCAGGATTGCGCAAACGAGTGGGAATAGTGGCCGGCATGATGTTCGACCCGCATGTCATCATGCTCGACGAACCCACGAATGCCATTGATCCGCTGACACGTGATCTGTTGATTGAGTATATGGGAAGGCTGCGTGCCGATAACCGTACGATACTTACGATCACCCATGACCTGCATTATTGCTGGAACGTCTCTGATCGTATTATCGTGCTTGATCACAAGCATATTGCCCTGGATGCGATGCTCTCCGATTTCAACTCGTTTGATGAATTCTCAAAGGCCGCGATGCTCGGCAAAGAACATGAGCATGTTGATTTTGGCTTGTAAGTTAAGAGGAGGCTTTGTATGGCAGGGCATTTGCGTATCCCTCTCGTCGAACAGGGGGAGCACAGCGAATGTGGCTTGGCTGCATGTGCCATGATACTCAAGGCGTATGGGCGCGATTCCGGATTGGAGGATTTGCGTAATGCGTATGGTGTTCCTCGTGGCGGGCTAAGCATCAAAAATATAGTGACCATTCTGAATGATTACGGGGTGACGAACCGGGCCGTTGCAGTACGGAATATCGATGGATTCAAAAAACTGGATTCGCCGTCCATCCTGCTATGGAATCATCATCACTTCGTAGTCTTGAGTCATTACGCATTCGGCCGTTTCTATATTATTGATCCGGCGAGTGGGCGTTCATCCGTGCGAGAAGAGGATTTTCGTAGGCACTGCTCCTCGGCGGCTGTGCTTACCGAGCGTGCGGGAGAGAAAAGATCCATTCGCGGGGCATGGCGCGACTCGAATTGCATGGGAGTGATTAAGGACTTCCTTGTTTCTTCCCCGGTTTTCGTGTTGAGTGCCATAGTATTGTCGCTTGCAATACAAAGCTTGGGATTGATTCCTCCAACAGGAATGAGATTTATCGTCAATCGTCGGCAGCTGTGCACCAGCGAGGGGTTTCTGCTGGCCGCGTTCGTGATGATGCTTGTTTCTTTTGCGCTGTATTACCTGATTTCCATGCTCAATGGATTGGCGAACGCTCGATTAAGGATAGGGTTTGGGAACTTTCTATTCCGCAAATACATGCGGGGAGTGTTTGAACGAGAGTTTGCCTTTTTCATAAACCGAACAAGCGGCGATATGATCTACCGGGCGAATCTAGTGGCTGTCGTTGAACAAATGCTGGCTACCGGAATGATTGGATCGCTGGTGTCCTTCGTGTTTCTTGCCGTGTATCTGGTGATGATGATCAACTACTCACCGCAGCTCACAATGGTGACATTGGCGATTTGCTTTGTTATTCTCATGGTCTCGACGATATATGCTGCGAAATCCAAAAAGCTGGTTGATAAGGAGACCGCTGCACAATCCGCAGTGCAACAGTCCTTTATTGAAATTTTCTCCGGAATAGAGACCGTAAAAAGCATGAATCTGGAGGGCTTCTTTTATCGGCGCTGGTCTGATTTACTGCAGAAGCAGCTTCACTTCCAGTGGAAGAGGGGCAAACTCGATGCATGGATGTCGTCACTGTCGGCGGCACTGGAATTCGTATTGCCTCTCGCCATCATCCTATGCGGTTCCGTGCTGCTTGCTCAAGATATGGTCGACTTGGGTACGGTAGTCGGATTCGTAACGTTGGCTTCTTCGTTTGTTGTGCCATTCGGCAGCATCATGACGTCCATTGGGCAGTTTGCTGCCGTTCTCTCATATATCCGCAAGATTGCAGACATTATTCCATCAGGAAAACGAACTAATGACGGGCATATGGATTATGAGATGCGGCATGTGGATGGAGAACATGCTCCTCTCCAAAGAGTCTTGCCGAGTGATTCCCAGAGCGGCAAAGAGATAACGGGAATAGGGGAGAGCCAAGAAAATCCCTCGTGCTATGCTGCGCCGCATTCCGAGCGTATCGATAACTATGGCCGGGAGAGTCTGACTGCACACAATGTCTCATTTTCGTATACGGTTTTTTCCAAGCCCGTAGTAGAAGACATTACTTTACATATTCCCAAGGGGCGCAAGGTCGCGATAGTAGGGCCCACTGGTTCGGGGAAGAGCACGGTTCTCAAGCTTCTTTCCGGATTGATTCGTCCGACGCAGGGAAGAGTGATGGTCGATGGCCATCCATGTGAAGAGTTGCCGCTTTCGTGGCGTGCAAAGAACATTGCTTTTGTCCATCAAGATACAACGGTTTTCAATATGACGTTGCGTGAGAATATCCTGCTGCGACGGACATCCGTGGATGAATCTCGATTAAGGCAAGTGTGCAAGGACTGTTGCATCGATGAATCGATGATGAATCCGGGCTTGGGACTGGACACCATGATCAGTGAACATGGTTTGAATCTTTCCGGAGGCCAGAGGCAGAAGATCGCAATCGCCCGTGCCATGGTGACCAATCCGATGTTCATGGTGATGGATGAGCCGACCAGTGCGCTGGATAATGTTACGGAAAACAAGATAATGAGAGCCCTTATGCGTGCGCCATACGCGTGTGTGGTGGTGGCGCACAGGCTAAGCTCGATACGCATGTTTGATGAGATATATGTGATGGATGATGGGCATATTGTTGAACATGGGTCGCATGAGAGCTTAATGGCCGAGGGGAAGTTGTACGCAAAGTTATATCGTCAGCATTAGTACTGAATGCGCTGGCTGTGATGATTTTTGCTCTGCTGTTTTCTCTATTCGGCTGTCCATTCGGACGAAATCGGGCCCGAAAACGTCCGAATCGACACCCAACCAGCGGAAAGCGTCCGAATCGACATCCATCTGCTGCACGGTCGGTTGTTTCAAACGAATGCAGGGGCTAATCAGTCGTCCGTGTCGCGCCCTGCAGCACCGGCGCTGTAAAACGCCTATTGCGTAGCACCGGCAGCGTCTGGCGAGCCTTATCCAACGTATCCCGGTCGAAATCCGCGAATACGATGTCGTCGCTTTCTGACTGTGCGATCACATGCGCCAGCGGGTCAACGGCCATGCTATGTCCGATGTTATGCGCGCTGTGCTCGCTGCATGCCATCAAGTAGCACGTATTCTCCAACGCACGCGCCTTGCATAGCGTGGTCCAATGATCCACCTTGTCCGCTCCACGCGCCCAGGCTGCCGAGACGACCAGCACGTCCGCGCCGGCAATGGCATGCGCCCGTGCCAGTTCGGGGAACCGCAGATCGTAGCAGGTCATCACACCGAACCGCCAACCGTCGATGGTGATAAGCGGCGGAACCTCGTTGCCCGGCTCGATCACGTCGGATTCACGCTCGCCGAACGCGTCGTACAGGTGGATTTTACGGTAGGCGAGGCGAATCTCACCGTTGTCGATAACAAGAAATACGTTACTTGGCTTGGGAGTTTCCGGGTTGATTACGTGCACGGTTCCCATCAGCGCGATGCCGGTCTGCGCGCTGATCGCCCGTAGTGCCGCGACGAACGGTCCGTCGATTGGCTGTGCGTGATGTGCCGGGTAATACGGGTCGGTCGCGTCCCGTGCGATGATGCCCTCAGGTAGCAGCAGCACACGTGCGTTGTTGGCTGAGGCCTGCATGGCATAGGTGCGGATGGTCTCGATATTGCGATCCGGTTCGCGATCGACCGCAAACTGTGCGATGGCGATTCTCATACCGGCATTCTCGCACTGTTGCGTTACCGGCAGTCGCAGCGGTGCGCATTCATGGAAGGTGGTCGCTTCGGACGGTATCGCGCAGTTGGTGGTTCATTCGGACGAAATCAGGCAGATGAGTGCCGATTCGGACGAAATCGGGCCCGAAAGCGTCCGAATCGACACCCAACCAGCGGAAAACGTCCGAATTGACACCCAAAGCGCGGCAAGGGGGCGACTCAGTGCAGTTCCATAAGCTGTCGCGCCAGCGAAGTGAACTCGTCCGCCAGAGGAGTGTTGGCTAACGCGCCCTCCGGCGTCAGCACCGCAGGCCGGCCCTCTTCACCGGTCTCACGCAGTTCGGGCATCAATGGCAGTTGCGCCATCAACGGCACATCGTGGCCTAGCGCCGCGGTCAGTTGTTCGGATACGCGCTGGCCACCGCCCTCGCCGAAGATCCGCAGTTTCTCGCTCTTATGCTCGTAGTAGCTCATATTCTCCACCACGCCCCGCACCTTCATCGGCACCTGCAGCGCCACCAAGCCGGAACGCACCGCAATATCCGAAGCGGACGGCTGTGGCGTGGTCACCACCACCAGTTCGGCATTCGGCAGCGCCTGCGCCACCGAAATCGCCATATCGCCGGTGCCGGGCGCAAGATCGAGCAGCAGCACATCCGGCTCGCCCCACCACACATCGGACAGGAACTGCTCCAACGAGCGTTGCAGTCTGGGGCCGCGCCACAGGATCGCACGGTCCGCGCCCGCGAACATGCCGATTGAAATAAGCTTCACGCCCCATGCGGTCACCGGCATGAGCATGCCGTTCAGATTCGTGGGCTGCGTATGCACGCCGAACAGGCGAGGCAGGGAGAATCCGTAGATGTCCGCGTCGATGGCGGCGGTGTCATAGCCAAGCGCGGCGAAAGTGGCTGCAAGATTGGCGGTTACGGAGGACTTGCCTACACCGCCCTTGCCGGATGCGATGGCGAAGATGCGCGTCTTGATACCGGGTTTGCTGAACGGATTCTGCCGGCGCTCTGCTTTGAGCGTCTGCACGAGACTGGTCAGCTTGTCCTGTGGCATGGAGCTGACCTCGATATGCGGAACAAGCGTGACGTTAGGGGAGCCGGGCGCCACGTAGGATCGGACCGTACCGTTGATCTGATTGGTGATGGTTTCGCTCAACGGGCAATCCTTGACGGTGAGCTCCACATGCACGGTTACGTCGATGATGCCGTCGCCGTTCTCGTCGACGGTGCCGGACGGCATGGCCTCGATCGACGTGATCATGCCCAGATCGGTGACGGAACGGCCCAGTTCCGGGTCGATGACATGGCTGAGTCGTTCGAAAATATTCGCTTCGATGGTGTGAATGTCGTTCATGATCCTCCTGTGTGCGCCTACCACCTTAGCGGGTGGCCCCGTGCCACGCCAGAACCGTGTTCGGCCGCCTGCATGTTCACCGCGCATCATAGGTAGAACATGCACCGGAAACACAGACGGCCGAATCAATGGCGTTGCTCGGATATGCGAAACGAAAACGGAAAACCGCTATTCCTCAGCGGAGACATGGTTCGCACGCCAGATATCCGGTTCTACATAGATCTCCCACTCATACCAGGGCAATGCGGCGCGAATGTTCTTCTCGATCTTGTCGACAGTCTCCACATCGTAGTCGCGGTCCAACTTGGACGTCTGCACCTTCAAGCACAGCAGCACGGCATCCTCATCCATGTGAATCGCCTGCATATTGATAAGCCGTTCCACGCCAGGCGTATTGTTCACCGCCTGCGAAAGCAGCTTGTGCGTACGCGGATCCACATCCTCGCCGAGCAACAGAGAACCGGATTTGAACGCCAGCGCGGCGGAACCGATCACCAGCACCAGGCCGACCATCAGACCACCGATCGTATCGTACAGTTCATCACCGGTCAGCATCGAGCAGCCGATGCCAAGACCGGCGAACAGCAGGCCGATCAGCGCGAGCGTGTCCTCCATCATCACGGACGCGAGTTCGGCGGACTTGGTGCGCTTCCAGAAGCCGATCAGCGAATCCTTCTCAACTTTTACGCGGCTCATGCGCTCGCGAGCCTCCTTGATGGACGTGTGCAGGCCGTAGCCTTCGAGGCAGGCGGAGATCACGACCACGGCCAGCGCGGCGAGCAGTTCAAGCGAGTCGACCTGGCGGTCCACGGAACCGTCGAGCAATCCGATGAGCTTCTTCGTCGCCTGACTGACGGCGAACACGCCACCGACGAAGAACAGCAGCGTGGCGACGATGAAGCTGGCAAGATATTTCGCACGATGCATGCCGAAAGGGTGGTCGCCTTTTGATTTGCGGTCGGAAGCACGGTCGCCGAACATGAGCACGATCTCGTTCGCGCAATCAGCCACGGAATGCACCGATTCGGAGAACATGGAGGATGATCCGGTGAAAGCGGCTGCGGCGAATTTCGCGCAGGCTACGCCGATGTTGGCGGCCAGCGCGGCTTTGACGGCGGATCCGGCATGGGCGGGCTTGGTGTTTCCTTCGTTCGTCTGCCCCATCTGTGACGGTTGGCTGGAAACTGGTTGGTCGGAGACCGGCATGTCCGATGCGTTATTGGTATTCGTTTCGGCGGTCATAACATTCCTTTCGCTCTTCCTAGGCCATCCTAGAGCATTTCCGGGGATTGAAGGAGCATGCTCCCGCGTTCGGCGCCGACAGCCGCCGATGCTCGTGGAAGCGAAGACGGGAAATCGAGCGTGCTGCGTACTATCGGGCAATGACACGGGAGCCGTGAGGCTGAGAGGAAGCGAACGCTTCGACCGTATGAACGTTTACCGGGCAATTCCGGCGCACGGACGTCTCTCTTCCCGTGCCTTGAATGAGAGAAAGGCACAGTAATGACTGAACCAACAATCGATGCCGTGGAGAACGAATCCTCCGCGGTCCGCAAGCACAGCAATACCTGGCGTGTGGTCGATATCGTGGTGGCCGCCATCATCGCCGTGGCATCCGGCGTGATCTTCTGGGGCTGGGATATTGTCTGCGCGGCTCCGCTGGCCATTTTCGGCGCTGTGACGCCGGGCTTCGAAGGCCTGCTGAACGCGTTCTGGCTGTTCGCCGGCCCGCTTGCCGCCATCATCGTGCGCAAGCCTGGTGCCGCGCTGTTCGCCGAAACGCTCGCCGCCGCCCTGGAACTTACCATGGGTAACCAGTGGGGCGTCGGCGGTTCGCTGATCGTGGGCATTATGCAGGGCATCGGCGCGGAAATCGGATTCGCGATCTTCGCCTACAAGAAGTGGAATATGCTGACCACCGCGGTTTCCGGCGCTCTGGCCGGCGTGGGCTGCGGCATCTACTACTGGGTTATGAACCCGGCATGGGGTGTGCTGCGTTCCAGCATTTACCTGGGCACGTCCATTGTTTCCGGCGCACTGCTGGCCGGCGTGGTGATGTACCTGCTGCATCGTGCCATCGCACAGACCGGTGTGCTCGATCGTTTCGAGTCCGGTCGCGCCCAGACGCTGGTCTGAGCGGCCAGGGTCCCATGCCGCTGGTGTGCGGCGTGGGACCCGTTGTGTTTGTTTGATTGTTTACGTATTACGACGTATTGCTTGTTGAGGGGGATTTCGATGGTTACCGTTGCCTCTGGTGATGATGCCGGAATCGGAGCCGATACCGGTGCGGATGCTCGTATGAGCGCAGATGCGTATGCCGGCGCCGGGGAACGTTCCATGGGGGTAGGCGTGTCCGCGCGCAACTGGGGGTGGCGGCACGCTTCACGTAAGGATTTCGCCCTACGCCATGTCGACTTCGACATCCGGCCGGGGGAGCGTGTGCTGTTGCTTGGCGCTTCTGGTGCCGGCAAATCCACGCTGATGGCTGGACTGGCAGGCGTGCTTGGCGACGATGATGACGGCGAGCAGGAGGGGACGCTGCTGGTTGGCGGCAGGGACGCACGTAAGGCGCGTGGAGTCTCCGGCCTGGTATTGCAGGACCCGGACGCGCAGACGATTCTGGAACGTGTGGGCGATGATGTCGCGTTCGGATGCGAAAACCTGGGGTTGCCCAAAGACGAGATCTGGCAGCGTGCCCGCGAATCACTGGACATCGTCGGACTTGACTACATGCGCTTCGACCATTCCACACGCAAGCTTTCCGGTGGCCAGCGTCAGCGTCTTGCCCTGGCCGGTGTGCTGGCCATGCACCCCGGATTATTGCTCCTTGACGAGCCGACGGCGAATCTCGATCCCGACGGCGTGAAGGAAGTCCATGATGCCGTCAAGCATGTGGTCGAGCGCACCGGGGAAACGCTGATCGTGGTCGAGCATCATATCGATGTGTGGCTTGACACGGTTGACCGCGTGATCGTACTGGGCAAGCCTGACGGCAATTCGCTGACCGGCGGCGTGATTGCGGATGGCACGCCGGACGAGGTGTTCGGCACCATGGGCGATGTGCTTGCCGAAGGCGGCGCATGGGTGCCTGGGCGAGCCATCACGCCGTATCATCCGGAGCGGTCTGCCGGCGAGGTGGTGCTGCGAACCGACGATTTGAGCTTCGGCCGTGAGTTCCCGCTTGGCAAACACATCGATCTGGAATTCCATGCCGGCGAGGTCACCGCATTGACGGGGCGCAACGGTGTGGGCAAATCCACGCTTGCGCTTACTTTGGCGGGTCTGCTCGAACCGCTTGCCGGTCATGTGCGCATGGCGGAACGGATGGTGCCGCCGCGCCGTGCCAATGATGTGAGCACATGGAAGAGCCGTGATCTGCTGGGGCGTGTCGGTATGGTGTTCCAGGAGCCGGAACACCAGTTCGTTACCGCCAGCGTGCGCGACGAGGTTGCCGTAGGACCGAAATCCATGGGGAAAACGGATGAGGAGGCATATCGGATCGCGGACGAGATTCTGGAACGTATGAATCTCAAACGATTCGGCCCGGCCAATCCGTTCACACTGTCAGGCGGGGAAAAAAGGCGACTGTCGGTCGCATCCATGATGGCCGCCGCGCCGAAGGTCGTGGTGATGGACGAACCGACCTTTGGTCAGGATTTCACCACATGGACGGAAATGGTGCGTTTGATCGCCGACGTGCGTGACGCCGGTTCCGCGGTGATTATGGTCACGCACGATGAGGCATTGATCGAGGCATTGGACGCACGCCGTATCGTTGTCAGCGAGGAGGAACAGCATGACTGAAACCATCGGCGTAGTGTCGCATACGGAACGTGTAGATGTGGCCCGACCCGCATCGCCGTCCTGGTTCATCGCGAAGATCAATCCGGTCAGTCGGTTTATCGGCGCGCTGATCTTGTGCATCCCCATGTTCTTCACGCTCGATATCATGTCGGCTTCGGTGGCGTTCGGGTTGGAAATGCTGCTGCTATGGATCGGCGGCATTGCGCCGTGGACGGTGTTGCGCAAGACCTGGCCGGTGTGGATCGCCGCTGCGGGAAGCTTCGTATCCGTGGCTCTGTATGGCAAGACTTCGGGTGTGGTGTTGGCGAATCTAGGCGGATTCGTGGTGATCTCGCAAGGGTCGCTGTATTTGGCATTGGCGACGTTTCTGCGTGTCGCCGCGATTGCGGTGCCGGGTGTGATGCTGGCGCTTGGTCTCGATCCGACCGATTTGGCCGACGGGCTCGTGCAGATCCTCCATTTGCCGTCGAAATTCGTATATGGCGGTTTGGCCGGCCTACGCATGTTCACCCTGTTGCAGGATGATTGGCGTGCACTGGGGCAGTCCCGTCGTTCGCGCGGACTCGGCGACGGCAATGTGATTAAGCGCGTGCTCTCCCAGGCATTCAATCTGCTGGTGGTGTCGATCAGGCGTGGCACGAAGCTGGCCACGGCGATGGAGGCGCGTGGATTCGGTTCCGAACTGCCGCGCAGCCAAGCCCGTGAATCGCGATTGCATGCGGTTGACTGGGGATTCTACCTGATATGCGCCGCGGTGCCGGCGATTGCACTCATCACGGCGTATTGCACCGGCTACTGGCATTGGGCGTTCAGCGGCGTGAGCAACTGACTGCCGCTCTGGCTCTTGGTATTTGGCATGGCTGTGTTATAAAACCAGACAAAAGCTGAAGTATGCATGAGAACATATGCGTGGATGGGGATATGCGTGCTTCCGTAGGTGGTTCGGGTAAGAAACCCACGCGAACAATGGCGTGAAATAAGCCATTGCCGTATCCACGTATTGCGGCCAACCACCTACGGAACCATAAAACCACCTACGGAACCATGTGGGCGGCCGTTAGGGAACATTGCCGGTATTCTGAAGGGCGGCCACAAAGTAGTCTTGCAAGACGCGCCCGAATGTTTTCGTAGCCGGGAGCAGAGACGGGAGAACCCCGCCAGTCCAAAGAGCGGCGGGGTTCTCCTATATGAGACGCTGTGGCTATCAGATGTGGAAGTACAGCTCGTACTCGAGCGGGGTCGGAGCCAGGCGGGCTTCGTCAATCTCGCCGCGCTTGAGGTCCAGCCAGGTCTCGATCAGATCGTCGGTGAACACGTCGCCGGCGGTCAGGAAGTCGTGATCCTCTTCCAGGGCGTCCATGGCTTCGGCCAGGGAGCTCGGCACCTGCTTGATGCCCTCGTGCTCTTCCGGCGGCAGCTCGTACAGATCCTTGTCGATCGGTGCCGGAGGCTCGATATGGTTCAGCACGCCGTCCAGGCCTGCCATCAGCTGTGCGGAGAAGGCGAGGAACGGGTTGCAGGACGGATCCGGGGCACGGAATTCGATACGCTTGGCAGCCGGGGCGGTGCCAGCCAGCGGAATACGGATGGCGGCGGAACGGTTGCGTGCGGAGTACACCAGGTTGACCGGAGCTTCGTAGCCCGGAACCAGACGGTGATAGGAGTTCAGGGACGGGTTGGTGAAGGCCAGCACGGAGGAGGAGTGCTTGATCAGGCCGCCGATGTACCAGCGAGCGATGTCGGACAGGCCGGCGTAGCCCTTCTCGTCATAGAACAGCGGCTTGCCGTCCTTCCACAGGGACTGGTGGCAGTGCATGCCGGTGCCGTTGTCGCCTGCGATCGGCTTCGGCATGAAGGTCGCGGCCTTGCCCGCCAGAGCGGCGGTCTCGTGCACAACGTACTTGTACTTCATCAGGTCGTCGCCTGCATGCTGCAGGGAGTTGAAGCGGTAGTTGATCTCCTGCTGACCGGCGCCGGCCACCTCATGGTGGGAACGCTCGAGAATCAGGCCGACCTTCTGCAGGTTGGCGACCATGTCGTCGCGCAGATCCTGGGTGTGATCGATCGGCGGAACGGGGAAGTAGCCCTTCTTGACGCGGTTCTTGAAACCGATGTTCGGGGTGCCGTCGTCTTCGGTGTCGATGCCGGAGTTCCACGGGGCCTCGATGGAGTCCACCTCGTAGAAGGAACGCTGCATGGAGTTCTCGAAACGAACCTTGTCGAAGATGAAGAACTCGGCTTCCGGAGCGAAGGAGGCGGTGTCGGCGATGCCGGTGGACTTCAGGTAGGCTTCGGCCTTGCCTGCAACCTGACGCGGATCGCGGGAGTAGGGCTCATCGGTGAGCGGATCCACGATGGAGAAGGCCACGTCGAGGGTCTTGTGCTTGCGGAACGGATCGATGAAGGCGGTGGACACGTCCGGAACCAGCTTCATATCGGACTCGTTGATGGCCTGGAAGCCCTGCATCGAAGAACCGTCGAACGGCATGCCGTCCGTAAAGGCGTCCTTCAGGAATTCGCTTGCCGGCACGGTGAAGTGCTGCTGCACACCGATAAGGTCGGTGAAACGGACGGAGACGTACTCCACGCCTTCCTTATTGATAAGGGCCTCGGCATCAGCCTTGGTTTTCAGTTCGTCGGTCACGGGACCGCTCCTTTCACAATCAGAAGTTACGTGAGACAAGCATAGGAGGGTGCGTTTCACGCACTCGTAATTTCGGTTACGAGAATGTTTCGTAATGAGGGATGTTGCGTGTGGTTCCCGTCATTGTGGGAATCACACGCAACAAAGCATGTCCACACAGTGGACGGTGAGCCAGCGTGACCATATTCAATCACGCAATGGATGCGTGACTTATGGCATATGAGAGACGGAGTGGGGTGTGTTGGGGGAGACATGGCGAGACAGGGCGCACGCGGGGCGAATCGACGATGAATGCAGAAGACCCCGGCCTTGGCCGGGGTCTTCTGCAAACAATGTAGGCAATGGTGAATCAGCGACCGCGCATCGCACGGCGGCTGATCTTCTGCGGATGGTTCGGATCCATGCCCTTGGGGATGCTGTAGCCGTTCTTGGACTGCAGCGTGCGCAGGCGGTCGTTCAGCGTGGAAAGCTCTGTTCTGGTGAGCAGGAAGCGCTGATGCGGGTGAATTGCCTTCATGAACTTGTTGGTGGTGGTGTTCGGCTGCAGTGTCTTCTTCTTGACGATGGTCTTGCGCAGATCCTTCAGCTGGGTCTGTCCCTTGCCGTTACCGATATAGAAGCGGTATACGGGGATGGACGATCCCGCGGTCACACCCTTGATGGCGTGCTCCTGACGGTCCATCGCATGCTTGAGACGTTCGGCGTTGCCTTCGCCGATCAGGTAGATGCCGTTGTAGCCGGTGCCACGCCAGATGGCGTCCTTGGTACGCGGGTCGATCCACACCGGTTCCTGCGGGAAGCTGAAGCCGGCCTTGTTCATATTGCTCAGCACGGCGATTGCGGCGCCGGGGCGGCCTTCCATCTTGCGGAATCCGACGGCGTCAGCACGACGGGTCAGCATCATGGTGGCGAACAGAAGGCCGACCATGATGGCCGCAATCATGATGAAGATCCAGGTCAGCCACATCCACTTCTGCACGACGCCCAGAATGATCATCAGAACAATCGGGGCCGCGAATACCAAGGCCATCAGCCATGGCAGCTGCTTGTCCTCTTCATGTGTGAACTGGTAGACCTGGGCGATCTGCTTGAACAGGTTACGTTTTCCGGACTTCTTCTTTGCTGGCTTTTCCGCCATGACTCCCTCACTTGCTACTCGTCGCTGTTGGCATACTGGCCAACAGTTTACCAGTATTGAGGAATATTGAAAAAGAAGCGGTGAAAGCGGCGTTGGCATTGTCTGCGCCGCAGACGAGAGCACGCCGGGCGTTCAGGCATTGGAGCCGAGCGTCCGGCGCGGGATCGGGAGGGGACTCATCTTGTGTGCAGCGGGCGTCCGTCCGCTTTGAGCAGTGCCTCGCCGAAGGCCTCGGAGAACGTGGGATGCGGGTGGATGAGCCGTGCCGCCTCGCTCAGCGGCACATGGTTTCCGACCAGCTGTTCGGCTTCGGCGATCAGCTCCGTTGCCTCGGGGCCTGCCATGTGCACACCCAGCAACACGCGTGTGCCGGGATTGTCGGTATCCTCACCGCTGACAACGGTCATGGCACCGGCTGAACCGCTCATCAGCATGCGGGCGTTACCCATCATCGGGTATGCGGTTTCGGTGATGTCGAGGAAGCGTCCGCTTGCCTTTGCCTGTGCGCCGGTGTAGCCCACGCAGGCGGCTTGCGGTCGGGAGAACACGACCTGCGGAATGGTGTATTCGTCCACGGGCTTCGGATTCAGCCCGGCGATGCGTTCGGCCACGGTGATTCCCTGCGCGAATGCGCGATGCGCGAGTGCATGGCCGGCGGTGATGTCTCCGACGGCCCAAACGCCGTTTGCCGAGGTGCGGCCGAACTCGTCGGTGACGACATGGCCTTGTGCGTCAAGAGCGATGCCGCTGGTGTCGATCCAGCTTTCGCTGGTGTTGGGGTCGCGGCCTATGGCGCCGAGTACGACCTGTGTTTGCAGGGATTGGTCTTCGTCCGAGCCTTTGATGCGGTAGTGCACGGTCGCCTCACGAGGGGATGGTGAATCGATGCGTGTGACGGTGGCGTTGGTGATGATGGTGATGCCGCGCTTGGCGAGTTCTCGGGTGAGTGTGGTGCTTGCGCGGCGGTCCCATGCGGAGAGTACGCAGTTTTTGCGGATGATGAGCGTGACGTTGCATCCGGCCGAGTTCCATATGGAGGCGAATTCGACGGCGACTGCTCCGGCGCCGATGATGGTGGCTGATGTGGGGAAGTCGCGTTGCAGGGCCTGAGTGGAGTCGATGATCGCGTTGTGGAATGGGATGCCGGGCAGCGGGCGTGGGCGTGAGCCCATGGCGAGTACCACGTTTGCCGCGTTGATGGTGAGTGATGCGCCTTGTGGCGTGCTGTCTTGTGTGTTGATGCGGAGCACGTCGTTCTGCCCGGGTGAGGGTGTGAGGCGGATGGCGCGCTGTTGCATGCCGGTGGGATCGTGCGGTTCGCTTAGTGCTGCGGTGGCGCGAAATATGGTGACACCGCGGCGTGCGAGCAGGGAGGAAAGACCGGTGGTCATGGTGGAGACGATGTGTTCGCGCCATTGGTGCAGCGCTGGAAAGTCGATGGGGTCGGTGTGCGCGTGGATGCCGATGGTGCTGGTGTGCTTGATCGCGTCGAAGGTGGCGGTGGCGTCGAGCAGTGTCTTGGTGGGGATGCATCCGCGATTCAGGCAGGTGCCACCGGGGGTGGGGTCGCGTTCGATGAGGGCGACGGTGTTGCCGAGTTGGGCTGCGCGTAGTGCTGTGGAGTAGCCGCCTGGGCCGGCGCCGATGATGGCGATGTCGAATTGTTCAGTCATGGGAATCCTGCCCGTCTGTCTGTTGGTTGTGGGTGTGCCATGACCAACCTTAGCGTGCTGCTTGGTGTGCCGACGACGATGCATGGTGTTGGACGGTTGCGGTATGCGAGATTCGTGGTATGCAAAAGCGCTCCAAGCGTAACGGGCTTGGAGCGCTGGAAAAGTGCTGAGGTGTGATTCGTCTGGAAGATCGATCACTCGGGCCAATGGCCGCGCTTGCTGTAGCGTGGCTTGGGCAGACGCCAACGGCGAATCTGGATGGCGCGGCTCCAGGCATAGGATGCGGAGCGCGTGCCCTTGGCCACGGAGGCCTCGCCGAACTTGTCGATCAGCTTCTTCTTAAGCTTGTGCCACATCACCGCCACATCGATGATCACGGCGGCGAGGTAGGCATACAGCAGGATCATGGGGATGATCGAAGCCCATGCGTTGCGGATGACGTAGCTCAATACCATCGAACCGATCATGATGACCAGTGCGATGGGGATGAAGAACTCGCCGATGTTGAATCGTGCATCGACATAGTCGCGGATATATACGCGCCACGGCAGTCGTTCCGACTTCGGCATGTTGTTGATGTCGCCGTTCTTCATTGCCTCGTACTGCGCGTCTTCCTTCGCGCGGATGCGGGCCTTGGCGGCTTTGGCGCTTGCCTTGCGGTCGGCGGGCACCAGCGGGTGCAGATTCTGGGCTTGGGCGTCCTTGCGCTTGGGAGTTGGGTGACCCTTGCCGGCGGCCTGGGTGCTGCCCTTGTGCTGGTCGGAGGGTTCAGCCGCATCATCGACCGGCTTGTGAGCCTCGTCTTTCTTCTTGTTCCATGTCATGCTTGCAGATTACGGTGACGCCTCGACGCAGCACCCGTGCGAATGCTTGGAAATGCAAGCGTTGCCGGCTTTCGGGCATGCCGTGGAATCACATGTTTTTGCGTGGGCGCGTGGGGAATATACGATTGCATATCGAATTCGCATCGTCGGATGCCATGGTCTGCGTCATCGCTTGGCCGGCATACCGGCGGCATAGAGAAAAGGTATTGAACATGACACAACTGGAATCGGGCGTCATCCGCGCCCGCGTCGAACAGGACTGGCAGCGCATCGTCGATGTGCTCAACCGTAAGATCGCATTGCAATCCGTTTCCGCTCATGGCATAACAGCGGACCATATGAAGCGTTCCGCCGAATTCGTGGCCGAACAGATGCGCGAGGTGGGCGTGGACGCCAAGGTCGCGCAGTCGCATAATCCGGATGGCACCCCCGGCGCATGGGAAGTCATCGGCTCCAGGATCGTCGACCCGAACGCGCCCACCGTGCTGCTGTACGCGCATCATGACGTGCAGCCGGTGCCGGATGCCAGCGTGTGGAACACCGATCCGTTCGTCGGCACCGAGATCGACGGCAGGCTGTACGGCCGTGGCGCCGCGGACGACGGCGGTGGCATTGCCATTCACTCCGGCGCACTGAAAGCGCTGGGCGACGATCTTGGCGTGAACGTCAAGATCTTCATCGAAGGCGAGGAGGAGATGGGCTCGCCGAGCTTCATCCCGTTCATCGAGGATCATCGTGACGAGTTCGACGCCGACGTGATCATCGTGGCCGATTCCGGCAATTGGTCGGCGGACATTCCGAGCCTGACTACTTCGCTGCGCGGCAACACCGACATCGATGTGACCGTGAAGGTGCTGGAGCATCCGGTGCATTCCGGCCAGTACGGCGGTCCGATCCTCGACGCGAATACGCTTGCCGCGATGCTGATCGCCTCCATGTACGACGAAAACGGCGATCTGGCGGTTCCCGGCATCGTCGCGGAGGAGCCGATCGGCGGCTTGCAGCGTGACCTGGACGAGGCGACCGTGCGCGAGGATTCCGGTATGGTGCCCGGCTACCGTCTTGCCGGTACGGGGTCGCTTGCCGCACGCATGTGGACCAAGCCGTCGGTGAGCGTGATCGGCTTCGACGCGCATCCGGTCGAAGGCTCGTTCAACGTGATCAGCCCCGAAACCACGTTCCGTCTGAGCCTGCGCACCGCGCCGAACCAGCGCCCTGAAGAAGCGCAGGACGCGTTGGCGTCGTTCCTGGTCGACCATGCGCCGTTCGGCGCCGAAGTGAGCATCAAGCGCGGCGAGAACGGCATGGGCTGGGCCATGGACCCGAATGCCGAGGCCACCAAGGACGCGCTTGAGGCGATGCAGGAGGCGTTCGGCGTGGCCCCAGTCAACAAGGGCGAAGGTGGTTCCATCCCGTTCATCCCCGAATTGCAGCGCATCTTCCCCAAGGCCCAGGTGCTGGTCACCGGGCCGGAGGACCCGAAGGCCAACGCGCATAGCCCCAACGAGTCCATCTCGTTGCCGGGGTTGAAGAACAATGTGATCACCGAGGCGCTGTTGCTTAACAAGCTCGCCCGATGAGTCGTTGCCGGCGCGATATGGCATGTGCCTGTCGCGCCGGTCTGCAGCGAAGCAACGAGCGAACACCACGCCACCATCACACCAAGGACCATCGCCGTGCCCGAATCTTCAATCACAGCAGCCAACGCCATCATGTCGAACGCCGTATTGCGCTTCGATAACTGGGGGTATCGCCACGCCTCCCGCAGGTATTTCAGCGTGCGAGGGCTGAATCTTACCGTCGAGGCCGGGCAGCGCGTATTGCTGCTGGGGGCTTCGGGCATTGGCAAATCCACCATTCTTGAGGGTGCGGCCGGACTGTTGGGCTCGAATGGCTATGAGCGGCAGGACCCCGGCCAGGAGGATGGCATTATGGTCGATGCCGAAGGCGGCGCGACCGAAGGGCATGTGTTCGTAGACGATGTTCCCGTGCACGAGGCGATCGGGCGGGTAGGACTGGTATTGCAGGATCCGGACGCGCAGGCGGTGTTCCAGCGTCTTGGCGACAATGTGGCCTTCGGGCCGGAGAATCTGCATGTGGAACGCGGCGAGATCTGGCGGCGTGTAGACAGCAGCCTTGCCGCGGTTGGATTGCAGGGACTACAGCTGCACCGTTCGGTGACGCATCTGAGCGGCGGGCAGATGCAGCGACTGGCCTTGGCCGGCGCGTTGGCGATGAGGCCAAGCGTGTTGCTGCTGGACGAGCCCACCGCGAATCTCGATCCCGACGGGGTGACGCAGGTGGTCACGGCGGTACGCGACGTACTTGACGAATTCCGTTCGACCATGGTGTTGGTGGAGCATCATGCCGAACCTTGGATCGACCTGATCGACCGTGTGATCGTGCTTGGATCGCAAACCGACCAGGATACCGCCAACGGCCAGGAACGACACACCGTCATCATGGCGGACGGTACGCCGGATGAGGTGTTCCGCGATCCGAATCTCGACTTTGCACGGCTGGGCATCTGGGTGCCGCGGCGGTATATGCGCGGCGAATGCCGTATCGGTGCGATCCATACCGGCAGCGAACCCGACTACCCGGCTTGCGAAGGCACCGGCGAACCGGTGCTGTGCACGAAGAATCTCGCCATCGGGCGCAACGGCAAAGCCGTGGCAACCGGCATCGATCTTGCATTCAAACAGGGGCAGATCACTGCGCTGGTCGGCGCGAACGGCGCCGGCAAATCGACGCTGGCGCTCACCTTGGCAGGTCTTCTTGAACCGGTGGACGGCGAAGTGAGCGCATCGGGCGAACTGGCCGCAGGCGCGCACGGTGTTCACCCCGGCGACTGGAAATCCACCGAGCTTGCCTCCCGCATCTCATATGTGTTCCAGAACCCCGAACACCAGTTCGCCACCGGCAGCGTACTCGACGAGGTGATGCTCGGCCCGCTGCGTGTGGGCGTAGAGGAGAGTCAGGCCCGCGAACGTGCGCGCACCTTGCTGCGGAGGTTCGATCTGCTGCGCTATGAGAACGCCAATCCGTACACCCTTTCCGGTGGGGAGAAACGCAGGCTCACCGTGGCCGCGGCGCTGGCATCCGCGCCGCGTGTGCTCATTCTGGACGAGCCGACTTTCGGACAGGACCGGTGCACATGGATGCAGATGGTGCAACTCATCCACGGCCTGCGTTCCGACGGTGTAAGCATCATCGTGGTCACGCACGACCGCGAACTGGTCACGGCGCTGGGCGCGCGCGTCATCGAATTGCAGCCGGAGAATTCCCGGCGCGAATGGGAGCCTGCACAAGACGGGCATGGCGATTCGGCCGGCGACGACGTGGTCGCCGTGACCAGCGTGAACACGCGCGACGAGGCGGAACGACAATCCAGCCGTTCGCCGTTCCTGGCATCGCTGAACCCCGCATATCGTCTGATCGGCGGGTTCCTTGCGGCACTGCCCATGCTGCTCAGCCTCGACTGGCTCTCATCGGGAACCATGCTCGTACTGGAGTTCGCGGTGCTTGCGGTCATCGGCATCACGCCGTGGCGAACGGTGCGATCCACCTGGCCGGTGTTCGTCGGCGCACCGTTCTCCGCTCTCGCGGTGCTGCTCTACGGCAAATCCGGCGGCGACACCTGGTGGCAGTGGGGGCTTATGCGCGTTACCGACCGTTCGGCCGAACTCGCCTTGGCGACCGCTTTGCGCATCCTCGCCATCGGCATTCCCGCGATCATAGCGGTGCTGGGCATCGACGTCACGGACCTGGCGGATTCGTTCAGCCAGATTCTGCATTTGCCCGACCGGTTCGTGTATGGCGGCCTTGCAGGCATGCGTCTTTTCTCCGTATTACAGGACGATTGGGCGGCGCTGTCCGCCTCGCGCCGGTCGCGTGGTTTGGGGGACGACAATGCGCTACGCGCGTTCCTCCCACAGTCCTTCGCGCTATTGGTGTTGTCCATCAGACGTTCCACCACGCTTGCCACGGCCATGCAAGCCCGCGGATTCGGCGGCTCCGGTCCGCGCAGCCATGCCCGCGTGAGCGAAGTACATGTACGGGACAGGGTGTTCCTGGCGGCCTGTCTGGCCCTGCCGGTCGCCTCGCTATGCCTGGCGCTGCGCTTTGGCACGTTTTCCTTCTTCGGCAACTGATCGGCAACGTCACAATCCGCAGTCTCGGCCTCGGTGCGTGAATGTCTGCTTGGGCGGTAGTGTGGATGGCATGCCAATCAACGCTCAACTGCTTGACAATCCGAAATCCGATCGAGTCCGCAGAATCGCGGAACTCACCCGCACCAAGGGCCGCCGCAAGAACGGCAGGGGCCCTATCGGAGGGGCGCACGCCCTGAGCGTGGAATACGA
>OBVE01000185.1_pt1 | contig 44199 bp, 16 predicted proteins | sample 1475991 | NCBI WGS metagenome assembly OBVE01 (sample SAMEA2579969, study PRJEB22360) | human gut metagenome | biome: human gut; feature: human-associated habitat; material: faeces | place: Denmark | collected 2008/2010 | reverse complement strand
TACTGAATATGCTTTTTTGACCATAACAAAACACTCCTGTTTCTAGTTTACCAGATTTCAACAGGAGTGTTTTCTTGTGTCTCATTTTATGGGTGCAGTGCCGTTCTTGCGTTTTTTCTTGTCAAAATTAGTAGTCTTTATTTATCTTTTTAATTAAAATGTTAGATATATGGGGATATCAGTATAATTTATAAAATTATTTAACTCAAAATATATCACTACTTTGAATTTCAAGAGAAAGTTTTTACAAATGTTAGAGTCTTTATAATTAGTTATATGAAAAGGTTTTAGAGGTTTTCATGAAAGAAAAGTATGGTTGCTAAACAATTATTTATATTGATTAAAAATTATAGAAAATACTTGCTTAAAGATTAAAAAAAGGATATGATAGACTTCGGAAGAAGGTTAATAAATGTATAGAGTGCGTGTTTTTTCAATAACGTCTTCGTTTTTTTGACGTGCCTTGGGGTACAAGGATTAACATATAGGAAGATTTTGAATGAAACAAGCAAATCATGTTTTTGAAAAAGTGACAAAATACGCCATTCGTAAATTGTCAGTAGGTGTAGGGCCAGTTGCTATCGGGACATTCTTGTTAGCAGGTGGTCTTTTCGTGTCTAAACCAGTTTCGGCAGACCAGGTTACTTCGGATGCATCGGTACACATGGCCTATGTCACAGAAAATGAATTAACAGCTGAAGAGCAGAAGCAAGTGGTACATGCTATTCCTAAGGAATATCAAAATGAGGACACTTTTTATCTGGTTTATAAACGTAAGGGAGACAGTCAAGCTACTCTTCCTCAGACAGGAAGTTCTGACTGGGCAGCGACAGGTTTGGGATTGGCAACAGCGACTATGGCTGTGTTGCTATTTTCAAAAAAACATCGTAAAAAAATTATTGGCTTGGTCTTGATTGGGGCCGCAGGGCAAAGTCTCCTTGTGCCGATAGAGGTTCTTGCCTTGCAAAACAAGGAGTTGCAGGCCTATAATCAAACTCTTGCGGTTTCAAATAAAGAAGATTTGGCTAAGGGTGTTATTGCCATTGATGGTTATGAGTATGTGGGTTATCTGCGTTACTCTGCTAAGCCGGAGCTTGAACAACCTTTGGAGAATACTTTGCAAGGGTTTGAGTCTTCAATAAAAGAAGATAATACAGTTAGTCAGGGGACAGCTGATAGGGATAGTAAGGGAATCAGTTGGAAAAAAGGAACACAAGAGCCAGGTCATGAAGGCGAGTCAGCTGTTCAACCCGCAAATCCAGAGTACACTGGACCGATTAGCGCTAAAGGTACGCAAGAATCAGGTCATGAAGGCGAGTCAGCTGTTCAACCCGCAAATCCAGAGTACACTGGACCGATTAGCGCTAAAGGTACGCAAGAATCAGGTCATGAAGGCGAGTCAGCTGTTCAACCTGCTAACCCAGAGTACACTGGACCAATTAGTGCTAATGGTACCCAAGAAGTTGGACACGAAGGCGAGTCAGCTGTTCAACCTGCTAATCCAGAGTACACTGGACCAATTAGTGCTAATGGAACACAAGAAGTAGGTCATGAGGGTGAAGCTTTGGTTCAACCTGTTGCCCCTGAATATACGGGCCCAATCAGTGCTAATGGTACCCAAGAAGTTGGACACGAAGGCGAAGCTGCTGTTCAACCTGTCGCTCCAGAGTACACAGGTTCAATCAGTAGCGATACTACAAGTGCTAATGGAACGCAGGAAGTTGGTCACGAGGGTGAAGCATGGGTCCAACCTGCTAATCCAGAGTACACTGGACCGATCAGTGCCAATGGTACCCAAGAAGTAGGTCACGAAGGCGAGGCAGTGGTTCAACCAGCTAACCCAGAGTACACCGGTCCAATCAGTGCCAATGGTACTCAGGAAGTTGGCCATGAAGGCGAAGCAGCTGTTCAACCTGCTAATCCAGAGTACACTGGACCGATCAGTGCCAATGGTACCCAAGAAGTTGGCCATGAAGGCGAAGCAGCTGTTCAACCTGCTAATCCAGACTATACTGGTAAACTGGAAGCTAAGGGTACACAAGAATCCGGTCATGAAGGCGAAGCAGCTGTTCAACCTGCTAATCCAGACTATACTGGCAAACTGGAAGCCAAGGGTACCCAAGAAGTTGGTCACGAAGGTGAGGCGGCTGTCCAACCCGAGAATCCTGTCCACACTCCAGTTGTTGGAAGTGTCACAGAGACTGAAACGCAAGCCATCGATTATCCTATCGAAGTTATCACTGATGATAGCAAGTATGTGGATGAAGAGGTTGTCGAGCAAGAAGGTCAAAAAGGTAGCCAAGAAATCCAGAAAATTTACCAAACCATTGATGGTGTCAAGGTTGGTGAGCCAACTATTGTGTCAGGTAAGGTTATTGAGGTGCCACAACCTAGAAAACTTCGTCGTGGCAGCAAGCCCCTAGATGGAACAACGACGGAAGAGTCTATTGTAGAGCTTCCATTTAAAGAGATTGTCCAAGAAGATGATAGTCTTGAAAAGGGCACTCTAAAGGTTGTTCAAGAAGGTCAAAAAGGTCAAAACAAAATCACCAAAGTCTATAAGACCTACAAAGGGAATAAGACGTCTGAGGCACCAACTGTTACTGAAATCGTGCTAGTTCCTGTTCAAGATCGTATCGTTCACAAAGGGATCAAGGTGTCTGAAAAACCAGTACTTACGCTGACACAGATTGATAAGGATGACTTGGGTCGAAGTGCTAAGCTTAGCTACAACTTGACGAATCCAGGTTCAGCAGCTATCACGACTATTAAAGCAGTCCTCAAGCAGGATGGACAGGTTGTTCAAACGCTTGATATTCCTAGCACGACCTTGACTGCTGACCTAACAAACTTAGACTATTACAAGCCATATACCCTCACAACAACCATGACCTATGATCGTGGCAATGGTGAGGAGAATCAGGTTTTGGCAGACCAAACTCTCCAACTGGATCTCAAGAAGGTTGAGCTTAAAGATTTTGCACGTACAGATTTGATTAAGTATGACAATCAAACAGAAGTGGATGAGACTCGTCTGGCAGCTGTACCTCAGGATCTCACGAATTACTACTTGAAGATGACTTCTGCGGATCAGAAGACCACTTACTTGGCAGTAAAAGCCATCGAAGAAACAACGGTTGAAGGCAAGGCGGTTTATAAGGTAACTGCAGTAGCGGACAATTTGGTTCAACGTGATGCCCAAAACCATTTTGCTCAAACCTATAGCTATTACATTGAGAAACCTCAGGCTAGCCAAGCCAATGTTTACTACGATTTTGCTGAGTTGGTCAATGCCATTCAGGCTAATCCTTCAGGTGAATTTAGGCTGGGTCAAAGTATGAGTGCTCGTCACGTCGTTCCAAACGGTAAATCATACATTACGACCGAATTTACTGGTAAGTTGCTCAGTGATGGTGACAAACGCTATGCCATCTATGATTTAGAGCATCCATTGTTTAATGTCATCAATGGCGGAACGATCAAGAATATCAACTTTGAAAATGTAGACATCAATCGCTCTGGTCAAAATCAAATCGCGACGGTTGGATTTAACCTTAAAAACAAAGGTCTGATTGAAGATGTTAAGGTGGCTGGTTCAGTGACTGGTAACAATGACGTTGCAGGTATTGTCAATAAAATTGATGAAGATGGCAAGGTTGAAAATGTTGCCTTTATCGGTAAAATCAACTCTGTCGGTAATAACTCGACAGTGGGTGGGATTGCTGGTTCAAACTACATGGGATTCGTCAACAGAGCCTATGTCGATGCGACCATTACAGCTCAAAATGCCAACGCAAGTATGTTGGTGCCATTTGTCACTTACATGCTCAACAGTTGGAAATCAGGAACGAAGGCTAAGGTAACCAATTCAGTAGCTAAAGGTGTTCTTGATGTTAAAAACACAAGAAATGTCGGTGGTATTGTCGCTAAGACATGGCCTTACGGTGCTGTTCAAGACAATGTGACCTATGCCAAGGTTATCAAGGGCCAAGAAATCTTTGCTTCGAATGATGTTAATGATGAAGATGGTGGTCCATACATCAAAGATCTCTTTGGTGTTGTTGGTTACAGCTCGGCCGAAGATGGTACTGGTAAAGATACTAAGAGTCCGAATAAGCTCAAACATTTGACCAAGGAAGAAGCTGACAAGCGTGTTGAAGGTTACAAGATTACAGCTGATACATTTGTTAGCGAGCCTTACGCGTTGAATACGCTTAACAATGTTTCTAGTCAAGCTGATTTTGCCAATATTCAAGACTATAAGCCAGAATACAAGCAAGCTTACAAGAATATTGAGAAATTCCAGCCATTCTATAACAAGGATTATATTGTCTATCAAGCAAATAAACTGGCTAAAGACCACAACTTGAATACCAAAGATGTGCTCTCAGTGACACCAATGAAAGACAGTAATTTTGTTACAGACCTAAGCGATGCTAACAAGATTATTGTTCACTATGCTGATGGAAGCAAAGACTACTTCAAGCTTTCAGAGAGTGCAGAAGGTTTGAGCAATGTTAAAGAGTACACTGTTACTGATTTGGGTATCAAGTACACTCCGAATATCGTTCAAAAAGACCACTCAAGTCTTATCAATGGTATTGTTGATATTCTTAAGCCGATTGAGTTGCAGTCTGATCCGATTTACCAAAAACTTGGTCGTACCGGTCCAAACAAGGTCAATGCTATCAAGAACCTCTTCTTGGAAGAAAGTTTTGACGCTGTTAAGGCTAATTTAACTAACCTGGTGACTAAGCTGGTTCAAAATGAAGACCACCAACTTAACCAATCACCAGCTGCCCAACAAATGATTCTTGACAAGGTTGAGAAAAATAAAGCGGCCCTCTTGTTAGGTTTGACTTACTTGAATCGCTACTATGGTGTGAAGTTTGATGATGTTAACATCAAGGAAATCATGCTCTTCAAACCAGATTTCTATGGTAAAAATGTGGATGTCCTTGACCGTTTGATTGAGATTGGCTCTAAGGAAAATTATATCAGTGGTTCAAGAACCTACGATGCTTTTGGTGAAGTTCTCGCCAAAAGTACCCTTTCTAGTGATCTGACCGACTTCCTTAATTACAACCGAAAACTCTTTACCACTATCGACAATATGAATGATTGGTTCATCGATGCTGCTAAGGATAAGGTCTACGTTGTTGAGAAGGCATCTCAAAATGAAGGTGTCGGTGAGCACAAGTATCGTGTTTATGATAACCTTAGTCGTGGTCTCCACCGCAAGATGATTTTGCCATTGTTGAACCTTGATAAGACAGAGATGTTCTTGATTTCTACCTATGACACCATGTCTTATGGTACGGCTAACAAGTACAATACAACCTTAGAAAAGTTGAAACCTGAGATTGATCTAGCCGCTCAACGTCAAATCAACTATCTTGATTTCTGGCAAAGATTGGCTGCGGATAATGTCAAAAACAAATTGTTCAAAGACATTGTCAATCCAGTCTGGGAAGGTTTCTATGTCTGGGGTCATGGTTGGCCAGGTTGGCCAGAGCGCTACGGCCAATTCAAGAACAGTACAGAAGTCTATGCGCCAATCCGTGAAATCTATGGACCAGTCGGTGAGTACTATGGTGATAACGGAGCCATGGCCGGTGCCTATGCTGCCATCTACGACAATCCATACGATAATCGTGCCAAGGTTACCTTCGTCATGTCTAACATGATTAGTGAGTACGGTGCTTCGGCCTTCACTCATGAAACAACTCATATCAATGACCGTATTGCCTACTTTGGAGGCTTTGGCCGTCGTGAAGGAACAGATGTTGAAGCTTATGCCCAAGGGATGTTGCAATCACCAGCTACTCAGGGCCATCAAGGTGAATACGGGGCCTTGGGACTTAACATGGCCTTTGAAAGAGAAAACGACGGTAATCAGTGGTACAACACTAATCCAAACAAGTTGAAGTCGCGTGAAGCCATCGACCGTTACATGAAGGGCTACAATGACACCCTCATGCTTCTTGACTCCCTTGAAGGGGAAGCGGTCCTCAGCCAAGGAAATCAAGAGCTCAATAACGCATGGTTCAAAAAGGTAGATAAACAGCTACGAGGTAATAGTAAAAACCAATACGACAAGGTGCGTGCTCTAAGTGATAGCGAAAAAGCTATTAGCTTGACTTCTATTGATGACCTTGTGGATAATAACTTCATGACCAATCGTGGACCAGGAAATGGTGTTTATAAACCTGAGGATTTCTCTTCTGCCTATGTCAATGTGCCTATGATGTCTGCCATCTATGGTGGTAATACCAGTGAGGGCTCTCCAGGTGCTATGTCCTTCAAGCATAATACTTTCAGACTCTGGGGTTACTACGGCTATGAAAAAGGCTTCCTAGGTTATGCGACTAACAAGTATAAACAAGAAGCTAAAGCGGCTGGTAAGAACACCCTTGGTGATGACTTTATCATTAGCAAGATTTCTGATGGTCAATTCAACACCCTGGAAGACTTCAAGAAGGCCTACTTCAAAGAAGTGAAAGAAAAAGCGTCTCATGGTTTGACGACAGTTACTATTGATGGTACATCAGTAAGCTCTTACGATGATTTGTTGGCCATGTTTAAAGCGGCAGTAGCCAAAGATGCTGCAAGTCTTAAAACAGATAATAACGGTAATAAATCGGTGTCAACAAGCCATACGACTAAACTCAAAGAAGCTGTCTATAAGAAACTCCTACAAGAGACAGATAGTTTCACAAGTTCTATTTTCAAATAATAGATGAAAAAATCCCTTTTGGTAAATGCCAAAGGGATTTTTGAGTTTGTTCGAAAAAGGAGTAGTAAGGAGTCTCTATGTCAGTATTGGCAAGGGGTTGAGAGAACTGTGAGTTGAGTCGTTAAAAAATTTTTCTTTTTGAAGGGAGAGTATTTTGTATTTTAATAAATATCACCAAAACAAAAAAATAAGGTTAGGGTGATGAACGTTTTTAATGAAAAATGGTTTGATATGAAAGTATTTTGAAAATTATAGAACTAACAAAACAGAGGATTGTGGTAAATAAAAGCACGAACGTTTTGAAGTTTCAAAGGACTTAGATAAAAGTTTTAAATTAATGTTTTCTAATAAAAGTTAAACTTTTACACAATTATTAGTATATATTTGACAATTTAATAATTATAGTATAAAATGGAAACTGTATATAAAGTAATTTGGATATTGAGGAAATTTATTATTATGAGAGATATGTTTAATAAACGCCAACGTTTTTCATTAAGAAAATACAGCTTTGGTGTAGCCTCTGTCCTTTTGGGAGTTTCAATCTTCTCAAATGCACAGGGTGCCCAAGCTGATGAAACGGTAGCACCAACTACCGCAGGTATGGAAACAACTGCTGAGCCAGATGTAGTCGTGGAGCAATCAACACCAACGACAGCATCAGTAGCGCCAGCAACAACAGAAAACGCACCAAGCTCAGTCTCTACTGTGGCTTTGGCTAGTGAACAGCCACAATCAGCAGCTCAAGAAAGCCAAGCAACTTCAACAACTAGTCAAACAGCAGCTAGTTCAGAAGCAGCTTCTCAGGCTGCATCGCAAGCGAACTCTGAATCTGCAGCAGCGACTGCTTCATCTGTAGCGACTAGTGCACAAGCTCTTAGCTCAACAGCAGTAGCCGAAGCTCCTGTTGCTGGTCAAGTATCAGCACAAACAAGTGCAGCCGCTTCAGTTGCGACTGCAGCAGAAACTGCCAGCGCAGAGTCTACAACCAATGCTGTAAATAGCGTCCTTAAAGTAGCGACTAGTGAGTTGGCCGTGACAAGCAGTGAATTGAATGCTGCTGAAGCAAGCCTTAACTCTGAAAATCTCATCAACGCTATGGGACTTGCGGTATCAAACCGTAGCCTTCGTACAGCTGATGCAGTTGCTGTTTTGACAAATGCTGGAGCAAGCTCAACAAACCCTGACTTGACAAACCTAGGCTACAAACTTGCTTATTTGCCAGAACGTCAGCAATACTTTGTTAACATTGATTACATCAACAATCTTAGAGTTGGTCGTGATAATCGTGGGGTTATGAGACCTTATGACTACATTACAAATGGTAACTACATGGTTGTCGTAAACTATGCCAACCTTGGTATTATTGACTACGTGGATGAAGCAGGAAACAAGATTCCTGGATCTTCAACCTACCGTATCAATAACTCAACTGAAACAATCACAGCAAACGGTAAGACTTACAATAAAATCTACGATGCTGGTGTAACAGAACTTCCACCAGTACCAGCAGGATACCGCATCAAATATGCCTCTGCTGACAAATCTAAAGCTAATGCTTATGTAGATGTTTTGAAGTCAGAACGTCAATACGACTATAATAACGGTATTGCAACAATCCGCTCAGAACGTGCTTGGGACCGTAACCAAAGCCGTGTCGTTGACCTTGTTCAATTCGCTAACGGTTCACAAGGATTGGATGCTTCAATTGATGCTAATGGTGGTGGTCAATACCTAGCTCCAGGTTACCGTTACCACATTATCGTTGAAAAAGACACTAAAGATGTCACAAAAGCAACAAGTCAAACAGTAACTTACACTGGTGCTGATACGAAGACACCAGCTGCTAACACTCAAAATGACTTTAGTTTCAACGGTAAAGAAGATCCTACAACTAATACGACAACTTGGACTGAAACGACTCACACTTATGGAACAGTCAAAACTCCAGTTGTTACTGGTTACTATGCCGATAAAGCCGCAGCAGGTGGCAAGACAGTTACTCCAGATGCACCAAATGCGACAGACACAGTGATATACAAAGCCTTTGGTAAATTTATCGCTGTGGATGAAAATGGCAATCCAATTCCAGGTGTATCAACAACTGCCTACACGAACGATCCTAATGATGCGACTAAGATGATTGCCATCGACAAGACGCTTCCAAGTATTCCTGGTTACACTGTTAAGGTTGTCCCTGCATCACCATCAAATCCAGGTGAAGACACTCGTGTCGTTTACGTAGCAATCGTTAACGATGTGACTAAGGCTACTAAACAAACGGTTACCTTCCAAGGTGCAGGCGATAAAACTCCAGCTGCAGATGTGAAATCTGACTATACCTTTGCAGGTAAGGATAACCAAGCGACTGGTAAGGTGACTTGGAATGAAACTAGCCACACTTACGGTACAGTTAAGGTTCCTGTTGTTAATGGTTACTTTGCAGATAAAGCGGTAGCAGGTGGTAAGACAGTAACTCCAGATGCTCCAGAAGCAACTGACACCGTAACTTATAAGGCTTTTGGTAAATTTGTCATTGTCGATGAAAATGGTAAGCCAATTGCAGGTGTCTCTGATACTGCCTACATCAATGATCCTAACGATCCAACTAAGATGATTGCAGTTGACAAGAACTTGCCAACTATCCCAGGTTACACTGCTAAGGTAGTACCTGCAACACCAGGTGACTTGTCTAGCGATACTAAGGTTGTTTACGTTAAGAATGATCAAAAAGCAAGTGTTGTTTACCGTGATGAAACAAGTGGTTCAACCCTTGAAACTGTTGCTTTGGCTGGTAAGTCTGGTGAAGCGGTTAACTATTCAACAGCTGAACGTATCAAACACTATCAAGACCTTGGCTATGTCCTTGTAACAGATGGTTACCCAGCTGGTGCAAGCTTTGACTTGGATAGCACAGTTGACCAAGCTTGGACAGTAAGCTTCAAACGTGTAGCACTTGACTTTAATCCAGACAATGCTCACGAACCAGGAACACCAATCTATCCTAACCAACCAAACGGTCCAAAATGGCCAGCTAAGGATGCTTACCTTAAAGATGTGACATATACTGTTCACTATGCAAGCAAAGATAGCAATGCTAAATTGCCAGCAGACAGTGTTCAGAAAGCACAATGGAAACGTTCATTGACGCTTGACTCTGTAACAGGTGATATTCTTACTGCAGGTGAATGGAAGGCAGATAAGACTAAGTTTGATCTCGTGATTACACCAATGGTTAACGGTTACTTCGCAGATAAAGGTCGTGTGGCTTCTCAAGATGTCACTATGGACAGCAAGGTTGAAACGGTTACTTACACTAAATTTGGTAAGATTATTGCCGTTGACGAAAAAGGGAATCCAATCCCAGGTGTTGAAGCAGTTACTTACACAAATGATCCTAACGATCCAACTAAGGCTGCTATGACACTTGTTCCTGAAGTGAAAGGTTACAAGGCTGATAAGACTGGTGTGACACCAAGCAACCCTGGTGAAGATACAAAGGTTGTTTACAAGGTGGTTAATGCAGAACCTGCTAAACCGGCAGTTAACAAAGAAGTTGGTACTATCGTTGTTATCTACCGTGACGAGTATGGTAACCAAATCAAGATGCCACTTGTGATCACTAACTCTGTTGGTTCAGAAGTTAATGTTCATGGTGACCGTTACATCTACCGTAACGGTGTGAAATATGAATTGATCCGTCAAGAAGGTAAATCTACAGACAAGATGACAGAAGGTCAAACAGTCGTAACTTACATCTACCGTAAGGTTGAAGATGGCTCAACACCTTCAAATGGCAATGGTGGTCAATCTGGAAGCTCAACTTCTAAAGCTGTAAAAGCAACTTCAAACGGTTCTAAAGGATCTAAGGGTTCTGGATCTGGATCAGCAGCTGATGGCGCTTCAGACGGTAAAGGTTCAGATAAGAAGAAATCTGGAAATAAAGATGGTAAGAAGGCAGATGGTTCTGATAAAGCTAAAGAAGGCGATGAACAATTGCCAGTAACAGGTGAGTCAGATAATAACCTTGCAGCAATGGGTGTTGTTGTCATGGGACTCATGTCAGGACTTGCGGCTATGAATCGTCGTAAAAACCAAGACTAAGATTTCCACACCTTATCTCTCATAAAATCCAAAAATAAAATCTCTCTCGAGTGTGATTGCTCGGGAGAGATTTTTTGTTTGTGGATAAAATTCACGGAATCTCCCAAGGTTTGTGAATCTTTTAAGCAGTATTTAGCTTGATAAGGTACAATAGAGTAAGACAAAACGAATGAGGAGACTGTCATGAAGTTTTTACATACGTCAGATTGGCATGTGGGGCGAACCCTCAATGGCTGGTCTTTGTTGGAGGAGCAGGCGTGGGCCTTTCAACAGATTGTGGATTTGGCTATTAGCGAAAAAGTGGATGGGGTTATCATTGCGGGAGACCTCTATGACCGTGCGGTGCCCCCTGTGGATGCGATTAAGCTTTTTAATAAGACCTTGGCCCGCTTAGTACTGGAGGAACAGATTCCTGTCTATGCTATCAGTGGTAATCATGATGGAGCTGAACGTTTGCATTTTGGGCGTGACTTCTTTCAACCTCAGGGCCTTCATTTAAGCACACGTTTGGAGGAGGCTTTTGAGCCTATTGAGTTGGAGGATTGCCAGATTTTCCTGCTGCCTTTTATCGATCCTATTGATGCTCGTATTTACTATAAGGACGATGAGGATAAGGAAATTCAGGGGATTTGTGATGCCTTGGGCTACATTATTGAAGATATGGAAAAAGCTTTTGATCCTGAAAAAGCCCATATTTTGGTGACGCATTTTGCGGTTTCTAAGAAGGATGATAGCGATGGTCAAAGTCTACGGGAATTGATGTTGTCTGAAACTAGCAATACGGTAGGTGGCCTTACCAATGTGACCAGTGACCTTTTCAAGGCTTTCGATTATGTGGCCTTAGGGCATATCCATACGCGTTTTGCCAGTCCGACCAAGCGCGTGCAATATTCAGGCAGTCCAATCGCCTTTAATGTCAAGGAAGCCAAGCGTAAGGAAGAAAAGGGTGTCTATATTCTTGAATTGGATGCGTCTGGTGATTTGTCTCAGACCTTCCATCCTCTAGAGGTCAGACGGCCGATTGTGGTTTTACAGGCGCCTTTTGAAACCTTGATGTCACCTGAATTTTATAAGGAGCAACCTTGTCAAAAGGCCTGGTTTGCCTTTGATATTCAATTGTCCAGCCGTAAGGAATTAGAGGGCATCAATGTGCGTGCCCGTCTGGAAGAGATTTATGGGACAGACATTGTAGAAATCACTTTCAGTCGTTTGGGTGATGTCAGGGAAGAAAGCTTGACTGTTGATCAGCACTTAAAAGATTTGGAAATGCAGTCTCCACAGGAAATTGTCTCTGATTTTTACCAGACAGTGACTGGGGGCGATGTCTTGTCTGAGAGGCAAACTGCCCTTGTGGAAAGTATTTTTGAGGAGATTGGAAGGAGTGGACAATGAGACCAGTTCAGTTAGAATTGACCAATTTTGGACCTTATCGTAAGGAAGTCATCAATTTCACCCAGTTTGACCACGCTCCCCTCTTTTTGATTGGTGGGGACACGGGGGCTGGTAAGAGTACCCTCTTTGATGCCATGACGGTTGCCTTGTTTGCCACAACCAGTGGCGACCGCAATGTTGAGGAGATGCGGTCAACCTTCGCTGGTCCAGAGGACGATCTGACCAAGGTGACTTTCTACTTCCAACAGGGCAAGCATCTTTATCGCATTGAGCGAGTGCTCCAGCAGGAGAGAGCCAAGCGAGGTGGGGGTACGACTATGCAAAAGGCGACGGCTTCCCTAGTCATTGTGGATAAGATTGGTGGTCAGGAAATTGAAAAGCTTGGGGATAAGATCAAGGAAGTGAGTGACCAGATTGAGCAGATTTTGGGACTCAATGCCGAGCAGTTCAAGCAGATTATTCTCCTTCCGCAAAATGATTTTAGCCGTTTCTTGAAAGAAGATTCCAAGACTAAGACTCAAATTTTGAAGAAAATCTTTGGAACGGGTATCTTTGATCGTTTTCAAAAGAGCTTGGAAGAGCGTCTTCGTCAGAGCAATAAAGATATGGATAAGCGTCAGGCTCAGCTAGATGGCTATTTTGCCAGTCAGGTTTGGTCTGAGGAAGAATTAGCCGTCTTGGCGCAAACGCCAGCCTCTGAAAAATTGGCACGTCTTGAAGAGTTTTTGTCTCGGCGTCAAGAAAGTCTTACGGGGCAAAAAAGCATCTTGAAGGATGCCCATGAGGATTTGGCAAAACTGCAGAAGAGCTTGCAAATTGCTCAAGATGTGGCCAAAATTTTCCAAGAATTGGAGCAAGCCAAGGAGCGTTACCGTCTAGAAATTGAGGAAGGGGCTCAGGGACAAGCAGAGGCGAAATCGCATCTGGAGGAATTGCAGTTCGCCCAAGGGTTGCAGGAAACCATCAGCAGCTTGAAGCAGTATCAGAAGCAGTTGTTGCAATTAGAACAGGACTTTGAGATTGCTCAGGAGAAATTAAAGGCTAAGGAGCAGGCTTTTGAGGAAGTCAAGGCTCAAAAAGAGACGCTTGCAACTCAATCTGAGGGTTTTCTTCAAAAAGAAGGGAAACTGGGTGCGTGGAAAGAGGCTATTATCTATGCCCAGAGTCTTGTCCAAGAGCAGGAGAAAATCAAACAGTCGAGTGCTAACTACAAGAGGTTAGAAGAAACCTATCAGCAGGCTTCGAAAGAGATTGAGCTCCTTTCCCAGTCCTTGTCAGATTTGGAGGCTAATCGTCTTAGTTTAGAGAGTTTACATGAGGCTGAAAAACTCCTCCAGTCTGTGAGCTACAGTGTGGATAAGCAACTGGCTCAGGATCTTAAAGAAATAGAGGGCTTGAATCAGGAGTTGGCAAAGACCGAAAAGCGTCATCAAACCTTATCTTTAGATATTGACCAAGTTCAAGAAATCCTCAAAAAATTGGAAGAGCAGTTAAGAACGACCTTAGCGTCTCGTCGTCAACTCATGATTGCCCAGTTGCAGGCAGAATTAGAGGATGGACAGCCCTGTATGGTCTGTGGTTCCTTGGAACATCCTAAGGTCGATGGGACACAGGCTGATGAAGCGGCCTTGAAGGATCTCATGGACCAGGTGGAGGAACTTCAAGCTCAAAAAGAAAAGCAAGTCGCTACCTTGTCAAATCGCCAGGCTACCTTGAGTGAAGTTGAGACTAAGCGCCAAGATATGCTTGACCAAGTGGCTAAAGTTAAGTTAACTCTTGAAAAACACTATCAAGAACTCGAAGAGCAAGTTAAGGGACAGTTTGATTTTGATTTTTCAGAGGACTATGGAGCTGACCGTGGACAAGCCTTGTTGAGTGCTGTTGAGAAGCATTATCAAGAACTCCAAAAACGCTATGAGAAGGAAGAGGCAGACCGTGTCCATTATCAAAATGAGTTAGGACGAGCTCAGGAAAAAGCGACAGATTTGGCTAAGAGCTATCAAGAGGCCAAGGCAGCTCTCGACCAAGCTAAGGAGCGCTTAAAAGATTTGCAGGTAGCTCATCCAGAACTGGAGTCTGTAGAGGTTTATCAAGAACGGATTTCCCTTGCGAAGCAGGAGTTGGACCTCTACAATAAGCAGATTAAGGAAAATAGTGAAGCCTACAACCAACTTCATGCCGACATTCAAGGCATCAAGGGGCAACTTGAGAGCTTGACCAAGTCTAAAGAAAAGACCAGCCAAGAAACGAAGCATCTATTGGCTGAATTAAATCAAAGTCTTAAGGCTGAAGGGGCGCTCACCAATGACCTAGAACAAATCCAGCTTTGGCTGCTTGAAGTGAACAAGCAAGCTATTCCTAAGCTTCAGGCTCAATTGACAAGTTACCAAACCCTTAAACAAGAATTGCAGACCCAGATTAGTAAGGGCAAAGAGCTTCTCCAAAATCATGAAAAACCAGATTTGGCCGCTTTAACACAAGAGGTTCAAACCAGTCAGGAAAGCTATGATAAGCAACTGGCTCAGGTGTCTGTCATGGAGAAGGGACTTAAGGATGCGACGGCTACCTACCAAGCCGCCAAAACCCTTCAAGACAGTAATCAAGAGGCTTTTAAAGCTCACCAAGAACTCAGTGATTTGGTTAAGGTAGTCAAGGGAGAAAATACTGCTCTGACTGGACGTCTCAATCTTGAGGTCTATGTTATCCGTCAGTATTTCCAACAAATCTTGGACTATGCCAATGCCAACTACATCGGATTATTAACGGATAACCGCTATTCCTTTGTCTTGAGCGAGGAAGGTCGAAGGGCGCGTGATCACTTTGGCTTGGATATCAACGTCTATGATCAGTTGACAGGTAGTGAACGCTCCGTTAAATCATTGTCTGGTGGTGAAACCTTTATCGCTGCACTGGCCATTGCCCTATCCCTCTCAGAAGTTGTGCAAAATACCAGCAAGGGTGCCGTTGTTGAAGCCCTCTTCATCGACGAAGGTTTCGGTTCGCTAGATAAGGAAGCCCTCACCAAGGCTATCACGGTCCTAGAACAAATTGGTGAAAACCGAATGGTCGGAGTCATCAGCCACGTGGACGACATGAAAGAAGGCATCGCTCAACAACTAGCCATCATCAAGTCACACGATGGTAGTAGCCGTATTAAGATTGTGGATAAGGGGTAGGAAGAGTCGAGAGTCTCGGAGACCTCACTCAAAACCCTTTAACCTTTCTAAGAGATAGTTCCTCATCAGGGATATCTCTTTTTTTGAAGTCTTCTAACTGTCAGTTTTTTCTGAAAATAAAAGGAAATTAGTTTGAAAAAAACCTCTCATAAAAAAGCTAATCTATTAGAAAATTAAGTGATACTATGGTATAATTTAATATGGTTAAGTCTCGATAAAAGCAAGGAAAAAGTGTATAGAGTATGTTTTAGGTCCCTATCTCTTGCGACCTAAAAGTTGTTATTAAACTCTTAGAGTGTTTCTGGAAAGCTTATGTCGGTTTGAGACAGGAAAAGAAAAATTGTACTAGCTAGAAAAAATAAGAAATAAAAAATGACAGAAAAAATTTCCGTAATTATTCCCGTTTACAATGTAGAAAATCAACTCCAGACCTGTCTAGACAGTGTCCTGGGGCAGACCTATCAAAATCTTGAAATCATCCTCATCAATTATGGCTCAATAGATGACAGTGATGCCATTTGCCGTAGCTATGCTGCTAGGGATTCTCGCATTCTCTATTTCAAAAAGGATAATGGAGGGCTTTCAGATGCTCGCCATATTGGTATTCGTCAGGCTAAGGGAGCTTACGTCACCTACGTGGATGCTGAGGATTGGGTAGAACCAACCTATCTAGAGGAGCTTTATAAGGCGCTCCAAGCTCACAAGGCAGATATCGCAGTAGCCAATTACAGTGTTTATAAGGAATCGGAAGATCGCTTTTATTTTTACATCAAGGATGAAGATTATTACGAGCAGGTGTATTCACCCGCTCAGATTATTGATGGGCTCTTTGAAGAAACCAATAACATTAACATCGCTCTGATTTCTGCGACAGGTAAACTCTACAAACGTTCCTTGTTTAATGACTTGCTTTTCCCAAAAGAGCATGCAGGGGAGGATGGCTTTTTCAACCTTAAAGCTTATCTCATGAGTGAGCGTACGGTTTACCTTAATAAGGGACTTTATGTTTACCGTGATAGTCCAGAGATGCCATCAGCGACTTGGATGCAAGACTGGATGATGACCTTAGTTTATGCCATGGAGGAGCGCTTGGCTATTGTTGCTAGCCATGGTTTCCCTCTGGAAAAATATATGGTTACCTACCGTCAGATGCTAGAGGCTTGTTTGAAAAATGTAGAGGAGCAAGGTCTCACAGATTCTGATGCCTACCGCTCCATTCAGGAGAAATTTCAGGTCTTGAGTTTGGCTCCTCAACGTTATGAGACTAAGAAGCGTGCCATTGTTCTGGCAGCCAACTATGCCTATGTTGACCAAGTGCTTACGACCATCAAATCTATCGTTTTCCATCATCGCAACATTCGTTTTTACTTGATTAACGATGATTTTTCTCAAGAGTGGTTTAGAGGACTTAACCGTCATCTGGCTGCCTTTGGTAGTGAAGTGATTAACTGTCGTGTGGATAGTAGTCAGATCAAGCAATACAAGACCAATAGCAATTATGCTAGCTATCTTCGCTATTTTGTGGCGGACTTTGTGTCTGAGGAAAGAGCCCTCTATTTGGATAGTGACATGGTGGTTACAGGTTCTCTAGAGGACCTCTTTACCCTTGATTTAAAAGGTCGTCCTTTGGCTGCTGTTCGTGATTATGTCATTCAGGTTCAGGACCGCCAGGTGATGTTTGATGCAGGTTTCATGGTGATTGATACGACTTATTGGAAGCAGTACAATATGAGACGCCACTTGATTGACATGACCAGCGAATGGCATGATAAGGTTCCGTTTGCGGAGCAGTCCATTCTAAATATGGTCTTCCGTAACAACTGGTTGCCTTTGTCTTTTGATAACAATTATGCGGTCACCAAGTCTAGTTTAGCCGGTTTCCATTTGCCAAATGGTCAAGACTATCCTAAGGTTCTGCATTATGCCTCACACCGTAAGCCTTGGTTGCCTTTAGCCTGCCAAGCCTATCGTGAGGTCTGGTGGTTCTATGCTCAAATGGATTGGTCAGGGGTCGCTGAAAATGCTGCCTTGTCGCCACTTTCAGAGGATATGATTTATCCTAAGGGCCGTCCATTTACTTGCTTGGTCTACACTAACATTTCGGAAATTCCGCATTTGACGGACCTTATCTCGGCTCTTCCTAAGGTACAGTTTAAAATTGCCTCTCGCCAGCATGTGACAGATAAACTGGCCCAATTGATCACCTATCCAAATGTGACGGTTTACTCAGCTATTGCGGGTCTAAATGGGCTAGATTTGGAATTGGTGCGGACCAGTGACTTGCTTTTGGATATCAATCCAGGAAGAAAGGTAGTGGAGATTCTTGATGCTTTTAGGTTTGAAAATAAACCGATTTTAGGGTTTGAGGACCTCAAGTCAACCAAGCATAACCAACAAACCTACTCAAGAGATCGTTGGAAAGAGATGGCTGAGACCATTCGCCAAATGCGTAAGAAGAGCCTGTAATCCTTTGTTTGGATAAGTAGGCTGAAATGGCGTCTCTGTCTCGTTTCAATCGAAATAACATCAGCCTGTCTATGGGCAGGAAATAGGAGTAATAGTGAAAAAAATTAGTCAATCGATAATCACCAAACGTGTCTTATGGACCCTCTTTTTCCTCTTTATTTATTGTTTGGGAAATCAATTGGTTCTACCGTTTGTAGATTTGAAAAATGCAAATATCTTTGGGGGAGCCATCGGTTCCTTGGCTTTCTCTAGTGCAATGATGGGTGGAAACCTCAGGTCCATGTCTCTTTTTTCAGTGGGCTTGTCGCCCTGGATGTCGGCCATGATTCTCTGGCAGATGTTTTCTTTCTCTAAGAAAATGGGCTTGAAAAATCTCCCCATTGAGATTCAGGACCGTAGACGCATGTATTTGGCCCTGGGGATTGCCATTGTTCAATCTTTGGCAGTATCCTTGAATTTACCTATCGTTTCAGGGGTTAATGCTAGTCTCGCTATTTTCATGAATACCATTTTATTGATTGCCGGTACCTTTTTCTTGGTTTGGTTATCAGACCTCAACTCCCTCTTTGGGATTGGGGGCTCCATTGTCATCTTGATGGCAAGTATGATGGCCAATCTGCCTTATCAAATCATGGATAGCATTGAAAAATTAGGTATTGGTTGGAATGTCTTACTTCCTCTGATTCTGTTCAGTTTAGTATTCCTCTATGTTTCAGGGGTTGTGCAGAGGGCTAGATACCGCATCTCAATCAATAAAATCAATATTCATAACCGCTTCAAACAGTATTCTTACTTGGATATTATGTTGAATCCAGCTGGAGGGATGCCTTTCATGTATGCCATGTCCCTAGTCAGCATTCCGCAGTACGTCTTTATGCTGATTCAATTTATCCATCCTGAAAACAAGTGGACCAGTGGTGCCATCAAGGCCTTGACGGTCGGTCAACCTCTTTGGTTGGTTGTTTACCTGGTCATGCTCTTCGTTCTAGGGTTAGCCTTTGCCTTTGTTAATGTCTCTGGTGAGCAAATCTCTGAGCGTATGCGCAAGTCAGGTGAGTACATCTACGGCGTTTATCCAGGTCAAGAAACCAGTGCCTATATCAACCATTTGGTGCTTAGACTTGGTTTCATCGGTGCCCTTTACATGCTCTTTATGGCAGGTGCTCCAATGCTGATTATCTTGGTCAATCCAGATTACCTGCAATTGAGTATGATTCCTGGGACGTTCTTGATTTTTAGCGGTATGATTTACAACGTTAACGAGGAAATGAAAGCCTTGAAGCTTAACACTTCCTACACCCCACTTTTTGAAAATGTATAATATCTCACCCCTCGTGGGGTTGAGAGGCAGGCTGGTGATGCGTGATCGGTCTGCCCCTCAATCTCAAGTATTGTGATGAAAAGACAATGAAGGAGAACTCATGTATTATTTTATTCCAGCTTGGTATGGACAGACGGACGAATTTTGGAAGACGGTCATTGATCCTTGGTACCGTATCCGCCAAAAAATCGAATTTGATGACAGCTTGCACCAAGTTCGTATTTTTCAGGATGAAGATTTAGCGCCTCAGCTTTTGCTTTTGGCCTACCAACCGCATTTGCGTTATTTCCTGCATCGTCATGATGTCTTGGAAGTTGGCTATACGGCTATTTTTGACTTGATTCAGGGTATCACTAATGAAAATATGAAAAACCTTCAAGTGACAGACCTGGAATGGCCAGAAGGGTCTACCTTTGTTCACACACCATTTGCTATCGTGGTGCAATGCCAACACAAGCGTTATGCCGAGATTGAGTTCGGTTCAGAAGGCTTTATTGGCATGATTCGCTACTATAAAGATGAGCAAATCATTCGTGAAGACATCTATGATGACCGCGGCTTTATTTCAAGTAGTCTTTATTATGAAGATGGACAACCAAGCTATCGAAACTACCTTAATGCCAAGGGAGTTTGGCAGCTTTGTCATTTCTTTGATGGTCGTGGGATTGTAGCCAATCCTCGTACGGAAGGTCGTTTTAATAAGAGTTACTACGGTGACCTTTCAGAAGTTATCTGGGAATTTTTGACTAAATTCTTGGAGGAAAAGGTAGAAGCAGAGGACCGTTTTGTTATCGCCTCAGATTTGCGCCATAACAAACACCTCTTCGACCACTTGCCAGCAGCCAACACTAAGATTTTGACTTGGTTCGCAGAACGTAATCAGGACGATAGTATTGACACCTATGCAGCCTTTCTGCCACAAGTGGACTTGTTGATTGCTGATCGTTACGATTACTTGGAGCAACTTCAAGTTGCCTATCCAGAAGAGGCTAAGAAGCTCAAACACATGGCTTCCTTCGATACTCGTTTGGCTTTGGGAACCAGTCAACGTGTCAAAGAATCTAAGATCTTTTATCAGGTTGACTTCGACCAATTGGATTTAGAGGCGATTTATCAGGTTCTGGCTTTTGTGGCTAAGTATCCAAAGACACAGGTTGAGTTTGGGGCTTTTAATGCTAATCCAGAGCAACTTGGTAGCCTGCAAAATCAAGTGGAAAAAATGATTGAAGAACGATTGAGTCCAGAAGCCTTTGAAGAGGTTGTCGAAAGTAGTGGTGCAGAAAATAAATTGGAAGAAAATAATGAGATCGTAAGCCGATTTTCTTTCCAAGACCTGCGTGACGAGACTGCCCTCATCAAGGCCCTTCAGTTTACACGACTCATTGTCGACTTGAGCAAGGAGCCTAATCGTTATACACAAATTGCAGGGATTAGTGCTGGTATTCCGCAGATTAACCGTGTGGCGTCTGAGTATGTGACCCACCAAGAAAATGGTTATATCTTGAAGCACTTGTCCGATTTTGAAAAAGGGGCTTACTACTATTTAGGACAGTTGAACAACTGGAACCGTTCCCTTATCTACTCAATTGAGAAAATTAAGGAAAACACAGGAGACCGTTTGGTGCAAAAATGGGAAAATTGGTTGAAGGAGGAGCAGAATGACCAAGGATAATCGCCTGAAAATACTACAAGTTGGACCATCCAACTGGTCAGAAATTCAGGAAATTCCTGAAAATATGAAATGGTATTATTGCAATCTTGGTCAGCTTGAGACCTTGCAAGAAACCATCGAAGAAGACGAAATCAAGACTTTCACAGCTGTCATTGTGGACAGTCTTGCAGGTCTTGAAGAATTGATGGCTATTAAAGAACATTTGATTCCTCATACTATTTTCTTTGATCAAACGATTGAAGTGACAGATGAGATACTTGCTCAGTTCATCAAGGAAATGTGTGCTGTGCCAACTGATTTTTCAAATCAAGGACAGTTGCTCTTTACCCTTTCAAAAGCACTCTTTTCAGGGCAGTACGGGGATAAGATGTTTCCGTTCACGACCCAGGTTAACCCCAATTTTACTGGCCAAGTGACATACCATGGTTATGAAAATGTCATTTTAAAAGGGGATTATGGTCAAGATTTCAGCCCTGTCTTGGACTGGACCTATAATGTCAGAGCCAGCAAGGAAAATCCTATCGAGCTTTGGTTGGAGTTTGAAAAAGAGGAGACTTGTGAGTGTCGCTTGATTCTTAATCTTTTGCCAGAAGGATCGGTCGCAGGTATTTTCAAGACCTATATCGTTTCAGAAGAAGAAATGCGCAAGGGAGCCATCGTCCTTGATGAGGACACGACCTTCCTCCTGTCTGCTAGTCTTGAGATGAAAGGCCAAGGTCAGATTACAATCGGTGGGCTCCACCAACGTTTGACTCGTTTCCAATTCGGGAAATTTGTACTTGGTGGTGGAATTCTCCACGATAGCAAGCGTCAGGAAATCAACTATTTCTTTTATCCTGGGGACTTCAAGCCACCTTTGTCAGTTTACTTCTCAGGTTTCCGTCCTGCCGAAGGTTTCGAAGGTTTCGGAATGATGAAGGGGATGGGAACGCCGTTCTTGCTCTTTTCAGACCCTCGTCTCCAAGGGGGAGCCTTCTATATGGGAACTGAAGAGCTTGAAAATAGCATCAAAGACACCATCCAACATTATTTGGACTACCTAGGTTTTGACAATAGTCAGCTCATTCTCTCAGGAATGTCCATGGGAACCTTCCCATCAATGTACTATGGTGCGGACTTTGAGCCTCATGCCATCATCATGTCTAAGCCTCTAGCCAATGTTGGTACTATCGGTAATCGTGCCAGACTCTTGGCGCCAGAGGTCTTTCCAACAGGGATTGATGTCTTGCATTTGCAGACAGGACGCTTGGATAATGAAGGTGTCGAGGCCCTTAACCAGAAGTTCTGGGATAAATTTGAAAAAGCAGACTTCTCAAATACAACTTTTGGTCTTTCCTACATGAAAGACGAGGATATGGATCCGACGGCCTACGAGGACATTACCAAGTCTCTCTATTACTCAGGGGCTAAGATTCTCAGTAAGGGAACGTCCGGTCGACACAACGATGATTCTTATACGGCGACAACTTGGTTTGTCAATTTTTACCGTATGATTTTAGAAAATGATTTTGGAAGGAAGGAGTAAGAATGTTCAGAAACAAGAAATCAGAAATCTTGTGGGGCTTAAACCACAAAGCCTACATGTATGGCTCAAAAATTGTTAAGCGCCAAGATGGTTCTGTGCAATTTTACAATCCTTTGGTGCCATCAGGAACGGAAATCCAGTCTTGGGTGGCCATCCAAAACTACCAAGCTGGTCGTACCCAACCTGCCCTCCCACTTTTGAAAAAAGGGCATAGTTATGACTTGACGGCCAATCTTGAAGCTGTCCCAACAGGCTCAGTCTTTTTGAAAGTCAGCTTTTTGGACCGTTATGACAATGAAATTAAACAGTTGATTGAAAAGAGTACCCAGATGACCTTTGTTTACCCTCACGAGGCCTATACCTACCGTATTTCCCTCTTGAGTGCTGGGGTCAAAGAGCTAGATTTCTACAACTTAAAACTGGAAGAAACAGGAGAAGAACATGTTTAAACAACTGAATCCTATTCTCCCTGTTAAGGAGATACTCAAGGAAATTAACGGCCTAGCCGATGAAATGGCTGGTTTGAGCAACCTTGAGTTGAAAAATAAAACGCAGGAATTTAAGGAGCGTTTGGCTCAAGGAGAAAGCTTGGACGACCTCCTGCCTGAAGCCTTTGCGGTTGTTCGTGAAGCGGATAAGCGCGTGTTAGGCATGTTCCCTTATGATGTTCAGGTCATGGGAGGAATTGTCATGCACCAAGGTCATATCGCTGAGATGAATACCGGTGAGGGTAAGACCTTGACGGCTACCATGCCAGTCTACCTTAATGCCTTGTCAGGTGAAGGGGCTATTCTGGTTACGACCAATGAATACTTGGCAATCCGTGACGCTGAGGAAATGGGTCAGGTCTACGAGTTCCTAGGGTTGACGATTGGTGTTCCCTGTGTGGAAGGCAGCAACGAGATGGAACCGGCAGAAAAGCGTGCTATCTATCAATCAGACATCGTTTACACGACCAATTCTAGCTTAGGCTTTGACTATTTGATTGATAACCTTGCTTCTAACCAAGACGGGAAATACATGCGTCCCTTTAACTATGCTATTGTCGATGAGGTGGATTCTGTTCTCCTTGATAGCGCACAGACGCCTTTGATTATCTCTGGTGCACCCCGTGTTCAGTCTAACTACTATGGGATGATGGATACGCTTATGACCACCTTGGTCGAGGGTGAAGACTATATCTTCAAAGAGGAGAAAGGTGAAGTTTGGTTGACTACTAAAGGGGCTAAGGCTGCTGAAAATTACCTTGGTATCGGTAACCTCTACGATGAGGAAAACAGCACCTTTGCCCGTCACCTGCTCTTTTCACTTCGTGCCCACTTGCTCTATAAAAAGGATAAGGACTACATCATTCGTGATGGCAAGAAGGGGCCTGAAGTGGTACTTCTTGATAAATCGACAGGTCGTCTCTTGGAATTGACCAAGCTCCAAGGTGGACTCCACCAAGCCATCGAAGCCAAGGAATTAGTGGCCTTGTCACAAGAAACCAGAGCCATGGCTTCAATCACCTACCAAAGTCTCTTTAAAAAATTCAAGAAAATTTCAGGGATGACTGGTACGGGTAAGGTTGCGGAGAAAGAATTTCTCGACACTTATGGTATGAAGGTTATTCAAATCCCAACCAACCGTAAGAAACAACGTATCGACTACCCAGATAAGATTTATGCGACCCTACCAGAGAAGGTCTTTGCTTCTTTAGAGTATGTTAAGCATTATCATGAAAAGGGAAATCCAATCTTGATTTTCGTTGGTTCGGTGGAAATGTCAGAGCTTTATTCTTCTCTGCTTTTGCGTGAAGGAATTGCTCACAACCTCCTAAATGCTAACAATGCGCCACGTGAGGCTGAGATGATTGCTGAGTCAGGACAAATGGGTGCCGTGACGGTTGCGACGTCAATGGCTGGACGTGGAACAGATATCAAGCTAGGTAAGGGTGTGGCTGAACTCGGTGGTTTGGTCGTTATTGGTACCGAACGTATGGAAAGTCAGCGTATTGACCTGCAAATCCGTGGCCGTTCTGGACGTCAGGGTGACCCTGGTATGTCTAAATTCTTCGTCTCACTTGAAGATGATGTGATTAAAAAATACGGTCCATCTTGGGTTCACCGTACTTACAAAGAATACGCCATTAGTGATCACATCGAGCCTAAAGAATTGACAGGCCGTAAGTATCGTAAATTGGTTGAAAAAGCCCAAGAAGCCAGTGAAAGTTCTGGTCGTACTTCACGTCGTCAGACCCTTGAATTTGCAGAAAGTATGAACATCCAACGTGAGATGATCTACGCGCAACGTGATCGCCTCATCTATCACAATCAAGGTTTGGACACTGTTATCGACGAAGTTCTTGATGACTTTATCGACCAGGCTATGGCTGAGGAAGATTTCTCAAAAGCGGAAAATCTTTACCACTTTATCTTGCGTAATATCAGCTTCCGCATCAATGAAATTCCTAAGGATTTGGACCTCAACAATCGTGAGGAAGTCTTGGAACTCATCTACCAGTTTGCCTATCGTGAACTTGATGCTAAGAAGCAGGAGTTGAAAACCAAGGAACTAAACGAGTATTTCCAACGTCTATCCATGCTTAAGGCTGTGGATGACAACTGGGTGGAGCAGGTAGACTATCTGCAACAACTCCAAATGGCTATTGGTAGTCAACAACTTAGTCAAAAGAACCCGATTGTCGAATATTACCAAGAGGCTTACAAGGGCTTTGAAGCCATGAAACGTCAAATCAGAAAGGATATGGTTCGTAATCTTCTCCTTAGTCAGGTGCAGGTCACTAAAAAAGGAGATATCATCAGCCATTTCCCATAAAATAAGGAAATTATGACAGTATATAACATTAATTTAGGCATAGGTTGGGCCAGCAGTGGTGTCGAATATGCCCAGGCCTATCGTGCCAAGATTTTCAGGGAAATGGGACAAGAGGCAAAATTTGTCTTTATGGACCTCATCCTTGGAGATAATATCGAGCATATGACTAGCAAGATTGGTTTTGCAGACGACGAAATCATCTGGCTCCATAGCTATTTTACAGATGTTAAAATTGCACCATCGACTATTAGCCTAGCAGAAATCGAGGCCATCTTACCTGCCAATCCTGAGCGCAAGGAAGTTGCTGGCCGCCTCATTCGTTACCATTATCCACAAGATGATATGGTGGTGGCATGTAACCTTCGTGCGATGGACGAAGATGCTGTGGAAACCGTGAGCTACTTTGTCAATGACAAACTCTTGCGCAAGGACTTTTACTCTTACACTCGTTATTGCAGTGAGTATTCTGCGCCTAAGGACAATCAAGCCAAGGTTTACCAACGCCGTTTTTATAACGAAGACGGGTCTACAGCCTATGACATGATTGTAGGAGACAATAATCAAGATATCTATCGTTTCCCTGATCAGGTCCTCTATGGTAAGCAAGAATTTCTTCGCTATTTCTTCAAACGTCTGGCCCTAACCAAGGATGATGTGGTCATTTTGGACCGTGAAACAGGTATTGGTCAGTTGGTATTTGAAGAAGCGCAGGCTGCTCGCCTAGGCGTCGTTGTTCACGCTGAGCATTTTAGTGTCAATCAAACTGATGACAACTACATTCTCTGGAATAACTATTACGAGTACCAATTTACTAATGCGGACAAGGTTGATTTCTTTATCGTGGCGACTGATCGTCAGAAGGAAATCTTACAGGAGCAGTTCCGTCGCTACACCAACCATGATCCAAAGATTTATACCATTCCGGTGGGAAGTCTGCCTGAATTGGTTGGACAAGACAAGCCACGTAAACCATTCTCAATGATTACGGCCTCACGTTTGGCCCAGGAAAAACACATTGACTGGTTGGTTCGTGCGGTTATTGAGGTTCATAAGACCTTGCCAGATATCACTTTTGATATCTACGGTAGTGGTAGTATGGATGCCAAGTTGCGTGAGATTATTGTTGAAGCACAAGCTGGCGACTATATCCGACTCATGGGTCACGCTGACTTGACTGACATTTATAGCCAGTACGAAGTCTATCTGACAGCTTCAACTAGCGAAGGTTTTGGACTTACTCTTATGGAGGCGGTTGGCTCAGGTCTTCCGATGATTGGATTTGACGTTCCTTATGGGAATCAAACCTTTATTCAGGATGGGGCCAACGGTTATCTCCTCCCCGTCGCTGAAAATCACGTCGTGGATGTTATCACCAAGTCCTATAAGGATGCCATTGTCCGTCTCTACGAAGAAGGTAATATCGAGGCCATGCGTCAAAAATCTTATGACCTTGCCAAAGGCTTCTTGACTAGCCAAGTCAAGGCAGCTTGGAAACAGTTACTTGAGGAGGTACGCTCATGATATTCTTATGTGATTACTACAATCAAGCCAGCAAGGATTTGGCTTACTCTCTTCAGGCAGCAGGCTACGATGCCACAACAGTTGTCATCAATCCAGATGGCTTCCTCCCTCAAGGAGCTCTCTCTCCTTTCACCTACTATGTGGAAGCAGCAGAGGAAACTGGCAAACCACGCTTTTTCAATCAAGTTCCTGTGCCAGCCTTTTGGGAAATTTCAGGGAACAATCAGATGGCGCGTGTGTCTAATCTCACCGAAGAACGTGCCCGCATCACCTACCCTGAAGGTAGCAAGGCTCGTATCGTTAAAAGTGTCGAATGGTTAGACAAGTCAGGAAAGATTCGCCAAGTGGACCACTATAACAAATACGGATTCTGCTTTGCCAAAACCACTCATGATGAGAACGGTCAGGCAGTCTTTACTAGCTATCAAACCAAAGAAGGTGATGAACGTATCTTGGAAAATCATCTTACCAGTGATATTCTCTTGACTCTACCAGGACAAGCCCTTCGTCGTTTCGCCAACCGTACCGAATTTGTTAAAGCCTTCCTAGCTCAGGTCTTTGGTGATATCGATCACATTATCTTTAATAGCTTGGCAACACCTTTCGTCGTCTCATGGACTATGCAAAATAAGGGTGCCACTGATGTCCTTGTCTGGCAAGAGCCACTGGGTGATATCCTACCAGGCAATATGAATGGTATCTTAGAGGATAATTCAGCCAGAGCCAATGCCATCATCATTCCTGATAAGGTGACTTATGAAAAAGCCTTGACGCTGGTGCCTGAGGATAAAAAACATAAGGTCTTGTCACTTGGCTATGCCTATGACTTCAAAGAAAATCATGGCAAACCTCGTAATGCCTTTATTGCAACCAATTCAGACCAAATTGAGCGTTTAGAAGCCTTGGTTGAGTCACTCCCTGATGTGACCTTCCAGATTGCGGCAGTCACTGAGATGTCCCCAAGATTGCTCTCGATGATGCGTTATTCAAACGTTGTGCTCCATCCAAACGCTAGTCACAAGCAGTTGGACAAGCTCTATCAAGAGTCTGACCTCTACTTGGATATCAATCATCATAATGAATTGTACAAGGCGACGCGAACTGCCTTTGAACACCAATTATTGATTTTGGCCTTTTCAGAAACAGCTCATGGACCTGTCTATACAGCACCAGAGCATATCTACGCCAATCAGAACTATCCAGCTATGGTTGCCAAGATTAAGCAGGTTCTAAGCGACAATCAAGCCATGCAAGAGGCCATGCAAGCTCAAGAAGCTCAAGCCAATACTCTAACTGCTTCTGAGTTGGCTGACCGCTTACAATCACTTTTAGGAGGAAATCATGTCTAAAAAAGATTTATTCTACGGTGACGTTGAAGGCCGTATGGAAGAACTCAAGCAAAAGCCTATCACAAAAGAAAAAGAAACCAGAGGAGAGAAGATTAACAAGAGCTTTTCAATCATGCTCGGACTTGTTATTATCATCGGTTTGATCTTCACCCTTATTGGTTTGTTGAGGTAGTCTTATGATGTTAGTATTTATGGTTCTAGCAGTGATTCTTTCGGTTGCCCTTATCGTCCTAGTGACCATCCAACCGCGTCAAACGCAGATTTTTTCAACGGATGCCACGAGTAATATCGGTAAACCAAGTTATTGGGCTAGCCAACCGATTCGAAAAATGTTGACCTTGGCTATCAGCATAGCCCTCTTTATCCTCTTACTTATTTTTATGATTGTTTCTTATAAGTAGAGGACTTCCTACTATATAATAGAAAGAAGTATGTCATGCGCGTACATTTTACAAATTTATTTGGCCAGTCCTCACGTAGTGTGGCCTTGATTGCCCAAAATGATACCATGAAGATTGCCAGAGAGCTCGGTGCTAATGAATTAGGAATTTATTTCTATGATAGTAGCCAAGAGCCAGATGGAGAGCTTAATTCCCGCTTTGATGGGATTGTAGCAGGACTGAGCGTTGGAGATATCGTTTTCTTCCAGTCTCCATCATGGAATGGTAGTGAGTGGGATAGCCGATTACTCCGTAAATTCAAGGCTGTTAATGCTAAGACTGTTATGTTTATCCATGACATCCCACCTCTTATGTTTGATAGTAACTACTATCTCATGTCTGCTTATATTGACATGTACAATCTCTGTGATGTCGTCGTGGTGCCTTCTGAAAAGATGCGTGATCGTTTGATTGAGGAAGGGTTAACAGTTGAGAAGATTATCATCCAAAAACTTTGGGACTTACCTCACAGTCTTGACCTACACCAACCTAGTTTCCAGAAGAAGATGATTTTTGCTGGGAACCCAACTCGTTTTCCACACGTCCTAGACTGGAAACAAACCACACCTCTCCACGTCTACGCTGAGAAACAAGAAGATAAGGATTATTCCAAAGTCCACCTCGAAGGTTGGCGAAATAAACATGAGCTTTTGCTAGAGCTATCTAAAGGAGGCTTTGGTCTGGTCTGGGGTAATTCAGAAAATCCAGAGGATGAGCCTGACTACTATAAGATGAACATCTCTTATAAACTCTCGACATACTTAGCAGCTGGTTTGCCGGTCGTAGTGCCTAGCTATCTCTCAAATGCAGACTATATTAAGGAACATGGGCTTGGCTTCGTTGTTTCAAGTCTGGAAGAAGCAGACCGTTGCGTTCAAGAGTGTACCGAGGAGCAGTATGCACAGATGGTGGCTAATGCTCGCCACACTGCCTACCTCATCAGTAATGGTTACTTCACCAAGAAACTTTTCATCGATGCTATCATGGCGTTGAGTTAATAACGAAGGATTATCGAAAGGTAATCCTTTTTTGCTACAAGTCTGAGCATATATCTTGACTTTTATGAAAACCACTCAAATCATTTTCACTTTATACTTAAGGAGTTAAGAAAGACCTGTCTCTAATTAGGACTAATGTTAAAAAATCACTTGACAATCTACTTGTAAATGTAAAAAAATAGCCCTAAATAATTGATTGTAATTGTTCGACAATTTACTACAAATCGAATTGTAGAAAAATTTAAAAGTAAAAAGTGATGACTTTAAAAATGAGAAAACCTACAGGAAATAGCGTAAAAACAAGTATTTAAACCGTTTTACTTCTAAAATAAGATCAATTAGTGTTAAAAAACAGAAAATTCAGAATTGCGAAAACCTTACATTTTTTAGAGAAAATGAGACAAAAAAGAACAATTTTTAGTCAACTTGTGTTATATTATAAAATGTAATTTCCAGATTAGGAAATGACTCATATTTTTAGGAGGTAAATATGTTTTTTAGACGTAACGAGGGAGAATTCCGTGAAACAGATCGCGTGACTCGCTTCAAACTTATCAAATCGGGTAAAAACTGGCTTCGTGCTGCAACATCTAACTTTGGACTTTTCAAAGTTGTTAAAGGTGGCGCAGATACTCCATCAGTAACAGTTCAAAATGTAGAAGAAAAATCTTCACTTCTTTCAGGTACAGCTCTTCTTAAAGGGATTGCAGCAGCAGGTGCTGTGGCAGGTGGTGCAGTAGCAACTTACACTGCTCAAGCCGAAGAAACAAGTGCTCCAGCTTTGGAAAGCCAAGCAACTACACACCATGACATCATTGCTAACTCTGATTCAGTTGCCTTGAGCGCTGCTCCAGTATCTGAAACAGTAGCTTCAGAAGCTCCAGCATCAGCTAGTCAAGAGTCTACAAGCTCTTCAGTTGACGCTCAAGCAAGCACAGACGCTTCAGTTTCAGTATCACAATCTGTATCAGCAGAATTGTCACAAGCTATCTCAGAATCTGTTTCACTTAGCAAAGTGAACTCAACATCTGAAAGCCAATCCCACACTGAAAGCAACAGTGGTTCACATTCAGAATCAACTTCAGCTTCAGAATCAGCAACTTCAACAGCTGCAACTGCATCAGAAACAGCTACTCAAGAAGATGAAAAAACTATCTTGGATCAAAACGTTTCAGAAGCAGAATTGCTTGTAAATATTGCTAAAGATTATCAAGCTAAGTTGACTGACACAGTTGCTAAGACTGAAATCCAAACTGCTATCACAACAGTTCAAGAAGAAGTTGCTAAATCAACAACCTTGCTCGCTGCATCAGCAACAAACGCTGCTTACGCAGAACAACGTGAGCGCCTTGGTAACGCTGTTGACAACATGATGACTAAGATCACTGACAACGGCTTCACAGGTAACTCAGTAGTTAACGGTGTTGCTGCAGTGACAGCTCAGTTGGCACCAATTTCAACAAGCACTACTGGTAGTGTAGATACTAACCCAGTTATTTCAAATGCTAATGGTGCAACAATTGAAGATCCAGCCTTCAACGAAGCTGGTTATGCTTTGGATCCAAACACAGATCGTTTCACTTTCGGTGTATGGCAATTCCTTAAAACAAACCACACTACTGGTGCTAAAACAAACTTTGATTACTACGCTACTCTTTCAGTAGACCGTTCTGCAATCACTGGTAGCCTTTCAGCTAACCCAGATGTTTACTTGCGTATCGTTAAGAAATCTGACGGTTCAGAAGTTTACACTCGTACAATCAAAGCTGGAGAAAGCAATATCTCTCTTCCAAGCTACATCACAAACAACAACTCTGATGTAACTAATACTTTGACTTACACAGGTGCTAACGGATCTGATCCAGGTAACGTTACATTCTCATTGGTTAACGCTAACCTTGAGTATGAAACACTTCAAATCCGTGATACAAACTTCCCAGGTAACCAAGGTGAAGACAAACCTAACGTTCAAACTTCTGTTCCTTATGCAACAGTTGATCAAACAACTAGCTATAAAGTAGTTGATAGCAGCAAATACACAGAAGGTAAAACATACACACCAACTGGAAATGAAACAGTTCTTGCAAGCTACACGCAAACAGGTCTTGCAGGTCAACAATTCACAGCTTCAGGAAACCGTGATGTTGCTGGTTACAAACCTGTAGCTGCGACAACAGATTCGACTCAATTGACATCTGGTATCCTTGGTAAGGGTGTTGTTGGTCAAAAACTTGTCGAACTTCAAGGTGGAGCGAACCACTACTATGTGAAACGTATTTCAGAAGTTGTAGATACAGATGGCTCAACAGTAACAAAATTCTATGCTCTTGATCCATCACAAGTAAGCAACTTCAGCGCAAGTGATGTTGGTACAGAAGATGTATCTAAATACACACTTATTTACACATCATCTGTAAATAAAGCTGGTGATACTTGGAAAGCTACTGAATCAAAAACGACTACTGTAAATAGCAAAAATGGCGATTACCATATTGATGTTGTCGAAACTGCAGGTAGCAACTCTTTAGTAATTACTGGTTGGCTGTCTAATACAGAAAAAGTTAACCTTACGCACGATGAAACAAAAGTGACTGAAGCTTTTGATAAACCGTTTACAGGTGCACCAGATGTATCATTAACACCAGCTGGTCAAGGAAATAATAAATGGAACTTGATTGCCGGACGTAATGCTGATATTGTTGCGAAGGACAAAGTAACACAACCAGACGGTAGCATTACTTATAAAGAATTGAAAGGTTTCACTTCATTCTCAAATAACTACTCAGTTCCAAGTAATGTTAAACCTTCAACTGATGTTAACTATTACTTCGTGAAAATGAATGATTCAGAGTCAGCATCTCAATCACAATCATTCTCAAATTCTGCATCAGAATCAGAAGTAGTATCTAACTCACAATCTGTATCAGAGTCAGAAGTAGTATCTAACTCTAAATCACAATCAGAATCAGAAGTAGTGTCTAAGTCACAATCTGTATCACAATCAGAATCAGAAGTAGTGTCTAAGTCACAATCTGTATCACAATCAGAATCAGAAGTAGTGTCTAAGTCACAATCTGTATCACAATCAGAATCAGAAGTAGTGTCTAAGTCACAATCTGTATCACAATCAGAATCAGAAGCAGTATCTAAGTCACAATCTGTATCACAATCAGAATCAGAAGTAGTGTCTAAGTCACAATCTGTATCACAATCAGAATCAGAAGTAGTGTCTAAGTCACAATCTGTATCACAATCAGAATCAGAAGTAGTGTCTAAGTCACAATCTGTATCACAATCAGAATCAGAAGCAGTATCTAAGTCACAATCTGTATCACAATCAGAATCAGCAAGTGCATCAGCATCTGAGTCAGCTTCTACATCAGCTCAAGAATCTGCATCAGCATCTGCATCAGAATCAGCAAGCACATCAGCTCAAGAATCTGCATCAGCGTCTACATCTGAGTCAGCTTCAACATCAGCTCAAGAATCTGCATCAGCGTCTGCATCTGAGTCAGCTTCAACATCAGCTCAAGAATCTGCATCAGCGTCTGCATCTGAGTCAGCTTCAACATCAGCTCAAGAATCTGCATCAGCGTCTGCATCAGAATCAGCAAGCACATCAGCTTCAGCATCTGCATCTGAGTCAGCGTCTGCATCAGAATCAGCAAGCACATCAGCTTCAGCATCTGCATCAGAATCAGCGTCTGCATCTGAGTCAGCATCTGCGTCAGAATCAGCAAGTGCATCTGAGTCAGTATCTGTATCAGAATCAGTAAGTGCATCTGAGTCAGTTTCAAATTCAGAATCTATCTCAGTTTCAGCTTCAATCTCTGAATCAATTTCAATTGTTACTAATAACTCAGAATCAGAATCAACTTCATCATCTGAGTCAGCATCTGCATCAGAATCAGCTTCATTGAGTGATTCAGTGTCAGCATCTGCATCAGAATCAGCAAGCGCATCTGAGTCAGCATCTACGTCAGAATCAGCAAGTGCATCTGAGTCAGCGTCTGCATCAGAATCAGCAAGCACATCAGCTTCAGTATCTGCATCAGAATCAGCAAGCACATCAGCTTCAGTATCTGCGTCAGAATCAGCAAGTGCCTCAGCTTCAGCATCTGCGTCAGAATCAGCAAGCACATCAGCTTCAGTATCTGCATCAGAATCAGCAAGCGCATCAGCTTCAGTATCTGCATCAGAATCAGCAAGCTCTTCAGAATCAACTTCTGTATCTACATCAGTATCAGCTTCTGAATCATACTCAGCATCTGCTAGCCTTTCAGAATCTACATCAACTTCAACTTCAGTTTCAGAATCACTTTCAAGCTCTGAATCAACTTCAGCTTCAATTTCTGAATCAATGTCTGAAAGTGAAACTCCTAAAGTTGGTGAAGTAATCATCACTTACATCCGTGAGAATGATGGTAAAGAAATCCAAAAACCACGTCAAGATACACCAAACTCACCATATGACACTCCATATAACACAACTGAGGAAGGTGAAAAACCTAACACAATCAAGACTCCAGATGGTAAGACATACAAGATCGTACCAAAAGGTGACTACCCAGTAGGTAAAGTTGACGGTGACGGACACCTTGAATCATCTGATCCAATTAAAGGTAAAGTTGATAAACCTAAATCAACAATCACTTACGTTTATAAAGAAGTGAAGGGTGACGTTTACGTTCACTATAAAGACACTGACGGTAACACAATTAAAGATGATGTCACTGATGAAAAAGATCAACCAGTTGATAAAGATTACGATACAGTAATTGACAACCGTCCAAAAGAAATCCAATACAATGGTAAGACATATGAATTGGTACCAGCAGGTAACTACAATGTAGGTAAAGTTGACGAACAAGGTCACCTTGAGTCATCAGATGCTACAACAGGTAAAGTTATCGAAGGACGTAAAGACGTTACTTACATCTACAAACTCAAAGAACAACCAGCACAACCTAAGGGTAATGTATATGTTCACTATGTAGACACTGAAGGTAAGACAATCAAAGCATCAGTAACAGATGAATTCGCACAACCAGTAGGTAAAGACTACGATACAGTTGTAGATAACCGTCCGAAAGAAATCGAATTCGAAGGTAAGACATACGAATTGGTACCAGCAGGTAACTACAAAGTAGGTCAAGTCGACGAACAAGGTCACTGGACAGGTGATGACGCTACAACAGGTAAAGTTGTTGAAGGTGATAAGAACGTTACTTACGTCTACAAACTTAAAGAACAACCAGCACAACCTAAGGGTAATGTTTACGTTCACTATGTAGATACTGATGGTAATACAATCAAAGCATCTGTAACAGATGAAAAAGATCAACCAGTAGGTAAAGACTACGATACAGTTGTAGATAACCGTCCAAAAGAAATCGAATTCCAAGGTAAGACATACGAATTGGTACCAGCAGGTAACTACAAAGTAGGTCAAGTCGACGAACAAGGTCACTGGACAGGTGATGACGCTACAACAGGTAAAGTTGTTGAAGGCGACAAGAACGTAACTTACGTCTACAAACTTAAAGAAGATCCAACGAAACCTAAAGAAGGTGACGTAATCATCACTTACGTAGACGAAAAAGGTAAAGAAATCAAGAAACCTCGTCAAGACACACCAAACTCACCATATGATACTCCATATAACACAACTGAGGAAGGTGAAAAACCTAACACAATCAAGACTCCAGACGGTAAGACATACAAGATCGTACCGAAAGGTGACTACCCAGTAGGTAAAGTTGATGGCGATGGACACCTTGAATCATCTGATCCAATTAAAGGTAAAGTTGATAAACCACGTTCAATCATCACTTACGTCTACAAAGAAGTGAAAGGTGACGTTTACGTTCACTATAAAGATACTGAAGGTAACACAATCAAGACTTCAGTTGTTGATGAAAAAGATCAACCAGTCGATAAAGACTACGATACAGTAGTTGATAATCGTCCTAAGACTATCACAACAACTGATGGTAAAGTTTACGAATTGGTACCAGCAGGTAACTACACTGTAGGTAAAGTTGATGGACAAGGTCACCTTGAGTCATCAGACGCTACAACAGGTAAAGTTATCGAAGGACGTAAAGACGTTACTTACATCTACAAACTCAAAGAACAACCAGCACAACCTAAGGGTAATGTTTACGTTCACTATGTAGATGAAAATGGTAACACTATCAAACAATCTGTAACAGATGAATTTGGTCAACCAGTAGGTAAAGATTACGATACAGTAATCGATAACCGTCCTAAGACAATTGTTACTGCTGATGGTAAAGTTTACGAATTGGTACCACAAGGTAACTACCCAGTAGGTTCTGTAGATGGTGATGGTCACTTGACTACAACTGACCCAGTAACTGGTAAAGTAATCGAAGGCGATAAGAACGTAACTTACGTTTACAAACTTGTCGATACAACTCCAGAAAAACCAGTAACACCAACTCCAGGTAAACCTGAACAACCAACTCCAGGTAAACCAGTTGATCCAGCTCCTAAAGCTCCAGCTAAAGCTACTCCAGTTAAACCTGCACAAGAAATGGCACAATTGCCAAACACTGGTGAAGAGTCTAACGTAGCAGCTACAGCAGCTCTTGGATTGCTTGCAACTGCATCTGGATTGGCTCTTGCGGCAAAACGCAAAAAAACTGAGGAATAATATTCCTTCGACTTACCCCTAAAACTTATGAGTGATTAGTCCTAATAAAAACTAACTACTCTTAAGTAAGAATAAGCCGATTAGCTTCGTTCTAAAAAAGACACATTCCGATATGGGGTGTGTCTTTTTGTCGTTCTTGAAAATGAGAGAGCCTATCTTAATTGTTAGTCTAAGTCTTATTTAGCCTTAGCATTATAGAGGAGAGGATTAGTTTAGTAAGCTGAAATCTTAGATGTAGAAGAAGTAGATGTTGAATTTTAAGATAACTTTAAGTTTTATTTTGCAAAATATAAGATGGGTGAAAGTGCCATGAAACAAGCATTTTCAGTATTTACACAGCATAAAGCGTTTGCAATCTTTTTTGAGGGAAATAATAGTTTATATTAGAACTTACAAGAATTTTATGATAAAATTTATCGGTGAGTTTTAATACATAAAACAAGAATGGAGTAGATATGTTTTTTAGAAGGAACGAAGGGGAATACCGCGAAACTGATCGCGTGACTCGTTTTAAATTGATCAAATCAGGTAAGCAATGGCTTCGTGCTGCGACATCCAACTTTGGACTCTTCAAGGTTGTTAAAGGTGGGGCAGATGCACCATCAGTTTCAGCGCAAAGTGTTGAAGAAAAAACACCGCTTCTCTCAGGGCAAGCTCTTCTTAAAGGGATTGCAGCGGCGGGAGCAGTGGCTGGAGGCGCAGTGGCAACTTATACAGCCCAAGCGGAAGAAACGACAACTCCAGCTTTGGAAAGCCAAGTAACTGCTAATCAAGATGTGGCAGTCAACTCTGAGTCAGTTGTATTGAGTGCGGCGCCAGCTTCGGAAGCTTCAGCAGTAGCATCAACAAGCCAAGAGTCTACAAGCTCTTCAGTAGATGCTCAAGCAAGCACGGAAGCATCAGTTTCAGTATCACAATCTGTCTCTCAATCTATTTCTGCTGAATTGTCACAGGCTATCTCAGAATCTGCATCACTCAGCAAGGAGTACTCAACTTCTGATAGCCAGTCAGAAACTGAAAGCACAAGTGGTTCAAACTCAGACTCAGCTTCTGATTCGGCAACTTCAACAAGCTCAGTTGCTTCAGAGACTGCAAGCCAAGAGGATGAAAAAACTGTCTTGGATCAAAACGTTTCAGAAGCGGAATTGCTCGTTAATATTGCTAAAAACTACCAAGCAAAATTAACAGACACAGCAGCCAAGGCTGAAATCCAAACGGCTATTACAACCGTTCAAGAAGAAGTCACTAAGTCAACGACATTGATCGCGGCATCAGCAACAAACGCAGCTTACGCAGAACAGCGTGAGCGTCTTGGTAATGCCGTCGATAACATGATGACCAAGCTGACAAATGCTGGTTTCAATGGAAACTCTACAGTGAATGGCACTCCAGCTATCACTTCAAACCTTAACCTTGCGACTGGTGAGACTAAGGTTTATACAGGAACTGGAACAGACTCAAACTATAATGTTCCAATTTACTATACATTGAAAGTGACAAATGACGGAACAAATCTGAATTTTGTCTACACTGTTTCCTATGTTAATCCTGCAACATCAACCCTTGGGAATATTTCGAAGATGAGTCCTGGATATTCTATCTATAATACAGGAACATCAACACAAACGATGTTTACTTTAGGTAAGGGACTTACTCCTCCAACAACTGTAACGTCTTATATTACAGATAAAAATGGTAACCAAATTGCAAATCCTAAGGCTAATACAACACCAGTAACAACTCAAGGAAATGGTCTCACTTGGTCAAATGGTTTCCAAATGAATGGTTTTCAGGCCAAGAATAGTTATGGTTTAACATCGACTTGGACTGCTAAAATCACTGGTGATGATACATCCTTCACATTCTCACCTTATGCAGGTAAGACTGATACGATTGCCGTTAACTTCTTTAATGGTAGTCAGGTTATCGAGTCTGAATCTGAAGCTGATACAACGAGTGCATCTTTAAGTACATCTCAAAGCATCGTAGAAAGTACTTCAACAGTAGAGTCTCAATCTGTATCAACAAGTAAGGTAGAATCTGCATCAGTTTCAGCATCTGAGTCAGAGGTTGTCTCATCTTCTCTTTCTCAATCAGAGGAAGCATCAGCATCCCTTTCAGAGAGTATCTCAGAAAGTCTTCTTGAAAGTGCCTCAACAAGTGCTTCAGTGAGCGCATCACAGTTGGAGTCAAATTCAGTCTCTGCTTCAGAGAGCGCCTCAACGTCAACATCTCAGTCTGAGTCGAACTCAACTTCAGCGTCAGTAAGTGCGTCAACTTCGGCATCGCAATCAGTCTCAAATTATGAGTCAGCCTCTGTAAGCGAATCAGTTTCAGAATCACAGTCAGTGTCTAATTCAGAGTCAGCGTCAGAGAGTGAATCAACGTCAACATCACAGTCGGAATCAAACTCAGAGTCAGCGTCAGAGAGTGCGTCAATTTCAGAATCACAGTCCGTTTCAAATTCCGAATCAGCGTCAGAAAGTGCTTCAGTGAGTGCATCGCAGTTGGAGTCAAATTCAGTCTCAGCTTCAGAGAGTGCATCAACGTCAACATCTCAGTCTGAGTCGAACTCAACTTCAGCGTCAGTCAGTGCGTCAACTTCAGCTTCACAATCAGTCTCAAATTATGAGTCAGCCTCTGTCAGTGAATCGGTATCAGAATCACAGTCTGTTTCAAACTCAGAATCAGCGTCAGAAAGTGCTTCTGTATCAGAATCACAATCAGTGTCTAACTCAGAATCAGCTTCAGAGAGTGCGTCAGTTTCAGAATCACAGTCTGTCTCAAATTCTGAATCAGCGTCAACAAGTGCATCAGTTTCAGAATCACAGTCTGTATCTAATTCCGAATCAGCGTCAGAAAGTGCATCAGTTTCTGAATCACAATCAGTTTCAACGTCAGAATCAGCTTCAGTAAGTGAATCAGTAAGCGAATCACAATCAGTGTCTAATTCTGCATCAGCGTCAGAGAGTGCTTCTGTATCAGAATCACAGTCTGTTTCAAACTCAGAATCAGCGTCAGAAAGTGCATCAGTTTCTGAATCACAATCAGTGTCTAACTCAGAATCCGCGTCAGAGAGTGCGTCAGTTTCAGAATCACAGTCTGTTTCAAACTCAGAATCAGCTTCAGAAAGTGCTTCTGTATCAGAATCACAATCTGTTTCAAACTCAGAATCAGCTTCAGAGAGTGCATCAGTAAGCGAATCACAATCAGTGTCTAATTCAGAGTCAGCGTCAGAGAGTGCATCAGTAAGTGAATCACAATCAGTGTCTAATTCAGAATCAGCTTCAGAGAGTGCATCAGTGTCTGAGTCACAATCTGCTTCAAACTCAGAGTCAGCATCAGTAAGTGCATCAGTAAGCGAATCACAATCAGTGTCTAATTCAGAATCAGCATCAGAAAGTGCTTCTGTATCAGAATCACAATCAGTGTCAAACTCAGAATCAGCATCAGAGAGTGCGTCAGTTTCAGAATCACAGTCTGTCTCAAATTCTGAATCCGCTTCAGAAAGTGCTTCTGTATCAGAATCACAATCAGTGTCAAACTCAGAATCCGCTTCAGAGAGTGCTTCAGTTTCAGAATCACAATCTGTCTCAAATTCTGAATCCGCTTCAGAAAGTGCTTCTGTATCAGAATCACAATCAGTGTCTAACTCAGAGTCAGCGTCAGAGAGTGCTTCAGTTTCAGAATCACAGTCTGTTTCAAACTCAGAATCCGCTTCAGAGAGTGCATCAGTTTCTGAATCACAGTCTGTTTCAAACTCAGAGTCAGCGTCAGTAAGTGAATCAATCTCAGAATCACAATCAGTATCTAACTCAGAATCCGCTTCAGAGAGTGCTTCTGTATCAGAATCACAATCAGTGTCTAACTCAGAATCAGCATCAGAAAGTGCATCTGTATCAGAATCACAATCAGTATCTAACTCAGAATCCGCTTCAGAGAGTGCTTCTGTATCAGAATCACAATCAGTGTCAAACTCAGAATCCGCTTCAGAGAGTGCTTCAGTTTCAGAATCACAATCTGTCTCAAATTCTGAATCCGCTTCAGAAAGTGCTTCTGTATCAGAATCACAATCAGTGTCTAACTCAGAGTCAGCGTCAGTAAGTGCGTCAATTTCAGCTAGTGAGTCTGCATCATTGAGTGAATCTCGAAGTACAAGTGCGTCAGTTTCAGCTTCTGAATCAGAATCATTGAGTACATCAAGCTCATTGAGTGCTTCTGTATTTGAAAGCCAGTCTCAAGCCTTCAGTGCTTCAATTTCTGCAATCATTTCAACTGTAGAATCTATTTCGAACTCGGCTTCAAGCTTCATTTCAGCTAGTGAATCAATTTCAACATCTAACTCAGCATCATTGAGTGAATCGGCGTCATTGAGTGCATCTGTTTCAGGCTCACAATCAGTATCTAATTCTGAAAGTACATCTGTAAGTGCTTCAATCAGTGAATCACAATCAGTTTCAAATTCAGAGTCTGCATCAACAAGTGCCTCTGTCTCAGAATCACAGTCTGTTTCAAACTCAGTTTCTGCGTCAGTCTCAGCAAGCACATCTGCATCGGAATCAGCGAGTGCATCCGCTTCGGTATCTGCATCAGAGTCAGCTTCAGTCTCAGCGTCAGAATCAGCAAGCGCATCTGAGTCAGTATCTGTATCAGAATCAGTAAGTGCATCAGAGTCAGCATCAACATCTGCATCAGAATCAGCAAGCGCATCAGAGTCAGTATCTGTATCAGAATCAGTAAGTGCATCAGAGTCAGCATCTGCGTCAGCCTCAGCAAGTACTTCAGAATCAACAAGTGCCTCAGCCTCAGCAAGTACTTCAGAATCAACAAGTGTCTCAGCCTCAGCAAGTACTTCAGAATCAGCAAGCGCCTCTGAGTCAGCAAGTGCATCGGCTTCAGCAAGTACATCAGAATCAGCAAGCGCCTCTGAGTCAGTAAGTGCGTCAGCTTCAGCAAGTGCGTCAGCTTCAGCAAGTGCGTCAGCATCAGCAAGTGCATCTGAGTCAGCAAGTGCGTCAGAATCAGCAAGTGCGTCAGAATCAGCAAGTGCTTCAGAATCAGCGTCTGCGTCTGAGTCAGTAAGTGCGTCAGCTTCAGCAAGTACATCAGAATCAACAAGTGCATCTGCTTCAGCAAGTACTTCAGAATCAGCAAGCGCCTCTGAGTCAGCAAGTGCCTCAGCCTCAGTAAGTGCTTCAGAATCAGCGTCTGCATCTGAGTCAGTAAGTGCCTCGGCTTCAGCAAGTACATCAGAATCAGCAAGTACATCAGAATCAGCGTCTGCATCTGAGTCAGTAAGTGCCTCGGCTTCAGCAAGTACATCAGAATCAGCAAGTGCGTCAGCCTCAGTAAGTGCTTCAGAATCAGCAAGTACTTCAGAATCAACAAGTGCGTCAGCCTCAGCAAGTACTTCAGAATCAACAAGTGCCTCAGCCTCAGCAAGTACATCAGCCTCAGCAAGTACATCAGAGTCAGCAAGTGCCTCGGCTTCAGCAAGTACTTCAGCCTCAGCAAGTGCGTCAGCCTCAGCAAGTGCGTTTGAGTCAGTAAGCGCCTCAGCCTCTGTAAGTGCATCAGCGTCAGCAAGTGCATCTGAGTCAGCAAGCGCCTCAGCTTCAGCAAGTGCGTCAGCGTCAGCAAGTTCTTCAGAGTCAGCAAGCGCCTCTATTTCGGCTTCTAATTCTGTAATTTCAAGTAAAGGTCAGCCAGCCATTCTATCACTTGAAAGCCTGGATATTGAAAGCGTCATTGCCTCAGATTCTATCAGTACATCATCAAGCGTTTCAGAATCAGAGTCAGCATCATTGAGTGTCTCATTGAGTGAATCACAATCTGCCTCTGTAAGTGCTTCAATTTCTGCAAGTGAGTCTGTATCGTTGAGTGAAGTACAAAGTGCAAGTGTGTCTGTGTCAGAATCAGCAAGCACATCTGCGTCAGCGTCATCGAGCGCATCCGCTTCAGTATCTGAGTCAGCTTCTACATCAGCATTCTTGAGTGCCTCTGAAAGCACAAGTGCTTCAATAAGTATTTCAACATCATTGAGTACTTCAGCAAGTCTTTCAACCTCTGCCTCAACAAGTGCTTCAGTGTCTGCCTCATTGAGTGCCTCAGAATCAACTTCTGAAGTGAAAGATCCTAAGCACAAACGTGGTAGCCAAGCGCTTCCTAAGACTGGTGAGGAAAACTCATCATTGTCAATGGCATTTGGTGCTTTGGCAACTGCAACAGGCCTCGCCTTTCTTGCTAAACGTAAGAAAGATGAAGAAGAAAGTGTAGACTTCTAAGTCTTAGTAAGTTTAATCATTATCTTCTAGCGAGATAATCAAATATCCCCTATCGATTAGAGTGATTTCCTAATTGGTAGGGGATTTTTTTAGTCTGATATTCTAAAAATACAAATAGTTTTAATAAGTCTTAGGGTTACCATTATTATCGTATTTTTAGGAGGATGAAAGAAGTGATTAATCGATAGAAAGCGATCTCGAAATGAGATTTTTTGCTTAATTTTATGATAAAATTTAAGGGAGTGTTTTAATCAAAAATAAATGGAGTATATATGTTTTTTAGAAGGAATGAAGGTCAATATCGTGAAACCGATCGTGTGACACGCTTTAAATTGGTTAAGTCAGGGAAGCACTGGCTTCGTGCGGCGACGTCGAATTTTGGTCTTTTCAAGGTGCTTAGAGGAGGCGTGGATACACCGTCTGTTGCTGCCCATCAGGTAGAGGTGGATGCACCTGCTTTTTCAGGTCAGACACTGCTTAAGGGAGTGCTTGCAACGGGGGCCTTGTTAGGTGGTTCTGTTGTGACTCAAGTAGCTCATGCGGATGAAATGACTGATCAGCCGATTTTGGAAAGTGAAGCAGGAGCTAAGACTGATCTCTTGGCTACATCTGATTCCATTGTTCTTGGAAATATGGAGTCTGTGTCCAGTGTTCAAGAGAGTCAAGTAAATAGTCAAGAGTCATCTGAAACTGCGTCAAGACAGACTTCGGAGGCTTCTTTGAGTGAGTCTTTATCACTCAGCCAATCGGTGTCTGCCTCTGAATTAGCTTCTAAATCGACATCCTTGTCATTGAGTGCCTCGCTTTCAGTTTCATTGTCAGCTTCATTAGCTTCTAAATCGGAATCAGTAAGTCAGACGGATTCTTCTGCTCACAGTCAGTCTGAGAGTACGCTTGGAAAAACTTCAGAGCAAAGCGCAAGTGCCTCTGTTCAGTCAGTTAGCAAGAGTGATAGCAGTAGCGACTCTAAAGTGGGGATGACTCTTGTCAGCTCGGAGTCAACCTTATTAAACGCTTCCTTGACATCCGAAGTTCAAACGAATCGCCAATTGTCAGAAACGGCGACTGGTCTGCTAGCTGCCTCAGTTGTGGCAGATGCTGAGCGTTTAGAACAAGAAAAGCGACTCAAAGATTTAGCCTTAGACATTTATACCTATAAAGCTCAAGCTGTCGATTTGCCAAATACGGATGCTGCTATTCTCAAGGGAGATAAAGCCCTGGATGCCATTCGTGTCAGTCTGGCTGATCGTGACAGTGATGTGTCTCCTACGATAACTCAGGCTCGTCAGGCTAGAAATAGTCTTGCCAATGCGGTGCTTCGTGCGACATCTGGTCAGCGTGATCCTCGTAATGGATCTCGCATTGATGCTGATAGCAACCTCCGTTCACCCCAGTATAATTTAGGTCTGGCTAACAATGCCTTGATTTCTGTTTATAACTCTGACTACATCAATCAGGCTTATAATGTTGTTGAAACCATTCCTACACGAAATAGTATTAAAAGCATTGGCTACGCTTCTGGTAGTGATCGTGTGAATGGGATCAACGTGCCACAGACCTCTGCATTGAAAAATAGTGCAGTCGCCTTTAATATTGTGGGGACTGTTGGCCAGACAGAGGTCGTAACGCCTGGGAAAATTTATAATGTTTCTTTTGTAGTGACTAATACGGCTAAGCAGTCAGTGACACGTACGCTTCGTATTCAGGTTTTGCCACAAA
>OBVE01000182.1_pt1 | contig 44545 bp, 34 predicted proteins | sample 1475991 | NCBI WGS metagenome assembly OBVE01 (sample SAMEA2579969, study PRJEB22360) | human gut metagenome | biome: human gut; feature: human-associated habitat; material: faeces | place: Denmark | collected 2008/2010 | reverse complement strand
GGGAATGAAGCTCGTAGGGATGACCATGCTCGCCGACGGCGGGAAGAGCTGCGGCAGCGGCACCAGCGACCAGGCGAACCCACCCACGAGCTGCGCGGCGAGCGGGCAGAAGATGCCCGCGAGCATGCCGAGCCGCGCCGTGAGGAAGAGCCCTGCGGGGATCATCCACGCCGCGGTCACCGTGTTAACGAGCGCGCAGAGGAGCATCGTGAGCGTGCCCGCGACCGTGAGGCCCTGCGAGGAGAACGCCGATCCCGCGAGGTAGATGCCGAAGACCACGAGGTTCGAGAGCGCGCAGAGCGCGAGGCACCAGAGCGCCTTGGCCCACCAGGCGCGCCTAAGCGGGAAGCCCAGGCCCAAAAGCCCCCGCATCCGCGTGCGCGCATCCGCCCGCGCGACGCACGCCACCACGAGCGAGAGAGCCACGGGCAGGAAGAGCGCGTACCAGTAGTTCCACGCGCTGAAGATCTGCACGCCCCGGTAGGGCATCGCGCCGAGCAGCGGCATCGGCAGTGCCATGAGCACGGCCAGGCGAACCGGTGCTGCGTGGCGCGACTTCAGGGCCTCGGCGCGCAGGCCCGCGAGCAGGCCGCCTTTCTCGCCCGTCATGCCGCCACCTCCCCGCGCGCTCGTCGCCCTTCCCGGCAGACGCTCATGAAGAGTTCCTCGAGGTCCTGCCCGGACCGAAGCGCATCCTCGTAGGCGAGGCGCCCCCCGTAGATGATGCCGATGGTGTCCGCCATCTGCTGCACCTCGGAGAGGATGTGGCTCGAGACGATTACCGTCGTACCCGCCGCCGCGAAGCCGCGGATCTGGTCGCGCAGCTCCTCGATGCCGATGGGGTCGAGGCCGTTGGTGGGCTCGTCGAGCACGAGCAGGCGTGGCCGGGCGATCAGCGCCAGTGCGAGCCCCAGGCGCTGCCGCATGCCCATCGAGAAGCGCCCAGCGCGCTTCTTCCCGGTGTCCGCGAGGCCCACGGCGGCGAGCACCTCATCTACGCGGCTCTCGGGAAGGCCCAGCAGCGTGGTACGCACGCGCAGGTTCTCGCGCGCGGTGAGGTTGGGGTAGAGCGGCGCCTCCTCGATGAGGCTGCCGATTGCGTAGAGGTCCTCGCGGCGCCAGGCGTGCCCGGCAAAGAGAATCTCCCCGGCCGTCGGCCGCAGCATCCCGCAGATCATCTTGAGCGTTGTCGACTTGCCGGCGCCGTTGGGGCCGAGCAGCCCGTACACCTCGCCCTCGCGGATATGAAGGCTCACGTCGGCCACGGCGTCCTGCGCCTGGTCGCCGCGGCCGAAGCGCTTGGTGAGCCCGCGCGTCTCGAGCATGTAACCCATGGGTTCGTCCTTTCTCTCCCGGGCGCGCGGGCCGAGTCGCCGTACCCGCGCGCCTTACCTTTCGGGTTCACCATCCACGGTAGGGCGCGTTTCTAACGAAGCCATAACGGCCGTTGGGCTCTTTTGGTGCCAGCCCTTCTCGACCCGCACGCCACTCATAGTATGTTTATCGCGATAATAAGGACGGAGGCGCCCGTGGCACGCAATAAGTACCCGGAGGAGACGGTCGAGAAGATTCTCGATGTTGCCGAGCGGCTCTTCGTGGAGCGCGGCTACGAGCACACCACGACGATCTGAAAAGCAATACGCTAAATCGAAAAAGGCAAACCCTGGAGACGTGATTTTTGCCATACGAGCGAGAATATCGAAGATGTCTGCACACCATTGGCGTGGGAAGGCGAACAGCCGGTTGCAATCAGCGGACACTCTTGCGCGTATGCGACTGAGAGCATTATCCCGAGACACCTAGCATATTTAGCTACTGCTCAGGACTTTCAGATATCCAAACGAAAGGCGGCGAAAGGGGCAAAGGTAATCGAAGTCGCGCCTGTGGACTTAGCGAGAGTCGAGATTCCCGCCCCATCCATCGCCACCCAGCAGAAGGTCGTCGATATCCTCGACCGCTTCGACACCCTAACGAAATCGCTCACCGACGGTATCCCCACCGAAATCGAGGCGCGACGTCAGCAATACGAATATTACGGCGACCGCCTACTCGACTTCCCGCGCAAGGCAGGCGCCACGCGCAGCATGCTCTGGATCTTGGACATCGGCTCGATGTCGGCGTAGACGTTGAGCGTGACCATGGCGTTTCCCTCCATGCCGAGAGGCTGTATAAGCCGCCGTGGCGGGCGACGACTCATGCCCTCCCAAAAAACATGCGTAAGATCGAGCGGAGGCTGAGCACGCCGAATCGGAGCAATGGCAGCCGAAAAAGCGCTGGAAAACTCACCGATTTCGCGGGGCGCTGATGACGCGAAGGCGGATATTGGGAGGACAACAGGCCGGATTTGTCGCGTCGAGTTGGCCGTCTGCAATCTGAATCGTTCGGCGGTTTGTTTTGTTATGGCCGATGCCGCACGAAACGTACCGAAATATGTGCGCATAGGTGCGGCCCGTCTCTATACCTTGGCTTTCGGTTGCCAACTGATTTGCGATCAGCCTGAAATAAGGCGACGATCGGGATCTTCTAACTCGGATTTCCCGCTCGGTTCCTAAGGCGCTTAGAGCCGGCTCATAAGGGCGAAAACAAAGCCACCCGTGACGATTCTTTCAGTCATCGCTCTTGTGCATCCCTCATGACCCGCGGAAATGCAAGACGTTAAAGCCACTGGCTACGATTCACTTTGCCAAACGGGTGTCGAAGAGGATAGTCGGCTGTTTTGGCGTTCATATCGGACGTTTCAGGGCCTCAAAACCAACCCGTTTTTGTCCCCGGGACAAAAATGAAACTGCGGGCTCGTGGTTTCGAAATAGTTTGCGGTTTTGTCCCAGAATTTGTCCCAAATGCCTACGCGAGGACACGCGGAGGGATTCGGCGGCAAAGTGGACAAAACCGACAACCAAACTAGACCCAATTGGAATGGCACCACGTCAAACGAGCGTGAAAGAGTGGGAGTGACGGTTTCCTTAACATCCGCTAGCCGCATATGAAATGGCCTCTCTGGGCGAACCACCCAGAGAGGCCATTTCATATCGGATACCATTCAGACCGTCAAAAGACCGTCGACTGGCTCGAACATTATCAGCCCAACATGCCGGTCCACATGCCCACGAAATCAGGCAGCGTCTTGCGTGTGGTCTCCACGTTGCGCACCGTTACGCCTTCGATGCGCAGACCAAGCATCGCCGCGAACGTGGCCATGCGATGGTCGGCGTAGGTCTCCATCTCTGCGCCATGCAATGCGCCGCTCTTCACCGGTTCGATGGCGATGCCGTCCGTCAACTCATGAGCCTTGCCCCCCACGCGCGTGATCTCGTTGACCAGTGCCTCCAGGCGGTTCGTCTCATGCCCGCGCAAATGGCCGATGCCGGTCATGTTGGTCGGTTTGTCGGCGAACACCAGGATCGCCGCAAGCGACGGCGCGATTTCGCCGGCCGCAGTCAGGTCGAAGTCGCCGAGCCCGTTGACATTGCCGTCACCGCTGACCTTGCAGTAGCGGATGCCGTCTGATTCGGGGAATGTCACTTCAGCCCCCATGCGCTCCAAGTAGCCCGGCAGCAACCCACCAGGCTGCGTGGTACTTTGAGGCCAGTTCGGGACACGCACACTGCCGCCTGTGATAAGCGCCGCTCCCAGGAAAGGCGCCGCGTTCGACAGATCCGGCTCCACCGTTACGGACTCCGGCAATTGCACCGTTCCCGGCTTCACCTGCCAGACGTGCACCTGCTCGTCAGCAATAGCATCCACGCCCGCTCCCTGTAGGTCCGCCACGGTCATGCGAATATGCGGCAGGCTTGGTGTTTTCTCCCCCGTATGGCGCAGCTCGAGACCACCCGGTATGCGCGAGCCGATGAGCAGCAGGCCGGAAATGAACTGGGAGGAGCCGGAGGAATCGATCTTCACCACGCTTGGCGAGGTACGTTCCTCCACCGGCGTCGGAGGCGTTATGGTGAACGGCAAACGCCCATTCTCGCCGTGGTATTCGATGACGGCACCCAGTTGTGCAAGACCATCTAAAACCGGCTTCATCGGTCGGGCGTATGCCTGTTCATCGCCATCAAATTCGACGGGGCCGTCGGCGAACATCGCAAGCCCTGGCACAAAACGCATCACCGTGCCCGCCAGTCCGCAGAATACCTTCGTATTGCCATGGAAGCGACCGTTTGCCGGTGGCGTTACCGTCACCGTAGTGGCGGATTGCTCGTCAACTTCACAGCGCACACCGAGCGTACGCAGCGCATTCATCATCAGTTCGGTGTCTCGCGAGCGCAGCAGTCCCACCAGTCGTACTGGTTGTGTGCCGAGGGCTGCGAGGATGAGGTAGCGGTTCGATAGGGATTTGCTGCCGGGGATTTCGACTGTGGCGTCGAGTGGCTGGCGGGTCGTGGGTGCGGGCCAGATTGTGGTGTTGCTGTCGCTCATGGTGTGTTGTTCCTTGTTGTGCGGTATTCGCGTGCCGTGATTTCGTGTTCCATGGTTTTCGCCGGTGTCATGGGGTGATGTGCGCGGTAGCGGTGTATAGCTGTTCACATTATTGCCTGCTTGCGATAATTTCTCTTGTTTGCTCACTAGTCAGCTGTGGTTTGGATGGTTTGCAGGGTTTTCTTGCGTTTTGCGATGTGGGGCTTCTGCGTCATAGGTGGTTGGGCGTCGAGGATGATATTGCTTGGTCTTTGGGATTGGTTCGCAGCCTTGTTCTGCTGGTTCCGTAGGTGGTTTTTCGCTTCCGTTAGTGGTTGGCCGTAATATCGCATTCAGAAAAGGGCTTAATTTCAGCTGTTTCTGTTGCGGATTACCGATCTCAACCACCTACGGAACATGCAAACCACCTACGGAATCATTCTGTGGCCGTGCAATGCCGGTGATAGACCGTGCGGCTGTTGCGTGGCATCGTGTTGGATTGTTTGCCCGCGCCGGCCGCTGGCTTATTCTGCTGCTTCGGCGCTCTCATTGCGTCTGCATGCCGTTCCATGCGTAGTCCAGGTGCATGAATTCGGGTACTTTGTACCATTTCACCGGGTAGCCTGCGCCATGTGCGCAGAATACCGAGTCCGGTGTGTTTTCCAGGTCGGATTCCGGGTTGTAGTTCGTGTGTTTCATTACTTCTTCGGTGTTATGGCAGGGCTTGTATCCTGCGAATACGCAGCTGAGGTGCCCGCGCCCGTGGGTGTATGCGTTCACGTCCATGGCGTAGTCCTGCATCTCGCTGACTGGTGCGGTGCCGTTGAGTACGGCGTATTCGCTGCCGCTCGCGCCGGTGGGTTGTGGCGTGTCGAAATCGCCGCTCATGCGTTGAATATCGCTCATGGCACGGCCGAGCATGTCCTGCGGAATTTCCAGGCGGAATCGGTACCAGGGTTCCAGCAGTCTGCAATTGCCCATGCCTGTGATGCGGCATGGCATGGCTTCCGTCGTGGCGTCCTCCCCTGTGGGGGTATCGCCGTTCGTGTTCTTCTTCGTATTGGCATCGTCCGTATCGTGATCAGTGTCATCGCCGGCGAATCGTTGCGCGATGTCGAACGCGCTGGCATCGTTGGGTACACCGGCACGCGCTTCCATCAGCCCTTGGCGGATCGCACGGTACGTTGCCTGGCGGAAATCGCCGCCTTCCGTGTGTTTCAGGTGCGAGCGCCCGACCAGGAGTGTGAGTCTGATGTCAGTGATTGGGGAGCCTGTGAGTACGCCCAGGTGTTCTTTTTCTTTGAAGTGGGAGATGATCAGACGTTGCCAGTTGCGGTCGAGTATGTCTTCGCTGCATGTGGTGGCGTATTGCATGCCGCTGCCTTCTGGTAGTGGTTCGAGGAGTACGTGTGCTTCCGCGTAGTGGCGTAGTGGTTCGAAATGTCCGGCGCCTTCAACGGGTGTTGTGATGGTTTCCTTATATAGGATTGCGCCTGGGCCGAATTCCACGTCCAGTCCGAAGCGGTCGTGCATCATTTGTTGGATGATTTCCAGCTGTACCGCGCCCATGAGTTGTAGGTGTATTTCCTGTAGTCGTGCATGCCAGACGACGTGCAGTAGTGGGTCCTCGTCTTCCAGTTCGCGTAGGGCCATCAGGCATTTGTGGGTGTCGTTGCTGCCTGGCAGCAGTGTGTAGGTGAGTACCGGTTGCAGGATGGGGTTTTCGGCGGATTGGTCGATGCCGAGTCCTTCGCCGGGGAAGGTGTGGGTTAGGCCTGTCACTGCGCATACTGCGCCTGCGGGGACGGATTCGACTGTGGTGTATTTTGCGCCGGAATACACGCGTACCTGGTCGGCTTTCTCGCTCCATGTGGTTTCATCGTTGCCGCTATTCAGCAGGGCTTTTGCGTGGAGCTCTCCTCCGGTCACTTTCAGCCATGTGAGGCGGTTGCCCTGTGCATCGTGTGAGATCTTGTACACGCGGGCGCCGAATTCTTTGGTGTGGCTGGGTTCTTGGGTGTATGTTTCGAAGCCGTTGATGAATTCGTCGATGCCTTCCATTTTGAGTGCCGAGCCGAAGAAGCAGGGGAAGAGTTCACGGCGTTCGATCATGGTTTGGATGGTGGTGACGCTTACCTGTTCGGTTTCGAGGTATTCGTTCATGGCGTGTTCCGTTTGCATGGCGATTTCTTCCATCACACCGGCGAGCGCTGGGGTGTTGGCGGTTTCGTTGGTCGTGGTGGTGAAGTCGATGCAGGCGTCGTTGAATCGGTGTTTGAGTTGGCTGAGGATGTGTGTTTTGTTGGCGCCGGGGGCGTCCATTTTGTTGATGAAGAGGATGGTGGGTACGTGGTAGCGTGCGAGGAGTCTCCAGAGGGTTTCGGTGTGGCCTTGGATGCCGTCGGTGCCGGAGATGACGAGGATGGCGTAGTCGAGGACGCGTAGGGTGCGTTCGGTTTCGGCGGAGAAGTCGACGTGGCCGGGGGTGTCGAGGAGGGTGATGGTGGTGTTGGTGGTGTGGATGATGGCGGGTTCGGTGAAGATGGTGATGCCGCGTGCGCGTTCCATGGCGTTGGTGTCGAGGAAGGCGTCGCCGTGATCTACGCGGCCGGGTTTGCGCAGTTGGCCGGTGGTGTAGAGGACGGCTTCGGAGAGTGTGGTTTTGCCTGCGTCGACGTGTGCGAGGATTCCGGTTACGATGCGCTTCATGGTTGTCACCATACCAGTGTGTGTTCCTGTGTTGTGTGGGTGGTGTGTGCTGGTGAGGGGTTGTAGTGGCTGTGGAGGTTGCGCGGTCATTGTGTCCCATTGTGTCCAAGAACGGGAAAGCCCGGAATCCAAGATGTTGAAATCATTGGGATTCCGGGCTTCTGGTCGGGCTGACAGGATTTGAACCTGCGACATTCTGCTCCCAAAGCAGACGCGCTACCAAGCTGCGCTACAGCCCGTTACCTGAAAGGCAACATCAGCTATTGTACATGAGCGTTCGACCTATTGAACACGCGACACTCGCGCATTATGTCTTCCGTATGATTTCTGTTGCGTTCCATGTGCTTCCGCCAGGTCTGCCGCAGGTCATCGGTCGGAAGCGATGCGTGATTCGAGTTGTTTGAGTTGTTCGCTTGCCGAGGGCTGCACCTGTGCCTGTGCGAGCTGCAGCGTGATGCGGTCCGCTTCGAGGGCTGCGATCTGCCGTGAGAACACGATGAACCATCCTAGGTACACCATGCAGGCCAGCGCTTCCACGTTGGTCAGGGTGATCTTGCCTAGCAGCCATTCCACGCCGAATGCCGCGCATACCAGCAGCATCAGGTCGGAGATCACCATCACGGTACGGCTCAGGCGTGGTGCCACCCAGGGCAGTAGCAGGAACAGCACGAGCATGAGCACCGGCAGGCCTCGCGCGAATACGTTGTGCAGAATCGGATGCGGCGTGTAGCGGAACGCGCCGATGCCGATGAAGGCGATGCCGGACATGGTGAGCATCACGCCCAGGATGGTGGTGCGCAGGCGATAGTGCGCGATATCGTAGCCGTGGTTCGGGTCGTTGGCGGATCGGTTGTGGCGTAATCGCGTAAGCCGTTCGGTGGTTACGAGTTCGGAGATGGCGAAGTAGCTGATAATGATGATGCATAGTCCGCCCAGCATGAGTGTGGAGTTGAACATGGTGGCGGCGAATGTGGTGCGGTCGCCCAGCTGCGAGAAGTTGTTGTGGTACCAGTATGGGTCGTCTGTGGTGAGTCCGGCCACGCAGACGCCGGAGACGATGAAGAACGGCAGCAGCGAGGCCAGCGTCTTTGCGTTCATCATACGCGCCTGCACGAAGGTCATGTACCCGAATATGCCGGAGACCGTGGCGCAGATGGCGGCCATGTAGCCCACGAAGACTTTCGGCCCCATCACCTCGTTCACCATGCTGAGCAGTGCGAACGACATCAGGAATGTGGTGGCCGCGTATACGGCGGATAGTGCGAGTGATTCGACGAGTCTGCGCAGCATGACGAGCCAACCGTGTTTGAGGTTCATGGAGCGCGACTGGCTCAGGTAGCCGATGAGGAAGGACACGATTGCGCAGGCGGCTGCGATACCTGAGCAGACGATGAAGCGACGGAGCATGAGCTGCCAGATGGCGGAAGCGTATTCAAGGTAGATGTTCATGACGGCGGCGCCGATCACTGCGCAAATGATGAACGAGATCAGGCCGCCGGTTTCCGCTCGCTGGTGGCTTCCCTGTCTCATGACGCTCCCCTCTCTCTCGCTTGTTTTTCCGCGTATTCGTGTTCCGCGCTCATATCACTGTTCATAGCATGGTCATCACAATATAAGACTTTGTTTCTTTGATTCTACGTTCATAGCGTACGTTTGCAGCGTAATTGTCCGGCGCCCCGTTGCCACTGGCGGCGCCCATTAACGCCGATCCCTCTTCTGCGGTTTTACCAAAAACTGCGTCATTTCTGACATATCGCTCCATACAACGCCCTGTGCAACCCTATTTCTTTGCCTCGTCGTTTCCCAATGTTCACACAAGGCAACATAAAAACTCGCCATGGGCGTTCGCAGTATATGGAAATTCCCACAGTATAAAAGCGGTTCCAGCGGCGAGCGCAACGTCCAACCAACCAAATCGTTGCGCTGCCGCTGGAACCTGTTGTTCGGCCTGTTGCCAGACGGCTTATGTGTGGCTTATGTCTGGTGCGACATGAGCCCGGTGTGTTCCGGCGAATCCTGTCGGTCTTGGCACCGAGCCTTGGGAATCAAGTCTTAGAACAGGTGCCGCTGTTCCGGTTTGTCTTCGCTCATCAGCAGCATGAAGCTTCTCGATTGCGCGGTGATGGCGAATCCGGCTTCGTAGTTGAGTTCGGGCCCGTCCGGATTGTAGGTGTCTACTACCAGTTTCCATTTGCTGCCGTAGTTTTCGTCCGGCAGCGTGAATTGAATCGGCTCGTAGTGGGCGTTGAAGATCAGGATGAAGTCGTTGTCGACGGTCGGGTTGCCGTAGTAGTCCATTTCGGGGATATCGGCACCGTTGAGGTATACCATCATCGAGAACGCATGCGTGTTCTGCCAGTCGTTCATATCCATGATGGAACCGGTGTGGTCGAACCATTCGACTTCGGGGATGGTGTTTGGGTCGTCTCCGGCTTTGCGCCCGGTGAAGAACCTGCGGCGGTGCAGCACCGGATGATCCAGACGCAGGTGGATCAGCTTCGAGACGAAGGCGAGCAGGCTCTTGCGATCATCATCCAGATCCCAATGCGTCCAGGAGATCTCGTTGTCTTGGCAGTAGGCGTTGTTGTTGCCCTGCTGGGTGCGGGCAACCTCGTCGCCTCCGCAGATCATGGGGATGCCCTGGCTGACCAGCAGTGTGGAGAACATGTTGCGCATCTGCCGCTGGCGCAGTTCGTTGACGTCGCGGATGGTGGTTTCCCCTTCCACACCGCAGTTCCACGAACGGTTATTGCTTTCGCCGTCGCGGTTGCCTTCGCCGTTGGCGTCGTTGTGCTTCTCGTTGTAGCTCACCAGATCGTTGAGGGTGAAGCCATCATGCGCGGTGACGAAGTTCACCGAGGCGACCGGTCGACGACCGTTCACCTCATACAGGTCGGAGCTGCCCATCAGACGTGATGCGAATTCGGGCAACGTGCTCGGTTGCGAGCGCCAGAAGTCGCGGACGCAGTCGCGGTAGCGTCCGTTCCATTCGGACCAGCTGGAGGGGAAGCCTCCGACTTGGTAGCCGCCGGAGCCGAGATCCCATGGTTCGGCGATGAGTTTGACGCGGCTGATGACGGGATCTTGTTCGACGATGTCGAAGAAGGCGGAGAGTTTGTCGACTTCTTGGAATTGGCGTGCGAGGGTTGCTGCGAGGTCGAAGCGGAATCCGTCGACGTGCATTTCGGTGACCCAGTAACGCAGGCTGTCGGTGATGAGTTGCAGGGCGTGCGGCGAGCGCATGAGGAGCGAGTTGCCGGTGCCGGTGGTGTCGAAGTAGTGGTATGGGTCGTTGTCGACGAGGCGGTAGTAGGCCTGGTTGTCGATGCCTTTGAAGCTGAGGGTGGGGCCCATGTGGTTGCCTTCGGCGGTGTGGTTGTAGACCACGTCGAGGATGACTTCCATGCCTGCGCGGTGGTAGGCCTTGACCATGGATTTGAATTCGTTGACTTGCTGGCCGCGTTCGCCCACGCTGGAGTAGGCGTTATGTGGCGCGAAGAATCCGATGGTGTTGTATCCCCAGTAGTTGCTGAGGCCTTTCTGCTGGAGGAAGGAGTCGTTGACGAACTGGTGGATGGGCATGAGTTCGATGGCGGTGATGCCGAGTTTTTTGAGGTAGTCGATGACTGCCGGGTATGCGAGGCCGGCGTAGGTGCCGCGGATGTCCGGTGGCACGTCCTGGTTGAGGTTGGTCATGCCGCGTACGTGGGCTTCGTAGATGACGGAGTCGTGGTAGGAGATGTTGGGGTGTTGGTCGTTGCCCCAGTCGAAGTAGGGGTTGACGACGACGGATTTCATGGTGTGTGCGGCAGAGTCCTGCGTGTTGATGGCATTGATGTCATCGGGGTTGGACATGTCGTAGGAGAAGAGGCTCGGGTCGTCGTCGATGTTGCCTTCGATGGCTTTGGCGTATGGGTCGAGCAGGAGTTTGGAGGGGTTGCAACGTTGGCCCAGGGCTGGATTGTATGGCCCGTAGACGCGGTAGCCGTAGCGTTGGCCCGGCTGCAAGCCGGGTATGTAGTTGTGCCAGACGTAGGAGTTCTGCTCCGTCATCTCGATACGGGTTTCGTGGTCTTCTTCATCGAAGAGACACAGCTCGACCTTTTCGGCCACTTGGGAAAATAAGGCGAAATTCACGCCGGCACCGTCGTAGCTGGCGCCGAGCGGATACATGGATCCCGGTCGTATATGCATAGTTTCATTATTCCACGCGTCTCGACCGTTTTCGCGCTTGGGGATGCTTCGCCACAAGATGCCCTCAATCTTTCTCGTGGCGCGCAAAATACCGCAAACGGTTGCTGCGCACGTGTCGGGCTTGGGGCTTGGGCGTGCGCGCCCAGCGAGTTATTTGCCTGCGGTGAGTCTGCGGATTTGCTCGTGTTGTATTGCGATGATGGAGTTGCTGGCGGTTATGTGCGTGGCCAGAAGGTCGGGCCAGCTCACCCATGCCGATTCCACGTGTTCGTCCGCGTCGAAGTGGCGTTCCCCCTGCTGAAATCCGTCCAGGTGAATCACCATGATGTGGGCGAGCTCGTCGGTCATGCCTTCGGAGGAGTAGCAGTCCGTCACCTGGTCGATGCGCATGCGGTCGTTGGAGATCGGTGTAACGCCGGTCTCCTCGCGCAGTTCACGCAGTGCGGCCTCGTGGACGTCCTCGCCCTTGTCCATCAGTCCAGCGGGCAGTCCATAGGCGAAGGAGTCGTTGCCAATACGGTATTCGCGTTCGATCAGGTATCTGTCCGTCGCCGTGTCGTGTACGAGCATCACCACACAGGGGGCATGGCGTAGTACCTGGCGGCGGATGGTGACCATGCTACCGCTGGTGGTGGTAAGCCCTATGAGCGTGTCTTCCACTCGGAAGATGGCACCCCGGTATACTTCATGGCTTTCCAGCAGTTTGGCCGGAACGTTCATGTTGATACCGTCGCCGTGGGAGGCGAGGCTCGTGTTAATCCGTTCCGTCGTATTGCCGTTGTCTGCTGCGCCTAGGTGCTGTTCGCCGTCCGTCTGCATGGTGTTCTCCTTGTGCTGTTGCCCGGCTTTCACGCAATGTCGGTTCCCTGTTGTTCCGGTTCCACCGGGCCTGCGGCGCTGGCTGTGCCGGCGCTGTTGATCACCCATGTCCATGGATCGGTGGTGGTGTGGATCCAGTTCGTTTCCACGTGTTCGCCCGTAGCCGATTCAAGGGCGGCGGGGATGTCTTCGATGGCGTAGTTGAACCACATGGATTCGATGGCGGCGTGGGGCGTGTTGATGAAGCATGGGCGCACGTGCGGCTCATGCTGGCCGGGTTCGCCATGGCCGAGCGTGATGCCTGCCGCACGCATGTCCGCCTCGTACCGCGCCTGTTCGATGGCGTCGGTGACGGGGTGATGGCGCAGGTCGCTGGTTACGTACACGTCCGCCCCGGCTGCGCGTACCTCGTCGAACATGGAGTCGCCGGAACCGGGCAGGAGCGCGACGGTGGAGATGGTGGTGTTCGGATCGCCACACATTTGGATGCCCAGTGCAGTGGCCATGCCGTGGGTGTTGACCTCGGTGTAGACGCGTTGCGCGAACACCCCTAGGGTGGTGGGTTCAGGCAGGCGTCCGATACGTCCGAGTCCTACCAGGTGTTCGGCGTCGGGGTCATTGATGGGGACGAGCGGCTGCTGGTCGACAAGGCCGAAATAGTCGGCGGCGGCATGGCCCACGCCTCGCCATGCCGCATCGGCGTTGGTATGGCCCACCCATAGGGCGCAGCCGGCCTGGTTGAGTTTGGTGACAAGACCACCGCGGAATCCAAGACCGGACACCTGGTGGACGGAGCGGAAGAACAGAGGATGGTGGGTGATGAGCAGATCCGCACCCCATGCGATGGCCTGATCGACAATGCTGTCGGATGGGTCCGCGGCGAACGCGATGCGTGTGACCGGCTGCCGCAGGTCGCCTACGATAAGCCCCGGCTCATCCCAGCTTTCCGCGTATCGCAGCGGGTAAAGCGTTTCCAGTACGTCAACAACCTGCTTGAGTCTCATAGCCTGTCCTTTCTCATGGTTTCCATGCTGCTTCACCGCCACGCACCTGTCCTAGATGCCCGTCTTCCTGGTGCCGCCCGCATTCAGCGAAGCCGTTTGCGGGAGGCACCCTGCAACTGCTTCGTTTAGTCACCCCATGCGTGCCTGAGCCCGGGTTCCGTCCGTGTATGGCTACGCTGAGTCACTCGTCAGCGTCGCCATACACGGGTCGTATCCCGATACAGCCCCGCCAGATGCCTGCCAGCATAGCCATATGCGGGCGGCTCACACCCGATTGGCACGGCAATCAGTGCGCGGCGAGCTGCCAGTCCGCGCCCACGCCGGTGGACACGTCCAGCGGCACGTCCAAGTGCACGGCGTTCTCCATGGCGTCGCGCACCAGAGCGCTCACCTGTTCGCGCTCCCCCGGTGCGATCTCCACCACCAGTTCGTCGTGGATCTGCAGAATGATGCGGCTCTTCACACCGGCCTCGGCCAGTGCACGCCGCGCCCGGATCATCGCGATCTTCATGATGTCCGCGGCACTGCCCTGGATCGGCGCGTTCAACGCGGCTCGTTCAGCCGCATCGCGAGCGGCACGGTTCGTGGATTTCAGTGCCGGGAAGTACCGCCTGCGGCCGAACATCGTTTCGGTATACCCACGTTTGCGTGCCTCGCTCACACAGGATTCCAGGAAGTCGTGCACTTTGCCGAATGTGGCGAAATACTTTGCTTTGAGCGCCTCGGCCTCGCTCGGGCGGATCTTGAGCTGCTGCGCCAAACCATACGAGCTCAACCCATATGCCAGTCCGTAGCTCATGGCCTTCACATGGCTGCGCTGATCCGGTGTGATCTGATCCACCGGCACGCCATGCACCAGGCTCGCCACGTACTTGTGGAAGTCGGCGCCGCTCTTGAATGCTTCGATCAGCGACTCGTCGCCGGACAGATGCGCCATGATGCGCAGCTCCACCTGCGAGTAATCGCAGCTCATCAGCGATTCGAAGCCTTCACCGGGCACGAACGCCGAGCGGATCTCGCGCCCGGCCGCGTTGCGGTTTGGAATGTTCTGCAGGTTGGGGTCCACGGAACTCAGCCTGCCGGTGGCCGCCACCGTCTGTTCGAACGTGGTGTGGATGCGCTCGTCGGCAGGGTTGGTGGCGTCGATGAGCGTGGCGACGATCTGCTTGAGCTTGTTGGTCTCGCGATGCCTGAGCAGCGCCCCGAGGAACCCGCTGGCACGCTCGTCGTCGGCATAGGTGAAGTAGAGTTTCTGCAACGCGTCGGCGTTGGTGGTGTAGCCGCCCGTCTTGGTGCGTTTCGTGGGCTTGAGACCCATGTCTTCGAACAGCACCTTGCCGAGCTGCTTGGGGCTTTGCAGATTCACGGTGGTGCCGGCATAGTCCCAGGCGATCTCCTGCGCCTGCCGCGCGTCGGCGGCGAAGGTGTCACGCATGGAGGTGAGCCGTTGCATATCGACTTTCGCGCCCTGCGACTCCATGCCGTATAGCACGTGCGAGACTGGCAGTTCCATGCGCTGCAGCAGGCCGAACTGTTCGCGCTGGTCGATCTGTGGTGCCAGGGCACGGGCGAGCTCGGCGATGATGGCCACATGCTGCAGCAGTGTCGAAGTCTGATTGCCGTCGGCATCCGCGTCGGCACCATCGTCCAGGTCGAGCAGTCCCTGCGTCGCCTCCTCGGTCTTCTCCTCCACATGGATGTCGAGGAAACGCGCGGCGGCCTGTTCGAGCGTATCCGCGTGGAAGTCGGGCTGCACCAGGTAGCCGGCGAGTTTGGTGTCGAACAACGGCTTGGGCAGGTCGACGCCGAGGGATGCGAATAGGTGAAGCTGTTCCTTGTAGCCATGCACGACCAGGGTGGGTGCGTACTGCGCGAGGATGACGTTGAGCGCGTCCCGCATCCCCGGATCCAACCGCGGCGCATCCGTTGCGGCGTCAGTCGCATCGGCCGTGGCGGCATCCGTTTGCTTGCCCGTATCGTCCGCCGAATCGACTGCGGGAATCTCGATGATCAGCGCACTGCCGCCGTATTGCAGTGTGATCGCGTTCGCTTTGACCTTGCCTGGTTTGGCGTTGCCGGCAGCGTTGATGACCCATGAACGCTCGATGATGCCATTGCACTGCATCGAATGGTCGATGGTGAATTGCGTGCCGGTATCATCCGATTCGTCATTGACGCTTGCATCACTGGCGCCCGGTTTGGGCAGGTTCTGTTCCACCCATGCGTTCAACGTGTCGGCATCGCCCGCATACTGCACGTCCGACACTTCGATGGCCGAACGTTCCTTGCCTGCTTCGGCCTTGGCGCTCTGTTCCAGCTTCGGAGCCTCGCCGCCGTTGAAGGTTTTGAGGATACGCGTCTTGGTACGCGAACCGAATTCCAGTGAGGTGAACAGTTCGTCGATCTTCGCCGCGTCGAAGTGACCGAAGGTCAGGTCGTCCACGGTAACGCCTAGGTCGATGTCTCGTACCAGTGCGTTGACCTTGCGGTTGAGCTTGACCTGGTCGAGGTTTTCTCGCAGGGACTCGCCCTTCTTGCCGCCGATCTCGTCGGCGTGCTCGCAGATGCCTTCAAGTGAGCCGTACTGGTTGATCCATTTGGCTGCGAATCCGTCGCCGACCCCGGGCACACCGGGGATATTGTCCGCTGTCTCGCCGCGCAATGCCGCCAGATCGGGGTACTGCGCCGGAGTCACCTTGTATTTGGCGAATACGGCTTCGGGCGTCATATGCTTCAGATCTTTGAAGTGATGACCGGGGTACAGCACAGTCACCCAATCGTCCACAAGCTGGAACGCGTCTCGGTCGCCGGACAGGACGAGCGTCTTGTATTTCGCCTGTTCGCCCATGGTGGCAAGCGTGCCGATCACATCGTCGCCCTCGTAACCGGGTTTTTCGATATATGTGACGCCCAGCGCGTCAAGCATGCTTTGGATAAGCGGCAGCTGGCTGAGCAGGTCCTCCGGGGCGGCGTCGCGTGTGCCTTTGTACTGCGGCAGCATGGTGTTGCGGAAGGTGCCGCCTTTGACGTCGAATGCAACGGCGAGGTGATCGGGCTTCTCCGCATCGATCACTTGGGCGAGCATGGTCGCGAAGCCCCAGACCGCGTTGGTGGCCTGGCCGGACGAGGTGGAGAAGTTCTCTACGGGAAGAGCGAAGAACGCGCGGAACGCCAGCGAATGGCCATCAACGACCAGCAGCGTTCCGCGCGTTTCGTCGGATACGGTATCAATCATAGGTTCGGTATCGGTATGCGGTTCAGCGATCGTCGCGCGCCGGCTTGGGATCGCCGTACTTCTCGATGATGGCCAGGGCCAGGCGCTTCTTCGGAATACGCTGATCCATGGAGGTCTTCTGAATCCAACGGAATGCGCCCTGCTCGGAGAAATCGGCCTTGTCCATCAGCAGACCCTTGGCACGGTCGATGAGCTTGCGCTCCTCCAGCGTCTCCTGAGCCTTCTGCAGATCGGCCTGGGCCTTGGCGAGCTCGTCCTCCGTGGCCTTGAGCTTGGCCTCGGAGCGTTCCACGTTATCCAGCAGATCGTTGATCTCCGCGAAACGTCCCATGGCGACTTCGAGCGCCGGAATAAGCTTGGACTCCTCGTACGGCTTGGTCACATAGGCCATGGCACCTGCGCCGGTGGACTTCTTGACCAGATCGGGCTGGGAGAACGCGGTCAGCATGACCACAGGTGCGATGTTCTCGTCGCAGATGATGCCCGCAGCAGTAATGCCATCCATCCGCGGCATCTTGACATCCATGCACACCACATCAGGGCGCTTGGCACGTGCCAGATCCACGGCTTCTTCACCGTTGGCCGCCTCGCCAACGACCTCGTAGCCGTTATCTTCAAGCATGCCGACAAGATCCATACGATTCACGGATTCGTCTTCGGCGACTACGACGGTGCGCTTGCGATTCTTCTCTTCCTCAGGAGCTTCTTCGGCACGGGCGGCGGCCTGCAGCTCCTCCTCGGTCAGCACGGGTTCCATTCCCTTTTCGCTGTTGCTGGACACCATTACATCAACCTCGTTTCCTTGGGTCAACAAAACGCTTCAAATGTAAGTCTCAACCCACAATAACACAACGCACAGGCCAGCAAACGGTGTTGCGCCAAACCATTGATTCGTGTTGCAAGACGGGAATACGCAGCATGGGGCAAGCCTCGTACGCCGCCAGCATGTCATGATTCGAAAAACGTTTCCTTCGCTCCCCATGCAGATGCCATCGCGACGTAACGCGTCGCAGCAGACGGCTCCCCGTTCGCCTGCCCCGCTCGTCCGCACACACGTCGGAGCCATCCAGCGAAACACGGCATTTGGACTCGGTCGCGATTGTGTTGTACACTACTCAAGGTTTGGATACGCCCCTGTATCCCAATTGGTAGAGGAAGCAGCCTCAAAATCTGCGCAGTGTGGGTTCGAGTCCCACCGGGGGCACCGATTGGAACCCGCTGGGAACAGCGGGTTTTTCTGTACTCCCCCATTGCAATCCCCACTATTTCACATATACGCAGCGGCCGTACTGTCATCAGCCCCATAGCGCACAACACCCCATGCCCGCCCGGCATCGCTCGTTTCGCCCGCATGCCCTGTAACCGTTCACCATGATCCGTGGCCACTCGCCTTAAGATGGAGATGTCCGCTCACGCAAGGAGGATCGTATGAGCAGCACAACACACAGGCGATTTGATCCATGGCGCACCGCGCCGGTGCAGGAGATGTCACGCAGGTAGATTCTGCAGACGCATTGCTTCAATATCGACCAGGTGGCATTCGACTCACTGGCAGGAGAACCATTCGAACGCGATTTCATCCACGTAAAGCACGGGGATACGGTCGGCGTTCTCGCCGTCACCGACGATGGCAGGATTCCGCTGGTCGAGCAATACCGTCTGTCCGCGCATCGTTGGACGTTGGAGATTCCAGGCGGTCACGGATCGTCCCATCTGGATCGCCCCATGGATATAGCACGCCGGAAGCTGGAGGAAGAGGCCGGCTTCCAGGCAGGTGATATCAAGCAGTTCCTGCGCATTATGGATATGCCTGGGTATTCGACCCAATACACATCGCTGTTCTATGCGACCAATCTGACCGCGACCCAGGCATCGGACTTCGGCCCAGAGACCCCACGCCCCGCGCTGCGTCTGGTAACACCCGAAGAGGCATATCAGATGGTGCTCAACGGCACGATTCTCGATGCGAAATCGCTGGTCGCCCTGCTGAGCCTGCATAATGGCCTGCTGGACCACTACGCAGCAGAGGGCAACAGCAACTGAGCCCCGCCATGCCGTCGGATAGCATGTCATAGCGGTCTGCGACGGGCGGGAACACCGAATGTTGCGATTGCTATTGCGCATTGCTTTTCAAACGCAGGTGGGCGGTCATCCTCATCACGGAGGATGACCGCCCACTGGTGTTTATGCCGTTATGCCATGCCACCAGTCAGCAGCGATATCCGCTGCCCTGGCATGGCACAGACAATCACTCCTGGCTGAAGCCAACGGTGTGCACGTAGATGCTGTCGGTGCTGCCCGGCTGGTGTTCGCCCTGAGCGGAGCTCAGCACGACGATCTTGTCGCCGTCAGCAACCTTGCCAGCTTCCTTCAGCACCTTGTCGGTGTATTCCATCAGGTCGCGGCGGGACTTGTCGTGGTAGTCCTCGTCGACCAGGAAGGATTCGGTGCCCCAGCTCAAAGCCAGCCAGTGGTAGGTATGCTCGTTGTTGGTGATGCCGAAGATCGGGACGGCCGGGCGTTCGCGGGACACGCGGTGCACGGTGGAACCGGTCTGGGTGTAGGCGACGATGGCCTTGGCGTTGAGCTTCTCGGCCAGGTCGACCGCAGCGGAGGACACAGCGCCAGTGGAGGACATGTCGAGGTTCTTCAGCTGCGGGATACGGTCGAAGCCGTGCTCGGTGGCGAAGGAGGAGATGCGGGACATGGTGTTCACGGTGACTGCCGGGTACTTGCCGACGGCGGTCTCGTTGGACGTCATGGTGGCGTCGGCACCGTCGAGGACGGCGTTGGCGCAGTCGGAGGCCTCTGCACGGGTCGGGACCGGGGAGCTCACCATGGAGCCCAGGACTTCGGTGGCCACGATAACCGGCTTGGCGTACTGGCGGGCCAGCTCGATGCAGCGCTTGGTAGCCAGCGGCACCTCTTCCAGCGGGCACTCAACGGCCATATCGCCACGGGCGACCATAATGCCGTCGAAGGCCTTGACGATCTCTTCGAGGTTCTCAAGAGCCTGCGGCTTCTCGATCTTGGCGACGACCGGGATACGGCGGCCTTCCTCGTCCATGATCTCGTGGGCGCGATCGATATCGGTGGCGAAACGCACGAAGGACATGGCGATGATGTCGGCACCGGTGCGGATGGCCCAGCGCAGATCCTCTTCGTCCTTCTCGGTCAGAGCCGGCAGGGACACGGCGACGCCCGGCAGGTTGATACCCTTGTGGCTGGACACGGGGCCGGCCACGACAACCTTGGTGTGCACGTTGTTGCCCTCGACCTTGGTGACCTCCAGACGGACCTTGCCGTCGTCGATCAGGATCGGATCGCCTGCGTGGCAGTCGCCCGGCAGACCCTTGAAGGTGGTGGAGGTGATGTGCTCGTCGCCCTCGATGTCGTCGGTGGTGATGATGAATTCCTGGCCTTCGGTCAGCTGGACCTTGTCTTCGCCGTCGGCGTTCTTCTTGAACCAGCCGCAGCGGATCTTCGGGCCCTGCAGGTCAACGAGGGCGGCAACGTTGCGACCGGTGGCCTTGGAAGCCTCACGCAGGTTGTTGTACACCTTGAGGTGATCTTCCGGAGTGCCGTGGGAGCGGTTCAGACGAGCCACGTCCATGCCTGCTTCGACAAGGCTGGTGATACCTTCGAGGGTTTCGGTGGCGGGACCGATGGTATCTACGATCTTGGCTTTACGCATATTGCCTATTCCTTAACTACTGCGGTTTACTGCAAACGGACAAGGACAACCTTGTCTTCCACGTGATAGTTTACTCGCGGGTTTTGCGGCAAACACCGATTGCTTTATTTTTTTATGTGAGCGCTAACAATTATATCTCATATTCAATACCGCCCGGCGTTTTCCCAGTATTTCCAGTGCATCTACACCCCAATCCCCCAATATGATTCACCCATCAGACGAAGCGAACGCCACACTTGAAAACGCAGGCGAAAATATATGTCCACTGCATTTCCGGCGTATTTGCATACGCAATTCACGGCAACAATAGTACAAATAAATCTGCTTTGTCTATTTTATTGCCGGTCGATGTCAATAGCATCGTTTTCCGCTATTGTCCATGCCGTCACCAACCGGCATTCCGGCCGCAAATAAAACCCATATACATTTGCTCCACTACACAGGTCACCCAAGTAGCAGCGTCAAGCATCAACCCCGATCGGCCTCTCCCCACATGCACAAAGGCGGGTCCGGCAACCCAGACCCGCCCCAAGCGAACACGCCATCATTACTTGGACACCGCATCCACCTTTTGCATCTTCAGCACGGACAACAGCGCCGCGCCTCCAATCGCCACGACGATTACGGCCAGCGACAGCCATGTGGGGATTTCCGGCGCCCATGCAACCGGATTGCCGCCGTTGATGAACGGCAGCGTGTTCTCATGCAGCGCTTCCAAAATCAGCTTCACACCGATAAAGCCAAGCACGATGGACAGGCCCGCCGGCAGATAGACCAGCTTGTCAAGCAGCGCGCCAAGCAGGAAGTACAGCTGCTGGAGCCCAAGCAACGCGAACACATTGGAGGTGAACACGATGAACGGATCCTTGGTCAGGCCGAAGATCGCAGGAATCGAGTCGAAGGCGAACATGACATCGGTAGTGCCGATGGCAAGAAACACAATGAGCATCGGGGTCCAATAGCGCACGCCGTCACGAGTGGTACGCAGCTTCTCGCCATCGTATTCGTCGGTGATAGGCACCACTTTACGCAATGCGCGGATCAGACCATTCTCATGGTATTCGTCATCGTCGCCACCGCCGAAAACAAGTTTGACGGCGGTATAGATGAGGAATGCGCCGAAAATGAAGAAGATCCACGTGAACTGGCTGATCAGCGCAGAACCAATAAGAATGAACACGCCTCGGAAAATCAGGGCGAATGTGATGCCCACGCTCAGCACATATTTCTGGATCTGCTTGGGAACCGCGAAATTCGACATGATGATGACGAACACAAAGAGATTGTCGATGGACAGCGAATATTCGGTAAGCCAGCCGGAATAGAACTCAATGGCCGGTTTGCTCCCTGCGAAGAACCAGATCAGGCCGCCGAAGATCAGCGCCATGACGACGAAGAACACAATATGCTGCACGCATTCCTTGGTGGAAGGGACATGCGGCCTACGTCCGATGATGAACAGATCGACTACGAAAAACAGCGCAAGCACTACGAATGTAGTGATTTCAAAAGCAAGAGGGGTTTCAGCCATACGCACCATGGTACGGAGTGGCGCTGACCGTCCAGGTGATTTCACGAAAGGCAGGCGGGCCCAGGGCATTCGCCTTGCGCCCGCCTCCATGCTATTTGCTGGCTTCGGTCATCTGTCGCAGTTCCTTCTTCAGATCGCGGATCTCGTCGCGCAGCCGCGCAGCCAGCTCGAACTGCAGCTGTTCGGCGGCGGTATGCATCTGTTCCGAAAGCTGTCGAATCAGATCGGCCAGATCCTGCGCGGGCAGACCTGCCTTGAGGATCTCCTCGTGACGCTTGTTCGCCTCGTCCTCATCCAGGGTCGGCACGCCCAGATGCGTGTTGCCGGCCTTGCCCGCATTGCGATAGCCGCCCTCAAGCAAGGTCTGCGTATCCACATCCTCCTTGGCGAGCATGTCGTTCACATCGCTGATCTTCTTGATCAACGGCTTCGGGTCGATGCCATGCTCCTTGTTGTAGGCGATCTGGATATCGCGTCGGCGATTCGTCTCGTCGATGGCCTCGTGCATGGCCTCGGTGATGTTATCCGCGTACATGAGCACGGTGCCGTCCACATTTCGCGCGGCGCGTCCGATGGTCTGGATAAGCGAGCGGTACGAGCGCAGGAATCCCTCCTTGTCGGCGTCCAGAATCGCCACCAGCGAAACCTCGGGCAGGTCAAGGCCCTCGCGCAGCAGGTTGATGCCGACGATCACGTCGATCTTGCCCTCGCGCAGCATGCGCAGCAGTTCCACACGGCGCAGCGTGTCCACGTCCGAATGCAGGTACTCCACTTTGATGCCGTGTTCCAGCAGATAATCGGTCAGATCCTCAGCCATCTTCTTGGTGAGCGTGGTGACCAGGGCACGCTCGTTGCGTGCCACGCGGGCCTTGATCTCCCCCAGCAGATCATCGATCTGCCCTTCGATGGGCCGCACTTCGATCTTCGGATCGACCAAGCCCGTCGGACGGATGATCTGTTCAACCACGCCATCGGAGAGTCCCAGCTCATAGTCGCCCGGAGTTGCGGAAAGATATACGGTCTGGCCGATACGCCGCTGGAATTCCGGCCATTTCAACGGCCTGTTGTCCATTGCCGACGGCAGACGGAACCCATGTTCGACCAACGTACGCTTACGGCTGGCATCACCCTCATACATCGCACCGATCTGCGGCACGGTGACATGCGATTCGTCGATGACCAGCAGAAAATCGTCGGGGAAGAAATCAAGCAGAGTGTGCGGCGGTGTACCCGGCGCACGCCCGTCGAAATGCCGCGAATAGTTCTCGACGCCCGAGCACACGCCTACCTGGGTAAGCATTTCCAAGTCGTATGTGGTGCGCATGGAAAGACGCTGGGCTTCCAGATCCTTGCCCTGCTTCTTCAATTCGGCCACACGGTCGTCAAGTTCGGCGCGGATGCTTTTCAGCGCACGGGCCATGCGCTCCGGGCCCGCGACATAATGCGACGCGGGGAAAATATGCACTTCGCTCTCGTGGGCGATCACGTCGCCCGTCAGCGGATGCAGCGTGGAGATGCGGTCGATCTCGTCGCCGAAGAATTCGATGCGGATGGCCAGTTCCTCGTATACGGGAATGATCTCGACGGTGTCGCCACGTACGCGGAAGGTGCCGCGGGTGAAGGCGATATCGTTGCGTTTGTACTGCATGTCGACGAATGTGCGCAGCAGATCGTCGCGCTCGATCTGATCGCCCTCATGCAGAAACAGCATGCGCCCCGCGTATTCCTCGGGCGTGCCCAGACCGTAGATGCATGAGACGGTGGCCACCACCACGCAGTCGCGGCGCGTCAGCAGGTTTGCGGTGGCGGCGTGGCGCAGGCGCTCCACATCGTCGTTGATGTTGGAGTCCTTTTCGATGTACGTGTCGGTTTGGGGAATATAGGCTTCCGGCTGGTAGTAGTCGTAGTAGGAGACGAAATAGCTTACCGCGTTGTCGGGCATGAGCTCGCGGAATTCGGCGCATAGCTGTGCGGCGAGCGTCTTGTTGGGCTCGATGATGAGCGTGGGGCGTTGCAGCCGCTCGATCAGCCATGCGGTGGTGGCGGTTTTGCCGGTGCCGGTGGCGCCCATGAGCACCACGTCGTTCTCACCGTTTTCGATGCGCGTGGCAAGTTCCTCGATGGCCTTCGGCTGGTCGCCGCTTGGCTTATATGGCGATTTGACCACAAACGGCTTGTTCGTGCGTTCGATGTTGAATCCCATAGCAACCCCTTTGCCGAGCTTCTACGCTTCCTCGTTCCATTGACTATACAGCCTATCAACCTGTTCGAACATTTGTTCCAATGGCTGAGTGGAATCGATGATCGTGTCGGCAATGGCAAGCCGCTGCGCAGCACTGGCCTGGTGGCGGATGCGGTCGCATGCCTGGTCTCGCGTCATGCCACGCGTCGCGACCATGCGTTCGATGCGCGCCTCCTCCGGCGCCTCGACGGTAGCGATGTGATCGAATCGGAACGGAAGCGCGTCAACGACTTCGGCTAGTAGCGGAATATCGTGCACGATAACCGCATGCGGCCGGGACGCACGCTCCGTTTGTTCCAACTGCTCAGCCTCTCGGTAGATCAACGGATGCTCTATGCTGTCCAGGCGTTCGCGCGATCCGAGTTCGGCGAAGGGGCCGAATACATGCTCGGCAAGCCACGCACGGTCCAACGTACCGTCCGCACGCAGCACCTGGCCGCCGAATGTCTCGACAATCCGCGGTAGCGCGGCGCCGCCGGGTTCGACCACCTTACGGGCCAACATATCATAGTCGATCACGCACGCCCCCAGTTCGGCCAGCCGTGCCGAGACCGTGCTCTTCCCTGCCGCGATGCCACCCGTCAACCCAATTCTCATACCATTCACATCCTGTATCGTATCCCTCCCCTATCGGCGAGCAACACCAATGGCAAGGCATGCAGGGTGCCTTATAGGGAATGCCATGACGTGGCTCCATGATCCGATGCGGAGACGAACGCTTGCATATCGTTCTGAAAAAACGGAAAGCCCGGCCGGATAACCGGTCGGGCTTTCCGCTCAGCTAACAGCTAATGCGTTGCAACTTATTCTGCAGTTAATACCGTGCAGTGGCTGCGATCAGGCTCACTCGCCGAGCAGCTGGTCGCGCAGGGCGGCAAGCTGGTCGGAGTCGGCGAGGGTGCCGTTGGAAGTGCTCTCGGAGGAGTAGTTGGACACCTCTTCGACCTTCTCTTCCTTGGCGGCCTGACCGTCGGCAGCAGCGGACTCCTCCGCGTGCTCGAGCTCGTTGGCCACGAACTCCTTGTGCTCTTCCCACAGGTCGTGAGCGGCAGCGTACTGGGATTCCCACTCTTCGCGCTGCTTCTCGTAACCGGCGAGCCACTCGTTGGTGTTCGGGTCGAAGCCTTCGGGGTACTTGTAGTTGCCCTCTTCGTCGTACTCTGCCGGCATGCCGTACAGAGCCGGATCGAAGTCCTCGGAAGCCGGGTCAACGGAATCGTTGGCCTGCTTGAGGGACAGGGAGATGCGGCGACGATCGAGATCGACGTCGATCACCTTGACGAACACGGTCTCGCCCGGCTTGACCACGGTCTCCGGGTTCTCGACGTGACGGTTGGCGAGCTCGGAGATGTGCACCAGGCCCTCGATGCCGTCTTCGACGGAGATGAACACGCCGAACTGGACGATCTTGGTGACCTTGCCCTTGACGATCTGGCCAGGAACGTGGGTGCGAGCGAAGCGCTGCCACGGATCCTCCTGAGTCGCCTTCAGGGACAGGGAGATGCGCTCACGGTCGAGATCGACGTCGAGCACCTCGACGGTGACCTTGTCGCCGACCTTGACGACCTCGGACGGGTGATCGATGTGCTTCCAGGAAAGCTCGGAAACGTGGATCAGGCCGTCAACACCACCGAGATCGACGAATGCGCCGAAGTTGACGATGGAGGACACGACGCCTTCGCGGATCTGGCCCTTCTTGAGCTGGGAGAGGAAGGTCTCGCGAACTTCGGACTGGGTCTCTTCCAGGTACTGACGACGGGACAGCACAACGTTGTTGCGGTTCTTGTCGAGCTCGAGGATCTTGGCTTCGATCTTCTGGCCGATGTACGGGGACAGATCGCGCACGCGACGCATTTCGACCAGGGATGCCGGCAGGAAGCCACGCAGACCGATGTCCACGATCAGGCCGCCCTTGACAGCTTCGATGACGGTACCTTCGACAACGCCATCGGCTTCCTTGATCTTCTCGATGTCGCCCCAGGCGCGCTCGTACTGTGCACGCTTCTTGGAAAGAATCAGACGGCCTTCCTTGTCCTCCTTGGTGACGACAAGGGCCTCGACGGTGTCGCCAACTTCGACGACCTCGTCCGGATCCACGTCCTTCTTGATGGAAAGCTCGCGGGAAGGAATCACACCTTCGGTCTTGTAGCCGATATCCAGGAGCACCTCGTCGTGATCGATCTTAACGACGGTACCTTCGACCAGATCACCATCATCAAAGTTCTTGATGGTGGAATCGACTGCCTTGATGAAGTCCTCTTCGGTGCCGATATCGTTGATGGCGACCTTGGCGACTTCGTTATTGTTCTGTGCCATATAAATAAATGGTTTCTTATAGTTGATGGATATTACTCGATATTCAGTTATCCGTGCGGCTGCCACAGACCTGCGATACCCACGTAGGATACTGCCTCTCCTTCGGCAAACACACAATTGTTCAGTTTACAAGCACCCAGCCCCAAAATTCTAGGCGTGTCGCGCCTTGTTGACGACCTACATCCCCGCAGGCAATCCGCGTTCGGCGGCCTCCACGACATTAGCCAGCAGCATGGCTCGCGTCATCGGCCCCACACCACCCGGATTCGGCGTATATGCGCCGCACCTTTCCCGGCAGTCCTTGTCGATGTCGCCCTTGATGCGGTAGCGGCCGGCCTCCTCGTCGAACACGCGGCTTACACCCACATCGACCAGCACGGCGCCTTCCTTCACATCTTCCGGCTTGACGAACCCGGCAACACCCATGGCCGCTACGATCACGTCCGCCCTGCGCATATGGTCGCGCACGTCCTTGGTGCCGGTATGGCACAACGTCACCGTGGCGTTCACACCGCGACTAGCCAGCAGCAGGCCGATCGTACGCCCGACGGTGATGCCACGGCCAAGCACGCACACCTCCTTGCCGTTCAAGTCGATATCGTACGCCTTCAGCAACTCGATGATGCCTCGCGGCGTACACGGCATCGGCGTAGTCACGTCGCCACGCACATGCAGCACCAGCTCACCCAGATTGTACGGATGCATGCCGTCCGCATCCTTAGCGGGGTCGATCATACCGATGATCGCATTGGAGTCGACGCCCTTCGGCAGGGGCATCTGCACGATGAATCCCGTGCACTCCGGATCGTCGTTCAGTTCCCTCACGGCCTGCGCGATCTGTTCGAAGGTCGCGTTCTCCGGCAGTTCGCGCTTGATGGAGCGAATGCCCACCTCTTCACAGTCGGCATGCTTTCCGGCAACATATTTGACCGACCCGGGATCGCTGCCCACCAGCAATGTTCCCAAGCCAGGCACCACACCCTGTTCCTTCAAACGCGCCACCCGCTCGCGCAGGTCCTCTTTAATCCGCGCGGACACGGCTTTGCCGTCGAGTTTTATGGACATGCCATCCCCTTCTATCGGTTCCTGCACTCGCGAGCGCGAGCACTACGATAAGATATCGTATCGGTTGCTTCGACGTACGGCCGCGAGAAAGGCGGAATGTGACATGCGAACGAATCGTGCATTGGGTAGATGCGTTGCTGTTTTGCTTGCTTCGGCGATGATGCTGGCGAGTGCTGCGTGTGGTATTGGCGGTCGTGAGGCCGGGGATGACGCACAGTCTAAGGTTGTGGCGAAGACCGGTGTGATCAACGTGGTGGCTTCGGTTGGCCAGTGGGGTTCGTTAGCCGCGCAGATTGGCGGCAAGGATGTGAAGGTGACGTCGATTTTGACGTCTACTGGTGTGGATGCTCATGATTTCGAACCGAAGACCTCTGATTTGACGGCGCTGAGCAAGGCGGAGGTTGTGGTGGCCAATGGCGTGGATTATGATTCGTGGGCTACGAAGTCATTGTCACGCGAGACGACGGTGGTTTCGGCCGGGCAGACTGTGGGGGCCACGAAGGGCGATAATCCGCATCTGTGGTTTTCGAAGGATGCGCGTTCGGGTATGGCCAAGGAGTTGGCTGCCGTGTTTTCGAAGGTGCGACCGGCGAAGAAGGCGTATTTCAAGAAGCGTTTGCAACAGTGGCAGCGTCAGGAGAAGCAGCTTGATGCGTCGATGCAGAAGTTTGCGCAGGGGCATGCGAAGGCTACGTATGCGGCGACTGAATCGGTGGCGTATTATCTGATGTCCGATTTGGGTGTGAAGGATGTGACGCCGCAGAGTTATGTGCAGGCGGTGATGAACGGCGGCGAGGTGGCGCCGGCCGATCTTCAGGAGTTCCAGGAACTGTTGGAGGCGCGGAAGGCGGATGTGCTGGTGAATAATCCGCAGGAGTCGTCGCAGATGACGAACCTGTTGACGGGTACGGCGAATAAGTCCGAGGTCCCGGTGGTCGATGTGACCGAACAGATGCCGAAGCAGTATGATTCGTTGACCGATTGGGTTGCGGCGTTGGTGGATTCGATTACCACCGCGATCGATCCCGAGTATGGGTGTACGTCGGATGGCGATGATGCGGACGGCGAGGATTCTGGTGAAGCCCAGGATTCGCAGGATGGGCAGTCCGAACAATCAGAGCAATCCGATAAGACGGATGCGAGCGCCGATGCGAAGGATTCGGATACGTCCACCAAGCAGAAGAAGTGCACTACTGGCGACGGCGATGACGCTTCCCAGTCCGGCGACACGAAATCCGGAACCGAGAACTAGATTCCCCTTTCCCGTTGGATGTTGTTTCGCCGGAGTCTGCCTTGCCGTAGGCTCCGGCGATGTATTTTCCCCGGCTGGAAAAGCGAGCGTCCATGGCGATGTCCATTTCAGGCCAACTTTTTCTTATTGAAAACGATTGTCAGCATCATTTGCGATAATCGAATACATCAGGATATGCCCGAGCAGTCAAGGAGGTACGGCCGTGCATAACCAGCCCAGTTACGCCATCGAACTGAACGACGCCGCAGTCAGACGCGGCGAACGCGCCATCTGGCAGCATGGCACCTTCGCCATCCCCACCGGCTCGGTGACCGCAATTGTCGGCACGAACGGCGCAGGCAAGACCACCATGATGAAAGTCGAGCTCGGTCTGCTGCCGTTAAGCCATGGCAGCGCCACCGTCCTCGGCGCTCCGGCAGGCCAGGCCAACGCTTCCATCGGCTATGTGCCGCAGAACTATGCCGCCGACATCGAATCGAACCTCACCGCTGAGCAGTCAGTGCTGTTGGGACTCAACGGCACCCGGTTCGGCCTGCACCCCACCACGCGCACCCAACGCGCCAAGGCCTATCAGGCCATGGAGTTCGTCGGCATCGCAGACAAGGCGAAATACCGCTTGTCCGAGCTTTCCGGAGGCCTGCGCCAGCGTGTGGCCATCGCACAGGCCATCGTCTGCGACCCGAAGCTGCTCATGCTTGACGAGCCGCTTGCCAACCTCGATCTTGCCTCGCAACGTTCCGTAGTGCATCTGCTCAACCAGCTCAACCGCGATCTCGGCATGACCATCCAGGTAGTGGCGCATGATCTCAACATGCTGCTGCCGATTCTGACCGGCGCGGTGTATCTGCTCGACGGGCATCCGCATTACGCGGATATGCGCCAAGTGCTCGACTCCGACCTGCTCACCCACTTGTACGGCACCAACGTGCAGGTGGTCACCACGCCTCAGGGCGATATGTTCGTCACGCCCACGGCGGACGAGCCTGCCGACGCCGTCCAAGACATGCACACCGCCGACGAGCTTGCACGCATGCATAGGTATTCCTCACACTGACTTTCACCGTTCGGGCCGGTTTTGCCAACACTGCGAACTCAGCCTGCCGCGCCCATTCCACTAATCATCCGAGCAAGGACCTTCCATGACCAACATCGATTTCAGCTTCGACCCAAACTGGATGGAGACGCTCACCACCCCGTTCATGACGAACGCCTTCATCGCAGGACTATGCATCGCGTTCGCGGCCGGAGTGATGGGTTATTTCACCATTGCACGCCATTCCACGTTCGCCGCGCACGCCTTGGCGCATATCGGTTTGCCGGGCGCGACCGGAGCCGTACTGCTCGGACTGCCGGTTTCGCTCGGCCTAGGTGCATTCGCGTTGGGCGGCGCACTGGTGATCGGCGCGCTGGGCAAACGCGTATCGGAACGTGAAATCGCCACGGGAACGGTTCTGGCGTTCGCCACCGGCCTGGGCCTGTTCTTCGCAAGACTGTCGTCATCGGCGTCATCGCAGATGCAATCGATTCTGTTCGGTTCGATTCTGACGATTACCACCGGGCAAATCGTCGGTTTCGCGATCTTCGACGTGCTGCTGCTTGTAGTGCTTGCCGTAATCTACCGTCCGCTGCTGTTCAGCTCGCTGGACGAGCAGGTGGCGCAGGCCAAGGGCGTGCCGATTGGCATGATGAACATCGCGTTCATGGCCATCATGGCTGGCGTGATCACCATCGCGGTACCGGCCGTGGGCACGCTGCTCATCTTCGCGTTGGTGATTACGCCGGCGGCTACGGCGAACATCCTCACCGGCACGCCGTTCAAATCTATGGTGGTGTCGGGGCTGCTGTGCTTGGCCGCCATCTGGGGAGGCCTTATGGTCTCGGCGATGTTCCCCGCTCCCCCAAGCTTCATCATCGTCACGCTGTCCACCCTGTTCTGGGCGCTTGCCAAGGGCATCGAAGCCGTTCGCCGTAAGTAGTCCGGCCTGCCCCGGCATCCCTCGCCATCAGGCATCTACCAGCGCGTTGGCAATGGCGGCGACGCCTTCCCCACGCCCGGTAAATCCCATGTGATCGGTGGTGGTTGCGGTCACGGATATCGGGCAGCCTGCAATTCGGGACAACACGCTTGCGGCCTGCTCGCGGCGAGGGCCGATCTTCGGCCTGTTGCCGATGATCACGACGGACGCGGATTGAGGCGTATACCCGTGGGAGCGCAGATGCTCGACGGTGTCGCGCAACATGTCCGCACCATGCATTCCGGCTCCCCGTGATGTCTTCCCCACACCGAACAGCGAGCCGATATCCCCTAGTCCGGCAGCGGCAAGAAACGCGTCGATCAGCGCATGTACGGCCACATCGCCGTCGGAGTCGCCTTCAATGGCAAGACCTTCAACATCCCATCGCACACCGGCGAGCCACAGTTCGCGTTCCATATGCGGCTCCGTACCATCCGTTCCCATAAAGCGATGGGCATCGAACCCTTGACCTATGCGCATGGTCATATCTTCTCCATTCCTTTTCCACCAGTCACGTCTGGCCAAGCCACAAGAGCCAGCCGGCAATACGCATCAATACACAACAGTATGAAACCGTGCAACGATATGAAAAAAGGGAAGCCGTCACTGGGGCGGCTTCCCTCACATCTCATATGGTACCGGCAGGTGCCAGCCGAATCACTTCTTCTTCGACTTCTTCGAAGCCTCCACACGAGCCAAAGTGTCTTTGGCGGCTTCTTCCGGCTCCTGGGTGTGATGCTTCTCATCGCCGGGCTTGGCGGGGCTGTACCCCAGATTCACGTCAAGCAGACGCTGCGCTTCGCTCTCTTCGATCTTTTCGCTGAGAGCGATTTCCGAGGTGAGAATCGAACGGGCCTTGGTGAGCATGCGCTTCTCGCCGGCCGACAGACCATGCTCGTCCACGTCGCGCTGAGCCAGGTCGCGCACCACTTCGGCGATGTTGTTCACGTCGCCGGTGGCAATCTTCTCGACGTTCAGCTTGTAACGCCTGGACCAATTCATTTCCTTCTCGATGATCGGCGTACGAAGAATCTCGAACACCTTGGCCACCTCGTTGGCGTCAACAATGTCACGGACGCCGACCTTCTTGGCGTTATCCACCGGAACATTAATAACCAGGCCATCGGCTGAAAGCACCGAAAGCTCCAGATATTCGCGGGTCACCCCTCGCACCGTCCGCTCGGTAATGGCCTCAACCCTTGCCGCGCCATGACGCGGATAGACGACCATATCGCCGACCTTGTATCCCATGAAACCTCCGATTGAGCTTGAGCGGACACACAAAAAACCTGAACGAGTATGCCATAGCCACTGGACTTGGGAAAAAGTCCGGAAAAATTGCACTTCGACGCGCCAAATGTTCCATTTTTAAGCATTAAAGCCGTACACTAATGACCATGAGCACAAATACGACAATCAATGACGATATCGTTGCCGTCCAGGTCAATCAGGGCGACCTTGATCAGGTAAGCAACGCCACTTTCTATAATCCTCACGCCATTCTCGGCGCACATCTCGCCGAGGGCGAACAGGCTCAATACACCACGGTCCGCGTTTTGCGCCCGTTTGCGAAAACGGTCACCATCGTGACACAGGCCGGCGAATACGAGGCAAGGCACGAATTCAACGGGGTTTTCGTGGCCATTGTCCCCTCCGTTGTCAACGATGACGGCGGATACTCCGTGCCGGACTATCGTGTGAAAGTCTCCTACGAGGATGTTCCCGAAACCATTCAGGACGATCCGTACCGCTACCTGCCGACCGTCGGCGAAATGGACATGTACCTGTTCGGCGAGGGCCGCCACGAACGCCTGTGGGACGCGCTGGGCGCACATGTGCGCGAATACGACGATCCGATGGGCGGCGTGGACGGCACGCCTGGCGAAAAGGTGACCGGCGTATCCTTCGCCGTATGGGCGCCGAATGCGCATGCCGTGCGCGTGATTGGTTCGTTCAACGGCTGGGACGGCCGCTGCCATGCAATGCGCGAACTCGGGTCCTCCGGCGTATGGGAGCTGTTTATTCCGGGCGTCAAGGCCGGAGACGTGTACAAGTACCAGATTCTGAACGCCAATTGGGAGTGGGTCGACAAAGCCGACCCCATGGAACGCTCCCACGAGATCCCGCCTGCAACCGGTTCGGTCGTGGTCGATTCCAAGCATGAGTGGCATGACGAGGAGTGGATGGAACGCCGTGCGGCCACCGACCCGCACAACGGCCCGGTGACGATCTACGAGCTCAACGCACTGAGCTGGCGCAAGGACGTGAACAACTACCGTGAGCTGGCCGACAAGCTGGTCCCCTACGTGCAGAAGATGGGCTTCACCCATGTGGAGTTCATGCCGCTGGCCGAATACCCATTCACCGGTTCCTGGGGCTATCAGGTCACCGGCTACTATGCAATCGATTCGCGCTTGGGCGGTCCTGACGACTTCAAATACCTGGTCGAGAAACTGCATGAAGCCGGCATCGGCGTCATCATGGACTGGGTGCCCGCGCACTTCCCGAAGGACGCCTTCGCGCTGGGACGTTTCGACGGCACCCCACTGTATGAGGACCCGGATCCCACCCGCGGCGAACACCCGGATTGGGGCACCTACATCTTCAACTTCGGGCGCAACGAAGTGCGCAACTTCCTGGTGGCCGACGCCTGCTTCTGGCTGAACGAATACCATATGGACGGCCTGCGCGTCGACGCCGTGAGCTCCATGCTCTACCTCGACTACAGCCGTGAGCCCGGCCAATGGCACCCGAATATCTACGGCGGGCGCGAGAACCTTGAGGCCATCGACTTCCTCAAGGAGGCCAACGCCACCGCATACAAGAACAATCCAGGCATCATGATGATCGCCGAAGAGTCCACTGCATACCCCGGCATCACCGCTCCGACCGATGCGGGCGGCGTGGGATTCGGCCTCAAATGGAACATGGGCTGGATGCATGACACCCTTCAATATCTGCATGAGTCTCCAATCAACCGTAAATGGCATCATGACGAGATCACCTTCTCGATGGTGTACGCCTATTCCGAGCGCTACGTGCTACCGATTAGCCACGATGAGGTCGTGTACGGCAAGGGCTCGCTGTTCGGCAAGATGCCCGGCGACAACTGGCAGAAATACGCCGGCGTACGCGCCCTGTTCGCCTACCAGTGGGCGCACCCGGGCAAGAAGCTCACCTTCATGGGCAACGAGCTTGCGCAATGGGGCGAATGGGATCATGACAATTCCATCGACTGGGATTGCCTGAACTGGCAGGAGCATGCCAGCGTGCAGCGTCTCGTAGCCGACCTGAACAAGCTGTATAAGCAGACCCCGGCCATCTGGAGCCAGGACTTCACCCCGGACGGCTTCCAGTGGCTCACCAGCGACGACGCCGACCACAACACGCTGAGCTTCGTGCGCATCGGCACTAAGGGCGAGGAATGCGTCGTGGTGGTGAACTTCTCCGGCGAGGCATGGTCCGATTACCAGGTAGCACTGCCCCACGGCGGCCGTTGGACAGAAGTGCTGTCCACGGATTCCACCGTGTACGGTGGTTCCGGCATCTCGAACGGCACTTTCGAAGCGGATGCCGGCGAATACCATTCCCGCCCCGCTTCCGCACGAATCACCGTTCCTGCGCTTGCTGCGGTATTCTTGAAGCCGGAAAACTGATATACCCAGCTGAAAGGCAGCTATCGAAATGCTCAACTCAACAGCACAACAGCAGGCTCAGCCTCGCACCGTGCTGGTCGTCGAAGATGAACCGACGCTGGCCACAGCAATCGCTCAGCGCATCACCGCCGAAGGTTGGTCTGCACGCGTTGCCGGAGACGGGGCGAGTGCCGTCCAGGCGGCGGCCCAGCTGAGGCCAGATCTGGTCATCATGGATATCATGCTGCCGGTAATGGACGGTCTTGAGGCCACGAAACGCATCGTGGCCGACCGCCCGGTACCGGTGCTCATCCTCACCGCACGCGACGATGAGGCGGACAAGGTGATCGGTCTGGGCGCCGGTGCCGATGATTACATGACCAAGCCGTTCTCCATGCGCGAACTGATCGCCCGTTGCAAGGCGCTGCTGCGCCGGGTGGACCGGGCAAAGGTCATCGCCAAGAATGCGGAAAACGAGAAGGTTCTCGACTTCGGCTCGCTGATCATCGATCCGGCACAGCGCACCGTCAGCCTTAACGGCAAGGATGTTCACCTGACGCCCACCGAATTCGACCTGCTGGCGACCCTCGCCCGAAAGCCGAAGTCCGTGCTCACCCGTGAGAAGCTCCTCGAAGAGGTGTGGGATTGGGTGGATGCCTCCGGCACCCGTACCGTAGACAGCCATGTCAAGGCGTTGCGACACAAACTCGGCCCTGACATGATTCGCACGGTGCATGGCGTAGGATATGCCTTTGAGCCGCCATCCGACGGCGAATAAGGCTTCTACCCAAGGTTGTTGATGAACGTCAAACAGCGTAAACCGCGCTTCCAGGGCGCACGTCGTACCGGCGTGCGCCCTATCTTGTTCCTTCGCTCCCTCAAAATGGAACTCAGTGCCCTGATCGTGATCGCCACGGCGATCGCGTTCCTGGTGTGCTGGATCCTGCTCAAGCTCGATCTGAGCTGGTGGATCGCCATGCCCCTTACACTGGTGGTGGCATTGAGCTTCACCTATACGTTCTCCCGCGGTCTGACCGCACGCCTACGTCAATTGCGTGACGTTGCCGAGGCCATGGCGAACGGCGACTACAGCGTGCGCGTGCCGATCGACGATTCCAGCCACGACGAGGTGGAGCAGTTGGCGCGGTCGTTCAACGAGATGGCCGCCGAACTGCAGCATGCGGACAAGATGCGCATGGACATGATCGCCAACGTGAGTCATGAGCTGCGCACACCCGTTTCCGCCCTGCAGGCACAGGTGGAGAACATGGCGGACGGTGTGACCGAGCCGACACCGGCGAATCTGGAAAGCATTCTCAACCAGACGCACCGGCTAAGCGATCTGATCGCGTTCCTGCTAGATCTGAGCCGCATGGAGGCCGGGGCCGCCAGCCTGGATATCGAAAGGTTCAACTTCGCCGAGTTTCTTGACGACACCATCGAACCGTTGGAGATCGCCGACGGTGGGCATGCGCATATCATCGAAATGAACGTTCCCGACGACATCATGATCGAGGGGGACCAGGATCGTCTGCGCCAGCTGTTCACCAATATCATCGGCAACGCGTTGAAGCACTCCCCCGACGGCACGAATGTGCTGGTGGAGGCGCATGAGGATATTCCGCATGGCACTGTGGTGACCAACGTGGTGAACTTCGGCTCGCAGATCTCACCGGATTCACGCTCCGATATCTTCCGCCGATTCGTCCGCGCCAAAACCGGCCCAGGCACGGAGTCCGGCGGTACTGGGCTAGGCCTGTCCATCGCACGGTGGGCCGCACAATTGCATGGGGGCACCGTTCAGGTGGTGGACGATTCCCGAGGTGCCAATTTTGAGATAGTGCTGCCCAAATACCATATTGTGGGGTAGCATATGCTCTTGGGAAGAGTAATACGAGAAGGCAATTGAGGGCATCCGCAATCACATCACGTAATCATATCCTGTCACAAGTGCGTCTTCGGTAGGGACAACGGCGTCCCTACCTTCTTTTTTATCCGTTGTATTTTCTTGCTGTATTGTCGTGGCCAACCGTCGAAAACCGATTCCCGCCGTTTCCTTGTCGTGCCGCTTGTTCATCGTTTTTCCGTCCCGGTCTTTTTTCGCTTGTTTCCTGCGCCCTGTAGCTGGCATGTTGACCGGCTAGAACCAAACTACAACATGCTGCAGAAGCATACGGTTAGCGGCAATAAAAAGGCCTCCCGAGGGAGACCTTTCATGCTATGGCGATTGCCGCGTGGATTCCTCGACGCTGAATCGTGTCAAATCGACATCTCCCATAGCGTCGACCATCAACGGCAACGCATCATGAGACAGATCGTGCAACGCATCCACGGCGGTATGGATGGCGGCGACATTACCACCGTACTGCGGCATGCCGCTCATCATGTGCCAAACAGGGTTGCTGGTATTGGCATAGGCGATGCCGACATGCCTATCAAGATTCCTGACCGTACTGTCAAGATTGGCGATAGACCGCTGAAGACAGGATTCTTTGCGTGGCCAATGCCGCTCCCCTGCTACGAATGTCGATTTCCATCCCGGCGGACATCGAAGATCCACAGGGTAAGGATATGGAAGCGTACATCATTGCGCATAATGAAACCGTGCGTGCCCTTAAGCGCATCGCCGCGGCGGTGGCCTGAATTCCTGCAAGCAGGCGCGCGCCCAGTCACGCATACTTCACAGCGCACAACGGCCAGCACTGTAACATTCGTTCAGATATGACGAGTCCCCGCTCCAAAAGAAACGGGGGACTCGATCAATTTGGAATCACTTGTCACGACAAGTCGTCAGGCATATGGCGCGCATTCGTGCCATCACTTGCCACGCCTGTGCGAACGACGGCGCTTCCTGTCTTTCTTGCTGTCTTCCTTGCCATATTCGCCCTTGTAGTACGAACCGTAGTAGTAATAGTTGCCGTATCCACGGTTGCGCTTCTCGTCGGCAAGGTTGAACACGTAGCCGAGCAGTGGCACGTCGAGATCGCGAAGTTCGTTGACGGCGCCACGCAACGCGCTCTTATAGGTCACTCCACGTGCGGAGATCATGACCACGCCGTTGCCCATCTGGCCGAATACGGCGGCATCGTTCGCCACGGACATGGGCGTGGTGTCGATGATCACATAGTCATACTGCTGCACGGCCTGATGCACCAGTTCGTGCATGATGCGGGAGTTGAGCAGCACGGAGGCGTTCTGAATACGCGGACCGGCGGGCATGATATGCAGGTTCGGCTTCCAGTAACGCTGCACCACGTCCTTGACGCTGGCCTGATTGCTCAGCACATGAGCAAGACCGACGCCACCTTCGAGACCAAGACGCTTGGCCACGGACGGGTGGCGCAGATCGGCGTCGATGAGCAGCACGGATGCGCCGTTCTCCGCGAGCGCGGCCGCAAGATTGCATGACACGGTGGTTTTGCCTTCGGACGGCATGGACGAGGTGATTACGATCAGGCGGCCCTTGTCGCCGTCTTTGGAGGTGACGAATGACAGGTTGGTGCGCATGCGGCGGAATTCCTCGGCGATGGGGCTGTCCGGCTTGGCGACGATAACCGGCTTGGTGACGTTAAGCACTTCGTCCTTGGGAATAATGCCGGCGATGCTGCCGTTGGGGTCGATGGACTGCAGGTCCATGAGGTCCTGCAGCTTGCGAGCCAGCAGGTCGCGTACAAGTGCCGCGAAGATGCCCAGTACGATGCCGGCGACAACGGCCACGGCGATGTTGAGCTTGGTGTTCGGCGAGCTTTGGGAGGTGGGTGTCTTGGCTTTCTGTACCATGGACAGTTTCACCATGGACTTCTTGCCGGAGGCGTACAGCTCGGAGGAGACCACTCTGGAAAGGGATTGCGACACTTCGTTCGCCAGCTGCGCGGACTGTTCCGGGTTGGTGGCTTCAACGGAGACATTGAGCATGTAGGTGTCGGTGGGGTTGGTGGCGGTCACCATGGTGGCAAGATCGTCGGTGGTGATGGAGTTGTCGTTCAGTTCGTCGATCACCGGTTGGAGCACGGCCTCAGTTTTGACCAGATCCGGGTAGCTCTTGAGCTGGGTGGCAATGTAGGTGCCGGCTGTGCTCTGGCTGCTCACACTGCTGTCGAGCGCGTCGGCGGTGGTGTTGTTGTAGCTGGCGAACAGCTGGGCCGTTGCCGTGTATTTCTTCTGCGCGGTCAGCGTGTATGCGGTTACGCCGACGACCACGAGAACGAACACCAGAATCGCTGTGAACATGTGCTTGCCGACGATGCGGATCAGATCCATCAGGGTCATGCCTTCGTCTGCATCCGATTCTGGTCGTTCCGCGAGAACCACATTCTGCGGGTTTGCATCGATACGGTTCTCCGGGATAAGAATGCTGTTTTGTTGGGCTTTGTCTTCAGCCACGCTTCTCTCCTGTCTGACTGTCTCAATCATTCGCAGTTTACGGCTACGGGGGGATTATTTTCAGCAAAACCGGTTTTGCATCAACACTTTCATAAGCGCTCACCGCAAGCGTTTAAGCTTGTGTGTTCGGGGGGGCCGACGGTGAAGCGCAGGTATGCGCGGTCGTCGAAGGAGTCGAACCCTGGTTCGAAGCCTTTGGTCGTGGGAAACGGCTGATGAGATGCGGGTCGCTGGCTTTGAGTTCCGCGAGCGCCCTTTCGGATTGGTCAAGCGTGGGTTCGAGGAAGGGGTAGCCGTCGCTGGCGAGCACTATGTCGTTGCCGGGGGCGATCATGACGGTGAACACGGGGGTGGTGCTGGCCGGAATATGGATGGCGATCGGCTATGTGGGCGCCGGTCTGTTGAACTGCATCACCATCATTGGTATTCCGTTCGGCATTCAATCGTTCAAGATGGCCAAATTAGCGCTATGGCCGTTCGGCTCGCAAATCCGCAGCTTGTAATCACTTCAGATCACTTCACCCAACATAGACGGCCATCGACTGCTGTCTTGCATATAAGTATCGAGGAGCTGCGGTCCGAACAGGCCGTGACCACTGCACCCTAAGCAACGAAACACGTCTCATTTCGCTTATGGCAGCTCCAGAGCGGCAAGGCTCAAAAAAACTGAACAGTCGAACATTACCTACCCAAATGATTGCTAATGCCAGCCGCCTTGTGAACAGGTTAAAGAATACTTGCGATAGCGGCTTCTCTAACCGTAAGTTATCTAGAAGAAGACATCCGTACCCCGTCAAATACGGTTACTTGCGCAGCTTGCTTGCCGCGAAGATAAACAATGGCAGCGCGGCGAACGCGTAGTTCTCGCACTGGATATACAGGTACACGATCAGGACAAGCCAGCAGATAACAGTCTTGCTCCAAACACCATGCTCGGCAGCTGCCGTATCGAAGACACGCGTCATGGAAACTATGGAAGCGATGACCAGCAGAACAAGGCCGATCAATCCGTATTCGGCGACGACGCTGGTATATGCACACATCGTCCATACGGTGTCCGCATTCATGCCGGCCGCAAATCCTGTGGCCGCGCCGCCGTTCATGCCAAGACCATTTAGTAGCTGCTCGGCCTTGGATGCGCCAGCCCACACCGCATTGATGATGTTGCCCGCACCATAACCGGTGAACATGGTCCATGGGTGGGCAAGCAGGCCGCAGAGCGGATCGAGGCTTTGGTAGATTCTCGCAAAGAACGAACCGTCTCCCTGCGCGCCGTTTTCGGCTATGGAAGTCAGCCTGGAGTCGGCAAGCACGCCCATCAGTCCAAGCAGGCATGCTCCGGCAAGCTGCGCCATGCCACGCAGTCGTTGCTTCCGATCATGCCACGTGTTGTGCACGATGATGGCGATCAGCAGCGTCACAACGGAGTCGATGACGATTCTGGTGCCGGCCTGCATCAGCATCGCGCCGATCGCGTAGACGACGATGAGGTCACGCAGCCGTTTGGCATAGATGCTGTCACGACCTCGCATCAGCCACATGAGGGGCAGCAGTATACCGAACAGGTGCATGCCGATATAGCTGGGTTCCGCGAACAGGAATTGCGGCCGACCGCCGCCCCACACCGAACTATCGGTGATGTACTGGCGGTACATGAGATGCGAGAAATAGTTGACGAGCGGCTCGAACCGCAGATGGATGGAGAACCATTGCACGACGCCCACGGCGAAGGAGCACCAGTAGGCCGCGATAAGCAGCCGGATCGGCATGTTCCAGGGGATGCGTTTGATATGGAAGGCGATGACAAGCGCGCCCAACGTGGCGAGCATACCGAACAGCCCGGTGAGGCTCATGAATGCGGCGTTGAAATGAATGCCGAAGCGCAGCCACCCGGGAATGGACAGGGTGACGCAGGCGACCGGCAGCAGGAACATAGGCAGATACTTCACGACTACGATATGCAGTTGACGCCAATTGCATAGGCAGTACACGGCGAACAGCGCCGGACTGATTGGCGACCAGAACGGCGCGTACAGGCCGAGCGTAGTGCCGTCCACCGGAAGAAAAGCGATGGCCAGCAACAGCCAAATGACGTTGCGTTCCTGCGTTGTCAGAAATCGCAGGAACGGCCGATATTGCGGCCGGCCATGATGGTTGCCCGCGTCAATGGTGTTGTTGTGTACGCATGCCTGGTTCATGTGATTTCCCCTCCCCGTCAACCTTACTCGTTCATCATGATGTATGGTGCCACCCGTTGTTCATTTGTAAGTGCAATGCCTTCGTCAGGCTTGTAGAACTGGCGGCGCGTCGGCGAACTGCTAGAATTGCAGGACCAACATGGGCGTTGCACTTACAAATTGAATCCGGACCCTTCGTCATATCGCTGTAACGTGCGACTTCGTGCGCCACTACCAATCACCCGCGATGGCGCGCAATGTCGCGCATAGCTGGAAGCCGCCCGCCTATACGTGTTTCGATTCGGTTACCGGTGGACGCGAGGCCGTTTACAAAGCATGCCTATCTTATGAATCACAAGTTTTCCTCGTTTTCCTTCACACCAAAACGCGGAGGCTTGGTGATGCGAGCGTGCCGGATACATTAACCGCGCTACACCGCAGAATCTTGCCGAGACAACCATAACCGTGCCATGCGCGGAACGTTGAATCTCGACTGATGCTTCGTTTCCACATGGCCTCTAGGGAAGGCAGGAAACGTGACTCACTACGATTTACTCATCAAGGATGCGGATATCTGCGTCATGGATAGCACCATGACACGCATTCCCCAAGGTTGGGTAGCCGTGAATGGCACCGATATCGCAGCAATCGGCCAAGGGACAACACCAGAGAACATCACCGCTTCGGATACCATCGACGCATCCGGTCAGGTACTATTCCCTGGTTTCATCGACACCCATACCCATATCTTCCAATCATTCCTCAAGGGATTGGGCGCAGACCATCGCCTCATCGAATGGCTCAACTTGTCCGCGCTCCCTTATGGACAGTTCATGACTCCGTACCAGCAGCGGCTCGCCGCACAGTTAACCTGCATGGAAGCTATCAAAAGCGGATGCACCACGCTCTGTGAATTCTTCTACACCAATCAGGACCCCGAGCTGGCAGACGGATGCATCGCCGGCATGGAAGACACCGGTATCCGCAGCATCTTCATCCGCACCTTCCAAGACTGCGGCAAGGATTACGGCATGCCGGCATGCTTCATCCAACCGGCCAGTCAGGCCATGGAGGAAGTAAGCCGTCTGCGCAAAACCTACGCCAATCGAGGTAACATGCTGTCTATCTGGACCGGCCCGGACGTGACCTGGTCCACCACCAAGGAAGGCTATCGCACGATGCTGGAGTATTGCAATGCCGAAAACGTGCGCTACGCCATGCATATCGACGAAACTGAAGTCGATGATGACATGTGCCAACGCAACTACGGGCAAGACATCGTGCCGATGCTTGACGAAATGGGTTTTCTGTCTGACAGAATGCTCGCCACACACTGCGTGAACCTTACGAATGATGAAATCCGCCGCTTTGCCGACAATGGCGTTTCCATCAGCTACAACCCAGTATCCAATATGTACCTCGGCTCGGGCGCGGCACCTATTCGAGAAGCGCTCGATGCCGGAGTGAACGTATCGGTCGGCACCGATGGCGCGGCCAGCAATAACACCACGGATTATCTGGAGAGCCTGAAATTCGCCGCGCTTATCCAGAAGGGATTCACCCGTGACGCAGCCCGCATCACCGCACCACAGACCTTGCAGATGGCGACCAACGGCGGCGCGAAGGCCGCAGGCATGGAAAATCGCCTCGGCAGCATCGAGGTAGGCAAGCGAGCCGACATGTTCCTGTTTGAACCGCGAAAGCTCAAATCCACGCCGATGCATGACCCTTACGCCACAATCATCTACTCCTCCTCCCAGGAAAACGTCTCCACTACCATAGTCAACGGCAAGATCGTCTACAGCAACGGCCAATTCTCCTGCGGTATCGAGGAGCGCGACTTGTCCGACAAAATCAACATCGAACTTGACAAACTGCGCAAGCAGGTTGCCGCACTATAAAGTCCATATATCAATATTTACAACCACACGAAAGCTGATAACTCGGCGTGAGCCTACCCTTTTTCGCCCCATCCGAGACTCACTCATCTCGAGACACCATACACGGCATCATCCAAATCAGCCTTCCCATCCATCAGAGAGGAACACATCATGAGCAAAGAAGAAGCCCCACAACTCGTCGCGGGAATCGACGACAAAATTCCGGTCGGCAAATCCATCGTTCTGGGATTGCAACACATTCTGTCTATGGATCTGTACATCATGCCGCTCATCCTCGGAGGAGCCATCGGATTGCAGGGAGGGAACCTGTCGTTCTTCCTGCAGATGAGCTTCTTCGCATGCGGCATCGCCACGCTCCTGCAAAGCGGCATGTTCATGAAGTACCCCATCGCGCAAGGTCCTTCATATGTTCCACTCGGCGCGCTATGCATGATTGGAGCGACCATGGGCATTCCAACCATGATCGGCAGCCTCATTCCGGGTGCGCTTATCGTCATCCTGCTCGGCGTGACCAAGCTATTCTCCAAGTTTATTCGCAAAGCGATTCCTCCGTTCATCGGCGGCATCATCATCCTTATCGTCGGTTTGACCCTGGTGCCGACTGCAGTTACCGGAGTGTTCAGCACTACTGGCAACTTGACCGTCAATGCAATAAGCGGTTCCGTCACCTTTGTGGTGCTGCTACTGTGCATGGTGCTGCAATATTGCCTGAAAAACAGCGGACTCCTGCACATGTGTTCAGTAATCATCGCGCTTGTTGTGGGCACACTGGTCGCCGTGACAATGGGCGGAGCCGATTTCAGCTCCGTTTCCAACGCGGCCTGGTTCGCGCTGCCGCAACCTTTCCACTTCGACCTGCCACAATTTAATTTGAGCGCCTGCCTGCTGATGGTGGTCGTCTACCTATTCGTCATGCTTGATACAACCGGCACCTGGTTCACTGTCAAAGCCATCACCGGCGCTGACCTCAATGACCGACGCATCGATCGCGGCACCATCGGCGAGGGCCTAGGCTGCTTGGTCGGCGCATGCTTCGGCGGCACTCCGATGACCGGATATTCGTCCAACGCCGGTCTGATCGCTATCACCAAGGTCGCCAGCCGCAGGGCCATGATTGCGGGCGGCACGATTCTGGTAGTACTCGGTTTCTGCCCCAAGCTGATGGCCATCATCACCTCGCTGCCCACACCCGTAATCAACGGCGTATTTGCAATGGTCGCCATGACTTTGATTGCCAACGGCATCAAGATGGTTAAAGATACCGTGCTTGACGACCGCGCCACACTGATTCTTGGCGTCGCTGTGATGTGCGGCGCGAGCACGATGATTCTGCCTGATGACGTAGTATCCGCTGCACCGCAGTTCGTGCAGTTCTTCCTCTCCTCCGGCATTGCGGTCGGCGGCACGGCGGCGATTCTGCTGCAATTACTATTGCCGAAGACCGTTTCGCTGACGGGTACTGCTCCGAAGGCCGCATCGGCATCGACAGCAGCATCGGCTTCATCGGTCTCGAACAAGGAGCGTGTTCAACAAGTCGTGAATGCGTGATGCAAAGCGACCTAGACTAGAGATATGCTCACCCATTACAAGTCCATAACTATCATGCAGGCAGCCGTCACAGCAGCTGCCTGCATCCTTACGCTGTCAATGTCTCCGTACAGCATATACAAACGAAACCGACGGCACAGTAACCCCGGGTTCTATATAGAAGCGCAACACCTGTTCTATGGTTGGAAGTGTTCAAGTCCTAACTCAAGAAGGTGTTGCGCTTCTATTTAGAACCCGGGCATCCGCGACGGGCTGAGGGCGCATTGGAGCCCCGAGCAGATCGCCGGCAGGCTCAGGGCGGACTTCCCCGATAATAAGGGCATGCACGTATGCGCGGAGACGGTCTACCAGGCCTGGATTGGCTACAATGTGTTAGACAGTCCGATGAGGGACGAATGACATGAGATCGGAGGCCGACGATGGCCGG